>Ga0210398_10002014_pt1 | contig 20216 bp, 21 predicted proteins | sample IncBWC4OmetaG_FD_161047 | JGI IMG/M metagenome (GOLD analysis project Ga0210398, IMG submission 161047) | Forest soil microbial communities from Barre Woods Harvard Forest LTER site, Petersham, Massachusetts, United States - Inc-BW-C-4-O | ecosystem: Environmental > Terrestrial > Soil >...
GCTCGAAGTATTTCGCTGGAGTTGAGGGTGAGGTTGTGAAACTAGCGTTAGCGATTGCTGCGCGCGTACTACATCGTGAGGCGCAACTTGATCCGCTTTTGCTTGCTGGTGTAGTGAAGGTTGCGTTGGAGAAGGTGGCTGCGGGCAGTACGGCGGTGTTACGTGTATCTGCGAGTGAGTTGGAAAAATGGCGGCAAGTGATTGCTGCGGATTCTGAGTCTTCACTGCAGTTGGTGGCAGACGAACGGCTGGGCTTGGGCGAGTGCGTGGTTGATACGAGCGTCGGCAAGGTCGAGCTGGGTGTGAGTGCGCAACTGAAGGAGATTGAACGCGGGTTCTTTGATCTGATGCATCAGAGGCCGGCATGATCGGTGAGGTCAAGGAACAGGTTGAGACGCAGACGAGGCCACTCGCGCCTTATATGTGGCAGCTAGCGACCCGGCCTGCGTGGCGTTGGAGTGGGCGTGTGCTAGAGGCTAATGGGCAGACGGTGGAGGCAGAGGGACTAGTGTGTTCGGTCGGAGAGTGCTGCGAAATCGTAGATGAGAGCGGCCGCAGGCATTTGGCAGAAGTGATTGGATTTCGTGGCAGGCATCTGTTAGCGATGCCGCTGAAGGACACGCAAGGGATCCGCTATGGGGACACAGTGTTTGCGATGGGCGTGACGCCGGGGATTGCGGTAGGTAAAGAGATGGAGGGGAGGATATTTGATGCTTTAGGTGCGCCGCTCGATGGTCTACCGGCGCCGCGAGGGGCGCAGGAGTGGCCGCTTGATGGAACGGTGCCACATCCGATGGAGCGTGAACCCATCAAAGAGCCATTGCAGACGGGACTTCGAGTACTGGATGGAATGCTTACAGTGGGACGTGGACAACGGGTGGGCATCTTTGGAGGGTCTGGTGTGGGCAAGAGCACACTGATCGGGATGATGACGCGTAACACTGCGGCAGATCTCACCGTCGTCGGCCTGGTAGGGGAACGGGGCCGTGAGGTAAGGGAGTTTGTTGAGGATTCGCTTGGCGAGGAGGGCCGCAAGCGGTCGGTTGTGCTGGTGTCTACTTCTGACCAGAGCCCTTTGCTGCGGATGCGGGCGGCAGCGGCAGCGACGTCGTTGGCGGAGTTTTATGCGGCACAAGGAAAGCATGTTTTGCTAGTGCTGGATTCGCTGACGCGGTATGCGATGGCAGCGCGCGAGCTTGGACTGGCGGCGGGTGAGCCTCCTGCCAGCAAGGGGTACACCCCGTCGGTATTTGCCCGACTGGCGAAGCTGGTGGAGCGGGCAGGGAACTTTTGCAACGGAAGCATTACGGCGTTTTATACGGTGCTGATGGAAGGTGACGATCAACAAGATCCCATAGTGGACGCGGTGCGTTCGTTGCTGGATGGACATGTAGTGTTGTCCCGTTCGATGGCTACAGGTGGGTGGTATCCACCGGTGAATGTACTTGATTCGCTAAGCCGATTGATGCCGGCCGTGACCGGGCCAGAGCATCGGGCGCAAGCGGCCACAGTGCGGAGGTTATTGGCAGCCCATGCGCGATCGGAGGACTTGGTCCGTATTGGGGCTTATAAGCCTGGGACCGATGAAGATCTAGACCGTGCGTTGCGGGCAATGCCTTCGCTGCGTGAGTTTCTTGAACAGCGTAGCGACGAGCGCACGACGATGCAGGAAAGTATAGCGCAATTAAATGCGATTGAGCTATAGATGATGCGGCAACGACTGGAGACATTGCGACGATTGGTGAGTTTGTATGCAGTTGTTGAAGAGATGCATTCGGCGGAATTACATCAGATGACAGCCGCGGTTCATGATGCCGTGCAGGCGATTGGGGTGGAGCAGGACATGGCGAAGTCAGTTCGGATAGATGGACATTACGCATTAGCAATAGGGGATCGTGTGGGTTGGATGATGTCCGAGACACAGCAGAAGACCTCGGTTTGGCGACGGCAGCGGTTGGAGCAGGTGCTTCAGGAGCGTGAGCAGTTGAATGACACAGCCAGGCAACAGTTTATGGCGAGCCGTTTGAGGAGGGAGCAGATGGAACACGTATTCGACGAGGTTTCCGCATGGGCAGAGATCGAAGAAGGGCGGCGGATACAGGTTGCTTCCGATGATCGATTCCTGGCGCGACGACGCTGGACTGAGGCGAAAAAGAAGATAAGAGTCGATCAGAGATGAAGGCTTCCTAATGGATTTAGCGGTAGTTTTGGCCCGTTGCGTGCACACAGATACATTGCTGGAGATGGGCAAGGGGCATCGATGATAAGTACGACAATTCTGATGTCGGTGGGAGTGGATCAGGGTAGCATGCATCCGGCAAGCGCTGATCAAAAGGATACGAATGGTATTTCCTTCGCGCAGAGCTTCGATGAGCGTATTGGCTTCCCTATCAAGTTATTGGGAAAGGACTCTACGGCCGAAGTAGCGACTGGGCTACGAAGTGTAAGGGATGAGCCACCCGTGAAGAGTACAAATGACGTCTCGACTACGTCGCCTGAAGCGGACGGAACGACAGTTGCGGCACGCGAGGTTGCTGAGCGTGACGAGATGATAGAAGGGGTTGTCGGAAAGAATGTTCCGTCACAGAAAACGGCTGTACTTGCGTCGCAAACTAAGACGAGGGAGCTGGATTCTGAGCCAAAAGATATTCAGTCTCCTGGAGACGCAGAGTCCACAGAGAAAAATTTCGCTTCTCCTAAAGATGCAAAGAGCCCTGATTCTAATAACGAGGCGTTCTTGCCACAGTTGAATGCTGAGTGGAGGCCATTAGCGCCAAGTTGCGAAGAGATTATTGTTCAGAGAGGGGCTGTGACGACAGGTGATGCGTTGGAGTTCGTCCCAGTTAAGAAGACCATAAAGAGCAATCAGGGCGAGGTAGCGTCGACGATCTTACACAAGATCACGACGACGCAGCATCCGGTTGAGGTTGCGGCTGGATCCGTTCCTGGCACTATTGCGCAAGGTTCAGATCTTGTGTCGGGACATATGATTGACGCCATTAGAGGGCCGGCTGTTGATGCGAGCGTTACACCAGAGGGGGAGTTAGGCGGAAACCTTGTTGGCCGTCCTTCTGCGGTCGATAAGAGCTCTCTTATAGAGACATTTACGACGAAAAATAGCCTCGCACGAAAGGACGTCATAAGAGGGAAGACAGCTGGAGTTGATGCCGAGACAAAGTCGCCTGTCGTGGGCGAGGATGCTGGATCTGCGCTGTCTGACGCCGGAGTGGAAAAGTTGTCGCCGGCTGCGATGATAGGAAATGGAGATGGCGGAGTTCGTACGGAGAGTGCGTCAGCGCTTGCTATATCGGTGGTCCATACGACGGCACCCGGAAATGCGTTAAGTGACGCGAGTGTGATCAAGTTGGGGTTCGGTGAGACCGGCGGCCACACGGCAGGTCTACCGATGGAGTTGAAAGATCAAAACCGCTCAGCCAGAGTTGAGAGTGTGATAGATGGGATGCCGCGGATGCTGACGGCTACGTCAACGGCCCTCGAGGTCGGCATTCAAAATGGAACACATGGTTGGTTGAAGGTCCGCGCTGAGATGACCGAAGCCGGTGTGGTAAATGCATCGGTGTCGACATCGTCGGCGACGGAGCGGGACATATTGCACCGGGAATTACCGGGGCTCACATCCTTTCTGCAGTCGGAGAAAGTCGCAGTGAATGCGATTGTTATTCATCCTACGGCGGCCGAGTCGCGCGGGGCCGCTTCCGGTAGGGAAGATGGAAGCGGTGGCCAGATGCAACAGGGAAGCAATGATGGAGGAGGGCACCAGAAGGGCATCATTGAAACTGCCTTGGAGGGTGTTGACGAGGACGTTAGCTACGAGAGCTTGAATGGAATTGACGACGATGGGGCGTCACCGCTCGCAACCTTTGTGGGCGGCGGGAACTGGCTGAGTGTACGGGCTTGAGCCAGACAAGTGAAATGAACTTTTAGAGATAAATGAAACAAGGAGATGGAACGATGGATTTGTCACAACTTAATTCAATAGCAAACTCCGGAACATCGGCTGCAGGGTCGGTGGCGTCTGCACTGGCTCCGAGACGTGCAACTGTGCAGGCGACGCCGAAGGATTCCACTTCGTCGACAAATGGCACGTCAAATAGCAGCTCTAGCAGCGCGAGCAACTCCACGAGCGATTCGTCAGACATCACGGCGAATGACTTCCTTACTTTATTGGTGAGCGAGCTACAGAATCAGGATCCCACGCAGCCGACAGACCCAAACGAGTACATTACGCAGTTGACCCAGGTAAACAGTCTGCAGCAGTTGATTCAACTCAATCAGACTACGCAACTCGGAGATGGAGATTCTGTCGCCCTACTCAATGATATAGATCTGACGGTCAACCCAAGTTCCACGGTTGCTACACCTCCCAGCTCCTCTGGATCTAATTCTGGAGCTGGATCGAATGCGGATGTAGTGGCAAAAACTAAAGAGATTGCGAGCATCGATCCTCCGCCAAGTATCCAATCCGTCGCAGGTCAGGGGACTGTGTGGGACGGCAGCATATCAAGTTAGTGCGCAAATATCTATCACGTCGGAGACCGGTGGTTTGATCGCATTGGATCGCGACCTGGAAAACAAAAAATAACGACAATTGTAGCCATGAAGATCAAGGAGATGAACGATGGGAAACTTTTCGATAGCACTTTCCGGATTGGATGCCGATTCAACCGCATTGAACACGATCGGCAATAATTTGGCAAACCTCAACACGACTGCATACAAAGGCCAGAACACTTCATTTGAGGATCTGTTCTATCAACAGATCGGGCAGTCCGGATCGGGAGATCCAATCCAGGCCGGTTCGGGAACGAAGGTCGGAGCGACGACCACTGATTTCAGTGAGGGGACACTTCTGCCAGACGCGAATAGCAATACAAGCGACATGGCGCTGGACGGCACCGGGTTTTTCCTGGTAGAGCAGAACGGGCAGCAGTCGCTGACCAGGGCGGGTAATTTCACGGTTGCCAATAACGGCAGTTTGACGACGCAGGATGGTCAGAGCGTGCTGGGCTATCCAGCGGTGAATGGTGTAGTGAATACGAATACAAATCCGCAGGCGATCACGCTGCCGGTCGGGGCGACAGAAGGAGCACAGGCAACGGAGAATATTTCGATAACTGCAAATCTGAACTCTGGAGCTACAGTGGGGACTACGTTTACGTCGCCCTTACAGGTCTTCGATTCGCTGGGCCAAAGCCATCAGGCTACAGTGACCTACGACAAGACAGGTACCAATACGTGGAGTTATGCGGTGACGCTACCGCCCGGGGATTCGACCGGAACGCCACTGAACAATACTGGAACGTTGACGTTCGATACGAACGGCAATCTTACTTCTCCGACAGGAAGTGTGACCGGGATTAGCTTTCCCGGAATGGCGGATGGGGCGAGCGATCTGACCTTCAACTGGAACCTGAATGGCCTAAATAACACCGGCTCTACTCCTACGATCACTCAGCTAGCGTCTGCAAATAGCAACGGCGCTGCTCCGACGGATGGGTTCACGAGTGGTAACTACACAGGGTTCACTGTAGACCCCAGTGGCGTGATTCAAGCTCAGTTCAGCAATGGCAATAAAGAGACGATCGGACAAGTGGCAGTTGCTACCGTAACTAACGTTCAAGGCCTGGTTGCTGTAGGGGGAAACAACTTTCAGACGACAGCAGCTTCCGGTCAAGCTGTCGCCGGCGTGGCCGGTACAGGTGGTAGAGGCACCGTGGATGACAGTACATTGGAACAGTCGAATGTAAATATTTCGACAGAGTTCTCTGATTTGATTGTCGCGCAACGAGCCTTCGAAGCTAACTCGAAGACGGTGACGACCTTCGACACGATCTCGCAGGACGTAATCGGAATGATTCGGTAATAATTTGAACTGGCAAGGCGGCTTGGCGGGTATGGGATCAGGGGATCCCAACCGGCTAGCCGCCTTGGCTGCTTTACGCGGATACTTGCAATGCGCTAAGGCGTGCAGGGCGGTTTTTGCGATATCGATTCTGAAGATTTGCTAATTCTCCAGGGACCGTCTTGGCCACAAGGTTGCATTCTCTCAAAGCATCATGGCTACTTCTCCTACGGTTTTGGCTGGCTCCTCTGCTGCGGTTGCTCCTATTACCTCCACTGTTCCTCCTCCAAATGCAGCTAAATTTCCTATCGCTTCTCTATTCATCGCCTTAGTGGTTGGAGTGGCGATTGCGGCCTCGGTTATTGGCGGTGCCGTGTACTACCTTGTGAAGACGGGCCGATTGCCAATCCAGGAAGGGGCGGCTCACAGGACTGTGACAGTCGTACCTGGTACAACCCACGCTATGGCGCTGGAGCCTTTGTTGGTGAACTTAGCGGACGGGGGGGGCAGCTCGTATTTGCGCATTGCACTGACGCTGCGTGTGGCTGATGTCTCGGAAGGGAAGGACTCCAAGGGGAAAGAAGATAAGCCCAAGGAGGACAAGTCCACAAATGATGCTATGGCCTCTGTTCGTGATACGACACTGGCGGTGCTTGGCCGACAGACTGCAGATAGCTTGCTGGCTGTTGATGGAAAAGAACGTTTGAAGACGGAATTAAAAAAGGCTTTCGCCGAACATAACACTGATCTGAAGGTGATGGATGTATTTTTCACCGATTTTCTGGTGCAACGCTAACAGGCGAGGCCTGCCTCGTTGAGTGAGCAGGAAATGGAGAGAAATATGACAGGTACAGAATTGGCGATGCTCAGCCAGGACAGTGTTAGGGCGGCTGCTTTGGATACGGCGAAGGCCGTTTCGGCCTTGTCGTGGATGCCGAGGATTGAAGAGCATCCATCCTGGAAGACATTCGCTCAGTTGCGGGTGACCATGCGGGCTGGCGTAACGTTGAACCACTTCAAGGTGCTGCACCTACTTTCGTTGAAAGAAGGCCAGGTATTTGAGAGCGTCTCGCCGGACACGGAGGATGTGCCATTGATGGTTGGCAAGGTCCAGCTCGGATGGAGTGAGTTCGAGATTGTGGATCAGAGAATGGCGCTTCGGTTGACGCGGCTCGGATAGAGATCGAATGCGGCCCGAGCTAAACGGGACAATGATCGCGACGATTTCACTTGGAGTGATAAGGCTTATGGAACAGAACGAAGAGATACAGATATTACAAGTTTTGGGAAGATCTAACGAGAAGGCATCGATCTCACCTGCTGAGTTACAAGGGTTGGCGGGTTGGGCATGGAGGCTGTTGCGACTCTGGCGAACTCAACCAGAAGCTCCTCGAAAGCAGTTGCGGTTGGTGGAATCTCTGGCACTTGGCGGAAAGAGACAATTAATGTTGGTGACGTGTGCCGGCGAAAGTTTTTTAGTTGGGGGAGGAGCGGACAGTGTAGAGACAATTGTGCGCCTGAAGGCCGATATATCGCTGGATGCCCTGGCAACGAGTCTGGATAAAACATGCAGATAAAGCTCAGATTGCCATGGCTTGTTTGGTTTCTGGGCGCTCTGCTGATGCATTCACCCGTAATCCATGCCCAGACGATGAATACGATCATGATCACGGTCGCGCCGGAATCGTTCTGGGTGAAGCGATCACAGGGAAGTCCTGCTGGGGAGCATGAGCCACCAATTGGAGGCGTCAAAGCTGGAGCGAAGGCGCATGGTTTAGGGGCGGGCGTGAACTCAAATAACACCGCGGGAGGGAAGAAGAAAGATTCGATCGCGTCCGAACTAGCGGGAACAAAGAGCGTGCCGTGGGCGATCGTTGTAGGACTCACTCTCTTAACATTGTTGCCGGCGCTTCTCTTGTCGATGACTCCGATGGTTCGGCTGTTGGTGGTCTTTCACTTTCTGCGACAGGCGTTGGGGACTCAGACCGCTCCGTCGAATCAGATTTTGATGGGCCTGGCGCTAATGATGACTTGGTTTTTAATGCAGCCGGTGCTACTGGAGGTAGAGCAGACTGCGGTCTCTCCCTACAGTGCTGGGGCGATTACCGGTGAACAGGCTTTGGAGATAGGTGTAGCACCGGTGAAGCGATACATGCTGCGTTATGCGCGGGAGAAGGATCTAGCTGTGTTCGCATCGGCGGGGATGACGATACGGCCTAACAAAAGGGAAGACCTACCGATCCAGATAGTGGTGCCAGCATACATTCTGAGCGAGCTGAAGGCTGGATTCCAGATTGGGGCAGTCTTGTTTCTGCCGTTCCTTCTTGTTGACTTGGTGGTAGCGAGTATCACGACCTCGATAGGCATGATGCAACTGCCGCCGGTAGTGATTTCGACACCTCTCAAGATTCTGCTCTTTGTGATGGTTGATGGTTGGAGTCTCCTTGCAGACCAGTTGATAAAGAGCTTTTAGTTTCGAGAGATCGTTTTAGAGATTGGAGAGGTAATGGGACCGGACCAGACGGTGGAGATTCTGCGGAGGTTATTGGTGGAGGCGATGCTACTAAGCGCTCCACTACTTGTGACGGCATGTTTGGTAAGTCTGGTCGTCAGCCTGATTCAAACGTTGACCAGTGTGCAGGAGCAGACGTTGACTGCAGTTCCGCGGTTGGTGGTTGTGTTCGTTGTTACCCTTGCAACCCTGCCTTGGATGGTGCATCGACTAATGGGCTTCACGGTGCACATGTTTACTGGCTTCCACAAGTACCTGAGTTAGGGACGTATGAATAGCGAAGTGACTGGATTGATCAAGGATTGGCCACAGTACCTCACGGCAGCAGTTCTGGTGATGGTGCGACTGAGCGGTCTTATGGTATTCGCTCCGGTGTTCTCATCGTCGGCAATTGCGCCGCGAATCAAGGTCGGGTTTGTGTTCGCGATGACTATCCTGCTCGCGCCAGCGGTGGCGGCGGTTCCAGGGGCGCGGGCGGTGCTCGATGGGCGTGCGCTGCTGGGAGAGCTTGGCGTGGGGCTGGTTTTTGGACTGTCGTTGATGCTGTTGAATGAAGCGCTCACATTTGCAGGGACGCTGCTTGGTTTGCAGTTCAGCTTTTCGCTGGTGAATTTGCTCGACCCGAACTCAATGATCGAGACTGCCGTTCTAGGGCAGATGCTTAGCTGGTTGGGTATTCTCGTGATCATCGGATCAGGCTTGGATCGGAGTTTGCTGGCGGCAGTGGTGCGAAGCTTTTCTGCGGTGCCGGTGGGACGGGCTGTGATGCAGGCGACGACAGGTGTTGCGCTGGCCACCATGGCCGGTGGAATTTTTCTTGCGGGTGTCCAACTAGCCGCTCCGGTGATGGCTGCGGCGCTGGCCGTGGAGGTGACAATTGCGCTTGTGGCACGGCTGTCTCCACAGCTGCCGTCGATCGTAGTGAGTATTCCGATGAAGACAATGGTGTCGTATGTGGTCTTGATTGCGAGCCTGGCGGTATGGCCGGGCTGGATTGAGCGACACTTTACTGCGCTACTGGATGCCGCAGCGAAGCTACTGGTGCGGGGATGAGAGCCGCTTCGAACAGAATACGGACGACCTGCGAAAACTTGCGGACTGATTCCGCGTCGTTAGTGAAAATGTGCTGCGGGACAAGCAAAGACCATGGCAGATAAAGGCACTGAACAGGCTACACCGCTAAGAAAGAAGAAGGCGAAAGAGAAGGGCGACAGTGTTCGCAGCCGTGAACTGTTGTCTGCGATGGCGATGCTGGGTGGCATCGTGATGCTTGGAGTTATGTCAAAGGGATTTGTTGCCAGCTGGGGCAAGGTTTATATCGAAAGCCTGCGTTCGGCTACAGCGGGTGTTGGCAGTGTGGACGGACAGAGCGGGGAGCAGTTGCTCGTCGGCGCAGTGCGGAGGATTCTTTCGCCCGCACTGATGCCGGTGGGCTTGGTCATGGCGGCTGCCTTTACTGGGGCGCTGGTATCGGGAGTTGCACAGAGCGGAGGATTGCAGATTCATCCAAACGCATTGGAGTTACAGTTTTCAAAATTAAATCCAGTTACAAATCTGAGCAACTTGTTCAGCTTGAGGTCGGCGACGCGTTTGGTGAAGTCCCTAGTGCCGGCGGCCGTGATGGTTGTATTAGGTTGGGGAGCGCTGAAGGCCCTAATGGTTCCCATGCCGGTAATGAGTCTATTACGACTACCCACGACGTTTTCGGCGGCGTATGGGCTGGCGCTCGATGCAGCGTGGGTAACACTTGCGTGGTCGGGTCTGGACTACGCCATCGAGTGGAGGAGTTGGAATCAGCGTCTGAAGATGAGCAAGCAGGAGTTGAGAGACGAGATGCGGGATGCTATGGGTAATCCGCAGATAAAGGGAAAAATTCGACAAATCCAGCGTGCGATGCGTAAGCGCAAAGTGAAGGCGGACATGTCTCGCGCCAGTGTCGTGATCACCAATCCCACGCACTATGCGGTGGCACTGGAGTTTAGCTTCGAGACGATGTCGGCGCCCACCGTATTAGCGAAGGGGCGCGATTTGTTGGCGGCCGAGATTCGTGAGGAAGCAAGGTGGGCGGGCATTCCGACGATCGAAAACCCGCCGCTGGCGCGGAGTTTGTACAAAATGGTCGAGCCGGGGCAGTCGATTCCGTTTGAGCTTTACGCAGCGGTGGCGGGGATCCTCGCTTACCTCTACCGACAAAAGGTTGAGGAGAGTGTGCGGCGAGATCGTAAAGCGAAGAAAGAAGAGCAAAGGACGCAACAGAACGCTGGGCAGATTGCCCTGAGAAGCGATGTCGGAATGATCGGGATGGTCAAGATGCGTGATCTTGGAGGTGGGATGTGAGTGAAATGACAGCGAAAAAGAGCAATGGTTTTAAGATGGCGAAGCTTCAGACGTTGATGCTGCCGGTGGCCGCGATCAGCATGGTTTTCGTAATGATCATTCCTGTACCAAGCGTGCTGCTCGATATTTTGCTGGCAGCATCGATCACTGCTTCGGTGATTGTATTTTTAACAGCGGTTCAAGTTCGGCGTGCAGTGGATTTCTCCGTATTTCCTACGCTCCTATTGCTGTTGACACTGTTCCGACTATCGCTGAATCTCGCATCAAGCAGAAGGATTCTCCTACACGGTCAGGAGGGTACGCACGCTGCAGGCTCGGTGATCGAGGCGTTCGGACAGTTCGTCGTCGGCGGAAATTACGTGGTGGGGTTAGTGCTATTTCTTGCGTTGATCGCCATCCAGTTTTTGGTGGTGAGCCACGGTGCCGTTCGTACGGCCGAGGTGACTGCGAGATTTACGCTCGATGCGTTGCCAGGTAAACAGATGGCGATCGACGCGGACATGAACGCTGGCTTGATTGATGAGCAGGGAGCTAGAAAGCGACGACAAGCGATTGCACGGGAAGCTGAGTTTTACGGTGCGATGGACGGTGCGGCAAAGTTCAATCAAAGAGACTCATTGGCGACGATATTGATTACTGCAATCAATATCGTCGCGGGGTTACTGATTGGTGTTCTGCAGCATGGCACAGATCTGAGTACAGCTGTAAAGACCTACACGATTTTAACCGTAGGCGATGGGCTGGTAACGATGATTCCGAGTCTGCTGGTGTCGATCGCAGGCGGTATGGTATTGACGCGTGCCTCGTCGGCAGGGTCACTAGACGAAGAACTTGGTACGCAGCTCTTGAAGGGGCGAAATACTCTTTGGATTGCGTGTGGGGTATTACTCGGTCTTGCTTTGATCCCGGGATTGCCGAAGCTGTCGTTTGTGCTGCTAGCTGTTGGGGTTGGATTGATTGCGCGTAGACTGCCGGCGGCGAAGGACGCTGCGTTGATCCTGGCAGATGAGGCGGCGGGAGTTTCTGCAAAGGGAGATAAAGCTAAGGCTGCCGATTCTGCGAAGGGCGAGAATCTAGCTTCGCTGCTGAAGATGGATGAACTGACGCTGGAGATCGGATTCCAGCTAATTCCGATGGTTGACGAGAAGCAAGGTGGGCAAATGCTTAACCGAGTTCGTGCTCTGCGACGTCATCTGGCGACTGAGCTCGGATTCATCGTTCCGCCGGTTCATATTACCGATAACCTGCGGCTGAAACCACGAGAGTATGTGGTGAGTCTTCGTGGTGTCGAGATTGCCCGATGGCAAACAGAACAAAACTGGTTGCTGGCGGTGAATCCGGATCCGAAGGCGCGAGTGCTCCCAGGTGTCGAGACGAAGGAACCGGCATTTGGAGTTCAAGCGCGGTGGATCCAACCGGGGCTAGAGGAGCAGGCGCTCGCGGCTGGCTACTCGGTAGTGGATCAGACGACGGTGATTGGCACGCATTTGGGCGAGCTGATTCGTAGGCATGCGCATGAGTTGTTGGGACGACAGGAGGTGAAGCGTCTGTTGGACAGCATAAATGAGAGTCACCCGAAGCTAGTCGAGGAACTGGTGCCGAAGCTGATGACTCTCGGCGAGGTGCAACGGGTGTTGCAGCAATTGTTGCGGGAACAGGTCTCGATTCGTGACCTTGGCGCGATTCTCGAAATCCTTTTGGAGGCTGCCCAACAGTCGAAGAACGTGGTGCACCTGGTCGAGAGCGTGCGACAGTCGCTTGGGAGGGGATTGGTGCATCCGTTGCTGGATGGTGAAGGAGGCTTGAAAGTGCTGGTGCTGGAACCGGGGCTTGAAAGTGAACTACTTCATACTTTCGATCCGCAGGGCGCGGGTCTTCTTCTTGGTGATGGAACGCGGCCAGCGGGAATGCGGTCAGACTTTTTGAAACGTTTAGTGGAATCTGTGAAACGCCTAACCGGAGGTGCCTCTTCCTCGGCACTCCCCGTGCTTCTATGTCCGAGTCCGGCTCGCTATCATGTGCGGCGCTGGCTGGAACCATTTCTGCCGAAGGTGACGGTATTGGCCCCAGGAGAAATTCCTCCAGAGATTCGGGTACGCAGTGTTGGCACGGTTGGATGAGATTGGAGCAGTAAGCGACAGCAAAAGGACAAGTAGTTGAGGAATGGAGGAAGTGATGAACACAGAAAGTTCGATTCCGGTACAAATTCCGCAGGAGCTGTCGAAGGGCAAGCTATTCGGTAAAGGAAAGTTGTCATTGCAGGAGGCAGGGTTGGATGCAGTGAAAGAACTGACGAGTACCTCGGTATTTGCTCCATTTACCGAAGACGGGCTGAACGAATTGGAAGGCGATAGTACCACCGAGCGGGACTTGCTATTGATGGAGCACCTGCCGACGGTCCGTTACCTAGCGCGCCGTATTCATGAGCGACTGCCGCAGCATGTGGAACTGGACGACTTGGTTTCTGCTGGAGTAGTTGGGTTGATCGACGCCTTTTCGAAGTTTGATCATAGGAAGAAGGTGCAGTTCAAGAGTTATGCGCAGTTCAGAATCCGCGGCGCGATTCTAGATTCGCTCCGGACCTTGGACTGGAGTCCGAGAGAGCTACGACGGAAAGGACGGGCTGTTGAGGAGGCGATTCGGACAGTAACGCAACGGGTCGGTCGAGCACCCTCAGAGCAAGAGATTGCGAATGAACTAGACCTGACACTGATAGAGTATCAAACGCTGCTTGGTGACCTGAAGGGCCTTGAGATCGGCAGTCTGCATATGGAACGTTCGGAGGACTCGGGTGATGAGGAGCTTGCCTATATTCCGGGTGCTCTAGAGGAGGACCCGCTGTTTCGTTGTCTGAAGGGTGAGATGAAACAGCGGCTGGCAGATGCAATCGACGACCTCCCGGAGAAGGAACGGATGGTCCTAACGCTGTATTACTACGAAGAGCTCACTATGAAAGAGATCGGCCTGACGCTTGGCGTCGTCGAATCAAGGGTTTCACAGATTCATTCTTCGGCTGTATTGCGACTCAGGGTGGCTCTTGCGGGCCTCAGGAGCGGAAGTTCCGACGGGGCCGTGAAGGCGAGCGGATTGAAATGGAAGGCCGCAATCCGATAGAGATTCGGCTTGGATGATTTACGGAGATCTTCAGGCAAAAGAGGGAATGCATGGGAAAGCAACTTGGGCAAGGCGATATTGATGCGTTGTTTGCGGCTGCTGGGGCGAGCGGCTCAGTGCAGTCAACGGATCTGGCAAGCGAACGGTACGATTTCAGCCGCGCGGGTCAGATCAGCAACGACCAGATGCGTGCGATCAGCTCTGTGAACGATCTGTTTGCACGCAACCTAATGCACACTTTGGGAGCGTGGCTGCGGACGCCGTTCAAGATGAAGTTGGTGGCGGGCGAGCAGTTGCCGTTCAGCGAATTTTTGGAACGGCTGTCTGCGCCGACCTATATTTGTTCGATTCGCCTCGAACCTTTAGGTGCCGTCGGATTGCTTGAGCTTGAGCTTGCCCTGGCATCACCGATTGTGGATGTTTTGCTCGGAGGTGCAGGACGAGCGTGGCCCGCTAGGGAGTTGACCGATATCGAAGACGCAATCTTGACCTCTGTCGTACAGATGGCAGTCCAGGAGTTGAATATGGCCTGGCAATCGGTTGGCCTAGAGTTCGTTTTTGAAAAGCGGGAGTCGGAGGCCGCGGTGGGGCGAATGTTGACTGCTGGTGAGAAGACGCTTTGCGTGAGCTTCGAAGCACGAATGCCGGAGGCACAGGGAGCGATGAACATTTGTCTTCCAGCAGTGGTCCTCAATGCGATTTTGCGGCGGCTGATCTCTGAAGGCGACCGTCCCAAGAGGAGATCGATAGAGGCACAATTGAGAATGCGGGAGTTGATGGGAGAGGCGATGCTGGGTGCAGTGCTGCAGTTTCCTACGGTCCGACTGCCAGCGAGCGAATTAGCGAGGCTGACGCCGGGAACCGTATTGCGTCTTCCGCTGGCGAAGCATTCGGCGTCGGAACTGCGGGTCGGGGGGTTGCGATTTGGGCAGGCATATCCGGTGCGGGTGGGAGAGCACCGAGGGGCACAACTCGAGTACGGCAATGAAGACGGCAGTCGAAACAATATTGTGGGTGAACAGGATATGACGGAATCGAAAAGCGTGAACTGAGAGGATGGGGAAATGGAAAAGGCAATAAATTCGAACGAAGCTACGGGGATAGACCCGGGAATTGGTTTGTTATGCGACATTGAGCTGGATGCGACGTTGCAGTTCGGCTCACGCGATATGCCATTGCGCGAGGTGCTGGAACTAGGGCCGGGGGATGTAGTCGAACTGGACCGTCACGTGTCCGAACCGGTAGATCTGGTTGTCGGAGACAGAATTGTGGCCCGGGGGGAGGTCGTCGTGGTTAACGGTAACTTTGCGTTGCGTATTACCGAGGTAGCAACGCCGCAATTAAGACTGGAGAGCATACGATGCATTTTCTAATAAAGAAGACTGCGGGTATGAGAGTCACTTCGCCGATGTCCAGCACATTGCGAATAGGAAATGGAGTGGCTTGGCAAGAAGACGAGTACGGAGCATCGAATCAGACTGCTGGGTTCGGCGAGTTTGGGCTCTCTCAACAGGGGGAGCAGCGGAGGTGCTGTGGCAACATAGAGTGCTCTAGTAGTTGGACGATGCCGTGGCGAAACCGACGACGGCCAATCTTCGAAGGTCAGTGGGGCTGTAGCGGTCGTTGTGTGCTGACGATGGTGCAGGCTGCAGTGCGCCGTCAATTGGGCGATGCGGGGGGATCTGCGATAGCGTCTTCACACCGTCATAGGGTTCCATTGGGTCTGATGATGTTGGCGCAGGGATGGATTACACAATCGCAGCTGAAGAAGGCGCTGACGGCGCAACGAGAGAGTGGAAGCGGGCGCATTGGAGAGTGGCTCAAGAGCGAATGCGGGCTGGAATCGGAACAGGTTATGAGGGGAGTTAGCATGCAATGGGGTTGCCCGGTGCTGACCACTGAAGGGTTCTCCCCAGAGTTAATGGCGTTGGTCATGCCGAAGATATTTGTCGAAAAACTTGGGGTGTTGCCCCTTCGAGTTGCCGGATCGCGAATCCTGTATCTTGGATTTTCGGAGCGGCTCGATGCCTCCGCTGCTTTCGCAACGGAGCAGATGGCAGAGTTAAAGGTAGAAAGTGGAGTTGTGGATGCGGCTCAGTTCGAGACTGCTCGTGGCAGGCTGCTCACCTGTGATGGAGTGGATACAAAGGTCGAGACTGTCGAAGATAAGGACGCCATGGCGGCGAGGATTACCGCGATCTTGGAGCAGAAACGGCCGATTGCGTCCCGACTAATTCGATTGCATGAGGAATATTGGCTGAGAATGTGGCTGGAGAGTGGAGCTTTTGGGAGAACGGGTAGTTTGCCAGCGACGAGTGAAGATGTGATAGACCATGTTTTTTCTATCAGGTAGTAATTCCTAAAAGGAACAACATGCGCACCAATAAGAAGAGGGCCAATCGGCCCTCTTCTTATTGGTGCAGTGGAACTTCTCCAAAGTCTATTTCTGCATGAAGCCGACGGCAGAGGATGTTTCGGGAACTGCCACGTTCGAGGAAGCTGAGTTCAAGCTGGAATTATGTGTTGGACCAAGGCCAAGCTTGATAATTGCACGGGAGTCGGGAATCAGTTTGGTCTGCCAACCGTTGTCTTCCTGAAATTTTTGCATGGCTGATTCGGTCTGGGAGTCCCAGTGGCCCGATGCCTCGCCTGAGAGATAGCCGGACTTGATTAGGGAGGTCTGAATCTGCGTCGCGCGGGTGTCATCGATCGTGCGCTGGCCTGTCGATTTAGCAGAGGATTTGGAGTGTTTATTGGACAATTTGGGCGAAGTCGGGCCACGATGGGCATGAGTCAATGCGATGCACGACACCGACATTGCCATGAGCAGAGCCGAAATTGAAAGTGCTTTACCAAACTGCATAGTCGGAAATTACCTTGAACTGAACAGCAAACAGAGCTACAAATGCAGCTGTCGATAATGAAGCTAGGGTATCGCGTGAGTAACGATTGTGGCAACCAAAAGGTCACCTGTTCGGGATACGTCTTTTGGGGTGGACGGTTTTGGGTCCTGACATGCCACAGTTCCGAGGAAGAGACATCAGACGTCTCTTCCCCGATCGTTGTTCTACGGAAGAGTGCCCCCTACGTAGGAGTTGAGGTTCTTCTGGTTGGGAGACTGAATAACGAAGACGACGTCATCTTTGGATTTGAGGGTGGAGACGATGGCACGATAACTGCCCTCGTCGGTTACGGGCCTACGGTTGATTGCCGTAATGATTTGCCCTTTACCCAGTCCAATCTCGTCGGCAAAGGAGCCAGGTCGAACGTTGGTGACTACAACGCCACCTTTAATGCCAACCTTGGCGGCCATCGATGCGGGGATCGCAGCAACGGTAATGCCAAGCTTGCCCTCTCCTGCGTCCGCTTCCTGAGGTGTTGCGGTATCGTCTGGCTGGCCGGTGATGTCGGCATATGTCTTGGCACGATCTCCGATCACGACATTCGCAGTGTTCTGCTTGCCGTCGCGCAGGTAACCGAGCTTGACGGTCGATCCAACGTGGCGAGCGGAGATGTCGTTTACTAGATCGTCGCCATCCTTAATGTTGCGGCCGTCGATGGACACTATGACGTCGCCAGCCTGAATTCCGGCCTTGGCCGCCCCACCGTTCGGAGTTACGACGCCAACTATTACGCCGTTTGAGAAGCCATAGACACGATTGACGGCAGAAGATTGCGCAACCTGGAACTGAATGCCTATGGATCCACGAACAACCTTATGTTCCGGACCAATGAGCATGTTGTAAACGTTCGCTATGATGTTGGCCGGCATGGCGAAGCCGACACCCTGTGATCCCATTGACTGAGTGTAGATGGCAGTGTTCATGCCAACGACCTGGCCATCCATGTCAACCAACGGACCGCCGGAGTTGCCAGGGTTGATGGCGGCGTCAGTTTGGATGAAACGTTGAAACTGGGTCTGTGAGACGCCGTTGGGGCTCGGTTCGTCAATGCTGCGGTTCTTGGCGGAGATAATGCCGGCTGTGACTGTCTTCGAGAGCGCAAACGGACTTCCGATGGCCAAGACCCAGTCGCCGACCTGCGCGCCGTCGGAGTTACCCAATTTGACGGTGGGCAATGGCTCCTTGGTATCGATCTTGATCACCGCGATGTCGGTATCTTTATCGACGCCAATGACCGTGGCGGGGCGACCTTCGTCTCCTGGGCCACCGTCTGGATCGGTGGAAAGCTTCACGTAGATTTTATCGGCCTTATCGACGACGTGATTATTGGTGATGATGTAACCGCGAGGATCCACGATGAAACCCGACCCCAGAGCTCGGCGTTCACCAGCGGCACCACCGTCTCCATCATCGCCTCCCTGGCCGCCGAAGAAGCGGTTGAAAAAGTCCTGCATATCGCCAGGGGACTGCTGGCTATCGTCGTCTCCGCCAGGGTCGTTCGGCTGAGGTGTACGCTGTGCGCCGCGTCTGCCCCGTTTGCTGGTTGAAGGCTTGGGTAACTCTTCAGTGTTGATATTGACGACGGCGGGGCCGACCTGTTTGACGATCTGTGAGAAACCGTTGGAGAGAGAGACGGGTGAGGGAATAACAAGGGGTTTTGCATCGGAAGAGTCAATACCGGATTGCTCTTTGCCACTGACGTTGCGCGTGAGGATAGAGCCGGCGAGGATGCCAACCGAAAGTGTCGCGAGAAGCGAGAATGTCGTGGCGAGGCGGCGGCTGCGAATGCGCTCAAACAAAGTTGGCGAAGTGTTCGTCGGTGTATCCATTAGTAAGTCTTGACCTCGTTTGTGATGCGTTTTTAGGCGCCGACTGTGTGCGCGGCATGAGTTTTAAGTATAGACGCTGTTTCAAACAACAGTTTTGTTCGAGAATGGAGGGCTGCACACTTGATTAGACGCAAAATGAAGGCAAAAGTCTTCGCATGGCTCAGATTGGATAGGTCGGAATAGACGGGCCGGCGGGGATGAGCTCGGTGAAAGCGATACCGGCGAGAATCAAGGCGGCGCCAGAGAGAGAGCGGCGGCCAAAACGTTCATGCAAAACGAGGAATGAAGTGAGACATGCGAAAACCGGTTCGAGGGCGAGGAGAATCGCGGTGTGAGTGGGCGGAAGGTGTTGTTGGGCCCAGCTTTGGATGGTAAAGGCTGCCGCAGTCGCCAGCAGGCTCGTGGTTATAAGCGCGATGAGAAGACGAGGCGTCACGATCAAGTGAGGCCTTCCGCCGACCGGAAGAGTAATGGCCATGATGATCGCTGCTACGCCAATCTGGAGAGTGGCAAGTTGGCCGGAGGTAACCCGATGAGAGGTGCGGGCCAGGGAGAGGAGGTGAGCAGCGAAAGCAATCGCGCAGAAAAGCGTGAGGAGATCCCCGCTCCCGATGCTTACGAAGAGATTTTGCCAGGAGGTTCCCATCGGCGTGGTAAGAAAGAATAAGCCGGCGAAGGCAAGGATAGCTCCGATAGCGGCTGTCCAGCGAGGTGGCGGAGTATTCGCAGAGCGAAGGGCTGGGACACTGGCGAAGAGAGGCACGAAGACTACTACGAGACCGGTTATGAAGGCCGATTTGGCTGCGGTAGTACGAGCAAGCCCGGCAGTCTGGAATTGATATCCGGCCGCAAGGAAGATCCCGACTATGAGCCCTGAACATAGTGCATAGCGGCTGATGTGTTGGAGTTGGCGATAGTTCACGATGGCCAGAGCGATGAACGCCAGAGTCATTCGAAGGAGATTGAAGAGAAGTGGGGAGACGTCCTGAAGTGCGCCCTTCACGAGGACGAAGGTTGCACCCCAGACGAACACGACCGCCAAAAGCAGGAGGTGAGCCAAGATCGCGGGGCTGAGTCGATGGGGCAACTAGTCGTCCGCTCCGATGGTAGGTTTGGCGGCTGGGTTTGAGGACGAAGTAAAGAAAGTTTGGCCCCCCATTATGGTGCGAAGGACTTTGGCGTGGAGGAGTTGCAGGGGGGATGTGGTGGTTATGTCGCGGTCGAGGATGATAATGTCGGCAAGATAGCCCGATTCGAGGCGGCCTTTCTGATGCTCGCGGAATTCTGCGAAGGCGGGGGCCTGGGTGTAGGCGTAGATGGCTTCCTTCAGGGTGATCTTCTCCTGTGGCTGGAAGGTCATGGTGCCGGCTTCGTTCTGGCGCGTGATGGCGGCGTAGAGGCCGCGGAAGGGATTGATGGACTCCACCGGGTAGTCGGTGCCGAAGGCGAGGGTTACATTGTGGTCGATGAAGGATCGCCAAGCATAGGCATACTTGACGCGCTCTGGGCCGAGGCGGTCGGTGGCCCACTTCATATCAGTAAGGAGATGGGATGGCTGCATAGAGGCGATGACGCCTTCGCTTGCGAAGCGGTCGAAGTCATGGGGAAGAAGGACCTGAGCGTGTTCGACGCGGAAGCGGAGGCTGGCGGGAGTTACT
>Ga0210398_10002015_pt1 | contig 20214 bp, 16 predicted proteins | sample IncBWC4OmetaG_FD_161047 | JGI IMG/M metagenome (GOLD analysis project Ga0210398, IMG submission 161047) | Forest soil microbial communities from Barre Woods Harvard Forest LTER site, Petersham, Massachusetts, United States - Inc-BW-C-4-O | ecosystem: Environmental > Terrestrial > Soil >...
GAACCAGGACTGGAGATAGCGCGCCTGACTGGGAGAGCTGCATGAGCGCGAAGCGGCACAAGGTGGTGCTCTACAACCCACAGGCGGTGTTTTTCACGATGCCACTTGCGTTGCTGGCAATCGGTTCGGAACTCGATCCGGAAGTCTACGAAGTGATAACCATCGACGCCAGGCTCGACCCTGACGCCGAAAATACCGTGCTGTCGCATCTTGCCGATGCGCTTTGTCTCGGCGTGACTGTGTTGACGGGCGCTCCCATATCCGATGCTCTGCAGATTTCGCGGGCAGCCAAGCGCGCTCGCGCGGACATCCCAGTGATTTGGGGCGGCTGGCACCCATCCATGTTTGCCAAGGAATGCCTGCTCGAGCCGTCCGTTGATGTGACGGTGCGTGGACAGGGCGAGGAGACCTTTGCGGAGATCGTGCGGAGACTCAAAGACGGGCAGTCTCTGGCGGGTTGCGAGGGCTGCACGATCCGGCTGCCGGACGGATCAATTCACGAGAATCCAGCACGAGACCTGGCGCAAGTCGACAAATTTCGCGCGCATGACTACGGACTGATTCCGGTCGAGCGCTACTTCGAACTCAAGGGCAAACGTCAGCTCGATTTCATTTCATCGCAGGGCTGTAACTTTCGCTGCGCATTCTGCTCAGACCCCTTCGTCTATGGACGCAAGTGGGTGGGACTCGAGCCGGTTCGCATGGCCCTGCGCTTGAAGGAACTGTGGGACCGGTATCATTTCGACGACGTGAATTTTCAGGATGAGACCTTCTTCACCAAGGCAGCCCGCGTCGAGGCCATGGCAGATCGGATCGTCGAGTCCGGCATGAAGATAACCTGGGCCGCGACCATGCGTGCGGATCAGGGAATCAGGCTTCCCGACCATGTCTGGGTGCGTTGCAAACAATCGGGCCTGCGCCGCCTGCTGGTCGGAGTGGAGTCCGGCTCCAATGAAGTCCTAAAACGCATCCGCAAGGACATCAAAATTGAGCAGGTGTACGAAGTCGCGGCCAAGATGCTGAAGTTCGGTATCGCGGGGCATTTCCCGTTCATCGTGGGTTTTCCGGACGAGACCGACGCGCATATTCAGGCCACGTTGGATTGCGCCAAGCGGCTGCGCTCGATGAGTCCGGACTTCCTCACCCCAATCTACTATTTCAAGCCTTACCCCGGCAGCGCGCTGGTGATCGAGGCGGTCGCGCGCGGCTTCCGCTTGCCGGAAACGCTCGAGGCGTGGGCGCAATTCGACTATGTGGCGGGTGAACCGGGGCCATGGGTTTCACCTGAGAAATTTGAACTCATCGAGCGCTTCAAATTCTTTCACGAGCTCGCTTGGAAGCGCGTATCCCGCGGTAAGCGCTTCCTGCAGCAACTCGCGCGATATCGCTGCGATAAGGATAACTATCGCTGGCCGGTAGAAATGCTCTTTACTCGCTGGTTGGTGCCGGCACAAAAATTGTCATGACGACCCCCAAGCACGTTTTGTTGATCAATCCGACGATCACTTCGCGTCGCAGCGCGCGGTTTCCTCTTGCTGTCTTGAATCTTTCCGCCTCGCTGGACGGCGGCTATGCCTCGAGCATCATTGACGGCAATATCGATCGCGATTTCGTCTCGACGACATTGAGAACGCTCGCCGGCGGCGCCGTCAATGCTGTCGGTATCAGCGTCATGGGCGGCCCGCAGCTGCGCAGCGCCATCCGCGTGTCGCGCGAGATCCGGGCGCGCTTCCCGGCTATACCCATCATCTGGGGCGGTCATTTCCCGAGCATCTGTGCGGAACCTGCCCTCAACACGCCTTATCTGGACTATGCCATTCGCGGACAGGGCGAAGACACCTTGCGTGAAGTTTTGGACTCGATCTTTACCGGCGCCGACCTCGCCGCAATCGCCGGTTTGTCCTGGCGCTCGAACGGTCACGTCGTGCATAACAAAAATCGGGCATTCTCTGCGGCGGCGCTGACGCGAACTTTGCCTTACGAGCGCGCCGGGGATCCGCGCAACTATCTGGCAAAGACCTTTCTGGGACGCCGCACCACTGGCTACCAGGCGGCTCTCGGTTGTCGATTCCGTTGTACCTTCTGCGGCGTCGCTTCCATGTTTCGCGGGAAAACCGCCCTGCCCGCCGCCGCGCGGCTGGATCAGGACCTGCGCTACCTCACGACGCAACTCGGCGTGGATGCTGTGCAATTCTTCGATCATAATTTTTTTGACCGTGAAGAGGACACGGCGCCGTTGCTCGAGGTGCTGGCAAAATATCAGCTGCCGTGGTGGTGTTTTGCCCGGTCGGACGCGCTGCTCAATTTGTCGGAACCCTCGTGGGCCTTGGTGCGCAAGAGCCGCCTGCGCATGGCGTATATCGGCGCGGAATCGCCGAGCGATTGGCTGTTGCATGACGTGCGCAAGGGAACGAGCACGGATCAGACGCTGGCTGCAATTGAAAAGTGTCGCAGCAACGGCGTGATTCCGGAACTGTCATTCATGCTGGCGCCGCCGCATGATCCGGAAGGCGAAACTGAGCGCACGTTCGACTTCATCCGGCACGTCAAGCGGATCCACCCCAAAACGGAGATCATGCTCTACGTGTACGCGCCGCTGCCGCCCGCGCCCGGAAGCGCGAGTCCGCATGTCGAGCGCGCGGTCGCCAATTTGCGCGACAGTGATGGGTTGCCCTTGATTTTCCCAACGACCGCGGACGGCTGGGCGGAACCCAAATGGCTCTCGTATTGGTGCCACACCGATGTGCCGTGGCTGAATGAGCGGATGCGCCGCCGAATTCGCGACTTCACGACGGTCTTGGGCTGCCGGTTTCCCACCATCACCGATGTACGCTCCCCCTCCTGGGGCAAATCGGCCCTGCGCGCGCTCGCGTCGTGGCGCTATCGGTTAGAGCGCTACGAGCGTCCGTGGGAATTGAACTTCTCCAAGCGCTTCATCAAATTGTGGGATCCGCGAGTGTCGGGCTTGTGAGCTTACTGCTGGACATTTGGAGCGTCCTCACGCTGTCGCAAAGACGATGGGTTCTGTGGACGCAAGCGCTGTCAATTCTCATGGCGTTTTCCACCATTGTCGGAATCGCATCGATCGGGCCTTTTTTTTCGGTGCTCGGCGATCCGCAACTGATCGATCGCTCGGAACCCTTAAAGTGGCTCTATCTGAATCTTGGATTCTCAAGCATCCGCAGTTTCGAGGTTGCGCTGGGATTGGTGTTTATGGCCGCGGTGTTCGTGGCGAATATGATCAATATCGTCGGCTCGTTCCTGATGACTCGACTGTCATATCGAATTAGCGCCGAAATGCAATCCGCGCTTCTGGATGAATACTTGCAGCGTCCTTATATCTTCCACACCAGGATGAACAGCGCCGTTCTTTGCAACAACATCATTCACGAGACCAATCGCGTGACCAATGACGTGCTGCAAAGCGCTCTTCCGCTCACGGCCAACATTGTCACGGGGACGCTCATCGTTCTGTCCGTGGTACTGCTCAATCCTGCCGTGGGCGCTCTGATAGTCGTCTCGCTCGCAGGCGGATACGCCTTAATCTATCTCGCGGTTCGTGGTTGGCTGGCCAGGTCGGGCGAAATTCAGTCCCATTTGCTCGTCGAGCAAGCCAAGACAATCAACGAAAGCTTCGGCGCTATCAAGGAAATTCTTGTTTTGCGCCTTCAAAGTTTCTTTCGCGACAGATTTGCTACGACCAGCGCGGCCCTGGCGCGTGCTGCGGCGAATGGCCGCGTTATCTATCAAAGTCCAAAGTACTTCATGGAGTGCGTCACCGTTGGGGCCCTCGTCCTCATAGCGCTTATCGCAGGCGGTCGCGAGGAAGGTATCGGTCCGCGGCTCGGGCAACTGACTTTTATCGGATTTGCCGCATATCGACTGCTGCCAATTCTGCAGCAGGCATTTGCTTCGCTCGTGAGAATTCGCTCGGAACGGGCCGGATTTGCGGCGATTGCCCCGGACCTGCGTCTGGCTCGCGCGCGCAAGCGTCCAACAATGGCGGTCGATCTCGCCTGGCTGAATCGTCCTCAAAGAGAAATCCGTCTTCGCGAGGTGGCATTCCGCTACGAACCGGATCGGCCGGCGCCGGTCGACGGCGTTACACTGCAAATTCCCGCGCGCTCTGCGGTTGGCATCGTGGGGCTCAACGGTTCCGGGAAGACCACTCTCGTCGATGTAATTGCGGGACTGCTTGTGCCGGACAGCGGGCAAGTCGAAGTGGACGGCATTCCGCTCGATGATTCCAATCGCCTTTCCTGGCAGTCGCGCATCGCCTATGTGCCCCAGAACATTTTTCTGCGCGACGCAAGCATCGCGCAAAATATCGCCTTTGGCGTTTTACCGCACGCGATCGACCGAAAGCGGCTTGAGATGGCCGCGCGGCTTGCCCAGCTGGATGACCTCGTGGCGGCCCTCCCCGGTGGCTACGACCATGTCGTCGGCGAGCGCGGCGTCAGACTGAGCGGCGGCCAGCGGCAGAGACTCGGCATCGCGCGCGCGTTGTATACGAGCGCGACGGTCCTGATACTTGACGAAGCGACCAATGCTTTGGATGGACTGAGCGAACAGGAGATCGTGGCGACCATCGTGAGGCTGCGCGGGCGTTACACAATAATATTGATTGCACACCGCCTGAGCAGCGTGCGCGCCTGCGATTTCATCTTCGAGGTCGATTGCGGAAGGATCCATCACGCCGGAACCTATGCTGAATTGCTGGGGGAATCAGACAGTTTCAAACGGCTAGTCCAAGTTCAGTAGATACAAGAGCCGGCGTCACGCCGGCGGTTCTTCAATCGGTAGGACGCTCGTCAAACGTCAGGGAGTACTCGTTCGCCCGATAGTTCAAGTTCCGACGGCGCAGTTCGTCGCTGAGAAACATGAACGATTTCTAGATGATTCCGTGGAGTTCGAGGCCCGAGAAGCGCTCCGGGCCGTACTGGGCGGCAAGTTTTCGAGCCTCGTGATATTGCCAGGCACGAGCATCCGGTTGCAGGTATTGGAGCCAACCCCGCTCCTGATAGGGCGCCCACCAGGCCTGCGGGACAACATCGATTTTCGCGGTGGAGTCCTCGTGCAAGGTCCAATCGTAGATCTGATTCAGGTCGGCGGCAGTTCGCTTGCCAGGATAAGTAATTGTCTCCGTCATCTTGTACCAGGCAGCTTTGCTTTGCAGGCGGCCCTTGTTGATGAACTGCAAATGAAACAGACCGCCACGCTCCTTGCCGGACACCAACAAGCCCCGGTCCTTCGCGTAAAGCGGAGAACGTCGGTGCAATTGGTAGGAGCTTGAAGACTTCCAGCGCAATTTCGCCGAATCGCCGAAAACCCAAGGAATGGCACTGTCCTCCCCCCAGGGCCCATCCCAACGGTACACCGTGGGTGAGTGATACGGCGCGATCATCGGCAGAGTTGCGCAGCAGCCCGCGTCCACGCCAAGAGCCAGGGAGCGCAATTGCGGCAAGAGATTTCCCGTCGGAATCTCGTCCGCATCGACAATGACGAAATGAGTCGCCCCGAGGCGCCGACCGCGCTCCAGCATCTCCTGACGAACATCAGCTTCGCGCCATTCGCCATTCTCGACCCGACGCACATCGATTGGGCAATTCGCAAATTCGGCCTGCGCATCGCGAATGATCTGCGCTGTTCTATCTGTCGAACCGTGATCAGTCACGACCACAGCGTCGCAATAAGACAAGCATACGCGCAGCGAAAGCCCGAGCACCCAGTCCTCGTCGCGCGTCGCCATCAGCGCCACGAGTTTGAGCATCGGCCCGGAACGGCTCATCGCGCGCACACGCCGATAGAGTCGCGCAATGATCTGTATGTTCTTTGCCGCTTTGCGCATATGGCAGAAGCTACCGAACTGACTGCCAAGAAGCACTAGGAAGCGGTATCATAAGAGTTAGTGCAATGAATTCGCAGAAAAGTTGCCGCTGCAGGGTTACAAGACGTTCAAGCGGCGCGTGGAAGTGCGCCAAACCAGCGATGCCGCGCGGTATCGACTCGTTTGTCGACATAACGATAAATCAGCCCGGCGATGCAAACTGACGCAAGCGCCACCATGATCCGGGTCCATCCGGCGCTTCGAGCAAAAATAACGCCGGCAATCCAAATGACCAGAACGTGGCACAAGTAAAGCGGATACGAAAGGTCTCCCAGCAACCGGTCGATGCGATTGTGTTTCGAATATTCAAACAGCTTGCTGATACTCAAAAAAAGCGCTGCGATCAATGCTGGAGCGAAGAAGGACGACTGACCTGGCACTCCAAAGCGCCCGATCATCCCGGCAAAAAACACGAGCATGGTCACCAGATACCTGATGCTCAAGGTTTCGGCTGCCCCGGGTTGCCGCTGCGGCTTGCCAAGGCGATAGGCAATTACCCCGGCCAGGAAGAACAGCAGTTCGAATGGAAAAAATCGATATGACCAGGGATCCGTCCGCAAGCCGAACAGTACCGCGGCCAGAACTCGCAGTGAAAAACTCGCTGCCATGACCCCAAGGAGAAAGACGTAGCCGCGTCGTACCAGAAATGGTGCGAGCAGATAAAAATACAGTTCCAGCGAAAGCGTCCAGGCCTGGGGCACGAACAAGGACCGCCACAGCGGAAAATTTGCCAGCCAGGCATTCGCTGTGAAGCCTACTTCGCCATGCGGTCCGATAGCGGCAAAATTCGTAGCGTCGAGTCCCAATAGCATTGCTTGCGCGGCTCCGAGCAATGCCAACTGCACGCGGCTGGTCCCCGTCGAAACCATCTGACCCCACGCGTCGAGCGGTTCGATCGAAGCGGCTCCAAACATCGCCAAAACGCCCGCGACAATCAGTGTTGCCAGCAGCACGATGCAGTAAGCCGGAAAAATTCTCAACGCCCGGCTCATCCAAAAATCAATATTCGCCGTTTTAGCCGGCAGGTATTTTTCGTTTAAAACCATGGCCATGTAGAATCCAGAGATGACAAAGAACAATTGAACCGCCGTATCGCCTTCTATCGGAAATGATCCAACTATCTTCGCGTGAACGTTCAATACCGAGAGCGCCAAGATGAATCTCAACAGCCCCATTGCCGCTCGATCAGCCCGACGACGCGAAGCGCGTGCCGAGCGACGCAAGTATGCGTCCGGCGAAGCGTAACGGCCAAAATGCGTCGTAGCGCGTTCCCGCTCCGGCGTAAAATACGAGCTGTTTCCAGTGCCGATTTCGCACGGAACGAATCGCCATCTGCAGCGTTTCTCGAGTTCGGGTTCGCCTTATGAGGTTACGCGCGCGCTTCGATAGTGTGGGCTTGCGAAGGTACTCGGCCGTCATTCTGTTGTGCTCGCTCACGATAGTCTGCCAGATCTCCTCGTTGCCGCCGAAGGTCATTGAACTCGAATGAATCCGATATCGGTAGACCAACTTCGGTAACTGTTGGCAGCGCAATCCGCTGCAGGCCAATCGCAGCATGAATTCGCGGTCACCCGCCACGCGATATGACCCGTCGAAAGCACCGATCTGCGAAAATACTGTCGCCCGAAAGAACCAAGCATTCATCGAAGGATTGCCTAGCGTGGCGTGATAAAGCAAATCCTCTCCGGCGCCACTGAATCGAGCGACAACGGCCTCCCCGCCGTTCGATGCGTCGCGAGAAGACACGGCATCGCCGGCCAGCGCCATTAGGCTGTTTTCCGCGAAATATTCGCTGATCGTCACCAGCGCCTCACGGGCATAGCAATCATCGGAATTGAGGATTCCAATTATCTCGCCCGTCGCGGATGCAAGCGCATTGTTCAGCGCGCTGTAAACGCCGCCATCCGGACCGGCCAGAATCTTTAAATGTGGGTATCGACTCAGGATCTCCAGGGTTCCGTCGGTCGAACCCCCATCCGCCACAATGTGTTCGACGTTCGGATATCCCTGTTGCATCACGCTCTCGATCGCTTCGCCAACGTAGCGCACACAGTTCAAGCAGGGAGTTATAACGGTGATCTTCGGCCTCGCGCTTCCCGTGCTCATTTGCCTGGGGGCCTGGTCCGCAATGCCCCCGCCGCTGTCCTCGGGATGAGCCGGCGAATGGCTCCTCTGAAGGCCGCCCACCACCACCGTGGAAAGCGCCAAGAAAAGGCCAACCCATGGCCAAACGCAGTCCATGCGGCGCGATATTCGCTCTTGTCCGCGTGCGCTGCGGCGAGTTTAAGCGACTCATCCGCCTGCATGCGCACGCAGTACGTGCGCAGCTCAGGATCGTCGGTGATAGCCGCCATCTTCTTGTATAAGCGCAGCCATCCAGCGTGATTGGCAGTGCGGTCGCTGCTGTAGTGCTCACCATGGACTCTCACAGAACAAAGCGGTTCGCGCACGACCACGACGGCGCTCTTAAGGGCCATGCGGAGACAAAGATCATGGAACTCGCCGAATAGCTGCTGTTCGTCAAAGCCCCCTACTTCGGCGAACAAAGCTCGCTCCGCCACCACGGTTGGCATTGCGATGCCGATCTCCAGCCTGAGCAGCTGTCTGAATATCCAACCGTCTGGCGCCTCAGGCGCTGGACGTTTCTTGGGTATCAAGCAGCCGTTTTCGTCAATGTGCCTGCAAGCGGAATAACTCCAGCGGCACTGCGGTTGATTGCTCAGGGCCGCCATTTGCCTCTCCAGCTTTTGCGGCGCCCATTCGTCGTCGGAATCAAGAAAGGCAAGATAACGTCCGCAGGCCGCCGCAGCCGCGGCATTGCGTACCAGCGACGGATTACCCGAATGCTCCAGCCGCACGATTCGCACGGCCGAGCTGGTAATGCCGCGCAGGTATAGCTGTGTTTCTTCGCCCGAACCGTCATCGGCGATGATCAATTCCCAGTCCGGGTAGGTCTGATTGACGGCGGATTGGACTGCAAGCGCAAGGAATTTCGTGCGATTAAAGGCTGGGACAATGACCGATACGCTGGGCATACGTCACTCGCGAGTTGCGCAGAGTTCTCTATAGTCGCCTGCAATCCGGTTCAATTCATCCAGTGTTACGTTGATATCCGGCGCGCGCCTGGGCTCTGGTCTTGCCGGGTATTTCGGCGTGTGTGCAATCGCACTGGGAATTGCGCTTATCGGCAGGATCTTGGCAAGCCCCCTGTCGATGAGCCCGGCGAACGGCCCGCGCGCATCTTCAAGCAGAAAAATCGCCGGAACGCCGAATTCCGCGGCCTCAGCCGCCGAACCGGACGCGAGCGACAGAAGCACGCTCATATGCCGCAAAAGAGCGGGCAGAGGCAGTAACGAAGCTTGTTCATACACCACGTTGGCCATGCGCAAAGAAAGCAAACTCACATACTCCTCGTCCTGCTGCGGGGATGACGCGGGATGCCGCCGAATCCACCAACGCCAGGAAGTAGGCGCCGATCTAATCTGTTCGGCGAGCGCGTCCCATTGTGCGCGTTGCCCGCTGATCGGCTGAAGCGCGACCAAGATCTCCCTGTCGTAGATCGCCCCGGCGCCTATGCTTTCAAACTGCCGGTCCCAGGCCGCTGCTGATGAGTCAGAGTTGCCCAGCAAACACGCGAGTTGCGTATGACCGCCGTGCAGGCTTCGGTGCCAGGGGCGCTCGAGCCCGCTGGTCCATTTCCGTATCACCGCCGCGTCCACCTCGCTCCAATTCCAAAAAATCGCCGGCAGCGCCGCATATCCCATTTGCGGCACCGCCGACCAACCATAGGCTTTGTGTGCGCCCTCCTGAGCGCAATGTTGCAGATCTATCGACAGTATTCCTAGGCGGCGGCACGCCAGCAGGAACGAGTGACCGAGATTGGCGTAGTAAGTAACCACAAAGGCCAGTGTTGGCCTGACGATGCGCAACACTCGTTCGAATTCTGTCGCTGTCGCCGCAACCACGTTCGCTGCGCGCCTGAGGTAGTCTTGTTCAAGTGAAGCTGACTGGACGCCGTTGCGCTCGAGAAATTCGACTACTTCCTTGAGCTGCGGCAACGCGATCGGGTTCGCCGCGTCTTTATGCGGCTGATAGCCCCGGCTGGCGATAAGATTGGCTGCAAACGTCTCGCGGTGCCAGGGCAATCGGCTTAGATCACCGTTCTGCATCAAAAAGGAAGTCAGGCCGCGGCTTTCAAGGGCAGCGATCACTGGTTCGCTGAATCGGTCGCGCCAGCTGCCGTTTACAAAATCAAGCGACACGCCGTCGCCGAGAAATATCGCATAGGCCGGTTTTGGACTAGCAACGAAGTGCGCAAGGTCGCGCCGGCTGCGCCACGCGTTTCGCCAGGGTCGCGCAAGTCGCGCCAGAGACCGAAACGGGAACGGCCGCAGCTCCGGGCGTGAGCGGCCCGCATTCTCCCAGTACATGTCGAGATACAGTTCCATTCGCGCCAGCGGCCATACCTCCAGGTCCCCGCGCTGCCAGCGGACGACCGGAAACTGTCGCTCGATCTCCTCGACCAGCGTCAAATACCGGCGATGAAAGGGTTCCATCGACGATTAGCCGTTCGAGCGCATCGAAACGGCCGCGAGTCGCTTCCGAAAACCAACTGCAGGATAGCGGACACCCGCCATCAGTCGATTCGAGCGGTCGAATAACACATCGGCGGCCAGCTGCGACGGACGGGCTTCCAAGACCGTATCGAAGTACGCAGCCGTTGCCGTGTCGCAAAACCGGAAATTCGTGGTGAGCAGGAATAGCAAGCCGCCCGGCTTCACGCAACGGGCAAGGTCTGCGACGATGATCTCAAAGTGTTCGAACAAAAAGCCGGGCGAACTGGATTGAGCATTGGTCGCCGTCAGGTCGCCGCGGCAGAGCACCGCGAGACAAAAAACTGCCTCGAACGACGCGTCTGCTTCTGCTTCGACGCCGCGCGCCGTTGCAAACGACATTGTCGGCGGCAGTTCGAGCGGCATGCGCGACTGACAATAGGCTACGTTGCCAGGATCGATATCGATGCCTTTGATAAATGCCGTGGGAAAGTACTTGCGCAGCGCGAACACTTCGTCGCCGCGCGAACATCCGAAGGACAACAGACGCAGATCTGTGGATTTGACCAGCGATTCGGCAGCAAACTGAAACAGCCACGGGTAGCGATCAGGCAAAGTGTAGCTATAAGTTTGGAACTGTCCGGGAATGAACTGCGGTGCACCCGCGACAGTTTTTGAGCGCTCCCGCCCAAGGGCTCGCCGCCCTTTCTGCAGCGCTTTTTTGATGCCTTGCAACTTCGGGAATCTCATATATTTAAATGATAGTCGTACGCCGGCCATTCCGCACAGGCCACGTTCCGGCCTGCGAGGCCGCAGCGTGGTTGCAGGGACTCGTGTTAGGCTATAAACCACGCCGATGCAGCGAGCAAACACGATAATTCCGGAACGAACCCTTTGCGCCCGCTGCGCGCGCTAGTCATAGGGGCCGGTCCCGCTGCCATTGCCATGCATCTGCCGGTGCTGGCGCGATTACGGGACTCCGGCGAAATTGAACTCGCGCTTGTATGCGATATCGAGCCTGAACGCGCAGAGTCAGCGCGGCGTCAATTCGAATTCCGCGAAGCTAGCGCAGATCCCAGCGGCGCGCTGGAACGCACCGACATTGACGCAGTGTACATATTCGGCAGCGCGCAGTTGCACCACGAATACGGCTCGGCTGCGTTGCAAAATGGCAAACACTTGTTTGTCGAGAAGCCGGTCGCTCCCAGCTTTCAGCAAGCGTTGGCACTGTGCGAGATGGCTCGCGCGCGTCAACTCGTCGCGGTCGGTGGGCTCAATCGGCGCTTTTACAAATCCCTTGCCGCAGTGCGCGCGCGTAACGGCAAGGCCGGTTGGCGCTCAGTTGAGGTAATATTCCACAAGCCCGAACACGGCAAGCCGGCTCCCTTTGGCGCGCACAGCTGGCTCAGCGCCAACGGCATTCATGCGCTCGACGCCCTGGTATTTGCCATGGACGGTCTTCCATCGCATCTGACGGCGATTGCCGGCGATGCGGGGTCCTTCCCGCCCACTATCTTTTCGGCTGTCATGAGCTGGCCCAATGGGGCACAAGGCGTATTTCTGTGCAACAACAATGCCGGCGCGCGGCGTGAAGAATATGTGTTTCATGGCGTAGCCGAAACCTATACCGTCGACGAGGACTCACTCACAGTCCAAAAGGACGGCGTTTCGACGCGCACTCCGTTTGCGTCCCTCGGAGACGGCGTAGCCGCAGAGCACGACGCATTTCTTCGCGGCATTCACAGCGGTGTGCCGCCCCTGCACAGCATTTCCGCCATTGCTCCGTCGCTTTTCTTGGCAGAACTCATCGAAAATGGATTTAGCGGCCGAATCGACCTTCCACGGGCGAATCACGGTTTCGTGCGGCAAGAGTCGCCCCGCGACGCAATACTGATCGCTAATTGCACGGCGCATCATGCGGCACTGGCACGCCTTCTGCCGCGCTATTCCCTCGTCGCGCTCGAGGATGTGAACCGGTCCCCCGAGCACAGGCTGGATATTCGAGCAGCGATCGTGGGGGGCGGGCCGCCGTTGGATCCCGACATCCTTTCGAAGATTCCAAACCTTGGCGTCATCGGCATCTTCGGTCTCTCCGTTGCGCGCCATAACCCCGAAGCTTGGTTGGCACGGGGCGTTTCACTGGTGAACGCGAGCGAAGCCTACGCGGGCAGCGTCGCAGAATTTGCGCTGGGTCTCGCCATCCTCGGCCGTCGTCGCGCCTTCGGTTCGAACAGCACAATGCGCGCAGGTGGCTGGGGAACCGATCCCAGCATGACGGGTTTTAGGCGCTGCCTGCATCGCGTGGCGCGCGTCTCGCGCCCGGCGATAAGATCATTAGGACTTGAAGCGGCCGCAGCGCGACTTTGGAAGCAGTCCCAAATGCGAATGCGCGGATCGGATCTGGCAGTCAGCGCCGCGCGTGACCTAAACGGAGCCGTCGTGGGAATCATCGGCTGGGGTGCCAACGCACGGGCGTTCGCGATCAAGCTCGCGCAGGCACGAGCTCACGTACTGGTTTATACCGAACACGGCTCTCCCCGCGAAATTGGCGAGAGCGGCGCTGCTCCGGCATCTCTCGCCGCAGTGCTGAGCGCGGAAATCGTGTCTTTGCATCGCGGCCTCTCGCCGCGCACGCGGCATTTTCTTGGGGCACCGGAGCTAACCCAGCTCCGTCCAGGAACGGTGCTCATAAATGTGGCACGTGGTGCACTGATCGAACCGGAAGCGCTGATTCGACGCCTGAAACAAGGCGACATATTTGCCTGCCTCGACACATATGAGGAAGAGCCGCTACCCGCCTCGCATCCGCTGCGCAAACTTGAAAACGTGTTCCTCACTTCGCACATCGCCGGCGGATCGCGCAGAATGCACGGCGAGGCGGCCGACGAGGTCGTCCGCAAAGTGACCGCTTACCTGGACGGCAACTCCCAAGATACGCTTACCTACGAGCGCCTGCGCAACATGACCTGAGAGAAGGTCGGCAATCGGCGCACATCAGCAATCATCGCCGGAGAAGCCCGAGGATTCGCGGCGCAACCAAATCATCGAAGATCGGCCGCCGGAAATGCGCACAATCCGTCCAGAGCGTGAAATCCGAGAGCATCGGCGAGTTCCTTGCGGGGTCGACCACGGACAAATGCGGAATAGACCGAAGCTGCAGAATAAAACGACGCACGTCCGGGTCGTCGAATACCTGTTGCTTCCAACCGTTGTAAGGCGTAATCCAGACGATCACTTGAAAGTGATTCTGGACAGCGAGGTCCGCGAGTGCACGATAGGCCGGCAACTTCAAGAATAGAAGCCGCTTTTCGACTTCTGATAGCTGTGGCGGACGGCAAGGCGCAGCGGCGAGATCCGCAGGACTCTTCATCCGCCACAAGTATTCGACGTGCCCGTCCGCGTCGTACCGGAAATGAAGCGCAGAACCAAAGGCCGTTTGCTCCCAATAGTCGATCAACGGTTGCGAGGAGAAGAGGAACTTTCCCAGGAAACCCAGCCGACTTTCTCCGCTGATCAACGGACTCTCAGTATCCAGCAAACTGGCGTCTTTTCCGTCCGAGACGACATCGACTGACTCGCCGGCGATAACCGCGGCGATTGGACAACCCGCATCGATGAGAAATTTCAACCGGCGCACTATCGAGGTAATCTCGTCTCTTGGGGCAGCCAAATTATAGAAGCGTGCGCCGCCAATGTCCTCCAGGTCCGGCCCGCTCAAAATATGTGCTCGCGAATCGCCGACGAAATAGACGTTGTAGTCATTGCAGTGGCGCGATAGAAACTCAAGCTTATAAATGCGCGAATTTGGCTGAAACGTCAGAGTACCGGCGGAAGCGTGAAAAATCCGATAGGGGTCAACAATCGCGTTAGTCGCTATCAGGCCGCCTGCCGCAACCGCGGCCGCCAACGCGAATATTCGCAAGTACGCGCCCATCAGAATTGAAAATACAGGAACGCCGACACTTTCTGCATTTGCGATAGCGCCGTCACCAAAAGAATGCCCGCGAGGCCGGGAACGGCGTAGCGGTAGAATCGCGAAGCCCCGCCGGAGGCGCAGCTCCTTTCAACGCGCTGCGCTATTTGTTGGGTGTTGGGCATTGCCAATAATAGGACTGCGGCACCGAAGAACCGCGCCTCCAGTGCGATGCGGCTCGTGGGGAAGCCCAAATGCTGGAATGCCCCTTCTGGAAGGACGGTGACCTGCGGGAACACGCGCACGAATCCCTGCCAGAATCCGCTCGCCGTCTCACGCACTGCGATGCCATTGAATCCCGTGATGCCCTTCAATAGATTGAATGCGCTTGAAATATCTTCTGCGCGAAAGAATATCCACGCGGCGGCAACCGCCAAAAACGTTACCGTGCCCGAAGCAAGAGTCGCGAAAAAAGAAGTACGCTCCCTCCGCGGGCGGAGCGCACGCCATGCATGGTTGATAACCAGATAACAGCCATGCAGCGAACCCCAGATGAGAAAAGTATAGTTGGCACCGTGCCACAATCCGCCCAGCGCCATTGTCGTCATGAGATTTACGTAGCGCCGCAGCTTTCCCTTTCTATTGCCTCCCAGTGGAAAATATAGATAGTCGCGCAAGAACCTCGACAATGTCATATGCCAACGCTGCCAAAATTGAATGACACTGGTGGCCTTGTACGGCGACGCGAAGTTTATCGGCAAATCAATGCCGAATAGTTTCGAAATACCGATCGCCATATCCGAGTAGCCGGAAAAATCAAAGTAAAGCTGGCATGTAAAGGCCAGCACGCCAACCCATGCCGCGACTAGCCGGATCGGCACCCCCGCATGCGCGGCCGTAAAGATTGGCGCGACCATGTCTCCGAAGGGGTCTGCGATCAGCACTTTCTTCGCCAATCCGATCGCAAATACAGTCAGCCCGACTCCGAAGCTCCGCGCGGAGAAACGGTAAGGAACCGCAGACGCGAATTGCGGCATCATTTCTGCGTGATGCAGAATGGGGCCGGCAATCAAGTGAGGAAAGTAGCTGACGAACAGCAAGTAGTGGACGAAACGGTACTCCTTGACAATTCCTTTGCTTGCGTCCGCGAGAAACGCGATCTGCGTGAAAGTGAAGAAAGAAATGCCAATCGGCAAGGCGACGTGCAAGAGCGGCAGTTGGGTCTTGATGATCTCGTTCGCCGACGAGGCGAAGAAATCCTCATACTTGTAGAAACCCAATAGAATCAGATTCGCGGCAACGGCTGTGGTAAGTATCCATCGGCCGCCGGCACTGCCGGCGCGCTTCGCAATGGCGCGGCCGCACAGGAAGTTGAAGGCCACCGAGCCCAAAAGCAACGCGATGTACTTTGGCGACCAATATCCGTAGAACGCAATCGATGCCAAAGCGAGCCACGCCGCAGCCCAGATTCGATTGAAGCGCCCAAGAAAAAAGAATACCGCCAATGCGAGGGGCAGGAATCCCAGAATAAATGCGTAGCTATTGAAAAGCATCGATTCGACTTGGTGCAGCCATCGGGGTCACCAAATCGCCTCGAGCGACGGCTCGGCGATCATTGCGCCAAGCTCTGAGAGATGCTCGTCATCGCTGTACATCGGTGCGTCATTTTGCGCTATAGAGCACATGCCGCCGGCGCATAGAAAATCCTGCGGTTTGAGGGTTCGAAACTCGTATCGCGTTTGCAGACGCGCAAAGATCGCCGCCGCGCTATGTTGTTGTGTTTCGTAGGTGGCCCGGCTGATCCGAAATTCCCGGTTCAGGTGCAGCCGCTTCGCCGCGGCGAGCGTATAGGCGACGTTCACCATACTTTGTGGCGCGTCTTCGATAAGAAAGACGCGCACGTGCTCGAGCTGCAGCGCGTCCAGGAGACGGTCCAATCCGCGTTCGAATACTGCGGCGTTGTCAAGCATGGAGAAATTCTCAGGGCTCTCGGGATCCGTGAGTCGACGCGAATGCTTATCTTCGGTATAGGCGATCCAGTGCGCGGCCAGTAACACCGTACCGATGTGATTGTGGGCAATCCAGTTCAACACCGCTTCGGTATGTCGTACGCAACCCTCACTGGGGTCAAGCCCGTGCGCATCAATCCAAGAGCGAGAGAAGCTCGACTTCGCGCTCGAGAAGTCGCGAACATGTACCCCCAGAAGCGGTGGACACCCGCCTTGTTGTGCAAACATCGCCGACTCATGATGTCTCATATAGGCTGCATCGACCGCCGGCATGATGGCGAGCGCGTGCGAATCGCCCCAGAGGAGTGCATCAACAGGTGCGCCCTTGTCTCCGAGCTTGCAGGGCGGCGCCTGCGTATCGTCCGGAGATGTATTTCTGCATCGCGCCTGGTCTGCGGTGTAGGGGGGAAACTGCGCGCGCTCGCGGGCGCTGTAGTGTCGTGGGTCCTCGGCGCGATGCAAGACGAAGGTGGCGAGAACGAGTATGACTCCCGAAACGGCCGCCAAGCCATAGAGAGCCGGCCGACTCAGAATTGCTCTAGGCCCTCGAAATGGTTGCTCCACGTAGCGCCATGACAGCGCACCGAGCATAAAAGTAGATGCGAGCAAGGCGCAACGCTGAGCAAGGGTGAGCGGATCGAATGCGTAGTACTCCGCGAGCACCAACAAGGGCCAATGAAATAGATACAGCGAATAGGACCACAGCCCGACTTTCCGCATGACCAGGTTATCAAGCACCTTGCCGAGCAACAGGGTCCGATCGCATGAAGCGTAGAGGATCGCCATCGCGCCAGCGCATGGAACGAGCGCCCATCCGCCTGGGTACGCCGTGTTGCCACTCAAAAGCAGGTCCGCGACGCCAATGAGCAGCAATCCAACCAGCGCAACGCCTGCGCGCACACGAGCGTCACTTGGGGGCGAGAACCGGCCCACAGCCAATAGTGCGCCGGCAAGCAGTTCCCAGGCGCGAAACGGTGCCAGATAAAACGCGGCCGACGGCTCAATATAGGTTCCGACGACGCACGAAAAGAAGGACGCCAGGGCCAGGGGCCCCAGAACAGCCACGTAGCGACCTCGTGTCAAACGCGAGATCCCAATCATCAATAGCGGAAAGACCAGGTAGAACTGCTCTTCGACTGCCAGAGACCAAGTGTGCAATAGCGCGATGTGAGCAGCGAATTCACCGCTATAGGCGCCCGCGTTTTGATAGAACGCATAGTTGGCGAGAAACGGAATGACATAGGCTGCCAAGCGGGTCTCGAAATGCAGGTCGGGCGGAAAATAGACTTTCAGAGCCAGGATGAGAAACAGTCCATACATTAGGAACAGCGCGGGGACGATGCGCCGAATGCGACGTTCATAAAACGCAAGCAGTGAAAAACGACACGCTGCGATGTCGCTTTCGATGTGGGCCGCGATCAGAAACCCGGAAATGACAAAAAATACATCAACGCCGACGAAACCACCGCGAAATCCCGGCACCAGATAATGATGGAAGATGACCGAAAGCACCGCAACGGCGCGCAGGCCATCGATATCGGCGCGATACACCCGAACGCGGCCCTGTTCTTGGCCGAGGGCGGCCCTCATTCGCAATTCATCTTTTTCTCATCACGATCAGAAAGTGATCGCCCATCGCACGAATCAACGGCCATCCGGAAATGTGCCGGTCGATGCGCCACAGTTGTTCATGCAAGCGAGGATATCGCTCGCGAATCCACGTCAGATACGGCGGCGGCGCAAATACACACAGGCCGCGATAATGCTCAAGAGTAAAATGCGGACGAAAGGCCCGGTAGAACTCGCGCGGCGTATAGTAGCGCGTCCAGATCGTATGGTTATTCATGCCGACCGGTACCACTTCCCGCGCAAAGCGCACCGTTGCCCTCGACCATCGCCCGCGCCTTAGGTAGTGGACTAGCTCCCACGGACAATATCGGCCAATTACCGTAAACACGAGCGCCCCGCGCGGCTTCAACAGGCGGGCACATTCACGCGACACGTCGCCGAGATCTGGTACACAATTCAGGGGGCCCAGATTCGAATATGCGCCGTCGAAATTGGCAGCCTCCGGCAATTGCTGCAGTTCGTGTGCACCGATATTGATGGCGCGCACGCGTTCAGCGACTTTTTGAGCGGCGGCGCGTTCCTCGGTTCGTTGCACCATCAATGGCGACCAATCAGTCGCTGCGACGCTAATCCCTCGTGTCGCCAAATGCACGGCATCGAGTCCTGTGCCGCATCCCAAATCGATCACGTTGCTGCCCGCCGAAAATGCCGCATCCAAGGAGCGCCACATTTCAGCTCGCATGTCCTGAATCGAATCATTGTTGCCGCGGGGTCCGTCGTAGTCCGCGGCGACGCTGTCGAAGGCATCGCGTGTGTCTCTCAGATGAGGCAGCGTCTTAGAGCGGCCTACGGTGTTTGGATCTGCGGCTTTGTTCATACGGCCTTCGCGTAAAATAATTTCACGCTATCATCGGCGCCAGGGTACAAACGCCTATGACTGCCAAAAATCGCCGCAACGTTCCAGCCATTGAATCCGATCCGTTTGGCGAGCGCTCCACAGCCGCTCACCGGCGTGAGATGCAGCTCATGGGAGGTCAGTTTCACTTCGAGAGCGACAGCCCTGAGTTGCTGCGGCTTGTCGATGCGGCCTATAAAGGATTGCCAGCTCATCGGTTTTCGACTCGATCTCCGCGATTCTGCGTCAGACTGATCCTTGCACCGACTACCGGACGCAATTCCACCTTTACGCAACCCGCCCGGCACATGCGAGCCCCTGTTATTCGGATGCTGCACGGTGCCGGCTTTCTGGGGAGCGCTACGGACAGTTCGACGATTGCCGTGCTGTCGCCCACGGAGCGAACCGCGCTGATCTTCGTATCCAGGGAGATGCTTCACTTTCCATATCACATTCGCTATGAATTGATCGAGTTTGCGGTGTTTACGCTCGCATCCCGTGCACAACGCCTGGTACCGCTGCACGCGGCCTGCGTCGGCCTGGACGGCTGCGGAATCCTGCTCATGGGACCTAGCGGGGCGGGCAAATCGACCATTGCTTTGCAATGTCTGTTGGAGGGTTTTGACTTTCTTGCCGAGGACAGCGTCTTTGTCGCGCCGGATTCCATGCGCGCCACCGGCACGGCTAATTTCTTGCATGTTTGCGCGGACTCTCTGAAATGGATCGAGCCGGCGGAACGAACTTTGATCCGCAAGTCTCCCGTCATCGTACGCCGCAGCGAGGTCAAAAAATTCGAGGTCGATCTGCGCCGCACGAGATTCAAACTTGCGAGAAGCCCCTTGAGAATCATCGGCGTGGCGTTTCTCTCACCTCGCTCGGGCGGCACCGGTCCGCTGCTGCGGCGGCTATCCACTGCCGATACGCTCCGCAAACTGAGGCGCGAGCAGGCGTACGGCGCGGGCTTGCCGCAATGGCACCGCTTCAGCCGCGCACTCTTACAGTTGGGAGGATTTGAAATCCTGCGCGGCGCGCATCCTGCAACGAGTGCCGAGGTGCTGCGGACATTGCTCCGACAAGGAATCACTGATTCTCGCCGGTCGCCAGAGTGAAGGACTGCAAAAAGTGGAAATCCGGCCGTCGCAGGGCATAACTCGAGTGGTCGGAATCGCATAATCCGGAGAGTTCGGCGAAGTCGGCAGGCGACAAGTATGATCGAAGCCGTTCACCCCAGGTATCCCTAAAAATGGCCTCCCTTAGATACAATTCGCTCGCGGTGTCCAGTGGCGCCGTCCGCTCGATCGTCACGGTCCGCACGGTGATTTTTTTGAGGTTGGCCTGCCGCAGCACGCCAACCAGCGCCCGCACCGATTTGAGATCGCGTTCATTGC
>Ga0210398_10002016_pt1 | contig 20203 bp, 18 predicted proteins | sample IncBWC4OmetaG_FD_161047 | JGI IMG/M metagenome (GOLD analysis project Ga0210398, IMG submission 161047) | Forest soil microbial communities from Barre Woods Harvard Forest LTER site, Petersham, Massachusetts, United States - Inc-BW-C-4-O | ecosystem: Environmental > Terrestrial > Soil >...
AGGTGATGTGGACGAAAGAAAATCAGCGGCCGACGGTGAAAATCAATCAGGAGGATGTGCGCTGGGAGGATCTTGAAACGCGCCTCGCGGAAATCTATTTGAGGCGCGCCGAAAAAGTCGTCTTCGTTCGCGGCGACGCCGACGTCGATTTCCAGTACGTGGCCGACGTGATCGATGTGGCGCACCATGCGGGCGTCAAGACGGTGGGGTTGCTGACGATGGAACGGGAGGTGGCGGGGGAGTAGGGAAGACGCGGGGGGTACGGGGGTGATCTATTGCTCGGCGTTGGACATCGGGAGAATGGGAGCGGAGGGACCTGGCGACTGCATGCTTCCGAGGCACTCAAGATCGGTGAAGCTGTTTTGCCAAATCGACACCGGCGCTTTTGCGGGCGTTATGATCGTGCTCGTCTCCACCATGATGTTCGGTACCTGGTTAGCGCCGACCCATCAGGGGGCCGGGACCGATCTCCCAAAGGTCTCACACCCCGTCTCGATGCCGAGATCGCAGCGTGAAGACGCGAAGTTTGTCACTGTTATGCGCGACGGCAGCGTCTACTTCGGGGTCGACAAGATCGCGACCTACGACTTGGCTTCGAGGATTCTTGACCGTCTAAAAGACCGGAGTGTCGAAAGGAGAGTTTACATCCGGGCGGATGGGCGTGCGCGGTACCGCACGGTTAAGGAAGTCCTCGACGGGGTGCGTTCCGCGGGCATTGAACGAGTTGCTTTTCCCGTCGATCAGCGTCACGTTCCGACGGCCGATCGCTAATTTCGTCTTGTTCGATTCCTGTCTAATTCCTGGCCCGGTTCTTAATCCAAATCGGCGTCCCCAAGAACCCAAAAGCCTCGCGTATCTGGTTCTCCAGAAACCGCTGATAAGAAAAGTGCAGCTTAACGGCCCGGTTGGTGAAAAGCACAAACGTCGGCGGCGCGACCGAGGCCTGAGTCATGTAAAGAATTTTCACACGTGAGCGCATAGGGACAGAGGCTCGCTCGAAATCAACAGTCTCAATGAATCGGTTCATCGCAGACGTGGAAATACGCTTGCGGCGCTCGATGGCGACCTGTTCGAGCAGCGGAAAGATTCTCTCCGTGCCTTTGCCGGTGTTGGCGGAAACAAAAACGATGGGCGCGTAATTCAGAAACTTAAGATCATGGCGCAGGCGCTCCTCGTAGGCGTCGCGGTCGCCCGGGCGCTTGCTTTCCCGCATGCGCATGGCTTTCGACGGCCTGCCCGGCTTTAGCGCGCCGGCGGTGACGAGATCCCATTTGTTGACGACGATTATCATCGAGCGTCCGCTCTCATGGGCGTAGCCGGCAATGGCCGCATCAAGCTGGCTCACGCCTTCAGTGGCATCGATCACCAGTAGCGCGATGTCGGCGGCTTCCAGATGCTTGCGCGCCATTACCACAGAAAGTTTCTCCGCCATCAGATGAGTCTTGCCTTTGCGGCGGATGCCGGCGGTATCGATGAAGCGAAAGCGGCGGCCATCGCGTTCAACAATTTCGTCAACTGCATCGCGCGTCGTGCCGGGAATGGGCGAGACGATGGCGCGATCAGAAGCAGTCAAGCGATTCAACAGCGTAGACTTCCCCACGTTGGGATGGCCAATGATGGCAACCTTGGTTTCATAGACCGGCTCAGGCTCGGCCGATGCCTGATCCGCCGACGCGGAAGTGTCTTCCTGTTGGTCCTCTGGGCTCTCTGTGTTTAGGTCGCTCGGCGGCGGCAGGATCTCAAACACGGCGTCCAGCAGATCATCAATCCCACGCCCATGTTCGGCGGAGATAGGGAACATCTGCTTGATTCCCAGACGATGGAATTCATCGACGATGTTTGCCTGCTTCTCGGTGTCAGCCTTGTTGACTGCGAGAAAAAGCGGACGCCCGGTCTTGCGCAGCAGCCGAACCAGTTCCAGGTCGGGTCCGGCGAGCGCCGCGCGGCCGTCGATCACCATAACGATCGCAGCGGCTTCGTCGAAAGCGACTCGCGCCTGGCGGAATATCTCCGCCGGAATGAAATCCTTGTCATCCGGAATAATGCCGCCGGTGTCGATGATGCGGATGCGCCGTCCGCGCCACTCTGCATCGCCGTAAAGGCGGTCACGCGTGATGCCAGGCTCGTCGCCGACGATGGCGCGCCGCGATCCGACGATGCGATTGAACAGCGTGGACTTGCCGACGTTAGGCCGGCCCACGATGGCCAGCGTCGGAACTCCGGCGGCAGTGGTGGCGGCAGTGCTGGTCGAGTTGTACGTGGGCTGGGTCAAAAATGAGGCAATCGAATACTGAAAGCCGGGAACTGTTTATTATAGAGACTCTCGTGGCTTTTAGTTCCCAACCCGTGTCTCCTCTGACGCCAGGCGGCTCCGCGACCAACGTAAAAGACGCATCACTTTACCAATTCTTCGCTCCCGGCGGAGTGCTGTCGCGCACACATCCGGCGTATGAATTTCGTCGCGGGCAGTTGCAGATGGCGCAGGCCGTCGAGCAGGCACTGGAAGAGAAGCGTCACCTCATTGTGGAAGCCGGCACCGGCACAGGAAAAACCCTGGCGTATCTGATGCCGGTGATTCGCTCGGGCAAGCGCATCATCATCTCAACCGGCACCAAGAATCTGCAGGAACAGCTCTTCTACAAAGACATTCCATTTCTGGAGCACGCTCTTTTTGGAGACAACCCGGAGACACTCCCCTCGGCAGCCCAGCTTGGGCAAGGCCCAGGGCGGCTTTCCGTCTGCTACATGAAAGGCCGAAACAATTATCTGTGCCGCAAGAAACTCTACGACCTTACCGATCAGCCGGTGCTCAGCGGGTTGGAAGAGATTGAGCAATATCGCGCGATTGCCGCGTGGGAAAAAACAACAGCGACAGGGGATCGCGCCGAACTTGCGGAACTTCCCGAGGCCAGCGCGCTCTGGCACAAACTGGACGCACGCGCCGAAGCCTGCATCGGGCAGAAGTGCAGCGAATGGGAGCGCTGCTTCGTCACAGAAATGCGCCGCCGCGGGATGGAGAGCGACATTATCATCGTCAACCATCATCTATTCTTTGCCGACCTTGCCATCAAGTTGCAGGCTGAGGGCGCTCCCGACGCCGGGATCCTGCCAGAAGCGGCCGCAGTGATTTTCGATGAAGCGCATGAGCTGGAAGATGTGGCAGGAAACTATTTCGGAATCTCGTTGAGCAACCTGCGCGTAGAAGACCTGGCGCGCGACGTGGAAACGTCGCTGCAGCACAACCGGATGTTTTCGGCGTCACTTTCTGGAGCGTTGGGAAGTCTGCGGGAGCGCTCTCAGTTCTTTTTTTCGCTTTTGCCGCCTGGCGAAGGACGCTTTGCTTTCGAGACGCGGCGCGAGTTTCTGGAGGAAAACGGAGACGAGTTCCTCGCGCTCAACCAGGCCCTGACGCGGCTGGCGGGCGAACTCGAAGGCCTGCCGCAGAAGCCGGAGGAAGTTTTCAACTTCGTGCGGCGAGTGCAGGAAATTCAAGTGCAGCTCACCTTCGCCATGGAGTCGGACGATCGTAATACCGTCTTTTGGATCGAGCGGCGCGGCGGCCGCGGAAGAGCGAGTTCACCTCCGAGTTCACTTCAACGATCAAGAGACGCAGAAAAAGGGGGAAGACAGAACGTCTTCCTGCAGGCCACCCCAATCGACGTGGGCCCGATCCTGCGCGAATGCTTGTGGTCAAAGCTGGAATGTGCAGTCCTCACCTCGGCGACGCTCGCCGTGGGCGGAGGATTCGAGTACATCCGGCAGCGGCTGGGTCTGGAGCATGCCCGCGAGGCAGTCCTGCCTTCGCACTTCGACTACGAGAATCAGGCTCTATTTTATGTCCCGCCTGATCTGCCTGACGCGCGAACCCCGCATTTTGCGGCGCAGGCGGCCGAGCGAATCCACAAGCTGCTGGAGATTACGCGTGGGCGCGCCTTTGTGCTTTTCACAAGCTACGCCCAGATGAACGACGTCTACCAGCGCCTGCTGGGAGAATTAGAATTCCCCATGCTGCGCCAGGGCGATGCGCCGAAGAGCGCGCTGCTCGAGGAGTTTCGTCTCGCACCGAATGCCGTGCTGTTCGCCACTTCATCCTTCTGGCAGGGCGTCGACGTGCAGGGTGAACAACTGAGTTGCGTGATCATTGATCGGCTGCCGTTCGCCGTGCCCAGCGACCCGATCGTTGCCGCGCGCGTGAAGGCAATCGACGCCGATGGCGGCAACGCCTTCTTTCAATATCAGGTGCCGGCGGCCGTGATCACGCTGAAACAAGGCTTCGGACGCCTGATTCGCTCACTCCACGACCGTGGGTTGCTGGTTCTGCTCGACAACCGAATCCTGAAAAAGCAGTACGGCCGCGCGTTCATCGAGAGCCTGCCGAATTACAAAAAGACTACAGAGATGCGCGTGGTCGAGGAGTTCTTTGGATCAGCATTATGAAAACCGGCTCTCAGTGAAGGAGTCGCATGCCCGGCACCTGTGCCGCTTCTTGATCAAATGTGAGGGTGAATTGGCATTCGGCGGCGTGGCCGCAGCGCTCGATCAAGTAATCGGCGAAGTCGGCGCGGCCGGCTCTGAACGCCCGGGACGCCTGCGAGACGATATCGGCCCGTTCGATAACCAATTCCTTGCTGCGCAACAAGTTCTCTAGGACTTGCTCGATTTCCTTCTTCTGATAACGGTAGGAGATGCCCAATACCCAAACCAACTCTGAGATGACGATCAGGGAGAGAAATCCGGGTGATTCGAAGGACAGCGAGTTCATCACTCTCATCGCCGCCGCGGTTTGCTTGGGCTCGTCGTGAGTAAGGTAACGGACTAGAACATTTGTATCGAGGCCGATCATTATCTACGCCCGCTATCGCGATCGAGATGCCCCTTTCGCAATGGCTGCATTCATCTCCTCAATCGACACCGGCTTCCTCCCTCTGCGATACAACATTCCGTTCAGTTCCCGCACCGAGCGAGTGGCCGCAACGATGTTGAATTCTCCTTTTCCCACCTCGACGAATTCAATGCGATCTCCGGCGTCAACTCCCAACGCCGTGCGGACCCGCGCCGGTATTGTGATCTGCCCCTTGGAGGTTAGGGTCGCTGCTGCCATAGCCGAATCCTTTCCCAATCGTGCATTCCTTACATTATAGTAAGGAGCAAGCGGGACGTCAATTGTTGATCCGCCTTCACACGTACTCGCGCTCCGCCCGCCGAATCTCCCGATACCGTTCGAACACTTTTCTGTCGCTCTCCAACCCCAGCGCCGAGCGGATCGAGCTTCCGCGGAAAGTGTGGCCCAGCATCTTCCAACCTGTTGTCAGAACAAATTTCGGGTCATGCTTTAGCGCCGCAGGAATGTGATGAACCTTCATCCAGCGCTCGGCCTTCCAGCGCAGGAACTCTACCTCTTCAGCCGGCAGATGTTCGGTGCGCACGACGGCCGTCGTCCCGTCATATTCCTCAAGCCGCTCATTCATGATTAAACCTTGATCGCGAAAGTCCTTCGTCATGGGCGTGCGCGGATACGGCGTCGGATGCTGAATGTAGGGCCAGTCCACGTAGCGCCGGGCAAATTCCAGGTTCGCCTCAATCGATTCCCGCGTGTCCCCCGGGCTGCCCACAATCAATCCGCCGACCACATACATCTGGTTGCGGCGGATGTAATCGATGGCCTTGAGAGTGGCATTTCCGGTGTTTTGGCCGTTGCTGCGCTCCGTATTCTTGGCTGAAGCCTTCAGAAATGCGAGGTCATTCTCCAGAATGTTTTCAATGCCGAGAAACACGTAGCGGAATCCAGCCCGCCGCATCAGCGGGGCTAAAGTCTCGCCGTGGTTGGCGATGGCCGAAGTCATGGCCTGCACGAAGTAATCTATCTTGTGCAATCCGGCGGCGATGATCGCCTCGCACAGCGCTTCGAACCGCCTCACGTTCAAAGTAATGTTGTCGTCGACCAGAAAAATAGTTCGAGCACCGTGATCATGGGCGTCGCGAATGTCGGCCAGCACGCGGTCGAAAGAGTAAGTATGAAAGTTGCGTCCGCGCATCTCGATGATCGAGCAGAAACTGCAATCGAACGTGCACCCGCGCGAAGTCTCAATAACATCCACCTGCCGGCCCAGCATCGTGTATCCGTTGAGCAAACGCGCATCTCGTTTCGGCAAGCGGATTTCGCTGTCTTCCAGCCGGTGCGGCGCGCGGGCAGGGTTGTGCACCCAACTCTCGCCGCTTCGGTAGGAAAGTCCGCCGATCTTCTCGAATCCGGAACCCTGCTCGAGCGCCCGCAACAATTCGCGGAAGGTAACTTCCCCCTCGCTGCGCACCAGATAGTCGACACCCATGGCTTCATACGCTTCAGGCGCAAGGCTGGGATCATAGCCGCCGACCACGATCTTCACGCCCGGCCGCAGCGCGCGCACCAGGTCGATGATGCGCCCGGCAGTCCGCCGTTGAAAAGTCATGATGGAGAGTCCGACGACTTCTGGATCAAGCTCGCGGACCAGCCGCGCGACTGTCTCACGAACCTGCCGGTGAACCAGAATTAAGTCAGCCACGCCCACCCGGTGATGCGGATCAACATTTCCCGCCAGTGACGTGAGCGCACCATTGGGCATGCGGATGGCGACCGGTGGCATGTGTTCGAAGGAATCAGGCATGGAAAGCAACAGGACGTTCATCGTGACCAGTCCTCATTGCCCCGCAGTATTCCCGCAGGCGCGGGTCAAACCTCCCAGTAGCGAGGCGAATGGCCGTAATTGTACAGCAGAGTCCGGTGGAAATGCCTAACTGCACCCAGTAAAACGAGCGTTCTCTTTCCAATCGTTCGCCAGGTTCGGTCCTGCTATTTTTGTTCTTCCGCCAGTGCCGGACTCGGCAGCACTCCCACCGTGATCCCCGAAGCCTCGCCCTTGGCGTGATACAGCCGCTCAGTAGCTTTCACAAAGTCCGAGGGCTTGGCACTAGGAATGTCGACGAAGGTCTGCGGGTTGCGGTCGGTGAGCGGGAACCACGAACTTTGGATCTGCACCATGATGCGGTGGCCGCGGCGGAATGTATGATTCACGTCTTGCATCGTAAAATTGATTTCTTCGACCTTGCCCGGCGTGAAGGCCTCGGGCTTTTCAAAGCTGTGGCGAAATTTTCCCCGGAAAGGCTCGCCCCGCACCAGTTGCTGATATCCACCCATGGTGAAACTGGGCGCACCTACATCGGTCCGGGGCTTGTCTTTATCCTCAGGCCGGGGCGCATCGAACTTGCTGTCGGGATAATCTGCGGGATACACGTCGATCAGTTTTACATCCCAATCGGAATCAGTGCCGCTGGTTGAAACGAACAGCCGCGGCGAAATGGGCCCGGCAATGGTCAGGTCTTCCAGCAGTGCCTGAGTTTCATAAACCAGAACGTCCGTTCTGCTGGAGGCGAAGCGTTGATCGGAGAGCATGTATTCCTGCGGCACGTTCGTCGAAACGTAATTCACAAAAGGCACAGGCTTGGCCGGATCGCTGATGTATTCATCGAAAGAGGACTCGTCGGAAGCGGGAGGATCGAACGACAGTCCGCCGCCCCTGGTGAAGTAGAGAGTCTTCGCCTCAGCCTCTTTCGGAGGCCACGCCGAGTATTGTCTCCATACATTCGTTCCCGTCTCAAACACATAGGCTTTCGGAAGTTTCGCGTCGCCGTTGCCTTTGAGGTACTGCTCGAAAAAAGGAAACAGAATGTTCTTCCGGTAATAGTCCCCGGTATTTGCGGCAAACTCCACTCGCCCCAGGTGCTGCCCGTCGTAACGCGCCCAGCCGCCGTGCACCCACGGACCGATGACGAGGGCGTTAAAGATTCCGGAGTTATTTTTGTCGATGGCATGGAAGGTGCTGAACGGGCCTTGTAAGTCTTCGGCGTCGAACCATCCTCCCACGGTGAGCACCGCGCAGTGAATGTTCTTCATATGCGGCGCCAGATTCCGCGCCTTCCAGTAATCGTCGTAAGTGTCGTGGTGCATCTGGTCGTCGAACAGCGCACTCTTGCCTTCAAGAAATTTTGAAAGGTTCCCGATCGGACCCACATTCAAATAAAACTCATAGCCGTCTTTTGTGCCGTAATCGAAGGGCACGGGAGTCTTCGGTGGCAGTTGGGGATTCTCCTGCGGCTTGAAAGAAACGTAGAAACCGAAGTTGGCGTTGAGCATGAACGCCCCGCCATGGTAGGCGTCATCGCCCATAAAAAGATCGGTCATGGGAGCCTCCGGCGAGGCCGCCTTTAGCGCCGGATGCGAGTCGATGATGCTGGCCGAGGTGAAGAATCCCGGATAAGAAATGCCCCAGATTCCAGCCTTGCCATTATTGTTCGGCACGTTCTTCAGCAGCCAGTCGATGGTGTCGTAGAGGTCGCTCGCATCATCCACATCCTGCTTGGATTTCTTGTTGTCGATGTGCGGGCGCATCTCAATAAACGTACCCTCCGACATATAGCGGCCGCGCACATCCTGGTTGACGAAGATGTAACCCGCCTTGTCAAAGTCGGGCGACGGTCCCAGCCGCGTGCGGTAAAGATCAACGCCATACGGAGCGACGCTGTAGGGAGTTCGGATGATCAGAAACGGGTAGCTGCGGGACGCATCCTTGGGAACGTACACCGAGGTGAACAGGCGCACGCCGTCGCGCATGGGAATTCTGTACTCGTACTTCGTGTAATGTTCTTTGACGTCGAACTCCGGCGTCTCGGGCTTGCTCTGAGCTGCAAGATTCGCAATGATCTCCACCACTATAAAAATTAGAACGGATACGTTGCGACGCATAGTTGCTCCTTTATGAAGGGAAGAAACGAATAGGCAAACTACCTGTAGAGACGGTGGGCAGTCAAGCTGCATGGCGTCGATGCGCGTTACAATAGATGTTTCGCCATGGAGCCGGGCCCGGCCTGTATTCCCGCCGAGCCGCCGAGGGATGCATGTTCGAAGTAACGGTTGACGATACGTTTGCCGCAGGCCATTACCTGCGCAACTACAAGGGCAAGTGCGAAAACCCGCACGGACATAACTACAAGATTCGGGTGACACTGGCGGGAGCCGAGCTGGACAAGGCCGGTCTGCTGCTCGATTTCAAGGACCTGCGCGAGGTCATGAAACACGTCATCGAGCGGCTGGATCACAAGATGATCAACGACATCGAACCCTTTACCGTGATCAATCCCTCGGCAGAAAATCTGGCCAAGTATTTCTATGACGAGTCGAATACGCGGCTGAAAAGCGTGACGCACGGCCGCGTCCGCGTAAAAGACGTGACGGTGTTTGAAACCGACACGACGACAGCAAAGTACTCGGAATAATCAGTTGCCAGCCGCCAGAACTGGCAACCGGAAGCTGGCGGCTGGCAGCTCCATTAATGCAGATAACAGAAATCTATAAATCGTTGCAGGGTGAATCGACCTATGCCGGCCTGCCCTGCATTTTCGTGCGCCTCACCGGCTGCAACCTGCGCTGCTCCTGGTGCGATAGCGAGTACACATTCCAGGGCGGACGCAAGATGACTTCCGAAGAGATCTTAGACGAGGTGAAGCGTCTCAGCCCCAATGGCGGCCTCGTCGAAATTACCGGGGGCGAGCCTATGCTGCAGGAGCGCGAACTACTGCCGCTGATGCGCCAGTTGCTGGACGCCGGCTATCGAGTCCTGCTCGAGACCAGCGGCGAGCGGCCACTCGAGCGAGTACCCGCAGAGGTTATCAAAATCGTGGACGTGAAGTGTCCGAACTCAGGCGAAGCCGGCACCTTCCACTCCGAAAACCTCGAGAGCCTCAACCCGCACGATGAAATCAAGTTTGTGCTGAGCGGCCGTGCGGATTACGAATTTGCCAGGGATTTCACCAATCGCAACCGCATGGCGGAGCGCGTCAACGCGGTCCTGTTCTCCCCGGCTTTTCGCAAGGATGCGACCGGGTCGCGCGACAGTTCGCACTGTTTACTCGATCCCCAGCAATTAGCCGAGTGGATGCTCGCCGATGACGTCCCGGCCCGCCTGGGGTTGCAATTACACAAATTCATCTGGGACCCGGCGGTAAAGGGAGTCTGAAGAATTGTTGATTGCTGGTTGAAACCTCTGGACGACGCCGTTCAATCAACAATCAAGCAATCATAAATTGCCAGTTAAGACATGACGCGCCCAACAAAATCCCGCGCGGTCGTTCTGCTCAGCGGAGGCATGGATTCCTGCGTGTGTGCGGCCCTCGCGGCCCGCGACTATGCCGCCGCTGCGTTGCACGTATCTTACGGCCAGCGCACCGAAGACCGCGAGCGCCAATCCTTCCTGGCAATCTGCCGGCGCCTCAACATCCACGACACCCTGCTTGTGCGCAACGAGGCTCTGCGCGCCATCGGAGGTTCAGCGCTCACCGACGAACGCATCGCCGTTCCCACCGGCGACCCAGCCACACACGCGCCAGGCCACGATATCCCCGTAACCTACGTCCCCTTTCGCAACGCCCATTTTCTGGCCGTCGCGGTAAGCTGGGCTGAAGTGCTGGGCGCGGAAAAAATATATATCGGAGCAGTAGAACAAGACAGTTCGGGCTATCCCGATTGCCGTCCGGCGTATTACGAAGCGTTCAACCACGTCATCAAGGCGGGGACGAAAGCCGGAACCATCGAGATCGTCACCCCGCTCATCGGCCTGCGCAAAGCTGAAATTGTGCGCCTGGGCCTTGAATTGCGCGCGCCGTTCGATTTAACTTGGTCATGCTACAGCCGCCAGGATCTGGCGTGCGGCATCTGTGATAGCTGCGTGTTGCGGCTGCGGGCATTTGCGGCTGCGGGAGCCGCCGATCCAATTCCGTATGCTGAGATCGCATGCCGAGAAAGAAATCGTTGAAATTTGTGATTCTGGATGGTCGACTAGAATAAAAACAGATCCACCCATGCCGATTTTCAATCAACTATCAGAAATCGATCAGTCGAGAATGTTTTTTGCCGGGAGGCCAAGATGAAGAAACATTTTGCCGTGTTCGCTTTTGTTCTCTTAGTGCTGGGATTCTGTGCTTCCCCGGTCTTCGCCCAGTCTGGAACGGTCAAGGGCGTGTGCAAGGATGTTGATGGCAAGCCCATCGCCGATGCCGTCATTGTCTACACCAACCTGGACAATGGCCAGAAATACACTCTCAAGACCAACAAGAAGGGCGAGTATTTCTCTCTGGGCGTTGCCGCCGGCAAGTACGACGTCATCTTGTATAGGACTGCCGATGACCTCAAGGCGAACAAAGCACTGTTTCCGGTCAAGGGATATCCGGTCACACTGGACGAAAACACTCTCGATTTCGACCTCCAGAAGGAGCAGCAGAAGCAGGCCCAGGGCGTTGGCCTGACTCCCGAACAACTCAAACAGAAGCAGGAGGCCGAAGAGAAAGTAAGAAAGGAAAACAACACGATTAAGGGTCTCAATGACAAGATCGTTGCCGCCAACGCTTCCATGAAGGCTGGAGACTTCGACGCCGCCATCGCCACCTTAACCGAAGCCACACAGACCGATGACACCCGCGATGTAATCTGGGCGCAACTCGCCGATGCCTATCGCGGATCTGCTCCCAAACAGACCGATCCCGCGGAGAAGTCAAAGCGCCTGCAGCAGGCCGTCGCGGACTACCAGAAGGCGATCGATCTCAAACAGAAAGCCATGGAAACCAAGAAGGATGCCGACGATAGCAAGAAGCTGGCGGCGTATTACAACAACATGGCGGATGCCTCCGCCAGGGCGGGCAAGGTCGATGACGCCGTGAAGGCCTATACCCAGGCGGCACAGATCGATCCCGCCGGCGACGCAGGCTATTACTTTAATATTGGAGCCGTGTTGACCAATGCCGGCAAGGTCGATGATGCCATCGCCGCTTTTGACAAATGCATCGCCGCCGACCCTAACAAAGCAGACGCCTACTACCAGAAGGGCGTGAACATGATCGGCAAGGCCACGCTGCAGGGCGACAAGATGGTTGCCCCTCCGGGTACGGCGGAAGCCTTCCAGAAGTACCTCGCTCTCGAGCCCACCGGTCAGTACGCCGACGTAGCCAAGCAGATGCTGGCCAGCATCGGAGCTCCCGTAGAGACTGGTTTCGGCACGAAAAAGAAAGGCGCCAAAAACTAAGTTGAATAGATTCAGATCGATAGGGCGGCCCCGCGGCCGCCTTTTTTTCTGCCGGCCAACCGCCGCAGTCCTGTGCTTTCTCCGAGAACTGGGTACTGCGAGCTGCCTCTAGTTACTAAGGGCGTTGTCCTAACCGTCCTTACGTTTCGCACGCCCCCGCGATAAAGTATAGGTATTAGGTCAACTTCGGTTGGCCCGGACTCCCGTCTGTGGTGCAATTCCCTAAAATAAGCACAGATTTGTGCGAGGGGTGGAATTGGCAACACCTGGCATCGCCGCAATTGCGGTTTCATTGGAAGGCTATTCCGGCAGCGGCAAAGTGGCTACGCCCGCCTTGCTGGGCGCAATGCTGCGTGCCGCCGAAAAGATCAGCGATCTCATCTTTTCTCCCGGACGGCCTCCACAAGTGCAGGTCTACGGCCAACTCATTCCGGTACAGGTTCCGGGACTCACCACGCTAACGCCAGATGACACGCGCCATCTCGCCGCCGACCTCATTGGCGACAATAAGCAGGCGGTTACCACTCTGCGCGAACACGGATCCTGTGACATTTCCTACGGCTTGCCCGGCGTGGCCCGGTTTCGCGTCAACATCTTCATTCAGCGCGGCAGTTGTGCCGTCGTGATGCGCGTAATTCCCACTGCCATCCCGGATTTTGCTTCACTTCGGCTGCCGGCCCACCTCTCGGATGTGGCCAAGTTGCGCGATGGCATCGTGCTCGTCACCGGCCCTGCGGGCTCAGGCAAATCTTCCACCCTCGCCGTGCTGCTCGATTGCATCAATCGCGAGAAAAATTATCACATCATCACCATTGAAGATCCCATCGAGTTCCTGCACAACCACAAAAGCTCCACCATTCATCAGCGCGAACTGCATAGCGACACTCCCAGCTTCGCTCATGCCCTGCGCTCGGCTCTGCGCCAGGCGCCCAAGGTAATTCTGGTGGGCGAGATGCGCGACCGCGAAACCATCGAGAGCGTCCTCGAAGCTGCCGAGACCGGCCACCTGGTGCTTTCCAGCCTCAACACCATGGACGCACCCAAAACTGTGGAGCGCATCGTCAGTTCGTTCTCGCCCGACGAGCAGAAAAGCGCGCGCGAACGTTTCGCCAAAAGCTTCCGCTACATCATCTGCCAGCGGCTCCTGCCCAAGGCCGACCGCAGCGGCCGTGTCCCGGTAGCCGAAATCCTGAAAGTCAACGCCCGCACCCGCGAGTGCATCGAAAAAGGCGACCGCGACGGCAAGACGCTACTCGACGCCATGAAGGCAGGCGCAACCGAAGGCATGCAACACTTTGACGGCGAAATCGCCGAACTGGTCCGCGACCGCGTAGTCGACCTCGAAGTCGGCCTCTCCTACGCCAGCAACCCCACCGTCCTGGGCCAGGAACTAGCCCGATAATTCGAGATGCCCGTTCACGCAGCTTGCAGCGGTTGACTATCCGCCGGACGGGCTTCCTCTGGTATGGGGATGCTCACACTGATAGAGGTGCCAGAACCATTTGATTCGATTTTCATTTCTCCGTGGAATTGGCGTATACGCTCTCGGATTCCCCTGATCCCAACGCCGGAGCCGTGGGACTGAATTTCCGACAAGCGCTCTCGCGATATGCCCTTTCCGTGATCCTGCACCTCTGTCCGAACATTTTCTCCTTCGCGTGCTATTCGGATAAGAGCGGTCTCGCTGCCGGAGTGTCGGTGGATATTTGTTAAGCATTCCTGCACCAGTCGGAAGATTGCGAGCTCCATATCGCTGGGCAGTCTGCCAACGTCGGCGGCAACGTCCAGCGTGATGGCTACGTCACTGCGTTCTGCCAGACCCTCGACGTAGCAGTTAAGCGCGGACGCGAGGCCGCATTCGTCCAGTAGCGGCGGGTGCAAGAGGTAAGAGGTAGTTCGAATTTCGCGGTGTAGCCGTTGAACCACTTCTTCGATTTGTTTTCCTTCATCCGCCAACTCTGGAGCGATGATCTGTGCCCTTTCAACCAATTGCGCAAGATTCAATCCAAGAACCGTCAGCGTCTGACCAGCACTGTCGTGCAATTCGCGCGCGATGCGTCGTCGCTCCTGATCCTGTACTTTCATCAGGCGCGTTACGTCCTCGGCAATCCGGACCTTTTCTGCGGCCTCTTTTTGATCGTGGATGTCGAGGCAACCGCCCACATATCCTTCAAACGTCCCATCCGGCGCGTAGCGTGGCACTCCTCGATCCAGTATCCAGCGGTATTGGCCCGTGTGATGCCGCATTCGGTATTCCATCTCAAATGGACGACGAGCATCGAAATTGCTGATGTAGATCTGCATGCAGTGATCGAAGTCTTCGGGATGCACGTTCTCCGTCCAGCCATTTCCTGACTCTTGTTCGAGAGTACGCCCGACGAAATCCAACCACCCCTTGTTAAAGTAATAGCAAAGTCTGTCTGTCCCCGACATCCAGACCAGGACTGGCGAAGCATCCGTAATCACCCGAAAGCGTTGTTCGCTTTCCCGCAATGCTTGCTCCGCCTGCTTTTGCGCGGTAATGTCACGCGCCACTTTCGAGGCTCCAATTACACGCCCCGATGAATCTCTCACGGGAGAGATGGTCAGAGAGACATCGAGGAGGCTGCCATCCTTCCGCCTGCGGACGGTGTGGAAATGGTCGACGCGTTCCCCTCGTCGAAGACGGGCGAGAATGTCTGACTCTTCCGCATGGCGTTCTGCTGGAATGATGAGGGTGATATGTTGCCCAATGGTTTCTTCAGAGGTATATCCAAATATTCGTTCCGCACTCTTGTTCCAACTCGTGATGATGCCGTCAAGGCTCTTGCTGATAATGGCATCATCGGAGGACGCTACAATAGCGGCCAACAGACCCGTTATTTCTTCTGCCTGCTTCGGCTCGCTCATATCCTGTGGCGACGACCTGATCATCTTAAGGTTGTGGTCGAATACTGGGTGAAGTGCTCGATCAGACCGCAATCTATGCTAGCCACCCGCCCGGAGGTGCCAAATACGGTAAACACTGTATCCAACAGTGGGCGCCAAGGCAGTTGTCTCAATATTCCCCATAAAATATTGGCCATAAATCCGCATTGCACTCATTCCCTCGGTCCGCCACTGTCACCGGGCATCTCTGATCCATTGTTGAAGAATCGCGATTGCACTCATTGACCAAGCCGGAGCGTTCTTGAGTGCGTTCACAGTACATACATCCGAAGCATCCACCAGACAAGGAATATCGCGACGATGGCTCCCGCGATATGAACTATCCAGTCACCGACTGTTTTCGGTTTCCCAAAATTGAACATGCGGCAATGGTAGCAGCCCCCAATGGTTGGCGTAACATCCCGATTGCACCAACCACAAATCGCCGTGTGGAAGATTGCAGTTGGTTGGCTATAAAAAAACCCGAAACCGGGAGCATGAGTCCTCACGGCGGGGCCCTAAAGTACCGCCGTTTCTTTAGATTCGCCCCGGAACTGCCGATAGATAGAGAATTGGCAAACTGATTTCCCATGTCCATTAAACTGCTTCCGGCGTGGGTGAATCCGCTCGACCCGTCGCAGGCGCCCGATCTGTCGACCAGCCTGGCGCCCCTGACTCAGAGAGCGATCACCACGCAGGCCAGCCAAATTAGTCTTGTTCCCTCCGCCGACGTTTTCGCTTGGTCGTCTTCGACCCGCCGCGGCGAGACGAATCTCATCTACGGAACGCCCGTGGAGGACTCCCAGAACGATCAGACTGGACACTCGGCCTGGGAGTATGTCTCCGGATTGGTCTGGAGCCGTCCTATCGAAAGTACTGCGGTCGCCCATTACCTTTTCTATGCGGCCGGTGACGCTGCCTGGAGCGGGGGGCTCATTGATCTGTACGCTTAGGGGATGAGATTTCTCCCCCTTGCGATTCGCAGGTCAGTCGGCGTGACATCGCCATTACACTCATTGACCCGCTTGGCCGGCCCGCCAGTCCCCAATGAGTGATAACGCCTGATTTCAACAGTTTACGAATCTCCCGTGACTCTCGCCTTCACCACTGACGAAATTGCGCGAACTTTTTAGGGATCTTCCGCGTAGACAAGAGTTATGAAGACTGTTTTATCTGCTTTGCTGGCCAGCCAGTTTTGCGTTTGGAGCGCGTTCGCACAGCAGCCTTGTAAATCAACTGTGGTCGGCGACCTTCATATCGCACGGTTTCAGAGCAAAATGTACGGCGAGTGGTTCAAGGTGCGCGTCTGGTTACCTCCCGGATACAACGACGCAGAGAACGCAAAACGAAAATATCCAACTCTCTACCTGCTTGACGGACAAACTGCGTTCGACGAGTGCACGGCATTCCATGGAGAGCATGAACTGCAGGTCGACGAAGCGGTTACGAAGCTGATCGACGAACACGCCATACCTCCTATGATCGTGGTCGGCGTGGACAGCACACATCATCGAGATTACCAATATTCTCCGTACCCCAGTTCTGTCACGGACCCGGCAGCACCGGAACCAATCGGGAAGCAACTCCCGCGCTTTTTCGCCGATGAAGTCATACCGTTTGTTTCCGCACGTTATCGAGTGTCTGATGAAGCCGCGCACACCGGCATCGGAGGAGCTTCGTTAGGTGGTGCCGCAGCGCTGTACCTCGCGCTGCGCCGCCCCGATCTCTTCGGACTAGCTCTCCTTCAAAGTCCGACTTTATTGTTGGGCAACGGTCAGTTCCTGCGGGATACAACTTCCTTGGCACGAGGGCCAGATCGAGTGGCAATAGGAGTTGGCACCGCAGAGTTGGACTTCCCGGATATTGAACAGTGGCTCGCTCCCCGGCGGCTGACGCGAGCGGAAGCGGAGTCCGGCATGGTAACGATGGCGCAGGCGCTCGCTTCGAATCTGAAGGGCGCATACATCAATCATCCAAGAGTCTTGCTTGTCATCGATCCCAATGCGAACCATAGCACTGTATTTTGGGCTCGCCGCATGCCGCAGGCGATCAGGTTTCTATTCGAAGACTCCGGCAGCAAATAGCAGAGTTCTGGCAGGCTCTCTGGCGTGCCTTATGGCCTATGGCGAAGCTGTCGCAACATCCCGATTACACTCGTTGACCCCGGTCGGCCATTCTCAATGAGTGCAATCGCTTGGTTACGACAGTCATTGCAGGAGGTGCGTCATTGCGAGAGATAATCCTTCGGAGGTGCAGGAGGAAAGCATGGTCGTCTCCAGCTTGATCACGGGACACATAAATGGCCCGGTCACTTGGCGAGAAGTCGCTATGCTAGCGATCGTAGTTGCAGTGCTCTGCTACTGCAAGCGCCGATACAAATATTAGGGCCAATCTGTTTGTGGTGCTAGAGTCGCTCAACTGGCGTAACATCCCGATTACACTCATTGACCGACTTCCTCGAGCAATCCATGGCGTCCCCTGGCGCCACGTAGGGCTTCCTTCCACTATTATCTCTCCATGGCCGCACCGCCAAACCAATCCCTGGTCCTAACCTTCGAGGAGGCTCGCCAGGCAGTCGAGGACCACGCCTCGCGTCTAACCTCAGGAACCAGTGAAACGGTGGCTCTTCTCCACGCCGCCGCACGAGTGCTCGCCGATCCCGTCGTCGCCGATCGCGACATCCCTCCCTTCCCACGCTCCACGCGCGATGGCTACGCCGCACGCGCAGCCGATCTGGCAAAGCTTCCAGCCAAGCTGAAAGTAATCGGAGAAATTAAAGCGGGCCCCAGTCAACTTCCATCCGCACTGAGTCGAGGCGAAGCCTTTTCCATCATGACCGGTGCTCCGGTGCCGCCAGGCGCAGACGCCGTAGTCATGGTCGAATACGCATCGCAACAAGGCGATCTCGTCGAAATCGCAAGACGAGTTGCCCCAGGCGAAAACATCGTTGCGCAGGCGGCCGAAGCCAAACGCGGCAACCTCCTGCTCAATCGCGGCACGCGCCTCAACGAAGCCGCCATAGCACTCGCGGCCTCGGTGGGCAGATCAAGCCTGCCAGTGTTCGTTCGTCCGCGCGTGGCGATACTGACCACGGGCGATGAAATCGTCGACATCGATACCGAACCCGGCCCCACGCAAATCCGTAACTCCAACAGCTATTCGCTGGCAGCGCAGATCCAGCATGCCGGCGGCGAGCCCGTGTTCTTGCCAATCGCTCCCGACGAACCGCGCCGCCTCCGCCAGTTGATGGAAGAAGGCCTGCATTCCGACCTGCTGATCATGACCGGCGGCGTCTCCATGGGACGCTACGATCTGGTCGAACAGGTCCTCGCAGAAATGCAAGCCGAGTTCTTCTTCACCGGCGCAAAAATCCAGCCGGGCAAGCCGGTAGTATTCGGCCGCATCAGCAAGTGTGGCGCGGGCGCCCTCGCCCGCGAAGGGGCGCAAGCCCCGGTGCAGCACAAATATTTCTTCGGCCTGCCCGGCAACCCAGTCTCCACCATGGTCACATTCGAACTGTTTGCCAGGCCCATGCTCGAGGCGCTAGCAGGAATGCCCCCACGTCCTCTCATCTTCCTGCGCGCCCGCCTGAAGTCCGAAATCCGAGTCAAGCCAGGACTCAAGCGCTTCCTCCCCGCGATCCTCTCCGGACAATACGAAGATGCCGACGTCGAACTCGTACCCTGGCAAGGCTCAGGCGACGTCGCCGCCCAAGCCCGCTCCAATTGCTACGTAGTCATCCCGGCCGATCGCGAGCAAATCAAAGCAGGCGACTGGGCAGCGATCATGCACCGGTAAATGGCTGAATTTTAAAATTCCCAACCGCGCCTTCTGGCGTCATCCCGAAGGCCCGCGTTTTCTCCAGCGGGACGAGGGATCTCCCTCCGCACACTGCCGTCCCTAGTCAACACTAGCTGCTCTCTCCACGCCCGCATCCCATGTAAGATAGAACTTCCGCATGCCGAAGAAGCTCTCTCACTACGACGCCGCTGGCCGCGCCCGCATGGTAAATGTCTCCGGCAAAATACCCACCAGGCGTGAAGCCGAGGCCAGCGCCTTCGTACAGATGAAACCGGCCGTCCTGAAGGCGCTTCCAAACAATCCCAAAGGCGATCCCTTCGAGATAGCCCGCGTCGCCGGAATCATGGCCGCCAAGCGCACAGCAGAGCTAATCCCGATGTGCCACCCGCTCCCGCTCGCCCACGTTGCCGTCGACATACGCCTGTGCGAAAATGGCGTCGCCATCACCACCAAAGTAGCCACCACCGCCGAAACCGGCGTGGAAATGGAAGCCCTCGTAGCAGCAAGTATTTCAGCACTAACGATTTATGACATGCTGAAAGCGATGGATAAAGCAATCGAGATTCGCGAGATCGTGTTACAGCGCAAGACCGGCGGCAAGAGCGGAGATTACCAGCGCACCAAAAAGTAGCGCCCGTCACAACCGATTCCATGGCAAACGACGTAAAACTACTCCTAGTCGACGACAACCCGATGGTGCTGGGGATGTTGCAGCAGGCGCTTACTCCGTTTGCGAGCGTGGTGGCTGCCGGCGACGCGGCTGATGCTTTGCTCAAGGCGGTCGACGATCCTCCTGACCTGGTGGTTTGCGATTACCGCATGCCCGGCATGGATGGACGCCAGTTGGTCGAGCGGCTGAAGAGCCGGCCGGCTACGGCAAATTTTTCCGCCATCCTGATGGCGAGCCGGGTCGACATTGATGAACGGCTTTCGCCGCAGGATGCCGCCGACGATTACCTGCCCAAACCTTTCTTCCTGAAAGAAGCCACGCGCCGCATCAAGCGCACTGTAGACCGCATTGCGCTTGAGAAGATGGCGAAGACTGCGCCTTCCGACGGCGTGGTTCGCGGCAACCTCTCGCAGATGAATGTGATCGACCTGATGCAGTCGCTCGAAATGGGACGCAAGAGCTGCCAGCTTAAGCTCAACAATGAAGGCGACAAGTGCGAGGTCTTCTTTGTCGAAGGCCAGGTGAAGCACGCAACCTACGGAGCGTTATCAGGAGACGAAGCCGTCTTCAAAGTTCTGCGCTGGACCGGCGGCAACTTCGAACTCAACTTCGATGGCAAGACCGATCAGGAAACTACCAAGCTCAACACCCAGGGTCTGCTGATGGAAGGGTTACGCCTGCTTGATGAATCGCAGCGCGATGGCGGCGGCGAGCCTGC
>Ga0210398_10002017_pt1 | contig 20203 bp, 12 predicted proteins | sample IncBWC4OmetaG_FD_161047 | JGI IMG/M metagenome (GOLD analysis project Ga0210398, IMG submission 161047) | Forest soil microbial communities from Barre Woods Harvard Forest LTER site, Petersham, Massachusetts, United States - Inc-BW-C-4-O | ecosystem: Environmental > Terrestrial > Soil >...
AATGTCGCTGGCGTGCTCCTTGATGTACCGCCGAAACTCCGCGGTCAGCGGCGCGTTGCGGGCCGGAACCGAGTAGTTCGCAGTCCGCTGGAACACGGTCAGATGCTTTGCCGAGGCCGCGATGACCGGCGCCGCCTGAATGCCGGTCGAGCCGGTGCCGATCATGCCGACGCGCTTGCCGGTAAAGTCGACCCCTTCATGCGGCCACTGGCCGGTGTGGTACCAGTCACCAGCGAAGTCCTCGAGGCCGGGAAATTTCGGCACATTCGCGGTGGACAGGCAGCCGACGGCGGTGATCAGGAATTTGACGACATAGGTGTCGCCGTCCTCGGTACATACGTGCCAGCGGTTGGCCTGCTCGTCATAGGAAGCGGCGACCACGCGGGTGTTGAACCGGATGTCCCGCTTCAGGTCGAACCGGTCGGCAACGAAATTCAGGTAGCGCAAAATCTCGGCCTGGCCCGGATAGCGCTCCGACCACTCCCACTCGCGCATCAGCTCGGGAGAGAAGGTGTACCAATAGACATGGCTTTCGGAGTCGCAGCGCGCGCCGGGATAGCGGTTCCAGTACCAGGTGCCGCCGACTCCGCCGCCCGCTTCCAGAGCCTGTACCGACAAGCCGAGACGATCGCGCAGACAGAGCAGCTGGTAGAGACCCGCGAACCCCGCGCCAATCACCAGCGCGTCGAGCTCGATCGTCCGGCCGCGCGTATCGCGCGGGTCCACCATCATGTCGTGTGCCATGCTCGCCCCGGTTCTAGCGGCCGGCCCGCACCAGGCGGCCTGGGCGGGCGCTTGTATCTTCGCCATCCTCGAAAACCGGCGTTCCGGCGACGAGCGTCGCGCGATAGCCGTCGACCCGTTGCACGAGGCGGCGGCCGCCAGCCGGCAGGTCGTGCACGACCTCGGGCTGATGCAGGCGCAGCCCGTCGAAGTCGATGACGTTGACGTCGGCCCGCAGCCCGGCCTTGAGCCGGCCGCGATCCTTGAAGCCGAAGAAATCGGCGGTCTCGCTGGTCTGCATCTTGACCAGATGCGGCAGCGGCAGGCCGGGCCCGCGCGTCCGATCGCGGCCCCAATGCTGCAGCATGAAGGTCGGCATGCTCGCATCGACGATCGCGCCGCAATGCGCGCCACCGTCGCTAAGGCCGAGGAGCGTGCCCGGGTCCGCCAGCATCTCGCGCACCATCTCGTGGTCACCCTGAGCATAATTGACGACTGGGAGGAACAGGAGATTATCGAGCTTCTCGGTCAGGTAGTCGTAGGCGACTTCCTGCGGGCTGCGGTTGCCCTTGGCGGCGATCGCCGCGATGCTCTTCTCGGGCGACGGCTCGTAATCCGGGCTCGCGCCGCTCATCACGAACAACTTGTCCCAGCGGCCGATCATCGCCTGCCGCGCCTGCGACAGGCGGGCGAGCTGGCGCTCGGTCGGCTCTTCGTCGAGCAGCCGCTGGCGCAGCGCGGGATCGCGCATCTTTTGGATGCGCTCCTGCGGCGACAACCGCTCGAGCGGGATATAGCTCGGACGGATAGAGAACGGGTTGTACGAGCCGGCGATGCCCTGGATCACGCCAACCGGGCGGCCGGCGACCTGGGCGGTGATCGAAGCGCCCTCGGCGCGCGCCTTGTGGACGCCCTGCATCAGCCGCTTCCAGCGCGCCGGGTCCTTGGTGCGATCGGTCAAGAGGAACCAGATCGGCCGGCCGGTCTCCTTCGACAGCCGGGTCATCCAAGCGAACTCCGCCGCCTCGTCGACAAAGTCGCTGTTCATGCCGAAAGCGCCGGTGCCGGCGGAGGCCATCGCCTGGCCGATCCCGTACAGCTCCTGCTCCTCGGCGAAATGGCCGGGGACGAGCTGGCCGTCATTGGTCTTGTGCGAATAGGTGCGCGAGGTCGTGAAGCCGAACGCGCCGGCGCGCAGCGATTCCTCGGTCAACCGGCGCATCTCGGCGATGTCCTCTTGCGTGGCGGCCTCGCGGTTGATGCCGCGCTCGCCCATCACAAAGACGCGCAGCGGGTGGTGCGGGATCTGCGCGGCGATATCGATCGTGCGCGGCATGCGGTCGAGCGCATCGAGATATTCGGGGAAGCTCTCCCAATCCCATTTAAGACCCTCGGCGAGCGCGCTGCCGGGGATGTCCTCGATCGCCTCCATCAGGTCGATGAGGCCCTCGCGGTGCTCCTTGCGAACCGGGGCGAAACCGACGCCGCAATTGCCGAAGAGGATCGTCGTGACGCCATGCCAGGATGACGGCGCGAGCACCGGGTCCCAGGTCGCCTGGCCGTCGTAATGCGTATGCACGTCGACCCAGCCGGGGGTGACGAGAAGCCCGTCCGCGTCAATCTCGCGCTTGCCCGGCCCGGCCTTACCGCCGACCGCAGTCAGCTTATCGCCATCGATCGCGACGTCGCCGGTAAAGGGTTCGGCTCCGGTGCCATCGACAATGCTGCCGCCGCGGATGACGATGTCGTGCATGGTTTCGCTCCGAAAATGCATTTACTAAGCTACCGCTACCATGCGCCCCCGCCCGCGCTTCGGCAATCGCGGGCGCCCCGCTCTGCCCGAAGGGTGCCATGACGCCCGCGCATTACGGCCGCGTATGGCGCTCCCTGTTGTGATGACAATCTTCTCTAGGTAATCCGTGCTACGAACGTGCTCGGAGAAGCTCCCAACCCTGCCGAAGCCTGTTCGCCGGCTCGGCAGTGGCGGATACAGCGCTGCTCACAAGGTGGTATAAAAGTCATCGGGGCGCGCAAACAGGCGGTTCGACAGCAAATTCGATAGCGAGGCGGGTCTCGTCGAATAGTCGAGATCGTTTGCTTTCCATGTCTCAACCATTCAAGCCGGGTTAGCACAGTGGCAGTGCAGCGGTTTTGTAATGCGACCGAAGCCGCCCTGTTCCGTCAATGAATTTCCCAAAACGTCGCGGAATTCCTGGGCTTTCTGCCGTACTTTGTTCGTTCTTGTGTAGGTCTGTCCCGGTCGATCGCAGAGCATTCGCGGGCAAAACCGCGGGCAACGTTCTCGCCTAGTTCACCGGGATCGGTGGCAGTTTGGGTCGTAAGTGGAAAACCGAACTGTGTGGGGATCAGTAGGAATGCTGATCCGGCGACGACGAGCGCTGTTGCTCAGCATGGGCGCTATGGGGCTTCGCCCACACCCGCTCAGTATACCGTTTGCAGGCAGCCGACGTGATACCGGCGCCATCACACGATAGAGGGTTGTCGGAGAGTTGTGGCAAGTTCCGATCGAGCGGCGCAGGGTAAATTTGACCGCCGGAGTTAAGGCCGTGCTCGGGCGCCTCCAGCAGCAAAACGACAGTAACAATGATGAGCCCACCGACTGCCAGGAGGGCGCGCCTTTCTATGCGAGTGTGCGGGGCCATCCCACCACATCAGATCAAGCCCATGAAGAAACCGTGAACCCTCACCGCGAGTTTGATCGATCAGCGGTTTTGGCTTTCAGGAACTAGGCGTCCAATTTGTCCTTGAAGTAGTAATGGGTAAGGCACGCGACGAAGCCGCGACCGTCCACCGTCAACGAAGGATCAACCGTTGGTCGGGTAGGCTCGGCGCGCATGACCGTAATCACGCGCAGATTTCTATGGGCTTGGGCAATCCTGACCGTCCTGGCGACGATCGCTTATCTTTTCTGGACTTTTGGGGAGTGCCGATCGGTTGACCCGAGCATGTACTCCCGCTTCATACAAATAACCTCCGTCTGCGACGGCGGTATGAACCGCGGCTGGTACACGAGCCAAGGTTTTTGGATAGGCGTCGTCGCCGCTCCAGTCCTCGGAGTTCCGATCCTCACGCTCATTGTCGGATGGTTTACGGTACAACGCCCCTTGGTTGTTTGGGCTATCCACCTAGTAGATGGCCGCGTTGGGACAGGGTTGCAACGAGGGTTAGCACGGTTTTGGCTTGCAGCTTCGGCCGGTTGGCTTGTTCACGCGGTCTGGTGGGCCTGTAGTCGTTGTTCCGTCAGTTCATCTGGCGGCTACCTCTGCGCTAGCGGCACATTTCGCATCGAGCGCGCCACCCTGTCCGGGTCGGATGTCTGGAGTTATATTTTGATGACACCGATGGCATTGTTGGCGGTGACCTTCGCGATCTACTGGATCGCCCGCGGTTTCATTGTCGCACCGCCATCCTCGGATTGATCATCGCGCCGAGCGCAACGAACTTCCTGTTAAGCCACGTCCTTGCCCCACCGGATCGCACGGGCAACAACGTCTCGCGCATCGTATCCGGCGCGTTCGAGGAAATCTGGCGCCGGGCATCCGGCGGCCTACGCGGCCGGCGGCAACCGATCAATCAGGCAACGACTTGAACAGCGCGGTGAATGCTGCGTGATGTTCGTGCCGCGTGTTGGGGAAGTATGAGACTGTGCCCTCTACGAGATCATTGCCGTGGACGGCAAGCACCCGCTGCCCGTTGATGGTAAAGTAGGTCACCCCCGCCATGTGCGCGCGCTTCGGCCCTGAGCAGACACGGGTGGCGATATACCGCAAGCCGCTGCGATCACTATGAGTAAGGCGCCGTAAGATCATATCGTCGAGGTCTCGTAGCCGTACGCACAAACAGGCTGGTCGGCGGCCGGTAAACTGATGTTCGGCACTTCTCTTCAGTTGTTTGTATAGGGCTTCGATTGGCCGATTGGGCTTTTTGCTTTCGAGCACAAAGGCGACCACTGCGCGGTGCGGTGAGTAGCAAAAAGTGATGGCGCTGTTCGTGTCGATCTGAAACCGATCATGCAGCATCATCGCTAGGTCGACCGAATTGACATGGTGCTGTCCCAAGAAGGGGGTTTCCGACAAGTCAAAAAAATCAATCCGGATAGTTGCGGTCGGCATCTCAATGGTATCGCCAGGCTTTCCTTTTTGAAAAATCTCGTGAATAGCAAGGTTTGCGTCTGCGACAAGCGGCTCGATATTGCCCTCAAGGTTGCCCGGAATCGTCACGCGGATGACGTGGCCGCCACCCCATTCAAGACACTCTTTTTTGATGCTATCGAGCCTATTCGCGAAATCGGCAACGCGCGGTAGGTGTAGCCGCATGCCAACAACGTCGACGGATGTTGTCTTGCAGTCCACCTCGATTTCCACGCCCAAGATTGTGGCTAGCAAGTCGAACTGCTGGTCGCCGTCCATATCGGTGAACTCCACCCGAGCGCCATGGTGTCTAAGGTATGAAGCGGTTACGAGCTCAAATTCGAGCGGGATCAGGCCGGATTCGTCCCGCAATGCGTGGTGGAGGCGACCCACTAGGTTCTTTTGGCCTTGCGCGCTGAGCCCTCTATGCACCTCAAGTAGCAGGTGCAGAAAAGAAACAACCTCCCGGAACGCGTCGTCGACGCCGGGGTAAGCTTTATGTTCCAGGCGGGACGCAAAAATGACCTGGAAATTCCGCTCGATACGGAACTGCTGATCCAGATACTCCACGATGAAGGGGTTAGCCTTCTCCCGCGCGAATAGATCGTGCCAACGTTTGCGCCAGACGGCATACGGAACGATAGCAAAGACGTTCGCGACAATTTGGTCGAGCACCTCTGGGGGCAAGTTGTCGTCAAAGAGGCGCAATCGGGGGTGACTCAGTGAGCCGGGGGTGCGGGATATGGTTTGTCTGTGCACTCTAACAACTACTTTGGGATGTGGTGCACTTTGCTCAAAAGTACGATCGAGCTGCATATTGAACCGATGCCGTGGCGGCCGGCGAGGGCAGCGATGACCTCTGGCGGAGCGACGGCGAATTGTCGCGAACGACTTAATACGAAATGTCCTTGCAAGCCATCGGGCAATTTCCAAACACCAGAAATCCTAAAGAGGCCTTCTGAAACAGTTCCGGTATATAAAACAGAGTAAATTGCGCCTGCGGGTGCCATCGTAAGTCTTATTTATGTTTATCGTTTGACCAGACGAGATTGTTTCTGCGTCACACCTAAGAATAGATGTGAGGCGTGCTGTATCATTGTTGAAGGTGTTGGGCTCATCTCCATGACCGCGACATCCGGTCGGATCAAAAGTGAACGTAAATTGCTTCGGCGGCCTGTTATCCGAATAGTAAATCGTTCCATACCAGAGCCCTGAAATTGAGCCCGTTACTTTTGGGGGTGGATCGGGGAAGCTAGAAACCGGCTTGGCTTCGGATTGCTGAGCCGGTCGGCAAGATTGAAGCCCAAAGAAACACCGCGATTGGTCAGGTGCAACCGCAACCGAGATTATCGCTCACCCGGTGCGATAACACGGCTAGCCCCAGAGGCTGGCGACGAACCGACGAGGAGGTCGGGATGCTGGGTCGAGAGATTACCGGCGATGTTCCTGCGATCATCGCCAACCACGCGGGGCTCTATAAGGGGAACCTGATCCCCTATTTTCGAACGATCTTCTTCACCGCAACAAACTTGGAGAACCCGTATCACAACTTCCGGCAAATGCTGCACGTGACATGGCTGTGCCACCAAGCCTGTCAGTACTATCGAACTGAGCTTACTTCCCTAGAGATGCGAGAGCTGCTCATCGCAGCGCTGTTTCACGACTTTGATCATCCAGGTCACCCGCATCTGGGTGAGCCGGACCCAGACTGGACCAACATCGAAATCGCGATCGGCGGGCTGCGTAAGCATGTCGTGCCGAGTGACCGGCCATCGTTGCCGCGTATCGAAGCCCTCATCCGAGCGACGCATTTCCCCTACAAGACCAGTGGCGATGAGCTCGATCTGCCGGGCAAAATCATTCGCGACGCGGATCTCGCACAAGCCTTAAATCCCGTGTGGGTTCAGCAAGTGGTTATCGGCTTGGCAGGAGAGTGGCGCATTCGGCCGCTCGACGTGTTGAAGATGCAGCCGTCTTTTTTTGATCAACTCTGCTTCAATACGTCATGGGCGCGTGAACTGTTTTCGCGCGACCTCGTCTTGGCAAAGGTTGCTGAAGCGGAGGCACTGCTTCGGCTCTTAGAGGGGTAGCGACAAACCGCTACCGCATTTCAGTTGCTCACCCGCAAAATCGCTCTAATGATCGCGCGAAGGTCTGGTTTCGGCGCCTAGCGTACCTCTGGCTCGCCGAGCACGAAACTGCTCTGCGCACCAGGAGCCGTCATTGCGCAGCACCAGCTCGGATGACAGCTACGCGCCGACTCCCGGACCTTCCTGGATCGAACGATCTCCCGGCTGGGAGTGGGCCACTACCGGCGCTCGATTATCGTTCGGACGGAGTGTTTCCAAGCCTCCCGGCCTATGGGAGGGTCCGCCATGAAGCGGGTTCGGCAACCGGAGCCGAAAAAAATCGTTGTTACGGCCGGTGGACGATTCGGCGCGCCACACGGCCCCGATCGGCCCTCGTGGCGGTCGCCTGGTCCGCAGTATCTCTATCAGCTGCTTCCTTGGCTAGCCGAAGCGCGCGTAAACGGGTTGTCTTGAAAGACTCAGCCTGCTTCTCCTTCTCGGCGAGTTGCCAGACTTTTGTATCTTGGTATTTTCGATTTCTTGCCATTTGGACAGATCCTTGGCCCGGCAATCATTTTGGCGGTGCAGTGGTAGGATGACTGGCTCTGCTGCGAGCCGACATGCGGGGCGATCTCAGACTTCACTCGTTTACCCGGCGCCCAATCCCATCCGAAACGCGCCAGTCATCCGACCTTTCGGCATCGGATACGTTTTGCCGGGCATTTCAAACCGGGTATTTTCCGGCGGCCTAATTTGGCTGGAAACCTGAAACAACCCACGGCAAGCCTAGAATGGCAACGCCGATGAGAACGAGGCCCGTCGTGAGTGTAAGCGCCGGGGAGTGCGACGGCGTATTTTCCGATACCGGGGCACCGATTACATAGGCGCATGTCCAGAACACGAGCCAGAGCGCCGTTGAGCCAACTGCAAGCCGTGCTAATCCTCGGCGCATCACCTTGCCTCTCGCCTCACGGCCACTGTCTAAATTCGCCATTGGGTTCCCCTTGGGGGGATCGAGCGTCCCCGCGGCTGAAGGCGAGAATTTGAGCTAGCGCGCCATCGGGGCGGACGGGGGAGCAGCCTGGGATGCCGGCTGCGCGGCCACGTGACCGCCGGGCGTGACATGGCCCTGGGCGATCAGCCCAAATACCAATCCTCCCGATAGCGCCAGCGCCAAATAGAACAGATGGCGTAGCGCTTTGAAGCTGAGCTTCCGGTTGACGGCGCTTGTAACCTGATGGACTTCGCCGCCTTTCGGTGGCGCAGGAAGCAGCTCGACGAGCCTTTTCGCAATCCTCCGGATCTCCGGCGGGGTCCAGGGACGGTCCGGCAATCGGGCGAACAGTCGCGAGAGCTGACTGGCTGCTGCTTTGCTCGTCAGACGGGACAGTCGGGCCGCTTCGTCTCGTGGATCAACGCCTAGCCGCGCGAGCGCCGACAGCACGCTAAGTGGAATTCCATCCACTTCCTTGCCTACGTCCGCAAACAGGAACAAGTCCATCTCCGGAAGCACAGGGGCGTAGGCGGTACGAAGAACCATCGAAATATCCCTAAAGGGGCTCCCTCTGTCGTTAGATCTGCTCCGAGCCAATGAGGCGCGCCGTTGCCCAGCTGCCTTTTTCTTCAAGTTCTCCCTACCGCCCGTCGATTTTCCGGCCGGGACCAGGGGAGAATCATACTTGGCAGCCTGTGACCAGCCGCGTCGCTCATCGCCGGCCATTCCGCAGGCCGGTCCGCGCCGCTGCGACAGATGTTCGCTCCGCAACTCCGGGGGGCACGGGCATAGCGGCGGTTTTCACCGATTTCGGTTGCTTTGGCTTCTTCGTTTCGCGGTTCGACCGTTTCTGCCCCTTGGCCATCGCCAGCTCCGTCTCTGCTGAAAGTCCCGAATCTTTGGCGAGTGTCACGCACGCCGCGAATGTTCCAGAGCACGCCAGGCTCGTGACGACGCGGATACGGCGAAATAAAAATACCCTGTGACGTATCTGGATCGTGTTCAGATGATTTACAATCCTTGGCCACCATATTAAATTTTTAAAAGGCAAAAATAAAATTGAAATAATTTCTCTATCTATTATTGCGTCGATAGCAGATACCTGAAGAAGTGCAGCTCGATGCGAGCCGTCGATTTTTTGGATTGCCGGCTTTGCTACCCAATCGAAACAGTGGGTCAATCAGATTGAGCGCTTTGGCCCAGGCATCGGGAGCTGCTGCGTGCTAAGGTAAATGTCGAGCCGTGGAGGCCCATCAGCTCTTCGTGCTGCCAGCCTCGCCGACAAGGCCCCAACACGCGCGTCGCGCTGCAGAAAGATCGAATTGGCATCTTTCATTGACTGCGTCTTTCGGCGCGGATCGCCTACCTTGCTTTGGCACGGCGGAGAACCCGTTCGCGCCGAGCTATTCAGCGTAGAGCGCTTGGAGGAGCACGCGCGGAGCCTGGCGGCCGCGCAATGCGTCACGGCAAAGCCGACTAGGGGTTATCCGCTGGCCGGCCGTCTCGTCGACGATGGATCGGTGCTGCTCAACGCCTACCGGGTGATTGCGAAGGGGATTCACGAGCGCCGCGCAATCACCCCCGCAGCCGAATGGCTGGTCGACAATTATTATCTCGTCGAGCGGCAGGTTCGCGAAATCCAATCGGCGCTGCCGCCCGGCTATTACCGACAATTGCCGAAGCTGGCGGAGGGGCCGTTCAAGGGTTATCCGCGGGTATTCGGCTTCGCCTGGGCGTTTGTTGCACACACCGACAGCCGTTTTGACAGCGATATGCTGTGTCAGTTTGTGCGCGCCTATCAGACTGTGCAGCCGTTGACGATCGGCGAACTCTGGGCGATCGCGATCACGCTGAGGATCGTGCTCGTCGAAAATCTCCGACGTCTTGCCGACCTGATAATGCACAGCAGCGAAGCGCGGCAGGAGGCCGATGGTGTCGCCGACCGTTTGTTGGGCGCCGGCGGTCGCGTCGCGGAACCAGCGTCAATCGTGCTCGCAACGTATCAGGGCGTGACGCTGTCGGACGCGTTTGCCGTGCAGTTGGTACTTCGGCTGCGCGACCAGGATCCCAGGATTACCCCTGCGCTGACCTGGCTGGACCAGCGCCTGGCAGCACAAGGCACGACGGCCGACGCGACGGTGTATGACGAACACCAAAGACAGGGTACAGGCGTCGTTACCGTCCGCAACATCATCACCAGCTTGCGCCTGATCTCCAATGTCGATTGGCCCGACATTATTGAGCGCGTCAGCTTGGTGGATGAACTGCTCGCGGCTGACGGCGCGTTTCGTGACATGGATTTCCCCTCGCGGAACCTCTATCGCAGCGCGATCGAGGAACTTGCACGCGGCGCAAACCGCACCGAACTCGACGTCGCGAACTGCGCGGTCCTGGCGGCAAAGCAGGCTCGGGGGGCGCAGGCCGGCGTCGAACGGGACCGGCAGAGCGATCCTGGCTATCATCTACTTGCCGGCGGTCGCCGCGCGTTTGAGAGGGCAATCGGCTTCCGGTCTCCGCTTGCCACCTGGCCGGCTCGCGTGAGTCGTGCATCTGGCATCGGCGGTTACGTGGCTGCCGGAAGCGCGGTCGGCGCACTTCTCCTCGCCGCGCCGCTGTTTGTCCTGCACACGCAAGGCGTCGCATCCATTTGGCTGGGCATGCTCGGTCTTCTCGGTGCGATCCCCGCCATCGACGCGGCAGTGGCGCTCGTGAACCAGGGACTGACCCGGAGCTTCGCCGCGACCTTTTTGCCTGCTTTGGAACTTCGCAGCGGGGTGCCCGCGCCTTTACGTACGGTCGTAGCGGTGCCGACGCTGCTGACAACCAAGGCCGCGATCGAGGCGCAGATCGAGCGTTTGGAAATCCACTACCTTGCCAGCCTGGGGGGCGACCTGTATTTCGCGTTGCTCTCCGACTGGGTGGATGCAGCGTCGGAGCAAATCGACGGTGACGCGACCCTTTTGGAAGCGGCAATCGCCGGCGTTACTCGGTTAAATCAACGCTATGGCCCGGCGCCTGGCGGCGCTCGCTTCCTGCTACTTCACCGCAAGCGCGTCTGGAATGCTGGCGAAGCTCGCTGGATCGGCTGGGAACGCAAACGCGGCAAACTGCATGAGCTGAACCGGTTGCTGCGGGGCGAGACCGAGACCAATTTTCTCAACGGCGGCGGCCTGACATCGACGGTACCCGACGGTGTGCGCTACGTCATTACTCTCGATGCCGACACCAGACTGCCCCGCGACACGGTCCACCGGCTAATCGGCAAGATGGCGCATCCGCTCAACCGGCCGCTGTTTGACGCCAGCGCGGGTCGCGTCGTAGCGGGCCATGCGGTGCTGCAACCCCAGGTCACACCGTCATTGCCGGTCGGCCATGAGGGTTCGGTGTTTCAGCGTGTTTTTTCCAGCATGAACGGTATTGACCCGTATGCCGCCGCCGTTTCCGACGTCTACCAAGACCTGTTCGGAGAAGGTTCCTACGCCGGCAAAGGCATCTATGACATCGATGCCTTCGAGGCTGCTCTTGGCAAGCGCGTGCCTGATTCAACGCTGCTCAGCCACGATCTGTTTGAGGGTATTTTCGCTCGTGCCGCTCTTGCTACCGATATCGAAGTCGTCGAGGAGTTTCCGGCCCGCTACGACGTCGCAGCGCAGCGCCATCACCGCTGGGCGCGTGGCGACTGGCAATTGCTGCCGTGGATATTCGGGCGTGGACCGCCTGCTGGCGCTCATCGCGCGCGCGATGCCATCCCTGCGATGGGCCGATGGAAAATGCTCGACAATCTGCGTAGAACCCTGTCGGCACCCGCCTGCATGCTAGCTTTGCTAGCCGGGTTCATCTTGCCGCTAGCGGCCGCGTCCGTATGGACCGGCTTCGTCCTGTTGACGATCCTGTTGCCTTTGCTCGTTCCCGTCTCGGCCACCATCGTGCCGCGCCGCGGTGGGATCACACCACGGAGCCATTGGGGGGCGCTCGGCAGCGATCTGGGCATGGCGCTTGCCCAAACGGGACTCGTCGTCGCCTTCATCGCGCATCAGAGCTGGTTGATGGGCGATGCGATCGCGCGCACCTTGTGGCGGCTGTTCGTCACTCGCCGGCATCTGCTTGAGTGGGTTCCAGCGGCACAGGCGACGATCGGCCCCCGGCTCGACCTTCTTGGCTTCTACCGCGTGATGGCCGGCGGAGTCGGGCTCGCCATTCTGACGCTGTGGGTATCACTGTCGGCGTGCGGCACGCCGGGGCATGGCCCCTGGCCCTTGGGGCTACCGCTGGCTGCGCTGTGGCTCGCTTCGCCAATGATAGCGCGCTGGACCAGCCGGCCGCCGCGTATCTCCAACCGCCTCGCCGTATCGGATGCCGATACTCAAACGCTGCGACTGATTGCTCGACGCACCTGGCGGTTCTTCGAGACCTTCGTGACGGCTGCCGACAATATGCTGCCGCCAGATAATTTTCAGGAGGACCCGGCTCCCGCGTTGGCGCACCGGACATCGCCGACCAATCTCGGTCTTTATCTCCTGTCCGCGGCGAGCGCGCGCGACTTTTGCTGGTTGGGAACTACCGAAGCGGCCGAACGCCTGGACGCGACGTTGAGCAGCATGGCCCGTCTCGAACGCTTCCGCGGACATTTCTACAACTGGTACGACACAGGTGATCTACGACCGCTCTTACCGCTCTACGTTTCTACCGTGGACAGCGGCAACTTGGCGGGTCATCTGATTGCGCTCGCCAATACCTGTCGCGAATGGTCGGTCCGAACACCGAATCCTGCGGCGCGCTTAGGTGGAATTGTGGATGCACTCGATCTGGCGCGGGAAGCGGCCGGTCGATTGCGCGACGGCCGACGAACTCAGACAGTGACCTGGCAGCAGCTTGACCAGTCGCTTGCTGGGCTCGCCTCCGCCATGCGGCAACAGGACCTGGACAATGCAAGCCTCGCGGTGCGACTTGCGGATCTTTCCTTGCAGGCAGAGATTCTTGTCGACATTTCAACCGCTTTCGCGGCGGAACGGGGCGATGATGCCGCGGTGGCGGACATGCTGTTCTGGATCGCAGCGGTCCGCCGATCGATCGACAGCCATCGGCGCGATATCGATCTGACGCCGGGCGACGCCACCGCCTTGGCGACGCGTCTTGCCGATCTCGAAACCACCGCGCGAGCCATCGCGCTCGACATGAGTTACGGATTTCTCTTCGATCCCGACCGCAAACTGCTCTCCATCGGCTATCGCGTGCAAGAGGCCGCCCTCGACCCGGGCTGCTATGATCTGCTCGCCTCCGAGGCGCGGCTTGCGAGCTTTATCGCGATCGCCAAAGGCGACGTTGCCGCCCGTCACTGGTTCCATCTCGGTCGTGCCGTTACGCCCATCGCGGATGGCGCCGCGCTGGTCTCGTGGTCAGGATCGATGTTCGAGTACCTCATGCCGTCCCTTGTGATGCGCGCGCCCGCGGGTAGCCTCATAGAGCAAACCAGCCGGCTGATTGTGCGGCGGCAGATCGGCTATGGCGCCGCGCGTGGTCTGCCCTGGGGCGTTTCGGAGTCCGCGTATAACGTTCGTGACTTGGGGCTCACTTATCAATACTCAAACTTCGGCGTCCCCGGTCTCGGGTTGAAGCGCGGCCTTGGAGACGACGCCGTCGTGGCGCCCTATGCCACGGCTCTCGCGGCGATGGTGAATCCGGCGGCAGCGGTTCGCAATTTTGCGCGGCTGACCGGCATCGGCGCGCGCGGTCGGTACGGCTTCTACGAGGCGCTAGACTACACGCCGTCCCGGCTGCAGGAGGGCGCGAGCGCAGCGATCGTCCGTGCCTTCATGGCCCATCATCAGGGCATGACCATCGTGGCCATTGCCGATGCGTTGCTGGATGGCGCGCTGCGGACGCGGTTCCATCACGAACCGATGGTGCAGGCGACCGAGCTGCTGCTGCAGGAAGGTACGCCGCGCGACGTCGCCGTGGTGCGCCCTTGGGCCGTGGACGGCAAGTCCGACGCCAAGGTGCGGGACATCGGATCGCAAGGTGGCAGACGGCTGACCACCGCGCGCACAGCGGCGCCGGCGACCAACCTGCTGTCAAACGGCCGCTACGCGGTGATGCTGACGGCCGCGGGCTCCGGGTACAGTCACTGGCGCGGTTTGGCCGTGACACGGTGGCGCGAGGATGCCACCTGCGATGACTGGGGTTCCTATATCTTCCTGCGTGACGTCGAAAGCGGAAAGGTGTGGTCGGCGGCCTTTCAGCCGAGCGGCATCGAGCCGGATACCTATGGTGTTTCGTTCAACGAGGATCGTACCGAGTACACGCGGCGCGACGGAACGCTCACTACCACGCTCGAGGTGATCGTCTCGGCTGAGGACGACGCCGAAGTCCGGCGTGTCTCAATTACCAATCCCAGCAGCCGCGCGCGTGAGATCGACGTGACGTCCTATGCTGAGCTCGCGTTGGCCTCGCAGGCCGACGATGTCGCGCATCCGGCGTTCCTAAAGTTGTTCGTAGCCACCGAGTACATCGCGGAGCTCGGCACCATCCTCGCCACGCGGCGTCGGCGCGCGCCAGCCGAACGGGAGGTTTGGGCCGCGCATCTAGTGATTGTGGATGGGGAGGTGGTGGGGGAGCTGGAGGTGGAGACCGACAGGGCGCGGTTCCTCGGCCGCGGCCATGTCGCTCGCCGACCGATTGCAATGATCGACGGCCGGCCGTTGTCCAATACGGTCGGCACCGTCCTCGATCCCGTCTTTGCGCTGCGACGCCGTGTACGGATCGCGCCTGGCGCGACTGCATACATTACCTTCTGGACGGTTGTCGCTGAAACGAGAGAGACCGTGCTCAACCTCGTTGACAAGCACCGCGACACCTCGGCGTTCGAGCGCGCTCGCACTCTGGCGTGGACCCAGGCGCAGGTGCAACTTCATCACCTTGGCATCGATGCGGGCGAGGCCGCGCTCTTCCAACGTGTCGCCAGCCACCTGCTTTATGCCGGGCCGGCGCTGCGGCCCTCCTCGGATACGATCTTGCGCGGCAGCGCCGGGCAACCAGGGTTGTGGTCCACGGGTATCTCCGGCGACTTGCCAATCGTGCTGCTGCGCATTGCCGATGGGGAACACGTCGATCTCGCGCGGCAACTTCTACAGGCCCACGAATACTGGCGGATGAAGCAGCTCGTGGTGGATCTCGTTATCCTGAACGAGCGCGCCTCGTCTTACATTCAGGACCTGCAGATCGCGCTCGAAACTCTCGTCCGGGCGAGCCAATCATCGTCGCCGGAAGGCGTTGAGCGGCGGCGAGGGCGTGTTTTCGTGCTGCGAGCCGACCAGATCTCCGCGGAGGCCCGCACGCTACTCGCGTCGGTGGCGCGGGTCGTTCTGGTTGGGCAGCGTGGGTCGCTCGCCGATCAACTCGACCGAGTACCCGAACCCAAGGAAGTCGCCCGGGTGGCGCGAACGCGTGCAGCTGCCAGCGATGAACAGCCACCGGCAGCTCGCCTACCTGCGCTGGAGTTCTTTAACGGGCTGGGTGGTTTTGCTTTAGGCGGTCGAGAATACGTCACGATCCTTGGGCCAGGCCAGTCAACGCCGGCACCGTGGATCAACGTTATCGCCAATCCGGCTTTCGGCTTTCAAGTGGCAGCTGACGGCGGCGGCTTTACCTGGGCGGTCAACAGCCGTGAAAACCAGCTCACTCCCTGGTCCAACGACCCGGTTAGCGACCACCCCGGTGAGGTTTTCTATCTGCGCGACGACGATTCCGGCGCTTTGTGGTGCCCGACAGCGTTGCCAATCCGCAACGACAACGCGGCCTACGTGGCTCGGCATGGCTGGGGCTACAGTCGGTTCGAGCATATCGCGCACGACATCGGCGCGGAGCTTTTGCAGTACGTGCCAGTCAGTGATCCGATCAAGATCAGCCGTCTGACGCTGCGCAATACATCAGGTCATGAGCGCCATATATCGGTAACCGCTTACGTGGAGTGGGTGCTGGGTTCATCGCGCGATACGTCGGCGGCATTCGTAACGACCGAGATTGATGCGGACACCGGTGCAATGTTTGCCCGCAATCGATGGAATGCTGCCTTTGGTTCGCGCGTCGCCTTTGCCGATCTTCAGGGACGCCAGACGGATTGGACGGGCGACCGGCGCGAATTCATCGGCCGCAACGGGACGCTGGAGAACCCGGCGGCGCTGGCCGACGCGACGCCGCTCTCCAACACCGTCGGCGCTGGCCTTGATCCTTGCAGCGCGCTGCGGGCCGCGTTGGTGTTGCCCGCTCACACGCGAGTTGAGATCGTCATGTTTCTCGGCGACGCCGCGAGCGCTGAGGATGCGCAGAACCTGATCGAGCGCTACCGCACAACTGATCTCGATGCCGTGTTGGCCGAAGTCGGCCGTCATTGGGACAGTGTTGTCGGCGCTGTGCAGGTGAAGACGCCCGATCGGGCGATGGACATCATGCTGAACGGCTGGCTGCTGTATCAGACATTAGCATGCCGCATCTGGGCCCGTTCGGGGTTCTATCAGGCAAGCGGCGCCTACGGATTCCGCGACCAATTGCAGGACGTAATGGCGCTGACCGCGGCGCAGCCGGCGATGACGCGCGAGCATTTATTGCGAGCGGCCGCTCGGCAATTTGTCGAAGGCGACGTGCAGCATTGGTGGTTGCCGCATTCTGGCCAGGGCATACGCACGCGGATCTCCGACGATCGGGGGTGGCTCGCCTATGCTGTCGCGCATTATGTCCGCGCAACCGCTGATATTGCCCTGCTGGACGTCACGGTGCCCTTTCTGGAAGGCCAGCTTCTGCAGCCCGAAGAACATGACAGCTTCTTTCAACCCACCGTATCTGACGAGGTCGGCACGCTGTTCGAGCACTGCGCGCGCGGTCTTGATGCCAGCCTTCAGACCGGGCGTCATGGACTGCCGTTGATCGGCACCGGCGATTGGAATGACGGAATGAACCGCGTCGGCGAACGCGGTCAAGGCGAGAGTGTCTGGCTGGGTTGGCTCCTTTACGCGGCACTCAGCGAGTTCGTCCCTTATGCCGACGCACGAGGCGAGACGGCGCGAGCCGCTGCATGGCGAGCACACGCCACCGCAGTGCAAGCCTCGCTTGAGCGCGAAGGGTGGGATGGTGATTGGTACCGCCGTGCCTGGTTCGACGATGGCACGCCACTCGGATCGGCGATAGACGAGGAGTGCCGTATCGACGCCATCTCACAGTCCTGGGCGGCGATTTCGGGCGCGGCCGACGCAGGACGCGCGGCCCGCGCCATGGCGGCGGTCGAACGCGAGTTGATCCGACCGGAAGATCAACTGGCGCTGCTGTTCACCCCGCCATTCGACAAAACACCGCTCGATCCCGGCTATATCAAGGGATATCCGCCCGGGATCCGCGAAAACGGCGGTCAGTACACGCATGCCGCGCTGTGGTCAGTGATGGCGTTCGCCGAGCTGGGTGAAGGCGATAAGGCGGCCTCGTTATTCTCGCTGCTTAACCCCATCAACCATGCCCGCACGCGCTCCGATGTCCACCGTTACAAGGTGGAGCCCTATGTCATCGCCGCCGATATCTACGCTGTCTACCCTCATGCCGGGCGTGGTGGTTGGACCTGGTACACCGGCTCGGCTGGATGGATGCAGCGCGCCGGTGTCGAGAGCATCCTCGGGCTGCGTCTGGAGGGCGACAGCCTCCATCTGAATCCTTGTATCCCCAAGACCTGGCCCCGGTTCGAGATGACGGTCCGGTTCCACTCCGCGCGATACGAGATCATGGTCGAGAACCCCGACGGCGTCTGCCGAGGCGTGGTCGCCGCCATGATCGACGGGCAAGCAGTGATGGAGCGACCGTTGAAGCTAAAGCTGCTCGACGACGACGTTGCCCATAATGTCCAGGTGCGGCTTGGTTGAGCGTTGAGGGCTGAAGCCTGACCATTTCAGAGGTCAATTTTCATTGCGTATGCCCGTCCGGGGGTGTGACGCCCTATACAGGCATAGCCCTTATCGGAGCTTCCCCCAAGATTGGCGAGCGAGCCGCGCTAATACGCTCCTGCCCGATAACTCTTATCGCCGGCTATCAACGCCACAACACGGTGGTTAAGCCGCAAGCAAGCTCAAGGAGCTATATGCGAAATGATGAAATATGTGCATGTGAAAGTCCGTCCGGTTGACGAGGACGAGAAGCAGGCCGCGGCCGCAAATACGTCACGCCTGCGCGAGCTCCGTTTGGCCAAGGAAGCCATCGCTAGGGAGACGGGACGCAGTCAGGCCATGCTGACGGTGAAAAAGAGTCGAGCACCTCGCGACGGCCAACGGACCCTTCGCGCATCATGAGATCAGGATCGGATCAGCCGCCGCGCGGCCGCTTTGTTGAAAACCGACCGTTCCGTCAGCAGCCACGAGGGCGGCAACACAATCAGACGCTCAGCAGTCACGGTCCTGCTGAGCGGATCGGCGGCAACCCCTCCCAGATTTATCAGCGTTCCCTCACTCTGGCGCGGGAGGCAGCGCGGGGTGACGACCGCATTGCCGCAGAAAACTACTATCAGTTTGCGGAGCACTATCTGCGCCTCGACAAGGAAGGCCGCGAAGATAGTTCGGCGACAGGCGCGCCCCCTACTGACCACGTCCCAGAGAGCGTTGGGTGTTAGATCGGCCCGATACGCGCCATATCTTTCGCATGGACAAAACGAAACTTGAAAAGCTAGCGCGGGTGTCGGGGCGGCTGGCCTCGAAGGCTCTCATTGCTCTTGAGCGCCGGGGTTACGGCATTCGCAAAGAGATGTCTGTCCCGATTAGTAGAGTCCCCCGGCGTGATCCCCAACAACTAAAACCCGACGAGTGATTTGATTTTACCGGTCCAGGGACCCGCACTCTGGACGTGCAGCAGCGGCACGAAGCGGCGCCGGCCCAGAGTGGCCGACCCCCTCGGCACGGGGGACATCCCGCTACTTCGTCGCTGAAAAAACCGGCGTTTTCGAACGCAGCGCTGAGTAGTTTCCGAGCCTATCTGCGTGGGTTTGACGCAACGTATTGTCGATCCATCTCAGCGACGCGCTCGAACTGCCAATCTCCAGGATCGGGCTCGCGTCCGACTCACAGCGCGCGACATAATCATTATGAGGGACCGACAATGCTCCACTCTGATTTACGCTATCCGGGACGGGTCGAAGGTTGGGGTGTTGTCCAAGGCAACGCGCCCGGCTGGAAGTTCGCCGGCGTCTTCGAGACCCTGCAAGAAGCCCGAACCGCAGCCGCTTACGCCGGCTCAAACTACGAGGTGCGTTGGGGTAGCTACGACCCGCGCGACAAGGCGGTTGTCAGCGGCAATTCCTGCTGATTGCAATCCGGAGCATCGGTGACCGCCGTGAGGTATATTCTTACAGAGTCGGGAGGAGTTATGCTCCAGACGCAAGCGCGAATCCTTTTGGAGCTTGTGCTGTGTCTCGCCACCGCCGTGGCGACGCACTACTTTATGTCATTCGCCCAAACATTCATGCATCACACACTCGGGCATCAAGCCATCGGTGGAAGATTTCGCCGCAATCATCTCAGTTTTCATCACACTTTTTATTATAAAAATCATCTCGTGTCGCCGACGTATCGGGGCGACGAGGGAAATAATACGCCATTCTTTTTCATTCCCGTGTGCCTGGCTGGAGCATGTACTTTTTTCGTGTTGCCGTTGTATCTCTTCATCGCGCAGGTGATCGCCTGCGCAGCGTCATTCTACATGCACGTCCTTTTGGATAAGGAATACCATGTAGAGGGGTCGCGTCTTCAGCGATTTGCCTGGTTCAGGCACAAGCAGGAACTGCACTTCATTCACCACCGTGAAGAGAACTGTAATTTCGCGGTAATCGATTTCTTTTGGGATAAGCTCCTTGGGACCTATAGAGCTGACACCACCCGCATTTGATGCAGACGCTGGGATTGTGAGGGCTGAACCACACGACTAAAGGCCGAAGCAGGTCCGACGCGAATTTCCCGCGGTCAGGCGGCGAAAGCGCGCGAGTGCCCAGAGCGGGAAAAACAAGCGATAGCCGTGGTAGCGCAGGTAGAAGACGCGCGGGAACCCGACCGCGGTGTACCAGGGCTCATCCCATTCCCCGGTTGAGTTCTGGCTACCGAGCAGATAGGCGATGCCTCGGGCGACCGCTGGGTGTTCGACCTCGCCGGCGGCCATTAAACCGAGCAGCGCCCAGGCCGTCTGCGAGGAGGTGCTGAAGGGCGCGTCACCGTGCAGCTCTTCGGGCAGGTAGCTCTCGGCGCGCTCAC
>Ga0210398_10002018_pt1 | contig 20202 bp, 20 predicted proteins | sample IncBWC4OmetaG_FD_161047 | JGI IMG/M metagenome (GOLD analysis project Ga0210398, IMG submission 161047) | Forest soil microbial communities from Barre Woods Harvard Forest LTER site, Petersham, Massachusetts, United States - Inc-BW-C-4-O | ecosystem: Environmental > Terrestrial > Soil >...
CGATGTCCTTCTCGATGAATCAGATCCGCAAGGGCAACAAGTTGGCGAACCTGGCGCCGCATCTGAACGATCTTTGGGAGCGCAGCACCTATGTGGCCGCGTACGCTTATGTGCTGGCAAGGACCTGCACCCGGGTCAATGCGGACGAGGCGATGCTCACCGGCATGATGCACGGCATCGGCAAGCTGTACATTCTGACGCGCGCGGCCGATCACCCGGAATTGTTTGCCAGCGAATCGGTCCTGAACGACATCATCAGCGACTGGTACCCCTCCATCGGCAAGGCCATACTCGAGAATTGGAAGTTCTCCGAAACGATGGCGCGGGCCGTCGGCCAGGAGGATTTTTCCCGCACCGATCTCGACGCTCCCGATCTGACCGACGTGGTCGGTGTCGCGATCCTCATGGTCTCGTACGGCACGGACATCGCCGGCCTCGAAGCCACCCTGCAGGAGCTGCCGGCCGCCAAGCGGCTGGGCTTGAACGAGACGAAGACCCTGGCCGTCATGCAGGATTCCGCCGCGGAAGTCACCGCTTTGAGCCAGGCCTTGGCCGACTAGGCGTATTCGGATCCGCGTTCGGCGGCGAAAGCTTCGGCAACGTAGTCGACATTGTCCGGCATGATGCCGGCCACGTTCATGCGGCTGTCGGAAAGCATGTAGATATGATGTCTCTCGCGCAGCCGCTCCACCGCGTCGCGCGACACCCCGAGCAGCGAAAACATGCCGTGCTGCGTGCGGATGAAATCGAACGCGTCACCGCCCGTTGCGCCGTGAAGTCTATCGGCGAGCAACGCGCGCATTTCCTGTATTCGCGTCCGCATGGCGCCGAGTTCTTGAATCCACTCGCCCCTGAGCTTGGGGTCCGCGAAAATCCTGGCCGCAATGGCCGCGCCATGGTCCGGCGGCATCGAGTAGATACTGCGGGCAATGTGCAGCATGTGGCTCTGCGTGGTGTCGGCGCGCTCGGCATTTTCACTGATGACGATCAGGGCACCGACGCGCTCACGGTACAAACCGAGATTTTTGGAGAAGGATATGGCGATGAGCGCCTCGGGCACGCGCTGCACCACCATGCGCACCGCAGCGACATCCTCTTCCAGAGAGGAGCCAAAGCCCTGATAGGCCAGGTCCAGAAAAGGCACCAAGCTGCGCCGCTCCAGGATCTGTGCCACGGCCTGCCATTGCCCGGGATTGAGGTCGGCGCCGGTGGGGTTGTGGCAGCAGGCATGGATCAGCACGGTGTCGCCGGCCGGGGCAGCCTCCAGGCGCTCGAGCATTGCCTCAAAGCGCAATTCATGGGTGGCGGCATCGTAGTAAGGGTAGCGCTCGAGCCTCAGCCCACAGCCTCCCAACAAGGGCGCATGGTTGCCCCAGGTCGGATCGCTCACGTGCACGGCGGCGCCCGGTGCCGCGGCTTTGATCAGTTCTGCGCCCACGCGCAGTGCACCGCACCCTCCCGGGGTCTGCAGGGTCCGGGCGCGCCGATCGCGGCGTGTGGCGTGACCCGAGCCCAGCACCAATTCCTCCACGGCACTGTTGAATTCCTCGCGCCCGGCGGCGCCCACGTAGGACTTGGTGGTTTGGGCCGCCAAAACCTCTTTCTCCGCTCTGCGGACGCAGTCCAGGATGGGCGTGTTGCCGGAAAGATCGCGGTAAACCCCTACACCCAGGTCGACTTTCCGGTCAAAAGGATCGGCTCGGTATTTGGCCATCAATCCGAGAATGGAATCGGAGATCAATCGCTCGAGTTCTTGAAACAAAAGTTAACGCCCCTGTCTTATTGTTCGGCGCATTATATCGTCGACAGCAGCGCGGCTGGCCGGAGAACTCACCGTCTCCATTAAAAGACAGTAGGCCGATGACATCCGCCGGCGTTAGCGTGTACGCTTTATCCACTCATTAGCGGGAGAGTTATCTTATGGCCCTTTGGAATGAAAAACCCACGTCCGCCCCTGCGGGTCCCTCCGTTCCTGCATCGGCTTTGACCCCGGAGCGAAGTCCGCCCGAGCGCGTTGCGAACGATCCGGGATTGGCCGTTTCGCCGCGCCGCCCCACCCCTAAGACCGCCGTGGAGGGCGGAGAGTCGGTGATTGCCGCGAATTTGTCGATCGAAGGTAAAATCGAGGGATCTGGAAATGTGCGCATGGCGGGCCGCTTCAAGGGCGATGTGCGCATTGACGGCAATTTCACCATGGACAGCGGTGCTCATTTGACCGGCCAGGTGCTGGCCGGCATCGTGGTCGTTGGCGGCGAACTGCAAGGCAACATCGAATCCGCCAAGCGCGTCGATGTGCTCGAAGGCGGCGTCATCGTCGGCGATGTGAAGGCAGGATCGATTACGGTCGCGGCCGGATCGCGCATGCGCGGGCATGTCGAATTCGGCTGGGATGACGAGAAAGGGAAAGTCAAAGGCCTGGTGAACGGCAGCTAGCAATGGCCGTCGCTCGCCAGAGCACCCTCGGCGCGACCCGGGTATGTCCGCACTGCAAGGCCACGGTCTTGCAAAGTGCGAATATATGCCCGGGGTGCCAACATCACCTGCGCTTCAACACCACCGCCAATGCGGAGCCGGAGGTTCAGGCGCTTTCGGCGATGCGCATCGAGGGGACCATTCATCATCCCGCGCGCGGCGAGCAGTGCGAGTATTGCGTGGTGATCGCGATCACCAACGAGCGCGGTGAGAAGATCGCGCGACAAGTGGTCGGTGTCGGGGCGCTGCAGCCCGGCGAGCGCCACCGATACAGTTTCTCGGTCGAATTGATGCCGGTGCGCGGTTCGAAGCCGCGCAATTAGCGCTGATTGCTGCCCTCGATGTCGATGAAGCGCAGAAATTCGGCGCGCGTGCTGGCATCGGCGCGAAACGTGCCGAGCATTTTACTCGTGACCATGGATACGCCGCGCTTGTGCACGCCGCGGGTGGTCATGCATTGGTGAACGGCATCGATGACCACGCCCACGCCCCGCGGCTTCAAGACCTCATTGATGCAGGCGGCGATTTGCGCGGTGAGCTTTTCCTGCACCTGGAACCGCCGTGCATAACCCTCGACCACGCGTGCCAGCTTGCTGATGCCGACCACCCGATCGGTGGGCAGGTAGCCGACGTGAGCCCGGCCGATGATGGGCGCCATGTGATGTTCGCAGAACGACTCGAAGGAGATATCGCGCAGCACCACCATTTCATCGTAGCCTTCGACTTCTTCGAAGGTGCGGCGCAGATACGCTCCCGGATCGATGGCATAGCCTGAGAACCAGTCCTGATAGGCGTTCGCGACCCGTCTCGGCGTATCGCGCAAGCCCTCGCGATCCGGATCATCGCCCGCCCAGCGCAGCAAGGTTTGCACGGCCGCTTCCGCAGCCTTTCGGCTGACGGCGCGGGTTCTTTTTGTAGGCATCAGATCTCCAAAGCGCCGCGCGCTTTTGAGCTTACGATAGCATTCTCGAGGCGCTGAGGACCGGTCAATGACGGGCCGCGGGTGATCCAGCGGCGCTGCGAGGGATCGCCTGTGCGGTTACGCCGCCACGGGTGAAGTCGAACTCGAGGAGCGATTGCCGAGGCTCCGCGGCGTCCGTCGGCGCGAACTGCCACTTTTTTGCGGCGTCGGCCGCCAATCGCGCAAAGTACCTGCTCGAGCCGCGATTCTCCACGGCGTCGCCGACGACATTTCCCGAGCGATCAATGGTCACGACCACCGTCACCTTGACGTGGCCGTGAATGGAGTTGCGCGTGCCGTGGGAGAGGACCGGAAGCTCCTGATGGAGCACGGCAGTCGCTGCCGACACGGAGGGCGGCGCATTCTGGGGCGCCGGCACCCGCGGGCCGGGTGACTGTGAAGAGGATTGGGGCGCGGCCGAGGCGGGCTCGGGGCCGGGGTGCGCCCGATGGGGACGCACGACTGCCCATATCGCCACCAATAGGATCATGCTCACGGCGATCGCGGGGCCCAGCAGGTGCGTCCTCGAGGCATTCCGTCGTGCTTGGGATGAACTCGGCGCAGCCGTCGTATGGATCGCTGTCTTGAAGACGGCGGGCACCTTGACGGGGACAGGCTCCTTGGCGGGGACAGGCTCCTTGGCGGGGACAGGCTCCATGACTGAGACGGATTCCTCGACCGATACGGGCTCTCTGACCGCGTCAGGCTCCAAGACCGTTACGGGCTCCTCGACGGAAGCAGGCTCCTGAAGGACCGCAGGCTGCGCAACCAGGCGTACGGGTGCTTCCGGTGCACGGCTGAACTGGGCTTCGAGGTCGAAGATGGTGGGACGGTCAGCCGGACTGCGGCTCAAACAGCGCCGTACCGTGCTCAGAAACTCAGGCGGAAGAGTTGCGGGCAGCACGGCAGATTTATCGTCAAGCGCAGGAGGGGTCTGCGTGAGTGCTTCCACCATGCTGATGCCGAGACCCCAGACATCGCCGGCGCCGTCGATGGCGCCGTTTCTGGCTTCCGGAGGATCGTATACGGTCGGCTTGGGGATCGACGGCGCGGGATCCCCGAAGGCCCGGATGGTGTCGCTCGCCAGCTTGAGTTGATCGTTGACGACCAGAAAGTTGGGCGGCTTCAGCTGACCCTGCACCAACCGATTGCGATGCAGGTAGGTCAATGCACCGAGGGTTGGAATCAGCATTTCGTGCAGTTCAGCGGAGGTGAGCGCGCGATGAGGAAGAATTTGCGCCAGGGTTTGGTCGGCATATTCCATCACGACGAAGAGAAAGGGATGTCCTCCAAGCTTGCAACGGCCTGAGTCCAGCGTGCGCATCAGGTGGGGATGGGAGAGGCCGGCGATTCGCTTCCAGTTCGAGAGTTGCAACTCCGCCAGCGCCGGCTCCGCCGGCAAGAGCTTGATGGCGGCCTTGGCGAGATTTTGAGCCTTGCACTCGGTAAGGAATACGACGCTGTGGTTCGACCTTCCCAGGAAACGGCGCAGAGGATAGAGTCCGTTGACAATCTGGCTCTCCCACTTGGTCCAGATTTCGATCTCCGTCATCGATCGCCCACCTCAGTACGACACCCTCCGCGCATGGTGGGGAAGATATCACCAAGCCAGGGACTCAGCGGGGCCTGTCAGCGTTTGACGACATTATCCGAGGGAGGGATCACTGGGTGTAAAGGGAGGGATCACTGGGTGTAAGCCTGCCTCCGATGCCATAATGACGGCAGGAATCGTCTTGAGCGCAAAATGGCCATAGAACGTGTAAGCGCGCGCGAGCGCGACCTGGGCGGCTTCGTCGTGCGCCGTGTCCTTCCCGCGGCCGGACACCCGATGGTGGGCCCCTTCATTTTTTTCGATCACCTGGGACCGACGCAATTCGAGCCGGGGCATGGAATCGATGTGCGGCCGCATCCGCACATCGCACTGGCGACGGTTACGTACCTGTTCGAGGGCTCGCTCGAGCATCGCGACAGCCTCGGCAATGTGCGCGAGATCCGACCGGGAGACGTGAACTGGATGACGGCGGGCCGGGGTATCGCGCATTCGGAGCGCACGCCGCATCCGGCGCGCGCGGCCGGCGAGAAAATACACGGCATCCAGAGTTGGGTCGCGTTGCCCGACGGCCACGAGGACATGGAGCCGGATTTCACGCACTATCCGGCCGCCACATTGCCGCAGCGCACCGTCAACGGGGTCATGCTGACGGTGATTGCGGGTGAAGGATTCGGGCTGCGCTCGCCGGTCCACAGCTTGTGGCCGACGTTGTACGTCCATGCCGTCTTCGGGCCGGGCGCAACCCTGGAGTTCCCCGCCGAGCACGACGAGCGAGCCGTCTATGTGGTGAGCGGCGAACTGGCCGTGGGCGAAAGCACCCTCGTCGAGGGTCAGCTCGCGGTGCTGGAGCCCGGCATCAAGCACACCCTGCGCGCTGTCGGTGAAACGCGCGCCATGCTCTTGGGCGGCAAGCGCTTTCCTACGCGCCGCTACATCTGGTGGAATTTCGTGGCCTCATCCCGTGAGCGGATCGAACTCGCCAAAGCCCGGTGGGCCAACGGTGAATTCGCGAAGGTGACGGGCGAAACCGAATTCATTCCGCTGCCGTCTGATTGAGAATCTTTCGAAGGAGCGTCACATGAGCGATAAAACCGCGACCGTGCATTGGGAAGGCCGAGGCAAGCAGGGCATCGGCAAGATCAGCACGGAGACCCAAGCCCTGAAATCCTATCCCTACGGCTTTGCCAGCCGCTTCGAGGATGACAAGCGGGGCACGAATCCCGAGGAACTGCTGGCCGCGGCGCATGCCGCCTGTTTCACCATGGCCTTCTCGTTTGCCTGCGATGCCGCGGGCTTTGCCACCTCGGCGGTGGACACCCAGGCGGCCGTGCGCTTGGTGTTGAAGGGCGGGGGCTTCTCCATAGAACACATCGGCTTGCGGCTCGAGGCCGCCGTTCCGGGAATGGACGAGGCGACGTTTCAGAAACTCGCGGCGAAGGCGAAACAGGATTGCCCGCTTTCCAAGGCGTTGGCCAGTGTTCCGGAGATTTCGCTGACGGCGATATTGCGTTAGGAGACTGTCGCGGGCTCCTTAAGATCGCGGCCGGCGAAAGGCGCTGAGGAGTGCGGCGATCCAGCCGATCGTGATCAGAAGGAAAACGATCAGCCCACCGCCGATCAACTGATTGGAAAGATGCGGCGGCGCGCTGCGGTGCGCGCCCAGTTCCAGCCAATGCACGTAGCACGCCATGGCCACCATCGTCGAACCGAACCAAACGGCGTAGTTGATGAGCAGCGAACGCGTCTGCGCAATGCGTTCCGGCGCCAGCCAATAGTCTCGATTCGGCAATTTCATGTCTTTGGCGTTCGAATAGACCACGGTCAACAAGGCCACCATGGCAATCGGCAATCCGACGCTCATTCCCAGCGCGAATTTCGCATAGAAACTGCGTGTCATGTACGCGTCAGGGTGGCCGCCGGCGTCGAAGTGAGAGGCCACCAACGGCGGCAAGTCCCCGACCGTGCGCGTCACGTAGAGGATCGCGAACAGCAGCATCGAGCCAAAGATGATCCAGGGAATTTTTTTCATGCCGGCTCCCGTTGCGTGCACCATGCCTGGATGATTTCGTCGAGCAGATCCGCGCCGCGATAGGCAAAGCCCGTATAGATTTGCAGCAGGTTTGCGCCCGCACGCAGGGTTTCGCGGGCGGCGCCCGCGCTGACGATGCCGCCGACCCCGATGATGGGGAAGCCGGTCGGAAGCTCGGCGCGCAGTTGGGCTATGACCTTGATCGAACGAGGGTGCAGCGGCGCGCCGCTCAAGCCCCCGCGCTGATCCGCCGGCAGCGGCCCGCCCGGCACATTCAAGTCGCTGGAGGTATTGGTCGCGATCACCCCGTCCGGTTGCAGCGAACGCATTTCCTGCGCCAGCGCGCCGATCTGCGCCTCGCTCAGATCCGGCGCTACTTTGACCAGCAAGGGCACACGCCGGCCCTCGCGCGCCTGCAATACGGCACGCTCCTCGAGCAGAGCGCCGACTATCCGCTGCAGGCCGTCCCGATCCTGCAGTTCGCGCAAGCGAGCCGTGTTGGGCGAAGAAACATTGACCGCCACGTAATCGGCATGCGCGTAGACCTTGCGCAGGCAGGCCACATAGTCGTCCTGGGCGTTCTCGATGGGCGTATCGAAGTTCTTGCCGATGCTGATCCCGCGAACTCCCCGGTAGCGGCTGCGGGACAGCTGCGCAACCAAGTGATCCACGCCTTTGTTGTTGAAGCCCATGCGGTTGATCAGGGCGAGACTCCCGGGAATCCGGAACATGCGCGGCTTGGGATTGCCCGGCTGCGGACGCGGCGTCACGGTGCCCAACTCGACGTGGCTGAACCCCAGGGCGCCCAAGGCGTCGAGGTAATCGCCATTCTTGTCGAAGCCCGCCGCGAGTCCCACGGGATGGGCAAATCGCAAGCCGAAGCAAAGCACGGAAGATTCCGCGGGGATCGGGCGCGCGGGCCACAGGGGCCGGATCCATTTCAATCCGACCAGCCCCACATCATGAGCCAACTCAGGATCCAGGCGGGTGAGGAGGGGCAGCGCAGCCCGCGTGATGACCCTCGTGGCGCGTCTCAAACGTATCTCCAGGTCGCCAACGCGCCCAAATAGAAACAGGCCTCGGTGAGCCACTGGACGGTCCGCGCATCATGCGAACTCCCCGCACGCCTGAACTTGAGAAACGCCAGGATTCCCAGGGCCGCCAAAATAGCGGCGGCGAGCCCGATGAGCCCTGGAATGCCCAACAGCGCAGCCGGGGCGAATCCGATCAACAGCGCAAGGGCCAAGGCTCCGTTGCCAAGCGTGGGCGCGGATTTGGCGGGCCGCAGCACCGTGACGGACACCAGCAGCGCGAAACTGGCCGCATACCCGCAAATCATGATGAACCCCAGCGGCACGTTGGCCGGCACCGCGAACGGCAGCTTCGCCGCCGACAGCGCCATCAGCGCGTTGTACTTGATGAGCAGGCACAACATCCAGCTCGAGGCTTCGAGCCGCACGTCCGGCATCCCACCCTGCATCCGGGCGGTGAGCAGGGCGGTCGATGCCATGGACAGGATCAGCGCCACGCTCGAGGGCCAGACTTGCATGCCCAACCAATAAATGGCTCCGCCCAAGGCTCCGATCAGCGCCCCGAGGAGCGGCGCAAATTGGCCGGTCACACGCACCGAGCGGTCATGCCCGTTTGCGTTCGAGTCCACGCGCAGCCGCCAGCGTGGCACGCAGATAATGTCCCGTGTACGAAGCTTTGTTGGCCGCAATCTGTTCCGGCGTTCCGACCGCGATGATGCGGCCGCCGTTGTCCCCGCCTTCAGGTCCCAGATCCACGACCCAGTCGGCCGTCTTGATGACATCCAGATTGTGTTCGATCACGATGACCGTGTTGCCCTCATCGCGCAGCCGCTGCAATACCACCAGCAGCTGTGCGATGTCGGCGAAGTGCAGCCCGGTGGTCGGTTCATCGAGAATGTAGAGCGTGCGTCCGGTGGCGCGCTTGGAAAGCTCCTTGGCGAGTTTCACCCGCTGCGCCTCGCCGCCGGAGAGCGTGGTTGCGCTCTGACCCAACCGCACGTACGAGAGACCCACATCGAGCAAGGTCTGCAATTTCGGCTGTACGGTAGGCACCGCTGAGAAGAACGGCAACGCATCCTCGACCGTCATGTCGAGGATTTCTTGAATGTTCTTTCCCTTGAAGCGGATCTCCAAAGTCTCGCGATTGTAGCGCTTGCCCTTGCACACGTCGCACGGCACATAGACGTCGGCGAGAAAATGCATTTCGACCTTGATGACGCCGTCGCCCTGGCAGGCCTCGCAGCGTCCTCCCTTCACATTGAAGCTGAAACGGCCCGCCTCATAGCCGCGTGCGCGTGCCTCGGGCACGGCGGCAAAGATTTCGCGAATCGGCGCGAACAGTCCGGTATACGTGGCCGGGTTCGACCTTGGCGTGCGCCCGATCGGGCTCTGATCGATTTCGATCACCCGATCGATGAAGTCCAGGCCCTCGATCCGATCGAAGTGCGCGCTGCCCGCCGATGCATGGTTGAGCGAGGTGGCCACTGCGCGAAACAGCGTGTCGTTGATGAGCGTCGATTTGCCGGAACCGGAAACGCCGGTGACGCAGGTCATCAACCCCAGGGGAAATTCCGCCGTGACTTTCTTGAGGTTATTGGCGGTGGCACCGATCACGCGCAGCATGCGCTTCGGATCCGGAACATGCCGCAGGCCCGGAATTTCGATGCGGCGCCGGCCGCTCAAGTACTGCCCGGTGATCGACTCCGGATTCGCGGCGACCTCGGCCGCCGTGCCCTGCGCGACGACACGTCCGCCGTGCACACCCGCGCCCGGCCCCAGGTCAACCACGTGGTCGGCTTGCCGGATGGCGTCTTCATCATGCTCGACCACGATCACGGTGTTGCCCAGATCGCGCAGATTCACCAAGGTGTCGAGCAGCCGCTGATTGTCGCGCTGGTGCAGCCCGATCGAGGGCTCATCCAAAATGTACATGACGCCGACCAGGCCCGAGCCGATCTGGCTGGCCAGGCGGATGCGCTGTGCCTCGCCGCCCGACAGCGTATCGGCGCTGCGATTCAACGTAAGATATCCCAGGCCCACGTTGCTCAAGAAACCTAGGCGGTCATTGATCTCTTTGACGATCTTCACCGCTATTTCGCCGCGCCAACCCGGGAGTTTGAGCCGGCCGAAGAACTCCAGCGCCCGCTCCACCGACAACGCCGAGATTTCCGGAACGCTCCTGCCGTCGACGAATACATTTCGCGCGGCCCGATTCAAGCGTGTCCCTTCGCAATCCGGACAGGGTCTGGAGGAGCGGTACTTGGCAAGCTCTTCGCGCACCGCCACCGATTCGGTCTCGGTGTAGCGGCGCTCGAGATTTCTGACGATGCCCTCGAAGGTATGCTTGCGCGAGACGGTGCCGCCCTTGCCGTCCAAGTACTTGAATTCGATCTGCTGGTCCGCGCTGCCGAACAGCACCAGATCTTTGATCTTCTGCGGCAGCGTCTCGAAGGGCGCCTCGATGTCGAATTTCGCATAGCGCGCCAGGGACTGGATCAATTGAAAATAATAGGCGTTGCGCCGATCCCAACCGCGCACCGCGCCGCCCGCCAATGACAGGTGGGGATTGGCGACGATCTTGGCCGGATCGAAAAAATCCTGGGTGCCGAGGCCGTCGCAGGTGGGGCAGGCACCGATGGGACTGTTGAACGAGAACAGCCGGGGTTCGAGCTCGCTCAGGGAATAATTGCAGATTGGACAGGCAAATTTGTCCGAGAACACCAGTTCTGGGCGCTCCGGATCGTCCATGTAGGCGATGCGCGCGACCCCCTGGCCCAAACGCAGCGCGGTTTCAAAGGATTCCGCCAGGCGTTGAGTCAAGTCCGGGCGCACCTTGAAGCGATCCACGATGGCTTCGACGGTGTGCTTGCGGCGCACGTCGAGTTTCGGGGCCTGGTCCAGTTCGACCACTTTGCCGTCGATGCGGGCGCGCACGAAACCGCCCGCCTGCAATTCCTCGATGAGTTCGGCGTGCTCGCCCTTGCGCTCGGCAATGGCCGGCGCCAGCAGCAGCATGGCGGTTCCTTCCGGATGCTGCAGCACCGTGTCCACCATCTGGCTCACCGTCTGGGCGGCGAGGTCGATGTGATGATCGGGGCAGCGCGGCGTACCGGCGCGCGCGAACAACAACCGCAGATAATCGTGGATTTCGGTCACCGTGCCCACGGTGGAACGCGGATTGTGCGAAGTCGACTTCTGCTCGATGGAAATGGCCGGCGACAACCCCTCGATGGTGTCGACATCGGGCTTCTCCATCATCGACAAGAACTGCCGGGCGTAGGTCGACAGCGATTCCACATAACGCCGCTGGCCTTCGGCGTAGATGGTGTCGAAGGCCAGGGAGGACTTGCCGGACCCCGACAGTCCGGTGAATACGATCAACCGCTCGCGCGGCAGGTCGAGGTCGATATTCTTCAGGTTGTGGGTCCGGGCACCCCGGATTCGGATATTTTGCATCTAACCGATTACTATACGCGCCGCGTCAAGCGAGGGTAAAACGCCCGACGGGGCGCCTGAGCCGGCGCGAATTTCTGCATCATTGCGCCTTCAACGGCAATAGTGGGGCCGGTCTCGCCGTGTACAATATGTGGCATTGAATCGAGGCGGGGGAAGGACATGGCGCGCGGCGTGAACAAAGTGATTCTGGTGGGAAATCTGGGCGCCGATCCGGAGACCCGATCGATGCCGAGCGGCATGACGGTGACCAATATCCGGATCGCCACCAGCGAATCCTGGAAGGATAAGGCCTCCGGCGCTCAGCAGGAGCGCACGGAATGGCACAGCATCGCGTTGTTTGGGCGCTTGGGCGAAATTGCCGCCGAGTATCTGCGCAAGGGTTCGCAGGTGTTTGTCGAAGGCAAGCTTCGCACCCGCAAATGGCAGGACAAGCAGGGCAACGACCGATTTACCACCGAAATCATCGCCGACAATATGCAAATGCTCGGCGGCCGCGCGGGCGGTGCAGGCGCCACGGGCGGCGCGGATCGCGGCGGAGCCGCGGCGGCCCCGCCGCGCGATGACTACGATCAATCCCCGGCGCCGGCCGGCGGAAAAGAAGAATTCGACGACGACATCCCGTTCTGAGCGATTGCGCTAACCGCGACTCTTCGGGGCGCACAGCCCGTCCATCAGCAGCTGCCATACATCGTTGTACGCCTCATCGATACTCGGATCGCTCCACTCGGCGGCGTTGGCCGGATGGTGAAACCGGGACGTGGCAAAGAGCAACGCCCGGCCGGCTGACTTGGGGTCAGCGGTCCGAAACGTGCCTTCCTCAACACCGCGGCGGATGACCAACGCAGCCAGCTCGACCAACTCCTCGACGTGGGCGGCGATGACCGGCTGGGCGTCGACCGCGAGTGTCCGATACGCGGCGAACACCTCGGGGTCGTCGGCCGCCCGGCGGCGTTTGACGGCGATCAGCGCGTCGAACAGTCCGCGTAGCCGTTCCCGGGCCGGGCCCGGCCGGGCGGCGATCTTTCGCAGCGGCGCCATGGTCGCTTCCACCCACCGGCCGACGACCAGACCCCGGAGTTCGGCCTTGGTCGCCACGTGCCGGTAGACAGCCGCGTGACTGACCCCCAGGGCGCGGGCCACGTCCACCACGGTCGCCTTGTCCGGGCCGAACCGGCGCACGACATCCTCCGCGGCGGTGAGGATCCGATCACGCGTGAGCGGGAGCTCAGTGGGGCTCATGGGGCGCCGTCGCGGCGATCCCGTTCAAGCTCGCCAACGCCTGCGGCGACAGGGTCAACTGTCCCGCGGCCAGGTTCTCGCGCAGGTGGGCGACCGACGAGGTGCCGGGGATCAACAGGATGTTGGGCGAGCGGTGCAGCAGCCACGCCTGCGCGACCTGCATCGGCGTCCTCTTCAGTTGATCCGCGACCGCCGACAGCGCCGAAGACTGTAGCGGCGTGAATCCGCCCAGCGGGAAAAACGGCACATAGGCAATGCGCCGCCTGGCCAGGTCGTCGATCAGGGCGTCGTCATCGCGGTGCGCCAGGTTGTAGTTGTTCTGCACGCACACGATGTCGGTCAACCCTGCGGCTTCGGCCACTTGAGTGGCCGTGACATTGCTCAGGCCGATGTGGCGGATCAGTCCCCGGCGCTTCAGGTCGGCCAGCACCGTCACCTGCGCGGCGATGGATCCCTCCTTCGGACCGTGTTGTGTCCCCATGACCCGGTAGTTGACGATGTCCAGCGCCTCCAGCCCTAAATTGCGCAGGTTATCGTGCACGCCATCGGCCAGTTCCTGGGGTGAGTCGGCGCGCTGCCACGACTTGTCGGCGGGTCTGCGGGCCCCGAGCTTGGTGACGATCACCAATCCAGGCGGGTAGGGGTGCAGCGCCTGCCGGATGATCTGATTGGTGATGTGCGGGCCATAGTAGTCAGACGTGTCGATGTGGTTCACGCCGGCGGCGACCGCCTCGCGAAGGACGGCGACGGCGGCGTTGGTATCCTTGGGCGGTCCCCACACACCGGGACCCGCCAGCTGCATCGCCCCGTAACCGATCCGATGTACCGTGAATGACGTTCCGGTGAACGTGAACCGGCCGCCCAGGGTAGCTTCACTCATTTCGTGGCTCCTTTTACTGCTGTTACCGGCGATTTTAGCGCGGTAGTTACAAAAGTCAAATATTGTAACTAGTAACTTCATTGAGGCGTTAGGTGTAGCAATGCGACCCGCAGTGCGGGCGGTGCGGGTTTTCCTTAGCCGAAGCTTAAGCTCGGCGGTATGATCACGCCGTGCCATTCAAAGGAGCCGAATTGGGCGCAAAAGCAACGCGGAGACTGGATTCGGGGAGCGGTAAAACCACGCTTTGCTCCTGGGTCAAAGCGATCTGTCGCGCGCTCGATGCCGCCGGATGTGACAGCGCGGCGCTGCTCGCCGACGCGGGCTTCGATGCGAAGTCCCTGGAGGGTCCGACCGCTCGCTGTCCGGTGACCTATAGCATGCGGCTATGGAAAATCGCGCTGGATGCGACCCGCGATCCTGCATTTGGGCTCAAGGTGGCGAGCTACATTCGCCCGACCAGCTTCCATGCCATGAGCTACGGCATGTCCGCGAGTTCCACGCTCAAAGAGGCTTTCCAGCGCGCGCAGCGCTACTGCCACATCGTGAGCGACGCGGTCGACTACCAGTTTTATCTGCGCGGCTCCGAGTATCACTTCATCATCTCGCCGACGGTCGAGTTGGGCGATGCACCCATCGATGCGGTGGTCGGCCTCTACCTGCGGATGTGCCGCTCTCTGATCGGCCGGGAATACTCGCCGCTGCGCATCGAGTTTCGCCGCCCGCAGCCGCCGAAGCTCGACGATTTCCTGAGCTTGCTGCGCGCGCCGCTGGTGTTCGACGCCGAACAGACTCGCCTGGTGTTCGACCGCGAAAGCGTCGAGCGTCCGTTGGACGGGGGCAATCCGGAGCTGGCGCGGCACAATGACGCAATCGCGCTTCAGTACTTATCGCAGCTCGAGCGCGACAACATCGAGGTGCGGGTGCGCGAGGTGCTGACGCAGCGCCTGGCGCACGGCGAACCCTCCCAGGAAGACATCGCAGAACTTCTCAACATGAGCGCGCGCACCTTGCAGCGAAAATTGGGCGAAAGCGGCACGACGTATAAAGAGATACTCGACGACACGCGCTACGCCCTGGCCTTGGCTTACCTGAGCGCGCCGAGGCATAGCGTCAGTGATGTGACGTATTTGCTCGGATTCTCCGCCGGAAGTTGTTTCACCCGAGCTTTTCGGCGCTGGACCGGACAATCGCCATCCGACTGGCGCGCGGGTGCGCGCGCGTTGTCGTCGGCCGAGACGATTGCTTAGCATGCACGTCTAGCCTTCTCTCCATGGTCAATCGGGAAATCCTCGAAGTCCTGGTACGGGGGGCGGCCGCAGGTGCTTTTCTCGGGCTGGCGATTGCAGTGGGCCGCGCGGGCACTTCGTCTGCGCGCGTGACCGGCGTTCTGTTCTGTCTTGCCGCGGCGGCTCATACCGTGGCGCAGTTTCCACCCCTTTATGCAGCCATGGGCTGGGCGGAGCCTGTGGTTTGGGTGCTATCGGAGTCCGGGGCCGGCCTCTTCTGGGCGTTCGCGACGGACTTGTTCGGTGATCGGGAACGTTCTGTCCTGACTCGTTTTCTTCCGGCGGGGGTACTCCTGGCCCTCAGTGTTTCCACCCGCGTGAGTCCGCTGCCGCTCAAAAGCGCGTTATGGCTGGTTCATCACATCGTCGATGCCGGGTTGATGGTTCATGTGCTGGTGATCATCGTCACTGAATGGCGCGGCGATTTGGTTGATTCACGCCGTCGCCTGCGGGGCCCGATACTCGCCGCGGCCGCCCTCTACGTATTGTTGCTTGCGGGAGTCGAGTCCGCGGAAGTTCTGGGGCGCTCCACGGCGGCTTTATCGCCGTTTGCCGCCCTTTTGCTCCTGACCTTGAGCCTGGCGAGCATCGCCGCTTTCCTGCGGGCTGAGCCGGCGCTCTTTGGAATCCCGCGGTCCGGCGTACCGGAACCGAAAACCTCCATTCCCGCCCAGGATCAGCCGTTGCTGGCGCGGCTGAACGAGGTGTTGGAACGTGATGAGGTGTGGCGGCGCGAGGCGCTCGGCATCGGCGACCTGGCCGGCATGGTGGGTGTGCCCGAGCATCGCTTGCGTAAACTGATCAATCAAGTTCTCGGCTACCGTAACTTCGCCGCTTTCCTCAATGAGCGCCGCATCGCGGCCGCGCGCCGTGCTTTGGCCGATCCCAACCATGCGCGCACGCCCGTTTCCGCCATCGCCTATCAGATGGGGTTTGGGTCGGTGGGTCCCTTCAACCGCGCCTTCAAGAGCGCAACCGGCCTGACGCCGACCGAATGGCGGCGAAAATCGCTCATCGGCTCGCCGAATTCGTAAATTTCTCGCCGGCTTCGAAATCGTCTTGAAAACTTCGGAACTTGACGAGACTTTTGAGGGCCCGTGTGGCGCAATCGGCCTCCCAAGGAGATGAAAATGAACATGGCCGATCTGACCCCAATTGCCCGAGAATGGCTCGACAACCTAGGCACCGACTTATCGCGCTACGTCATATTCGCGGTCGGTGTCTGGCTGTTGCTTTGGGTGCTATTGGCACGGCCGCTGGCGGCTCGAAAGATTCGACCCAAGCGGCCCCCCGCCCGTCAGTTGTTGCTGGAGTTCATCTTCTCGGTGCGCTCCATCGCGATTTTTTCGACGGTTGGCCTGTCCACCTTCGCTCTCGGGCGCTTGGGCTATCTGCCCGGACCTGGTGTGGCGGTCCGTTGGGGAACGGGGTGGGCGGTCGCATCGCTCATACTCATGATCCTGGCCCACGATGCCTATTTTTATTGGACGCATCGCGCCATACACGATCCCCGGCTATTCCGGTTCTTCCATTTGCGGCACCACCGTTCGCACAATCCCTCACCGTTCAGCGCCTACAGTTTCGATATCACAGAAGCAGCGTTGCAGGCCGTCTTCGTCCCCATCTGGATGCTGCTGGTGCCGACGCAATGGCCGATCATCGGCTTGTTCATGGTGCATCAGATCGCGCGCAACACGATGGGCCATTCGGGTTACGAGCTCTTTCCGGCGCGGCGGGATGGCCGGCCTCTGTTCGATTTTCTGACCACCACCACCCATCACGACCTGCACCATGCCACGGCGCGGTCCAACTACGGACTGTATTTTACTTGGTGGGATCGCTGGATGGGTACCGAACATCCTGACTACTACGCGCGCTTCGCGAGCGTTGCGCGCCCATCCAGTGTTGCCGCCGGAACGTCAGCCCGTGTGTGAGTTTTGGGATTCAGGGCAAGTACGGATTCAGGACAAAGTACCGAGCGAAGTTTCCAGTTCGTTGGCGAGCGCGATGAGCTTCGGCCGCACTTTCTCCAGCAAGAAATCCTTCGACACCATGTAGGCCGGCGCGCCGCAGTTGATGGGCATCGGCGGCAGACCGCCGCCGGGGCGGACCGGTACGGCGATGCCGTTGACATCCTTCTGCCATTCGCCGAATGAGCAGCACACGCCCAGTTCGCGGATGTCCTGCATGGCCCGATCGATGCCCGCGTTGATCTCCTGCCAGCGGTCGTCCGGCACCAGCTCGCGCACGCGCGCCAGGATTTCGTTTCTTTCGCTTTCCGGCACCGCGGTGATGTAAGCGCGGCCCATGGCGGAGGTGGCGATTTGAATTCGTGCGCCCATGTCCAGGCTCAAGGTGACGGCTCCCGAGCCGCGCACCACGTCGATGTACAGCATCGAGAGGCGATCGCGCGTTCCCAAGCTCACCATGCACTGCCCGAATTCGGCCAGTTCCTGCATGCGCGGATGCGCGAGTTTGCGGATGTCCAGACGAGCCAGCATGGCACTGCCCAAGCTCAAGGTGGCTATCCCCAGGCTGTACTTCGCACTCTCTTCCACGTACACCAGGTAGCCCAATTTGGTGAGCGTATTGGTGAGCCGGGAGACCGTCGATTTCGGCAAGCCGCAGGCGCGCGCAAGGTCTTGATTGCCGAGCACACGATCGCCGTGACGGAAACAGGCCAGAACTTCCAGCCCGCGCCCGAGGGCAGTCACGAAGTGGCGGTCGGCTTTGGCGGCGGCCGTCACCGCTGAGATGTTCGGTTTTCTCATCGTCGTCATTGACAACCCCTGATTGGCATCCGCATAATTTTGCACCAGTTTCAGAACTGAGTTCTGATCTGCGGAACAGAATGTAAACGGAAACCCCCCAATGCGTCTAGAATTTACTGAAGAAGAGCAGGCCTTTCGCGAAGAGGTGCGCTCCTTCGTGCGCGAAAAGTTGCCGCCGGCCATTCGCGACAAGGTGCTCAATGGGTTTGAACTCAAGCGGGCCGATCATGTGCTCTGGCAGCGCACCTTGCATGAGCGCGGCTGGGGAGGTGTGGGCTGGCCCAAGGCGTTCGGCGGCCCCGGATGGAATTCGGTGCAGCAATATATTTTCGAGGAAGAGACGGCCTTGGCGGGCGCCCCGCGATTGATTCCCTTCGGCACGAAGATGGTGGCGCCGGTGATCATGGCTTTCGGCAACGCGGCCCAGCAGCAGCGATTCTTGCCGCCGATCAGCGCCGGATCCGAATGGTGGTGTCAGGGCTATTCCGAGCCGGGTGCCGGCTCTGACCTGGCGTCGCTGAAAACGCGGGCGACGCTCGACGGCGAGCACTACGTCGTCAACGGCCAAAAGACCTGGAACACCTTGGGTCAATATGCCGATTGGATTTTTTGCCTGGTGCGCACCGACAGCCAAGCCAAGCCGCAATCCGGCATCAGCTTTTTATTGATCGACATGAAGAGCCCTGGGATCACCGTCAGGCCCATCACGCTGTTGGACGGCGGCCATGAGGTCAATGAGATCTGGTTCGAGGATGTCCGGGTGCCGGTCAAGAACCGCATCGGCGATGAAAACAAAGGATGGACCTATGCGAAGTTTCTGCTCGGTCACGAGCGCACCAACATCGCCGGTATCGGCGGTGCCAAGCGGGAACTGGCGCGGCTCAAGCGCATCGCCGGCAGCGAGATGAAGAATCGCCGGCCGCTGATCGAAGATCCCTTGTTCGCGGCCGACATCGCCCAGGTTGAAATCGACCTGTGGGCTTTGGAAATCACCAACCTGCGCGTGCTGTCCGGCGAGCGTGGTTCGCGCGCCCCCGGCCCCGAAGCCTCCATCCTCAAGATCCGCGGTACTGAAATCGCGCAGCGCATTTCGGAACTCTTGATGCGCGCGGTCGGACCCTACGCGCTGCCCTTTCGGCGCGAAGCGATGGAGGCCGGGTGGCAGTCGGACCCGGCTTGCGAGGCGCCCGGACCGCGCTATGCCGCCACCTTGGCCGCGGCCTATATGAATCAGCGGAAGCTGTCGATTTTCGGCGGCACCAACGAGATTCAGAAAAATATCATTTCCAAGATGATCGTTGGTCTTTAAGAGAAGCTCCCCAAATGAACTTCGAATTCAGCGACGAGCAGCAGCAGCTGCACGATACGGTCAACCGCTATCTGACCGAGCAATACACCTTCGAGAGATTTCGGGCCATCAATGCCTCGCCCTCAGGATGGGACAAAGCGGCGTGGGCAGGGCTCGCGGAACTCGGCGTGCTCGCACTCAATGTGCCGGTGGCGCAGGGCGGATTGGGATTCGGGCCGCTGGAAACCTTGAGCGTCATGGGCGCCTGCGGCCGCAGCCTGCTGCTCGAGCCCTTCTCGAGCAGCGCCGTGATCGCCACCGCGGCTTTGCGCGCTTTCGATGACGCCGCGGCCGCGCAGCTGCTCACGCGCATGGCGAGCGGCGAGGCCATTGCGGTACTTGCGCATTACGAACCCGATTCGCGTTTCGAGACCCAGTGGGTGAGCACGCGGGCGCAAACATCAGGCGATCACTACCTGCTCGACGGCCACAAAGCCGTCGTCCTGCACGCCGGCGCCGCCGACACCCTGCTCATCTCGGCGCGCACCGCCGGGCAGCCCGGCGATGCGCACGGTGTTTCGCTGTTTCGCGTTCCGCGGGATGCTCGAGGATTGACCTTGGATGCCTATCCCACCATCGACGGCCAGCGTGCCGCGGAGGTGTATTTGAAAGCGGTCCAGGTACCGGCGGACTCGAGGCTCGGCGCGGAGGGCGCGGCATTGCCCGCCATCGATGCGGCGCTGGATATCGGGCTTGCGGCACTGTGCGCCGAGGCGGTCGGTGTCATGCAGGCCCTGGTCGATGCCACCGTGGCCTATGTTCAGTCGCGCCAGCAGTTCGGTGTGCCGATCGGCCGCTTCCAGGCCCTGCAGCATCGCATCGCCGATATGCTGATTCACCTGGAACAGGCCCGCTCCATGAGTTATCTGGCCGCGCTGCGCTGCGCCGATCCGAATGTCACCGAGCGCCGACGCGCCCTGTCGGCAGCCAAGGCACTCATGGGCCAGTCAGCGCGCTTCGTCGGTCAACAAGCGGTGCAGTTGCACGGCGGCATGGGCATGACCGATGAACTCATCGTCAGCCATTGGTTCAAGCGGCTGACCGCGGCGGAACTCATGTTCGGCGACAGCGATACCCATTTGCAGCGCTACGCTGCCCTCACGCGTTCTTAAGATCTACGGGGAATTTTCAGCATGGCCCAATTGGCGAAGGCGGTCTTGGCACGCGAACTCGGGAA
>Ga0210398_10002019_pt1 | contig 20189 bp, 18 predicted proteins | sample IncBWC4OmetaG_FD_161047 | JGI IMG/M metagenome (GOLD analysis project Ga0210398, IMG submission 161047) | Forest soil microbial communities from Barre Woods Harvard Forest LTER site, Petersham, Massachusetts, United States - Inc-BW-C-4-O | ecosystem: Environmental > Terrestrial > Soil >...
GAGGTCATAACATCGACCTGCCGCAGCTTCGCGACAATCTCTTCCGGCTTGTACTGCTTCCTTGGCATCGTGGGTCCTCCTTCGAGCAAAAACCATAGCTCACGGTGGACCACTTCATCGGGGGAGGATCAGCACGAGACGGCGAGCGAGGTTTTCCCGCCGGAAGCGGCCGAGCAATTCGACCTCAAAGCGCAACGCATCGCCGAAAGCCTCAAGCTCGCGCTGTTCTACCGTCCCGACGCGATCCGTATCGCCCCGCCGCCCGGCGCCGCGTGAACCGGGAGCTGCCGGCGGGGCTCCTCGCCTATCGCCGCACACCGGTCTTTACCGAAGCGACGCTGCCCGCCGGTCTACGGAATCGTCATCAGACCAAATCAGGCGTGTGGGGCGTCATCACGATCATCGAAGGGCAGCTTCGCCTGCGCAGCCTCGACCCGCCCGACGACGTCATTCTAGACCCATCATCCCCGGGGACCGTCGCGCCGGAGGAAATGCACGAGGTCGAGCCGCTCGGCCCGGTGCGGTTTTTTGTCGAGTTCTACGCGGCGCCGCGATAACGCCGGGGTCGGGTCAAACGATTTTCGCCGCCTCCGCGGCCATGAAATTGCGCACCGCTTCGACCGGCGACGTGACTGGCAATCCGGCCGCCAGATTGGCGATATGCGTCTCGATATCGGCCCCCGGCGCCGGCAACACCGCCGACAGCGCGTGCAGCGCCAGCTGCATATCGGTCAGCGGCCGGCCGATCGCGTTCTGCAAATCCTCTTTGCTCGGCGTGTAGTTCGGCGGATCGATCCGGTCGGGACCGTTATTGCTCGGCTCGGGAAGCGTCAGGACTTGCTCGAGATCGGGCGCCGCCGCGTCGCGCGCCGTCATCGGCCCGCCCAGATCGAAACATTTGCGCACCGTGGCGATGATCGAGGTGTGGTCGAATGGATAAGGCGGGCCTTGATGCGGCAGGCCTTTGGGCGCCGCCCGCAGCTTCGTGCCGGGACTGATGTAGGGCGATATGATCACCGCCGGCACTCGCACGCCGTAACGGTCGAAGGCGAAGTCGTCATGCGGCCGGTGATCGCCCGGCGGCACCGCGCGCGGCGGCGGCGCGTGATCGAAACAGCCGCCATGCTCGTCATAGGTGATGATGAACAGCGTGCTCGACCAATTCGCCGACTCGTGCAGCGCGTTATAAACATTGGCGATCAGCTGCTCGGCGAACACGACATCATGTGGCGGGTGCTGATCGTTGGGCATGCCCAGCCCGAGATCGGCAAAATAACGCGGCTCGATAAACGCATAGGCCGGCAGGTTTCCAGCTTTGGCATCCGCGATGAAATCATCAAAAGGCTTGAACCCGTCGCGATGCAGCCAGAGATGCGACAGCGACAGCGATTGCGGCACGTCGTGGAAATAGATTTTCCAGCCGCCCGGCACACTGCTTTGGTCGATCCGGTTGAAGATCGTCGGCATCATGTAAGGGAAATGCGGCGGCGAATTGTTGACGTAGCCGCCGGCGGTTGCGCAGTGGGTGAAGAAGCGGTTGGGCCAGGTCTGGTTCGGCGCCGAGGCGTGCCATTGATCGCAGACCGCGAATTGCGTCGCGAGCTGGCTGATCACCGGCACCTGCTTTGGCGTGAAATAGTGCATCACTTGGCGCGCGTCGTAGGGCGGCTCCTCGGTCTGACGCACGTAATTGTCGACAAACCCATTCATCGGTGGCGGCAGCCCGTTATCCGCACTGCCGAGCCCAAAGAGCTGGGTGTTTATGTCGGCGAATAGCTCGCCGGGATCGGGCGAAGGAATCGTCATGTCGCCCGGCTTGACCGCGCCCTCGTCATTCCAGGCGAGTACAGTCGGCGTCGTGCCGCCAGTCCACGGATTAGACCAACCTTCGGGCACGCCATTGAACGTGTCGTCGGACGGGTAAAGCCGCCCGAGAATGCAGTCGAACGACCGGTTCTCCAGCATCAGCACGACGATATGCTTGATCTTGTCCCGCAACCCCGCCATTGCCGTACCTCCCTCTCGTACGACTCTTTCGCGAGCGCTAAAGCCCTCATTCTACAGAATGGTGCGGACGGAGGGACTCGAACCCTCACCCTCATCGAGGAGCAGATTTTAAGTCTGCTGCGTCTACCGTTTCGCCACGTCCGCCCCAGCATAAGGGACGCACTATAGCGGCTAATCTTCGCTCGCGCCTTCGTGCGGGTCTCCGCCCAGTTCGAGGATCAGCGCTTTCAGCTCCTCGGTCGCGGCTAAGAGGCGCGGCCGCTCGGTGCCGCGAATGACCAAGGTCACCCCGAAATCGGCGCGGCGAAAATACGGGTAGGAGCCGATATCAAGATCGCTGTAGCGCGCTTGCAACTCGCCGAGCGGCTTTGCCAACACCCCTTCGCCAAGGCCGCAGCTGACCGACCGGCTGAGCATCTTCGCGCCGCCTTTGAGGCGATGGCGCAACTCGTTGAACGTCGCCTGCATGATCTGCGGCACACCCGCCATCACATAGACATTGCCGATCTGGAAACCGGGCGCGCGCGAGATCGGATTGGGCAGCAGCAATGCGCCTTCCGGCAGATGGGCCATGCGCATCCGCGCCTCGTTGACGGCACCTGCTGGATAATGGCCTTCGAGCAGCCGCCTAGCCTCGGGATGAATGTAAAGCTTCACCCCAAAAGCCTCGGCGATGCATTCCGACGTGATGTCGTCATGCGTCGGCCCGATGCCGCCGGTGGTGAAGACATAATCGAAAACCCGGCGCACCTCGTTGACCGTGGCGACGATCGTGTCGGCGGCGTCGGGGATCACCCGGACTTCCTTGAGCCGGATGCCGATTTCGTTCAGCCCCTTGGCGAGGAACGCGACATTCTCGTCCTGCACCCGTCCGGACAGAATCTCGTTGCCGATGATCAGGACGCAAGCGGTGTAGGTTTTTGGCGCATTCGGCGCTTCGCTCGGCATCGTCGCTGCTCGTTACTGCTACTGGCGCTCTTCATAGGCAAAGCCGCGCGCCGGCACAATCAGTGTAACGGGTGATGTAACCACGCGGGAGGATTGCCGAGAGGCGTCCGACATCCGATATTGAGAGCACGGAACTCGAAAGTACCCGGTGATGCAGAACGACGTGCTCATGGGCATGGATACGAGCCGCGAGGCGGTCGCGCGCTCGGGCTCGATCAAAATCCACGGCGCCACCGCGTTCGAAGGCATGCGCAAGGCCGGCATTCTGGCGGCGGAGACGCTCGACTATATCACGCCGTTTGTCGCGCCCGGCGTCACCACCGGCGAGCTCGACCGGCTGTGTCACGAATTCATCGTCGGCAACGACGCGATCCCCGCCCCGCTCGGCTATCGCGGCTTCCCGAAGTCGATCTGCACCTCGATCAATCACGTCGTCTGCCACGGCATTCCGGGTGACCGGCGGCTCATCGAGGGCGACACTCTCAACATCGACGTGACCGTGATCGTCGATGGCTGGCACGGCGACACCAGCCGCATGTATTTCGTCGGCGAGCGCGTCCCGCTGAAGGCCAAGAAGCTGGTCGATGTGACCTATGAGGCGATGATGCGCGGCATCGCCGTGGTGAAGCCGGGGCTGCATATCGGCGCGATCGGCAACGCGATCCAGCGCTACGCGGAAAGTCACAGATATTCGGTGGTGCGCGATTTCTGCGGCCACGGGGTCGGGCGCGTGTTCCATGACGCGCCGTCGATCCTGCATTACGGCCGCCCCGAGGACGGGCCCGTGCTGCTCGAAGGCATGTTCTTCACGGTCGAGCCGATGATCAATCTCGGTCGCTGGGAGGTGAAGGTGCTGAGCGACGGCTGGACTGCCGTGACGAAAGACCGCTCGCTCTCGGCCCAGTTCGAGCACACGATTGGCGTCACCGCGACCGGCTACGAGATTTTCACCGTGTCGCCGGCCGGGCTGCATCGGCCGCCTTACGACATCCCGACCGGCAGCTAAGGCTCGAGCCGCACCGTGGCGCGGGCGCTGCGGCCGGCGGCGTCGATCACCGTGAGCTGCGTAAAGCCGACCCCGTCCGGATTCCAGAAAAGTTCGCGGTGTGGCGTGCCCGGCGGCAGCGGCTTGCCGTCGACGAGCCAGCGCAGCGGCCCTCTGCCACCGGAGGCATCGAGTGGCACGCCTTCGCCGTGCCACTCGACGGTCGAACCATCGGGTGGATAGAGGATCTTCGGCCCGCCCCCGTCGCGGCCAGCGCGCTCGGCGGGGCCAGGATCGAGGCGCTGCAGCCGCGGCGGCAGGTCACGCCGCGCGACGAGCAAGGCGCCCGGTGGCGGCGGCTTTGGCGCACCATTGGCCGTCGGCGGGCCCAGCAGGTCGGCGATCTTGAACAGCACCGGCGCCGCGGTCGTGATGCCGCTGATCCCCGGCATCGGCGTGCCGTCGGGCCGGCCGACCCAGACCGCGACCGTCACCTCGTTGTCGTAGCCGACCGCCCAGGCGTCGCGAAAGCCGTAGGATGTGCCGGTCTTAAACGCGAGCTGCCGCGAGCGGCGCACCTCGCCCGGCAGCATACCGGGCGGCGGCGGCGCGCTGCGCAGGATGTCGTTGACGTACCAGGCGGCGACCGGGCCGAAAATCGCCGTCTCCTTGCCAGGCGGCTGATCCGGGCCGGTCTGTAGCGGCGCGACCGCCCCGTCATGCGACAGCGCGACATAAAGCGTGGCGAGATCATAAAGGCTGATCCCGTCACCGCCGAGTGCCAGCGCCAGACCCGGCTCAGCGGTAAATTGCGGCAGCTTCAGCGTCCCGCCGGCGGCGGCGAGCGCAGCTTGGAAACGCGCCGGGCCAAGCCGGTCGAGCACCGCGACCGCCGGCACGTTCAGCGAATATTGCAGCGCTTGGCGGGCGCTCACCTCGCCGCGGAACTGGCCATCAAAATCGCCGGGCGTGTAGTCGCCGAAATGCCGCGCTTCGTCGTCGAGCTGCGTCTCGGGGTGGATGATCAGCCGATCGAACGCCATCGCATAGATGAACGGCTTTAGCGCCGAGCCGGGCGAGCGAGTGGCCCGCGCCATGTCGATCGTGCCGCGCCGGGCACCCGATAGATACTCGGCATTTCCGACATAAGCGACGACTTGGCGCGCGCGATTGTCGACAACCAGCGCCGCCAAGGTCGCCTGCGCGTCGAGCCCGTCGGCCTCGTGCCGCAATAACGCCTCGAGCTGCCGCTGCAACAGCGGATCGATCGTCGTGCGCTGCACGGCGGCATGCGGATTTTCGTTATGCAGCGCCTTTGCCAGGTGCAGCGCGTGGAACGGCAGCGCGACACGGGTATGCACGACCGGCTCCGCCGACGCCTCGGCAAAGGCCTGTGCGGAGATGACCCCGGCCTCTTCCACGCGCTGCAACACCGCGTCGCGCGCCTGGCGCGCCGCCTCGGGGTGGCGATCGGGGCGCAGCCGCTCGGGCGAGCGCGGGATCGCCACCAACAGCGCCGCCTCGGCCGCCGTCAGATGCGCCGGCTCCTTGCCGAAATAGGCGAGGCTCGCGGCGTGCACCCCTTCGAGATTGCCGCCGAACGGCGCCAGGGTCAGGTACAGGCCGAGGATGTCGTCCTTGCCGAGACGGCGTTCGAGCGCCAGCGCCTCGCCGCTCTCGACGACTTTCGAAACGAGCGTGCGCGGCCGCCGTTCGAGCAGCCGCACCGCCTGCATTGTCAGGGTCGAGGCGCCGGAAACGACGTGCCCATGCACGAGCCATTGCCCCGCCGCGCGCAGCACCGCGAGCGGGTCGACGCCGAGATGGCTTTCGAAGCGGCGGTCCTCGGTGGCGATCAGCATGCGGCGGTAGAGCGGGTCGACGTCGCCGGGCGCGGTCGGCAGCCGCCACTTGCCGTCGGCCGACAGGAAGCCGCGCAGGATCGACCCGTCACGCGCCAGCACCAGCGCCGACACATGCTCGCCGCGATCGAGCAACGGTGGCGGGAGGAGGAAATAGCCGGCGATTACAAAGACCAGCGCCGTCGCAGCGCCAATCAGCCAGCGCCAGCCCCGCCGCAATTCTTCTCCCTCTCCGCCCCCGGGGGCGGAGAGGACCGGGGTGAGGTGAGGGAGACGCGAGCGCATACCCACCTCACCCGCCCTCCGCTTCGCGTCGGGCACCCTCTCCCCCCAATGGGCGGAGAGGGATAGAAAGGTCGGTCAGCGCGTGCACGGCACTACCGCGGTTGCACGGTCAGCGCGCTCATCGCCGTGCGGCCGTAGGTCTCGGGGTCGTACATGTCCTCGACATCGAGCGCCGGGTATTTGAACGTGCCGGGGGTGATCGCGCGCACCACATAGGCGAGCGTGAAGTTCGCGGTGCCGTTCGACAGGTCGAGCGCGGCGATATAGCGGTCGTCGCGCCCCTCGCTGTAATCGGGGGTCGAGAGGTCCTTGAGCCACGAATAAGCGCCGGACGTATCGCCGGTCGGCGCGGTCACATTCTGGATCTCGAACCCGGCCGGCAGCAGATCGACGATCAGCGCGCGCGCATCCTGGCCGGAATCCTTGCGGATGCCGGTCAGCACCACGACAAAGAGATCCGTCTGCTTCGCCTTGCTCAGATCGGCGGCCTTGCCGTCCGGACCGTAGACCTGGCGGCTCACGGTGTAGCCGTGGCTTTCCGCCGGCAGCTCGGCCTTCTCGACACCGGTGATCGACACGCTGCGCCACAGCGGTTGCGTGCCGCGATTAGCGACACTCAGCACCGGCGCGTTCGCGCCGACGACACGTCGGAAGTATTCGGCCTTGTCGCGGGTCTCGGGCTGCTTGTCACCGACCGCCACGGTCATGCTGTTGCCGGTGAGTTTCGCCGCGGCCTCGGCCGCCAGCAGCAGCCAGGCCTGCTCCTGGGTGCTGGTGCGGTCGGCCTTGGCGAAAAGCTCGGCGATACGGTCGATGATCGCGGTGAGCCGCGGCTGGTTTGCCGGGTCGCCGGCGGCGAAAGCGAGCGCCGCCGCGCTGTCACGCAACTCGCTGCCGTAATCGATATAGCGCAGCGACTTGTCGCGCGCCGGCGGGGGACCCAGCGCCGCGGCATAGGCCGCCTGGGCGCGCGTCGTGTCGCCATAAAGTGTCAGCGCGGCGGCGAGCTGCGCCTTGGCGAGCTGCGTCGGCAGCCGGGTCATCGCCGTGTCGTTGAAATAGCGCAAGGCGCCGAGGTCGTCGGCCTTGGCGCGCGCCAGCACGAAATGCGCGTAGGCGAGCGCCGACAGGTCCTTGTCGTCCTTGTGCTCCTGCTTCACGTAGTTCTGCAGCCAGCCGACGACGCCCTTCATCGCGAAGTCGGGCACGGTGTTGCCGTGCTCCTGGGCGCGCATCAGGAAGTCGGCGGCGTAAGCGTCGAGCCACGGCACCGTATTGTCGGTGTCGCTCCACACGCCAAAGCTGCCGTCCGAGCGCTGCAGCTCGGCGATATGGCCGATAGCGCCGGCGACTTCCTTGGCCGGATCGAAACCGGGATCGGTGTGCCAGAGTTTCGCGACCTCACTGACATAGAGCAGCGGCAGCGCGCGGCTCGTCGTCTGTTCGAGGCAGCCATAGGGATAGCGGTCGAGCGCGTCGAGCAGCGCCGGCACGTCCCATTCGGGGCGCGGGCTCACCGACAGCACCGCGTCGGCGGTGCCGGGCAGGAACTCGTCGGCGCTGGAGTCGTCGAGCGTCACGCTCTCGCCGGGCTTTAGCTGCCCGACAAAGCGGTGCAGCTGATAGGACTGCGCCGGCCGCACGCCGATCGTGAAATCGCGCGCGATATGCGTGCCGCCCGGCCCTGTCAGGTCGAGATGCGCGGCGACATTGCCGACCGTCGATGCCGAGAAGATGAAGCCGTCATTGAAATTGGCGCCGGTGTCGAGATGGATCGTGCGGTCGACCGGGGTCGCGAAGCTGCCGGCGCCGGTCGCGGTCATCTTGAGCACGTAGTCTCCGGCCGCGCCTTCGAGATTGTTGATCGTCACCGCGAGGCGGGCATTGTCGCCGGGCGCGAGGAAACGCGGCAGCGCGACCATGGTCACGACCGGATCGCGCACCGTCATCGCCGCGCTTGCCGCGCCGACCTTGTGCGCCGCGTAGGCGACCGCCATCAGTCGCACCTGGCCCTGGAAGTCGGGCATGTCGAAGGTCACGTTGGCGGCGCCGTCGGCGTCGAGCTTGACGATGCCCGAGAACAGCGCGACGACCTTGTTGCTCTTGTCGGGTAGCCCGGCGACGGCGCGCTTCGAGAAACTGTCGCCGCCGCTGCGCAGCACGCCAACCGCGCCGGCATGCGGGTCGATCAGCCGGCCGTAGAGGTCGCGCAGCTCGACCCCGAGCCCCTGCTTTTCAAAGAAATAATCGCCGGGTGACGGGCTGGTGAAATCGGTGAGCTTCAGCACCGCCTCATCGACGGCGGCCAGCGTCACATAGGCTTCCTCGCCCTTGTCGAGGCCAGCGACCTTGATCGGCACCGAGACCGGGCCGCGCGGCCGCGCGACATCCGGTCCCGAGAGGGTCACGGCGAGCGTGCGCGGCGCGGTATCGACACCGAGCCAGGCCACCCCGACCGCGCGGCCCGGACCGCGCGCCGAGGTGCCGGCGCTCGCCGCGTCGGGTGGTGATGGCGGGCGATACGCAGTCACCAGCGCATACATCCCGGTGCCCCAATTCGCATCGACCGGGATCTCGAGCGTCGTGCCGCCTTCGGGCAAGGTGAACGATTTGAGCGAGATGATCTTGTCGGAGGCGATCGCCAGCTCGGCTTCGCCGGCAAACGGCGCCTTGACGAAGAGCTTGGCTGTATCGCCCGGCTGGTAGCTCTTCTTGTCGAGCGTCGCGGTCAGCTTGTCCGGCACGTCGGGCAATTCGGCCTCGACCCACCAGCCGACATGAAAGCGCGCGCTCGACTGCGCACCGGTCTTGGCGTCGGTGATCTCCCAGCGGTAGCGGCCGGCGGGCAAATTCTTCGACAAGGTCGCCATATTGCCGTTGGCGTCCCCTGGGGGAACATCGACCGAACCGCTGTCGATCGGCTCGTCGCGCACCTGGCGGCGATAGCGCCACGCCCCGCTGGCCGAATACCAGTCATATTGCCAGCGCTCGCGGATCAGCTCCCAGCGCAAGCCGGGCGCGGCGATGCGCTTGCCCGCTTCGTCGAGGGCGATGACATCGACCTTTGACGGCTGGCCTTCGGTCACCGCGTCGTCGCCGGAAGCGGTGCGCAGGCCGATCGCCACGTTGCGCTCGCGGATCGGCCGGGTGATGTCGGCGATGATCGCGCGGCCGCTCGGCTCGTAGACGGTAACCTCGATCTGCGCCGAGAGCGGCTTTGTCAGGTCGGGCAGATCGGTCAGGTTGACCTGGACGCTCGACTTGCCGTCGTCATCGGTCGCCGATGCGTCGAGATCCTTGGTGATGCCGACAAACCGCTCGTCGGTGAGGCCGAACTGGAAATCGGGTTCGCTCGGAAACGGCTGCGGGTCGACGCTGATCTGCGCATGCCCGTCGACCGCCAGCCCCGCGCCCGGCGCGCCGTAATAATATTTGCCGAGGATCGAGACCGGATAGGCCTCGTTGGGGTGGATCGGCGCGTCGCCGGCCGACAGCTCGACCTTGAGGGTCGGCGGCACGAAATCCTCGACGCGGAACTCCGCCGAGCCGATCGCCGGCGCCTTCGGGTCGACATGCAGCTCGACCGTCCACGTCCCCATCCGCGCGTCGCGCGGCAGCGCGTACATCTGGTAGTGACCGCCGAGCGAGCCGGCGTCCACCTGACGGCTGTCGACGGCGATCCCGTCCGGCCGCAGCAGCTTCAAGGTCAACGGCACATTCGCCAGCGCATTTGCCTGAGCGTCGCGCACCAGCGCCATCAGGTGAACGTTCTCGCCCGGCCGGTAGATGCCGCGATCGGTATAGAGATAGGCGTCGACCGGCCCCGGCGGCGAGCGGCCGCTGACCCCACGGTCGCTGAGATCGAAAGCCGGCCGGCCGACCTCGAGGAAGTTGTAATCGCCGTCCGGCCCGTAGGCCATGATCGCATAGGGCTCGTCGCCGCCCTTGCCGTGCAGGAGGCCGGCCGCGAAGCGCGCGAGGCCGTCCTTGTCGGTCGTCGCGGTGCCGAGCTCGGCATTGTCGTGCGCGTAGAGCTTGAGGTTGACGCCGGAGACCGGCTTCGCGTCGTTCAGCGAACGAACCGCGACAACCATGTTGTCCGAGCCGCCATACGTCGTGAGCCCGAGATTGGAGACGAGGATCCAGTTGGTCGCGATCTGGGTGTCCTCACCCTCCTTGACGTCGGCGCGCTCGACCGCGGCGAGATAGACCCCGGGCCCCTTGTCCTTGAGGATGTCCTTCAAGGGGATCGCGGTCGTGACGGCGCGGTTGCGCTCGCCCTTGATCGCCATCTCGCCCTGCCACACGAGGCTTCCCGTGCCCGAAGCCAGCGTGTCGACATCGTCGCCGCCGGTCGTCGTCGTCAGCTTCTCGGCGTCGAGGATCGGCACCAGGTTGCGTTCGTTGACCTTGAGGATGCGCACCTTGACCTTGTCGAGATTGATCGTCGTGACCGGCAACCCGGCGCTGCCCTCACGCGGCAGCACATAGCCGGTGCCGGAGAAGCTGATCGCGGGCTTGCGGTCGGGGATGACGACATTGGTCTTGAAGTCGCTGATCGTCTTTTCGCCGGTGTTGGACGGGAAGCCGGTGAGCAGCGAGACCTGATAGGTCTCGCCATGCTTCAGCCCTTCGAGGCAAACGGTGTCGTTGCGGCCGGTGACGATGCCGGCGAGCTCGGGGGTGGAGCGGACATAGGCGCCGTAGGAGACGTCTCCCTTGGTCGCGATCGGTTCGTTGAAGCGCAGGCAGGCGCGCGCGTTGTCGGCCTCCGCCTCGACCTCGACCTTGATGACGCGGAACGCGACGAGCGCCTTCAGCTGATCGACGCGCGTCGCGACGCCGGGCGACTGGTTGAACCCGAGACCGGCCTGAAAGGCGGCGAGCGCCTCCTTGTATTTGTCGTGCCGGTCGTAGTCGCGGCCGATGATGAACAGCGCCTCGCCGCGCTCGAGCGGATCGGTCGATTTGCGGTAGGCATTGTAGGCGGCCGACATCACATGGTCGTCATCGCCCTCGTTGAATTGCGCTTGCGCCAGACGCAGCCAGACGAGCCCGTCATCGGCGCCGTAGGAGATCGCGTCCTCGAGGTCCTCGATCGCCTTGTCGTAGCGCTTCGCCTTGTACTCCTCGGCGGCGTCGGACCTGAGGCGCGGGATCAGGTTGGGCTTGCGCTTGGCGGCGGGGACCTTGTCGAGCAGGTCCTGCTTGTACTGCGCGCCGGCATCCGCCAGCTCCTTCGACTCGTAATCCGCGGCAAAAGCCGGCAGCGCCCAGGAGCCGGCAACGAGCACCAGGACGAACGAGAAGATGCGAAACATCGAGACCCCCAAGCGGCCGAAACCGGCACCCGCGACGCGGCTATCCGAGCAGCGCCCGGACACGCGTGCAATACGGATTTTAGGTTGAAGCGGTTGCATGGGGCGATAGACCACGCCGCTTATGTGTGTTCGCTAATTGTTCTTGTCAAGACGACAATGTTACGAATTAAACATGCGGCTCACTGCGCCGGCCTTGTGGCGAGATAGCGCTCGACCTCCGGCCCCCAGACCGCCGACCCGCCGCTCATCAGCAGCATGTCGTGCCCGTCGCTGCCATACCCCGGATTGGCCTGGTATTCCGCCTGACCGCCGGCCTTGGTGAAGGCGGCATACATCGCGCTGGCGATCTGCGGGCTGAAGAAGCTGTCATTGGCCTGGTAGATCCACAGCATCGGGGTCGAGGCGGTGGCCCCGAACCGGCCCGTGGCGACCGCCAAGGCGTCCGGACTGCAATTATTGTTCGGTTGCTGATTGTGATGGCCGCCGCGACCGCCGGAAAAATTGACGAAAGCGGTCACGCGCGGATGCGGGGTCGAATTATAGGCGATCGTCGCGAACCCGCCGGTCGACAGCCCGATCAGCACCATGCCTTGCGGCCGCAGGACCGGCAGCGTCGCGGCATAGTCGACCGTCGCGGCGATGTCGCGCGCGCTCTCTAGGCTAGGCCTGATAAAATCCGACCGGTCGCACGGCCCCTGGTCCTCCGCATAGGGGCCGCCGGTCGCGCCAAAGCCACGCCGCACGCTCACCAGCACCGCATAGCCACGCTGGAGAAACCAGCGAAAGGCCTCGCTGTCACAAGAGGGTGGCCCGACCGTGACGCGCCGCGCGATGTCCGCCGGCGTTCCATGCGCGAAGATGACCACTCGCGCCGGCGCGTCACCCCGCGGACGACACAAGCGCGCGTAAAGCAAGCGCGGCACGCCGTTATCGTTCATCGGGATCCAGTAGGTTTGCGCCCGCCACTCGCCTTCGGGCGCGCCGACCGGGCCCGCCACGTTTTGCGCCGCCGCCTGTCCGGCTAGGCCGAACACCAGCGCCAGCGCCATGATCCAGCGCATCGATCCCCCTCCCCGCTTGAGACTTGGCCCGCATCTGTAGCACTGTGCCGGCAACGCAGGAATGGCAGTCAGAAATGCCGGGCAGGAATGCCAGGGCGCAACGGAGGGTAGATCATGAAGGTCGGATTTATCGGTTTGGGGATCATGGGGCATCCGATGGCCGTCAACCTCGCGAAAGGCGGGCACCAGCTTTACGTCTACGGCAAGCGCACCCTGCCCGCCCCGGTCAAGGAAGCCGGCGCCACGGTCTGCGACACGCTCAAATCGATCGCCGAGCAGTCGGAGATCATCGTCATCATGGTGCCCGATACGCCCGATGTCGCCGACGTGCTGTTCTCGCCCGATGGGGTCGTCGCCGGGCTGTCGAAGGGCAAGCTCGTCGTCGACATGAGCTCGATCTCGCCGATCGACACCAAGGAATTCGCCAAAAAGGTCGCAGAGAAGGGCTGCGGTTATGTCGACGCGCCGGTGTCGGGCGGCGAGGTCGGCGCGAAGGCCGCGTCGCTGACGATCATGTGCGGCGGCTCGGAGGCGGATTTCGCCCGGGTAAACCCGCTTTTCGAGCTGATGGGCAAGAACATCACCCTGGTCGGCGATGTCGGCGCCGGGCAGACCACCAAGGTCGCCAACCAGATCATCGTCGCGCTCAACATCGAGGCGGTCGCCGAGGCGCTGCTCTTTGCGTCAAAGGCCGGCGCCGATCCGGCCAAGGTGCGGCAGGCGCTGATGGGCGGGTTCGCCGCCTCGCGCATCCTCGAAGTGCATGGCGAGCGCATGATCAAGCGCACCTTCGCGCCCGGCTTCCGCATCGAGCTGCACCAGAAGGATTTGAACCTGGCGCTGCAAGGCGCGCGGGCGATGGGTGTGTCGCTGCCCAACACCGCGACGACGCAGGAACTGTTCAACGCGGCGACGCCACTGGGCGGCAAGGGCTGGGACCATTCCGGCCTCGTGCAGGTGCTCGAACACCTCGCCGGGCACAAGGTGGCGGAGGGCTGACGCGATCTCCCTCTCCCCGCAGGCGGGGAGAGGGTTGGGGTGAGGGGCTGTGCGGGGCAAAAACGAACCAATTGCTCGACGCACAAGGCCTCCGCCGGGCGCTGACAAAGCAGGAATTCCTGCTATGGCGACGGCTGCGAAACCGCCAACTCGAAGGCTTCAAGTTCGTTCGCCAAGAGCCGATAGGCCCTTACTACGCCGATTTTGCCTGCCGCGAGCGCAAGCTGATTGTCGAGGTCGATGGTAGCCAGCATCTCGAAAGCGCAACCGATAGGCGACGAGACAAGTTGCTCGCAAAACTCGGCTACCGCACAGTGCGCGTCTGGAACAACGAGGTGCTGAACAATATCGACGGTGTACTCGAAATGCTTTTGGAGGAACTTCGGAAGCAGCCCCTCATCCGTCGCGCTTCGCGCGCCACCCTCTCCCCGTAAACGGGGCGAGGGACGCGTACCGCCGGCGATTTAGCACGGGTCATCGGGGCTAAGAGGACTCGACGATCTACCGGCGACCGCTAGGCTTTGCGGCAAAAACGCGCCGCCAACGGCGCCGAGGGGGAGGAAATTGATGCTGGCCTGGCTGCGCGATCTGAGCGGGCGCGAACGGAAGACGATGCTGGCCTGCTTCAGCGGCTGGACGCTCGACGCGTTCGACCAGCAGCTCTACAGCTTAGTTATCCCGACACTGATCGCGACGTGGGGGCTGACGAGCGGCGCGGCCGGGCTGATCGGCACCGTGACGTTTCTCACCTCGTCCCTTGGCGGCTGGATCGCGGGCGCGATGGTGGACCGCTTCGGGCGGGTCCGGGTGCTGCAGCTGACGATCGCCTGGTATTCGCTGTTCACCGCGTTCTGTGGCCTCGCCCAGAATTTCGAGCAGCTCTTTATTCTGCGTGCCCTGCATGGGCTCGGGTTTGGCGGCGAGTGGGCCGCCGGCGCGATCCTGATGGGCGAGGTGATCCGCGACAAATATCGCGGCCGCGCCGTCGGCTTTACGCAATCTGGCGCGGCCGTGGGCCCCGCCGTCGCGGCGCTCGTCTATGCCGGGCTGTTCGCGGTGATGCCCGAGGCGATCGCCTGGCGCGTGCTGTTTTTTGTCGGCGTCGTGCCTGCGCTTTTGGTGCTGTGGATCAGGCGCAGCGTCCCGGAAAGCGACGCGTTCGAGCATCGCCGCACGACCCAGCCGGTGGTCGGCGCACTGCATCTCTTTTCGGCCTTCCGCGGCGGTTATCTGTGGCTGACCTTCCGCGTCTCGCTGATGGTCGCCGGCGCGCAAGGCGGCGGCTACGCGCTCCAGCTGTGGATGCCGACCTATCTGCGCACCGTCAGGGGATTGTCGACGACTGGTACCGGCGGCAATTTCTTTGTCCAGATGCTGGGCGCGCTGATCGGCCTCTTGGTTGGCGCCTATCTCGCCGACGCGATCGGCCGCAAGGCAACCTTCATGCTGTCGGCGGTCAGCAGCATCGTCATGGTGCTGCTCTACATGTACCTGCCGGTCGGCAACGAGGCGCTACTGTTTCTCGGCATCCCGCTCAACATCGCGATGCTGATCAAGTTCGCGCCGATGGGCCCGTTCATGACCGAGCTCTATCCGATCGAGCTGCGCGGCACGGCCAGGGGTTTTGCTACAACGCCGGCCGGGCGATCGGCTCATTCTTTCCGACGATGGTCGGCTATGCCTCGCCATCGCTGGGGCTTGGCCCGGCGATGATGCTGTTCAGCTGCGGGGGCCTCGTGTTGATGATCGTGATGCTGCTGATGCTCCCCGAGACCCGAGGCCGCACCCTCGCGGACGCCCAGCCAGCGGCGGCAGACAATTAATCCCCGCGCGAAAATGCATGGCAGCCTTATCTAATTAAACGGTAGCGTAGCGTTTTAATGGAATGACCGGCTCCTCATCTCGTTAGTCACTACAGACGCGGCTGCGCTCCCTTGGGGCCGCCAGTCGCGAGAAGGAGAGACGAGATGAAGTTCGAATTCCTGAAAAAGACCGGCCGGGCCGTTGCGCTGTCGGGCGCCCTTGTCGCCGCGGTCTCGCTGAGCGTTGTCCCGAGCACCGCGCAAGCCGCCTGGCACGGCGGTGGCGGCGGGTGGCATGGCGGCGGTGGCGGCTGGCATGGCGGTGGTGGCTGGCATCGCGGCGGCGGGTTTGGCTGGGGCCTCGCGGCCGGCGCGATAGTCGGCGGGGCGATCGCCTCCTCCTACCCGTACGGTCCGTACTACGGTTACGGCTATCCGTATTACGGCTACAGCCCGTATTACCGCGGTTACTACGGCTACTAAACCAGCCTAAATTCAAATCGGAAGCGGGCGGCGGCAACGCCGCCCGCTTTGCGTTTGTGCTCACTACGCGTGCTTATCGCCTAAAATTTTGTGCATCGGGGCATCCGCACCACGACCCAGGGCGTATGGGCGCTGTCGGAATTCGATCCGACCTCTAAGGAGGTTCCCATGCGTAAGTTGGCGATGTCCCTTCTCGTCGCGATGACCCTCGCCATCGGGTCATTCAGCACCTCGGCGGCCTATGCAGAGCCGCTGGACTCTCACTACTTCTACGACGACTCGTACGAGTTCCTGAACCCACAGCCGCTGCCTCCCTGACCCGTTCACTCGATGAGCCGAAATTCTCGTCCAGGAGGTTGCCATGCGTAAGTTCGCGATGATGTTTGCCATCGCCCTGACCTTCGCAATCGCGTCGTTCAACGCGACGGTCGCCTATGCAGAGCCGCCCGATCCCTGCTTTTTTGACGATGGGTTCGAGTTCTTCCTGAACCCGCAACCGCTGCCGCCGGGATAAATCTGCCGCGCTCGATGGGCTGGGCGGGGCCCGATGCGGCCTCGCCCGCTCAGCGACCGAGCACGCGATCCAGGGTCTTGATCGCGTTGCCGTCAGCCTTCTGCGCCTCATCCTCGGCCGCCGCCAGGAACTCGTAGAGCCGGGCGATGCCCTTGTACATGTCCGATGACGCGGCGTTGGCGTCGAGGAAATCGCTGATCTCCTGCATCTCGCCGACCCAGCGATAGGCCTTGTCGTACATGCTGGGGATGCCCTTCTTCATGCGGCCGAGCATCTCGGGCTGCGACGACGACAGCTCGGCGATCAGCGCCTCGGCGCAGCCAAAGCGCGCCGCGCCCAGCAGCATCGCGGCGGCGATCGCGGTCGTGCCCTTGGTGATGCCGGCATAGCTCATCTTGAGCCCGGAGGCGGCGCCAATGGGGCCGGCGATGATCCGCCAGTCGATGCCGTAATCGGCGATCGCTTTGGTGCGCTCAGCCTCGGGCCCCGAGGCGTAGATCGCCGGGCTGTAGCCCTCGCGCGGCGGCCCACCGATGATCCCGCCATCGACAAAGGCGGCGCCGGTCGGCCCGACGATGCCCGCGATGCGCTCGGCGGTTTGCGGGCTCACCGCGTTGCAATCGACATAAACCGGCTTCACCGGCAGCGATTGCAGCGCCGGGGCGAGGCGCGAGGCCAAAGCCTCAGCCTGGTCGGGGGGCAGGATCGAGAGAAAATAATCGGCGCCCTGCAGCAGGTCGCGCTCATCGGCGGCCGCTTGCATCCCCGAGGCCTTGGCGCGGGCGGCGCTGGCCTCGCTGCGTCCGGAGAGCAGCGTCTTCACCGAGGCGCCGCGCTCGGCGAGGCGCTTGCCGACCCCGGCGCCCATCGTGCCCTGCGCCATCACCGCAATCGTCATGCCCATGACCGGCCTCTTCACAGAAGGAGATTTGCCGCCAGCCTAGCGCGAACCCGGCCGCGTGGCGAGGCCCCCACAATTCCGGACGGCCCCGGCTTTCACGACAAAAAGCGACCTGTTCGCAACAAAATGTATCAAGCCACAAAAGATATTTTACAAAAAACACGGTGACGGAAATGAGATCGAGGTCTCGTCACGGTGTTTGTTTCACATTCGATGGCCCGCTTCGGGGCGCTTCAGTTGGAGCGACTTGGAGCGTGAAAGGAGACCACGATGAAAACGACGAAAATAGTCGGTGCTATTGCTATCGTCGCCGGGTTGGCGGCAGCTGCGCCCGCCTTTGCGCAGACCTACGACCCGGCCGCCAACGCCGTCCAAGGCGGCGCGGGTGGCGCGGCGACCGGTGCGGTCATCGGCTGTATCGTGACGATCCCGATCGGCTGCGCGCCGGGTGCGGCGGTCGGCGCGGCGGTTGGTGGCGGCGTCGGCGCCACCGCGGGTGCGGCGAACACGCCTCCTCCGCCGGCTTATTACTCGCCGGCGCCGCCCCCGCCTCCGGGCTACTACCACTAAGAACGTCTAAAGACGGCACCACAAGAACGAGTGAAGACACCTGGCCGGCCCGGTTTTCCGGGCCGGCTTTTTTATGTCGATCGATTAGTCCGCCGCGGCGCGCGGTTCGGCGCGGGTCGCGGCGAGCACGTCCTTGAGCCGCGCTACCCCGATGCGGTGGCAGAAATCGCCAAATCCCTCGCCGTCGCGGCGCGAGGCGGCGAAGAGCGCGAAAAGCGGGTCGAGCACGTCGGCGACTTCGCCCAAGCGAATGCGCTCGGCGACTACTTCGTTGAGGCGCGTCCCCTCAAAATCGCCGCCGACATAGATCGAATAAAAACCCGGGATGCGCCCGACAATGCCGATATCACCGCTATAGGGCCGGGCACAGCCATTGGGGCAGCCGGTGATGCGGATCGAGACCCGCTCCTGTTCGACACCCCAGCGCGCCATGCGCTCGACAATCTCGGCGATCAGCATGTCGCTGACCCGCTCGGCCTCGGTCAGCGCCAGGCCGCAAGTCGGCAGCGCCGGGCAGGCCAGCGCCCAGCGTTCGGCCGGCACCATGTCGGCGCCAAAGCGCAGGCCATAGGCGCGCAAGGTCTTTTCGATCGCGGCGCGATCCTCGGGATCGATCTCGGAGAGGATGATGTCCTGGCTCGGCATCAGGATGGGGTCGACGCCGTAGAGCGCGACGATCTCTCTGAGCGCGGTGCGCAACTTGGTGCGGTCTTCGTCGATGATGCGGCCGCTCGATACCGGCAGGCCGAGATAGAGCCGGCCGTCGCCCTGCTCGTGCCAGCCGAGATGGTCGGGCACCTCGAAGCGCCGCATCGGTCGGCACGGGTCCAGCGTCTTGCCGAGGTCTTCGGAGAGCCGCTCGCGCGCCCACTCCTCGCCGCGCTCGGCGATCACGTATTTGATGCGCGCGTGCCGGCGGTTGCCGCGATCGCCCCAGTCGCGATGGAGCCGCACCACGGCTTTCGTCGCCTCGACAAGGTCCGCCGGCTCGACAAAGCACACGGCGGTCGCCATGCGCGGATAGGTCTCGGGCTTGTTGTGGGTCGCGCCGTGCCCGCCGCCGAGGAAGAAATTGTAACCTACGAGCTCACCCTGCTCGCACAGCGCGACGATGCCGAGGTCGTTGGTCAGCACGTCGATCGTGTTGTCCTCGGGCACCGCCATGCCGATCTTGAACTTGCGCGGCAGATAGCGCTCGCCGTAGAGCGCGTCGGTCGCATCGCCCTTGCCCTGATCCTCGCTCCACGGCGCGCCGTCGACCCAGATCTCCTGATAAGCGCCGCTGGTCGGCAGCAGCTCGCGCGACAAAAGCCGGGCGTCGGCCTCGAGCCTATTGTGGATTTTGTCGCGGATCGGCGCCGGCACGGTCGTCACCGTGCGCACGACGTCGCCGCAGGCCGCGAGCGTCGTCATCAAGCCGGCGTTGATCTCACCCATCGCCGCCTTGAGCCCAGACTTGACGACGCCGTGAAACTGGATCGACTGCCGCGTCGTGACGCGCAGCGAGCCGTTGGCGTAGGCGTCCGCGATATGATCGAGCGCGAGATATTGCGCGGCCTTGAGCCGTCCACCCGGGATGCGCACGCGCACCATGAACTGATAGTGCTTGCTTTCGCCCGCCTGCTTCAGCTCGGTCGCGCTGTCGCGGTCATATCCCTGATAAATTCCGTGAAATTTGAGCAGCGAGTAGCCCTCGCCGTCAAACGGCGTCGCGGTGTCGGCGAGATCACGCGCGAGATGGCCGCGGAGCTGGCGGCTTTGCTGTTTGACCGCCTCGGCCTTGGAGATCTTCTCGACCAGGTGAACCACGCCGCATCCTCCGCCAGGAGGCGGAAAATACCGCACATCCGACGTGATTCAGATAGTCTAACAGTCTCGTTTCGTCAATTGGAGCATAATATACATTATTATATCGTTATAAATCGTTACTAGTAATAGCTTGACCCGGTAAGAACGGTGCTATGATTGGGGAATGAGAACACATCCCTATGCCGAGGCCGTCTATCGCGTCGTGGAGTTGCCGGGCGGCGCTTTCGGCGTCGAGGTCAAAGTCCCCGACAGCAGCCCGACCACAGTCAGCAGTTTCGAGACCGAGGCCGCGGCGGAAGCGTGGATCGCGCGGAACAAGCAGCGGGTCATCGAGCAGAGCGTGCCGCGAAATCCGTTCCGCCGGTCACAGCCCAGGACGTAACCGCGATCAGTCGCGGAATTCGGCGCCGTGACGTTCCGATGCTTCGGCGAGTACCTCATATTGACGGGACATAGCCCGAAGCTCGGCGCGGATCGTCAGGTCTCGCGTTATGTCCGCCTTGTCGCGCAAACGCGCGGCCTCTTTGCGGTATCGATCCGAGGCTGTGGGAAAGGCCACCCCTCTCACACGCGGACTAATTGATCTTCACGGACGATCCGCTCGCGGCCATCCGTCTTTGCCCTGATCCGGTACTGGGGGAT
>Ga0210398_10002020_pt1 | contig 20188 bp, 19 predicted proteins | sample IncBWC4OmetaG_FD_161047 | JGI IMG/M metagenome (GOLD analysis project Ga0210398, IMG submission 161047) | Forest soil microbial communities from Barre Woods Harvard Forest LTER site, Petersham, Massachusetts, United States - Inc-BW-C-4-O | ecosystem: Environmental > Terrestrial > Soil >...
GGGCGTGCCCTGACGGGCAGAGACTTTCACGAGGAGCGATGCACGTGGACGATTATTCCTACCTGATGAAGGGTCTCACCAAGGTCGCCACCCACAGCAGCACGCTGGTGAGCTCGTCCAAGTACCTGAACGATCCGCGCATCCGTGACTGGGTGGCGACGCACCTGCTGCGCAAGAACGGCCCCGATGCGCCCACGCCGTCCGACCCAATGCCGCTGGTGCTGGCGCTGCGCGAGGTGCAGGACGTCGACCACATCAACGAACTGTTCGCCCGCGAGCGGCGCAACAATCCGGCGCTTGACGCCTGGTTTGGCGCCGGCTACATCTCCAGCTTCAAACGCGCGGATTTGAGCGGCTACCCGCCCGACAGCGTCGGCGGGATCTTCTACAAGCAGCTGATGGACAACGACCTGCAGGTGGACATCGTGCCGCCGTTCAAGCCGCAGAACGACTACCAGTACTTCTTTCTGCGCGCCGGTCAGACCCATGATCTGGAGCACATCCTCGGCGGCGGCGGCTTCGATTTCATCGGCGAGGTGGTGCCGTATTACATGCGCCTCAGCAACGTCTTCGTCCACCTGAGTGCGGAGCTCGCCGGCGAGCTGTCGGTGTTCTCCATTCTCTCCTCGACGCGCATCATCACGCGCGCCGTACTGCACTACCCGCAGACCTGGCTCACGGTACTGGATGCCATGGAGCGCGGTGCCCGCGTCGGGCGCGAGTCCGATCCGCTCTACCTGCTGCGCTTCGAGGATGTGTTCGAACTCACCCCGGCACAGGCGCGCCTCAAGTGCGGCATCCGCGGTGTGCGCGAGGCCGACACCGCCACGGCTTCCGCGCAGTGGTGCTGAGGTGAACGCGCGCGAGCAACGGGTGGTGATCACCGGCGCCTTCGGCGCGCTCGGCAGCGCCGTGGCGCGCAAGTTCCACGCCCAGGGTGCGCGCCTCGGGCTGATCGACCATGCCCCGATACCGCCGTGGGCGGCGCACGAGTTTGCCGCACCGCACGTGCTGGTCGGCGGTGTGGATCTGACCGACGAGCGCGCCGCGGCCGCGGCATTTGCGCAGGTGACCGGCGCCACCACCGGCCTCGATGTCCTGGTGAATGTCGCCGGCGGATTCCGCTGGCAGACGGTGAGTGACGGCGACGTCGCCACCTGGGAACTGATGTTCGCCATGAACCTGAAGACCGCGCTCGTCGCCTCGCGCGCCGTGATCCCGCACCTGAAGGCGCGCGCCGGCGGCCGCATCATCAACATCGGTGCCGGGGCTGCTGCGCGCGGCCATACCGGCATGGGTGCCTACAGCGCTTCCAAGGCGGGCGTGGAGCGCCTCACGGAGGCGCTGGCGGACGAGCTTAAGGACCAGGACATCACGGTCAACGCCATTCTGCCCGGCACGATCGACACGCCGGCGAACCGGGCCGACATGCCCAAGGCGGATACCGCCCGCTGGGTCTCCGCGGAGGCGGTGGCGGATGTGATCGCCTTCCTCGCCTCGGAGGAGGCACGCGCAGTCACCGGGGCGGCCATCCGGGTATTCGGGCGCGGCTAACGGCGTGAACCGGTGACGCTTCCGCGATAGCCGCGGTCCCATTTGGATCACAGCAGCGCGGGCGGCGCTGTCAGGCTCTGGCTCCCCGTCGTGTCTGCCGGAGTCCAAAGCGCGTGCAGTTTGCAACCGATCACCCGTTCGTGCTGACCGCCAGCTGTCCGAGCCGCATGGGCACCACCGCCGCGATCACCGGCTTCCTGGCGGCGCGGCGCTTCTACCTGATGGAGATGCATCAGTTTGACGACACGCTCGCGCAGCGCTTCTTCGTGCGCATCACGTTCTGCGCGGTGCAGGGAGAGACTGCGGACCTGCCGCAGCTGCGGCGCGAGTTCGCGAGCGTCGCCGCGGCCGAGGAGCTCGACTGGCGCATCCACGACACGCGCGCGCGCACCCGCGTGCTCATCATGGTGTCCAACTTCGATCATTGTCTCGAGGACTTGCTCTACCGCCATCGTACCGGCGAGCTGAAGATGGATATCACCGCCGTGGTGTCCAACCACGTGACGCTGCAGCCCACCGCTGCGCGGCACAACCTGCCGTTCTTTCACCTGCCGGTGACGCCGGCGAGCAAGGCCGAGCAGGAGCGCCGTCTGCTCGAGCTGGTCGACTCGACGCGCACCGAGCTTGTGGTACTGGCGCGTTACATGCAGATTCTCTCGGATGAGTTGTGTGCGCAGCTGCGCGGCCGTGCCATCAACATCCACCACTCGTTCCTGCCGGGCTTCAAGGGTGCCAAGCCCTACCACCAGGCCTATGACCGTGGCGTCAAGGTGATCGGCGCCACTGCGCATTACGTGACGCACGATCTCGATGAAGGTCCGATCATCGAGCAGATCGTCGAGCGCGTCGATCACACCTATACACCGCAGATGCTGGTGGCAGCGGGCCGCGACTCCGAGCGGCGGGCGTTGTCGGCCGCAGTGCGCTACGCGATCGAGCAGCGGGTGTTTCTGAACGGCGGGCGCACGGTCGTGTTCAAGTAGCGGCGGGGGGCTCGTCCGCGGCCGCGCCGCCGCGCAGCAGCGACTCGATGCGGCGGTCGGGCACCAGCCACAGCAGCGCGACGCCGATGTAGAGCGCGACGGCGATCCAGGGGCGCACAAACGCCAGTCCGACGGCTGCAAGGTACAGCACGCCGGACAGCTTGGCCTTGCGGTCCGTGCCGCCCACGGCGCGGGCGAGCGCTGAGTCCGCGCCGTTGACGCGGATGATCTCCCGTTCGAGGATGCCGTAACACACCGCGGCCGCGAACAGGATGACGCCGTAGCCGGCGGTCGGCAGCGGTGCAAAGCCGGTCTCATCGATCCAGCGGATCAGAAACGGCACCAGCGACAGCCAGAACAACAGCGCGAGGTTGGCCCACAGCACCCGGCCGTCGATGCGTTGGGTGACCTGCAGCATGTGGTGGTGGTTGTTCCAGAACAGGCCAATGTTCACATAACTCAGCACGTAGGCGAGGAACACCGGCACGTCGGGCTTGAGCGCGGCCAGATCACGTCCCGCGGGCGTATGGAAGTCCAACACCATGATGGTGATGATGATGGCGACCACGCCGTCGGTGAACGCTTCGAGCCGTGCCGGTTCCATACTGCAATGCTACGGCTATCCACGCGGCGAAGCACTGCGGCAGGTGAGCGCCGTGCAGCAGCCAGCGGGCGCCGGCGCACGCGGTGCTAAGCTTGCGACCTCGGGGTTGCCCGGGGGCGAGCGTGACCCGCAACGAAGAGTTCATGGCCTGTCGCGATCAGCTGCTGCGCCTGCGCGCGGACTGGGCCGGCGCCTGTCGTGAGTTTCACTGGCCGCGTTTCAGCCACTTCAACTGGGTCGGCGACTACTTTGATGTCATGGCAGCGGGCAACCAGCGCCCCGCGCTGCGCGTGGTGAATGACGCCGGCGGCGAGCAGCGGCGGTCATTCGCCGAGCTGGCGCAGCGCTCACAGCAGGTCGCCGCCTACTTTGCCGCGCACGGTCTCAGCCGCGGCGACCGCCTGCTGCTCATGCTGCCGAACTGCGTGCCTTTGTGGGAGAGCCTGCTGGCCGCGATCCGCATGGGGCTGGTGATCATTCCGGCGAGCACGCTGCTCGAGCGTGCGGATCTGGCCGACCGGATCGGGCGCGGCGCGGTGCGCGCCATCCTCGCCGAGGGCGTCCTCGCCGAGCGCTTCGCCGGACTGGACGGCGCGCCGGTGCGCATCGCCACAGGCGGCGGCGCGCCCGGCTGGCTGCCGTACGAGGCCTCCTACGAGGCGCCGGCGCGCTTCAGCGCGGCGCACACGCGCGCCGATGAAGTTCTGTTTCTGTACTTCACCTCCGGGACGACCGCGCGGCCGAAACTGGTGGCGCACACCCATGTGAGCTACCCGGTCGGGCACCTCACGACGATGTACGCGCTCGGCCTGCAGCCCGGCGATGTGCACCTCAACCTGAGCTCGCCCGGCTGGGCCAAGCACGCCTGGTCGTGCTTTTTCGCGCCGTGGAATGCGGCCGCCACGGTGCTGGCCTACGACTATCAGCGCTTCGATGCAGCGGCGCTGCTCACGCAGCTGGTGCGCCATCAGGTCACGACGTTGTGTGCGCCGCCGACGGTCTGGCGCATGTTGATCCAGCAGGACCTCGCCGCCTGGCCGGTGCGCCTGCGTGAGGCAACCAGCGCCGGTGAGCCGCTCAACCCGGAAGTCATGGCGCGCGTGCAGGCTGCCTGGGGCATCACCCTGCGCGATGTCTACGGCCAGACGGAGACCTCGGCGCAGGTCGGTAACCCACCGGGTCAGCCGGTGAAGGCGGGCTCCATGGGACGCCCGCTGCCGGGCTGTCCAGTGGTGCTGCTCAACGCCGCGGGCGAGATCGCCGCGGAGGGCGAGCTGTGCATCGATCTTGCGCAGCAGCCACTCGGGCTGATGCAGGGCTATCTGGATGATCCCGCCCGGAGCGCCGCGGCCATGGGCGATGGCTTCTATCACAGCGGCGATGTCGCGGCGCGCGATGCCGCGGGCTATCTGAGCTACGTCGGCCGCAGCGATGATGTGTTCAAGTCGTCCGACTACCGCATCAGTCCGTTCGAACTGGAGAGCGTCCTGATCGAGCACGTCGCGGTGGCCGAGGCCGCAGTCGTGCCCAGCCCCGACGCGCTGCGCCTGTCGGTCCCCAAGGCGTTCGTGGTGCTGACCGCCGATGCCCGTGCCGATGCCGCGACTGCCGCCTCGATTCTGGCGCACGTGCGCCGGCGCGTGGCGCCCTACCAGCGCATCCGCCGGCTGGAGTTCGCGCCGCTTCCCAAGACAATCTCCGGCAAGATCCGCCGCGCGGAGCTGCGCGCGCTCGAGCTGGCGCGGCCGCCGCTGCCGGCGCGCCGGCCGCAGGAGTTCTGGGAGGAGGACCTGCCGGGCGAGACGCGCTGAAGCGGGTACTCCAGTCTGGGGAGCCGCCGCTTCGCGGCACGGTGCTAACCTTGACTGCCGCAGCATCTGACAGACACACGAGGTGGGCGTGAGCGAGAGCGCCGTCGTTCCCCGCGAAGTCACGCAGCAACGCCTCAACCGGGGTTACGCGCTCATCGCCGGCTACCGGCGTGAGCAGCATTACAGCGTGGCCGACCTGCTGGAAGCGCGCGCCGCGGATGCGGCGGCGCGCCCGTTCATCCTGTTCGAAGGCCGCAGCGTCAGCTTCGGCGAGATGAATGCGGGCGCCAATCGCGTGGCGCACGCCGCGCGCACCGCAGGGCTTAAGGCGGGCGACGTCGTCGCGCTGCTGATGGAAAATCGGCCCGAGTTTCCCATGGTGTGGCTCGGGTTCGCCAAGGCGGGCATCGTCACCGCGCTGCTCAATACCGCGGCGCGCGGCCGCATTCTGCGCCACGCGCTCGAGCAGACCCGCGCCGCGGCGCTGGTGTTCGGCAGCGAATGTGCCGCGCAGGTCGCGAGCCTCGAGCCGGGCGAGCATCCGCCGCTCATGTTCGTGCAGCAGGATGGCGCGCCCGGGCTGCAGGCGGAGGCGGGCGCCGTGCCTGCCCGCAGTCTGGATGCAGCGATGCATGCGGCCTCTGCCCTTGATCCCGCGGCGGCACTGCGCGCGCACGTGCAGCTGCGCGATCCGCTCTACTACATCTTCACCTCGGGCACCACCGGCCTGCCCAAGGCCGCGCTCATGAGCCACCTGCGCTTTCTCAATGCGGGCGGCGTGATCGCCGGGTTTCTCGGACTCAGTCGCGACAGCGACGTGCTCTACAACGTGCTGCCGCTCTATCACGGCGCGGGCGGCATGGTGGTGGTCTCCGCAGCGCTGCACATCGGCATTCCGATCGTGTTGCGGCGGCGTTTCAGCGCGAGCGAATTCTGGCCTGACGTGCGCCGTCACCGGGTCACCGCCTGGTATTACATCGGCGAGATCTGCCGCTACCTGCTCAACCAGCCGCCGCGGGCCGATGACCGCGAGCACACGCTGCGCCGCATGAGCGGCGCCGGTCTCAAGGCGGATGTCTGGGCCGCCTTCCAGGCGCGCTTCGGCCTCGAGATGATCTGCGAAGGACTGGGCTCGACCGAGGCCAACTACGGTTTGACCAATGTCGACAACAAGGTGGGCTCGGTCGGACGGCTGCCGTACCCGGAGCACAGCAACATCCGCGTGGTGCGCTACGACGTCGACAGCGGCGAGCACCTGCGCGGGCCGGACGGTGCGCGGCTGCTGTGCCAGCCGGGGGAGGTGGGCGAGCTGATCGCTCAAGTGCTGGAGGGCCCGGGCGCTGCGGGGTTCTTCGAAGGCTACACCTCGGCGGAAGCCACCGAGGCGAAGTTACTGCGCGATGTCTTCACGGCGGGCGACCGCTGGGTGCGCTCGGGGGATCTGGTGCGGCATGATGCCGATGACTACTACTACTTTGTCGACCGCGTGGGCGACACCTATCGCTGGAAGAGCGAGAACGTCTCAACCGAGGAGGTGGCGACGGTGCTGGCGCGCTTTCCTGGAGTCGCCGTGGCGAATGTCTACGGAGTGCGCGTGCCCGGCACCGAGGGCCGCGCCGGCATGGTGGCGCTGACCCTGCAGCCAGCGGCGCAGTTTGCCGCGCGCGCCTTCCACGAATTCGCGCGCGCGCGCCTGGCCGACTACGCCATGCCACTGTTCGTGCGCCTGGCCGCCGCCGCCGACCTCACCAGCACCTTCAAGTTACGCAAGATCGAGCTGCAGCGCGCCGGTTACGATCCGGCTCGCTGTCCGGACCCGCTGTTCGTGCGTGACGCGCCGGCGGGCAGCTACCGCGAGCTGACCCCAGCGGCGCTCGCCGCACTCGGCATCGCGCCGTTCGCGGGAGATTGAAGCCGTGCGCGTGGCCTACACCGATGCCCAGAACGCCCTGCGCCGCGAGTTCCGCAGCTACCTCGCGCAGCTCATGACGCCAGAGGTGCGCGCCGCCACGCGCGACCGCGAGAGCGGCCCCACCTACCGCGCGCTGATCCGCCGCATGGGGCGCGATGGCTGGCTGACGCCGGGCTGGCCAGCGGAATACGGCGGCCGCGGGCTCGATCCGCTGGCGCAGAAGATCGTGCTCGAGGAGCTGTGGCTGGCGGAAGCGCCGTTCCCGTTCGTCACCGTGAACACCATCGGGCCGGCGCTGATCCGCCGCGGCAGCGCGGCGCAGAAGCGCGCGCTCCTGCCGCGGATCGCCAGCGGCGAGCTCAACTTCGCGATCGGTTATACCGAGCCTGGGGCGGGCACGGATCTGGCGGCCCTCAAGACCCAGGCGGTGCGCGAGGGCGAGGGCTACCGCATCACCGGACAGAAGGTCTTCACCAGCGGTGCGGAGGGTGCCGACTACGTCTGGCTGGCGGCACGCACCGACCGCACGGCGGCGCCGCATCGCGGCATCACCATCTTCATGGTGGACACGCAGCTGCCCGGATTCGCGCTCGCACCGATCCACACCGTGGGCGGTATCCGCACCAACGTGACTTACTACCAGGACGTGCGCGTACCGCTCGACATGATCGTCGGTGAGGTGAATGGCGGCTGGCAGCTGATCACCGAACAGCTGAACCACGAGCGCGTGGGACTGGCAGCGCTCGCCTACGGCGCACAGGGCTGTTTCGATGCGACGCTCGCCTGGGCGCGCGCTGCCCCGGGTCCCGGTGGCGCGCCGCTGATCGATGTGCCGTGGGTGCAGCTGACGCTCGCTCAGGCCTACACATTGCTGCAGGCCTATCAGGTGCTCGGCAACCGTGTCGCCTGGGAGGTCGCCTGCGGGCACACGCGCGCGGAGCTGGCGAGCGCCTGCAAGATCTTCAGCACCGAGAGCTACATCGAGGTGCTGCGCCTGCTGCTCGAGGTGACCGGCTCTGCGGGGCTGGTGCGCGCCGGCTCCGCGGGTGCGCTCCTGCAGGGACGCCTCGAGAGCGAGTATCGCCGCTGTCAGATCAACACCTTCGGCGGCGGCGCCACCGAGGTGCTGCGCGACATGGTGGCGCAGCTCGGGCTGGCACTGCCGCGCCCCGGAGCCAAGCCGGCATGAGCGCGCCAGGCGAGGGCGGCTGGCTTGCAGCGCTGCGCGCGCGTATCGGCACGCAGGCGGCACCGCCGCGCACTGCGCCCGACCCGGTCAACGTGCCGATGATTCGCCGCTGGTGCGAGGCGATGGGGGAGCGCCATCCGCGCTACCTCGATGAGCGCACGGCGATGGCACCGCCGGCCATGCTGGAAGTGTGGACCATGGGGCGCTTCGAGCCGGACGGCCACCGCAGCCGCAACCTCCTCGGCATCGAGGCGCTGGATGCGGCCGGCTTCACCTCGGTGGTCGCGACCAACCTCAGCCAGGAATACCTGCGCTACCTGCGTCCGGGCGACCTGATTACCGAGCACGTGACGCTGACGGGGGTCTCGGACGAGAAGCGCACGGCGCTCGGCAGCGGGCACTTCCTCGACTATCAGCACGAGTTCACCGACCAAGACGCTGCGCCCGTCGGGCGCATGCGCTTCCGCATCCTGAAGTTCCGGCCGTCGGCGCTCGCCGCGGCAACATCGACCGCCGCGTCGCCGAAGCCGCCTCATCCGCGCCCCTCGATCACCGCGGACAGCGCGTTCTTCTGGGAGGGACTCAACGAGCGGCGGCTGCTGATCCGCCGCTGTGCCACTTGCGGACACCTGCATCATCCGCCCGGTCCGGTATGCCCGCGCTGTCATGCGAGCGCCTGGTCCGCCCAGGAGATGAGCGGGCGGGGAGTCATCCACAGCTTCGTGGTCGTGCATCAGCCGCAGCTGCCGGGCTTCGACTACCCGCTGCCGGTGGCGCTGGTCGAGCTCGAGGAAGGCGTGCGCCTGGTCGGCAATCTCATCGGGGTATCGCTCGGGCAGGTGCACATCGGCCTGCCGGTCACGGTCGAATTCGTGGCGGTCGAGCCCGGTTACGTGCTCTACGCCTTCCGCCCGCAGGTGCCATAGCGATGGACTTCAGTTACAGCGAAGAAGAGCGCAGCCTGCGGGAACTCGCCGCACGCCAGTTCGACGCGCGCTTCTCCGATGATCTGCGCAAGCAGTTCCGCCGCTCGGGGCAGCCCTACGATGTGCACTTGTGGTCATCGCTCGCCGAGGCGGGGCTGTTGGGGGCTGCGACCGGCGCGCGCCACGGGGGCTCGGGGCTGGGTCTTGCCGGCCTCACGCTGCTCCTCGAGGAGCAGGGCCGCACGCTGGCCGCGCTGCCGCTGCTGCCGACGCTGCTGATGGGTGCGCTGCCGCTCGAGCGCTTCGGCAGCCCCGCGCAGCAGCAGCTGCTGCCGCGAGTCCTGGCGGGCGAGATCCTGCTGACGGCGGCATTCGAGGAGAGCGCAGGGGGAGACCCGGCCCAGCCTGCGACGGCTGCCCGCGCCGCTGCTGACGGCTGGCATCTGTCGGGTGAGAAAATCTGCGTGCCATACGCTGCCCAGGCGCACTCCCTGCTGGTGCCCGCGCACACGACCGTCGGGCCGCAGATGTTCGTGATCGAAGCCGGCGTCCCCGGCCTTGAGATCGAGCCGCAGGCCGTCACCAGCGGCGAACCCCAGGCGCGCGTGGTACTGCGCGACGTCTGCGCGGCGGGCCACCAGCTGTTGGGTGCTCCGGCGGATGCGGTGGTGCGCTGGACCCTTGAGCGCGCCCAGGTCGGCTATGCCGCGCTGCAGCTCGGCGTGCTGCAGGAGGCTCTGCGCCGCGCCGCGCTCTATGTGAGCGAGCGGCAACAGTTTGGACGGTCGATCGGCAGTTTCCAGGCCGTGCAGCATCGCCTGGCGGACTGTTACATCGAGCTCGAGGCGTTGCGCTCGGCGTACCTGCGGGCGCTGTGGCTGCTCGGCGAGGAGCTCGCAGGCGCTGCCGAGGTGCTCGCGGCCAAGTGGTGGAGCGCGCGCGCCGGGCATCGCGTGAGTCATGCCGTACAGCACGTGCACGGCGGGCTTGGCGCGGACGTGGAGTATCCGATTCATGCGTTCTTCCTCACTGCCAATCAGCTGAGCCTCGCACTCGGGGGCGGCACAGCGGCGCTGGCACGGGTCGGCGCGCTGCTCGCGGCAGGCCAAGTGGCGGCATTCACCTGAAGGGGATTGCACACTGATGCCGCAGTCACTCACCTTCGCAACTGTTGCCGTCGGCGATGCGCTGCCACCGTTGACGGTCGCGGTCACCCCCTCGGTGATCGTCGCCGGCGCGCTGGCGAGCGGCGACTTCGAAGTCGTGCACCATGACCAGCAGGCGGCGCAGCAGCGCGGCACGCCCGACATCTTCATGAACATCCTCACCACCAACGGCTACGTGCAGCGTTACGTGAACGACTGGGCGCCCGAGGCGCTGATCCGCGCGATCGACATTCGCCTCGGCGTGCCGAACTTTGCCGGCGAAGTGCTCAAGTTCACCGGAGTGGTACAGCGTAAGGAAGAACGCGGCGGGGAGCGCCTGGTCGAGATCGCCGTACGCGGCGCCAACCGCCTGGGTGAGCACGTCGCTGCAACCGTGCGCGTGGCGCTGCCATGAGCGCGACGCTGCGCGATGCGGCCGCGATTGCCGGCATTGGTGCTACCGAGTTTTCCAAGGACTCCGGCCGCAGCGAACTGAAGCTCGCGCTGGAGGCGATCGCAGCGGCCCTGGCCGATGCCGGGCTCGCACCCGAGGAGGTGGACGGCCTGTGCACTTACGCCATGGACAAGAATCCGGAGATCGAAGTGTTCCGCCATCTCGGCGGGCCCGCACTCAAGTTCTTCAGCCGCATCGACTATGGCGGCGGCGCCGCGTGTGCACCGCTGCTGCAGGCCGCCATGGCGATCCACAGCGGAGTGGCGCAGGTCGTCGTCTGCTACCGCGCCATGAACGAGCGTTCGCAGTACCGCTTCGGCCAGGGCTATGTGCCGCCGCCGGTGCCGAATGCAGAGAGCGCCAACTGGAGTTGGACCGTGCCCTTCGGGCTGCTGACGCCTGCCAGCTGGGTGGCGATGGCGGCGCGGCGCTACATGCACGACTTCGGCGCGACCAGCGAGGACTTCGGCCGGGTCGCGGTCGCCTGCCGCCGGCACGCTGCGACCAATCCGCACGCCTGGTTCCGCGATAAGCCGATCACGCTCGCCGAGCATCAGGCCTCGCGCTGGATTGTCGAGCCGCTGCGCCTGCTCGATTGCTGCCAGGAAAGCGATGGCGCTGTCGCGCTGGTGATCGTCAGTCGCGCGCGCGCGCGCGACCTGCGGCAGAAGCCGGTGCTGATCCGCGCCGCAGCGCAGGGGGCGGCCGATGAGCAGATGAACATGACCAGTTTCTACCGGCGCGACATCGCCGCGCTGTCGGAGATGCGGCTGGTGGCCGAACAGCTGTACGCCAGCGCGCACCTGCGCGCCGCCGATATCCAGACGGCGGTCCTGTACGATCACTTCTCGCCGTTCGTGCTGCCGCAGCTGGAAGCCTTCGGTTTCTGCGCGCGCGGGGAGGCCAAGGACTTCATCCGTGATGGCAACATCGAGCTCGGCGGGCGGCTGCCGGTGAATACCCATGGCGGCCAGCTGGGCGAAGCCTACATTCATGGGCTGAACGGGGTCGCCGAGGCCGTGCGTCAGGTGCGCGGCACTTCGGTCAATCAGGTGACCGGCATCGAAAACGTGCTGGTGACCGCTGGCAGTGGCGTGCCCACCAGCGCTGCGATCCTGGCGCCACTGAGCTAGCTGCCTCCTTCAGACTTCACAGCTCGCTCGGCGCGCGCGCGCGCTGGTTTATCATGGACCCTATGATCGACCCCGCCGTCGGCGCCCTGTTCGCCGGAGCCTTCGCCCTGCTGTTCCTGGCGGCAGCCGTGCACAAGCTCGCGGACCTCACGCGCTTCGCGGAAGTGTTCCGTGCCTACGGGATCGCGCCGCGCGCGCTCGGCCCGCTCGCCCTGCTGGTACCGGTGCTGGAGCTGGCGGTGGCCGCAGGACTGTTGCTGCGCGCTGCGCGCAGCGGCGCGGCTGCCACGGGCGCCGTCTTGCTCGTCGGTTATGCGCTCGCCATCGGCGTCAATCTGGCGCGCGGCCGGCGCGACCTCAGCTGCGGCTGCGGCGGCGCGAATGACCGGCGCCCGATCGCCGCCTGGATGGTGGGGCGCAATCTCACGCTCGCGCTGCTGCTCGCGGCACTGCTGGCACCCTGGAGCGCTCGCGCGCTCGGGGCCGCGGATGCACTCACGGTGGGCGCCGGCACGACGGTGGCCGCTCTCTTATATATGAGTCTCGATACGCTCCTCGGGCGCGTGGCGCCACGCGGCGCGCTGCTGCGGGCGGCGCCATGACCGCGCTCGCCGTATCCAACGTGGTGCTGTGGGTGCTGGTGCTGGCTCTGGCGGCGGTGGTGCTCGCGCTGGTGCGCCAGGTCGGGGTGCTGCACGAGCGCATTGCCCCTGCGGGCGCACTCATGCTGAACCGCGGGCTCACCGTGGGTGAGGCGGCGCCGCTGATCGAGGTTGCCGACCTCGACGGGCGCGCGCACCAGCTCGGCAGCGCCCGCAGCGACGGTCGCAGCACGTTGCTGCTGTTCGTGTCGCCGAGCTGCCCGGTGTGCAAGGCGCTGTTGCCGGCAGTGAAGTCCAGCCGGCGCGGCGAGCGTGGCTGGCTGGATGTGATCCTGGCGAGCGACGGCGACAGCCAGGAGCAGCGCTCCTTCGTGCGCGAGCAGGGCCTCGAGGGAGTCCCGTACGTCGTCTCCGCGGCGCTCGGGCTGGCCTACCAGGTGAGCCGGCTGCCGTTCGCGGCGCTGCTCGACGAGCAGGGGGTGCTGCGCGCCCGCGGCCTGGTCAATTCGCGTGAGCACCTCGAGAGCCTGTTCGAGGCCAAACGCCTCGGCGTCGCCTCGCTGCAGCAGTATTTCTCCGGCGCGGCCTGAAAGGGGACGAGCATGGCTGAAGTGACCGCAATCGATGCACGGGTGCGCGCGGTGCTCACCGATTACGAGGCGCGTGAGCAACAGGAGCACGAGCTGTTCGCGCAGCTGACGGACGAAGAGGCCGCGCGGCGCGTCGACGAGATGCTGCTGGCGGTCGGTCCGGCCTCCGGCCTGCTGCTCAATCTCCTCATCAAAGAGATGGGCGCGCGCCAGATCCTCGAAGTCGGCAGCTCCTACGGCTACTCCACCACCTGGCTGGCGGAAGCCGCGCGCGCCACCAGCGGGCGGGTGACCTCCCTCGAGCTGGTCGCCGCCAAGACTGAATATGCCACCGCTCAGCTGCAGCGCGCGGGGCTGAACGGCTACGTGCGGTTCGAGATCGGCGATGCGCTCGAGTCGCTGCGCCGTCTGCCGGGGCCGTTCGACTTCGTGCTCATCGACCTGTGGAAGAACCTGTACGTGCCGGTGTTCGAGTCTGTCTACCCGAAGCTGGCGCCCGGGGCGATCCTGGTGGCCGACAACATGCTGGAGCCACCGAGCGCGCGGGTGCACGCGCGCGCCTACCGTGAACGGGTGCGCTCCGCCGCGGAGATGAGCTCGGTGCTGTTGCCGGTCGGCAAGGGACTCGAGGTCAGCCGCTTTCGCTCAGGGTGATCTCGATGCGCTTGTTGCGCTTGCCCTCGCTGCGGATGCGCAGCACGCGGATGGCGCCGATCTCGCCGATGTCGGCGACATGCGTGCCGCCGCAGGGCTGCAGGTCGATTCCCGGGATGCGCAGCAGGCGTACGCGGCCGCTGCCCGGCGGCGGCGCCACGCTCATGGTCTTCACCAGTTCCGGCTGCGCCGCCAGTTCCGCCTCGCTGATCCACAGTGTCTCGGTCGCAGCGCCCGCGCGGATCAGGGCGTTGGTGGCTTGCTCGATGTGCGCCGCGTTCAGCAGACTGAGCTCGATGTCGAAGTCCAGGCGCGCCTTGTCGGCGACGATGTTGCCGCCGGTGACCGGAGCCACGACCACGCACGACAGCAGGTGCAGGGCAGTATGCAGCCGCATCAGGCGGTGACGGCGCGCCCAGTCGATCTCGAGTGTGAGTGTCTCGCCCGGCTGCGGCAGCGCAGTCCCCGCCGCCGGCACGTGCAGCACGCACTCCGGGCTCGCGCCTTTGCGCGTATCGATGATCGGGATGAGGGCACCGTCGGCCCGGCGCAGCGTGCCGGTGTCGCCCGCCTGACCGCCGCCCTGCGGATAGAACACCGTGCGGTCAAGTTTGATGCCGCGCGGGTCGGCGGCGACGACCCGCGCTGTGGCGCTGCGCAGGTAGGCGTCTTCGCGGAACAACAGAGTGGTGCTCATACGGGGCCCGCTGCGGTTAGAATCAATCAGCCATGGCCAGTTACGCCTATCGCATCGTCAATGTGTTCACCCAGGACCGCGCGCCGCTCAGCGGCAATCCGCTGTGTGTGTTCGAGCGCGCGCAGAACCTCGACAGCGCCAGAATGCAGGCGCTCGCGTTGCAGTTCAATCTCTCCGAGACCACCTTCATCCTGCCCTCGGAGCGGGCGAGCGCCCGCGTGCGCATCTTCACCCCGGGCTATGAAATGCCCTTTGCCGGCCACCCCACCCTGGGCAGCGCACACGTCTGCCGCGCGCTCGGGCTCGGCGGTGACCGGCTGACGCTCGAGCTGACGGCCGGCATCATCGCGGTGCGCGCCAACGGCGACCGCTGGACGTTCAAGGCGAATGCGCCGCAGTGGCGCGAGGTCGAGGAGCCGCGCCTGACGCTGGCGGCGATGCTCGGACTCGAGGAGCACGACATCGGCGAGCGCCCCTTGTGGGTGACTACCGGGCGCGAGCAGCTGATCATCCCGCTCAGCAGCGAGGCAGCGGTACGCCGCGTGCACGTGCGCGGCGATCTGCTCGCCCAGCTGCGCGGCGCCAACGGCCCGAACCAGGTGTACGTGTTTGCCCCAGCAGGTGCGGGGCTGTTGGCGCGCTTCTTCTTCCCCAAGGGTACATCGGTGCTCGAGGATCCGGCCACGGGCTCTGCGACCGCGAACCTCGGCGGCTGGTGTCTCGCTTTGCAACGCACGCTGCCGTGCGAGTTTGATATCGCGCAGGGCGAGTACACCGGGCGACCGTCTTCGCTGCGGCTCGCGGTGGATGCAGAGCGGCAGGTGTTCGTGAGCGGGGATGTGATCGAACTGGGCCGCGGTGCTTTGAGCCTGTGAGCCGCCTGCGGGCGATCCTGGGCCCCGCGCTGGCGCTGGCAGTCAGCGTGAGCGCGCGCGCCGCCGAGCCGTGCCACATCGTCGATGCCACCACGCATCTGGCGGCGGTCGCTGCGGCGACCACGGGTGCGAGCGAGGCCGAACAGCTGGCCGCCTACCGCGCGGCGCTCATCGAGCCGCACCCGGGCCTGTACTCCACGGACGTGCTGACGCTGGCAGGTCCCGCGCTCGAGCGGCAGATCCTGCGTTCGCTGGCGCAGGCGCGCAAGAGCGGCGAGCTCAGCGACTTCAAGGAGACACTGCGCCAGGAGATCGGCGCCAGCGCCGCGGCATTCGCGGTGTTCGCCGACTTCCGCTGCGACTTTCCCATTTATTTCGCCGACACGCTGGGCGAGATGGATGGAGCCGGACGCATCGTCGACGGGCAGCGTTCGCTGGTGCTGGGCGTGAGTGTCGTGCAGCACGAGGCCGGCAAGATTGCGCTGCCGGTATTGCTGCGACACGAGTTCTTCCACCGCTACCATTACCGCGCGGGCGGCTTCAGCGATGATCTCGAGGAACGCCAGGAGATCTGGCGCAACCTGTGGGCGGAGGGGCTCGCGACCTACGCCAGCGAAGTGCTGACGCCGGGTGCGACCCGCGCGCAGGCGCTCATGCTGCCGGCCGACCTGGAGCAGCGCTGCCGGCCGCAGCTGCTGCGCATGGCGCAGCAGCTGCTGAGGGGTCTGGATACCAAGGATCCTGACATGTTCCGCAGCTACTTCAGCTACAACCAAGAAAAGGACGGTATCCCGACCCGGGCCGGCTACTACGTCGGCTACGTCGTGGCGCAGCGGCTCGCCGCCCACCACACGCTCGCCCAGCTCGCGCACCTGCGCGGCGCCGCGGCCCATCGTGCGATCGTCGCCGAGCTGACGCAGCTCGCGCACGCCAGCGCGGCGCCGTAGCGCGGCTCACAGACCGGGCAGGAGGCGCCCGGGATTGAAGATCCCGTGTGGATCGAATTGCGCCTTGAGCCGGCGGTGCAGCGTCTCGACTTCCGGCGCGAGCGGATGAAAGCGGCCGTGCGCGCTCTCGCCGCGCCACAGCAGCGCGCTGCCACCGGCCGCCTGCGCCAGCGCACGCAGTGGCGACTCCGCGGGCTGCGCGTACCAGCGCAGCGCACCGCCCCAGTCGATGAGCGGCTCGCCCGCCAGCGCCAGCGGTGCGGTTGCCGGCGGCAGTGACACCCGCCACAGGCTGCCCGCGGCGAACAGCGGCAGAGCGCAGTGGCGCAGCGCCTGCCAGAACGCGCTGGCGTCCCCTGTCGCCACCGGCTCGCCGCCGATGTGGGCGCGGGCGGCGGACAGTGCGCTCGCCGCGCCCGAGAGCCGCACCCACGCCAAGCCCTGTGACCACGCCGCGCCCGACAGCGGCAGCGGCAGGGCCGCCCAGCGGTTGAAGGCCGCCACCGCGGCCGCGGCACTCAGCTCGAGCCGCACGGTTGCCTCCTGGCGCGGGCGCGGCAGCACCTTGAGCGAGACTTCGGTGATGATGCCGAGGATGCCGAGCGAGCCACACAAGAGGCGCGACAGATCGAAGCCGGCGACGTTCTTCATCACCTCGCCGCCGAAGCGCAGGTGCTCGCCCCGTGCCGTCAACAGGCGGGTGCCCAGCACGAAGTCGCGCGCCGCGCCGGCATACATGCGGCGTGGGCCCGAGAGTCCCGCCGCGATCACCCCGCCCACGGTCGGATCGCCGCCGAAGGCCGGTGGCTCAAACGCCAGGAACTGTCCCTGGGCGGCGAGCGTCGCCTCGATCTGCGACAGCGGCGTGCCACAGCGCGCGGTGAGCACCAGCTCGGAGGGCTCGTAGTGCACGATGCCGCGCCAGCTGGTGAGGTCGAGCGGCTCACCGGCGAGCTGTTCGCCATAGAAGTCTTTGCTGCCGCTGCCGCGCAGCCGCAGCGCGCCGCGCGCGGCCGTGGCTGCGGCGATGCGCTCACGCCAGGACTCGAGGATCGGCTCGGCGCTCACGGCGGCATTTAGAAGCGCGGCAGGTCCGGATGCGCCAGGGCGCCGCCGTGCACGTGCATGCGGCCGTACTCGGCGCAGCGCGCCAGTGTCGGAATCAACTTGCCGGGATTGAGCAGCCCCGCCTCGTCGAAGGCGTGTTTGACGGCGGCGAAGGCGGCGCGCTCGGCGGCGGAGAACTGCACACACATCGAGTTGAGCTTCTCCACCCCCACACCGTGCTCACCGGTGATGGTGCCGCCCAGTTCGACGCACAGCTCGAGGATGGCAGCGCCGAACTGCTCGGCGCGTTGCCACGAGCCTGCCTCGTTGGCATCGAACAGGATGACCGGATGCAGGTTGCCATCACCGGCGTGGAACACGTTCATGCAGCGCAGCCGATAACTCTGCTCCATCCGGCCGATCGCCTCCAGCACCCGGCCGACGTGCTTGCGCGGGATGGTGCCGTCCATGCAGTAATAGTCGGGCGAGAGGCGTCCGGCGGCGGGAAAGGCGTTCTTGCGTCCGGACCACAACAGCAGCCGCTCGGCCTCCGAGCCGGACACCCGCAGCGCGCTCGCTCCAGAGGATCGCAGCAGCTGCTCGATCTCCTGCACCTGATCGGCGACCTCCGCGGCGGTGCCGTCGGCTTCCACCAGCAGGATAGCGGCGGCCGTCAGGTCATAGCCGGCGTGCACGAACGGCTCGACCGCCTCGGTCGCTTTGCGGTCCATCATCTCCATGCCGGCCGGGATGATACCGGCGGCGATGATCGCGGCGACCGCATCGGCGGCGCGGTGCACGTCGGCGAATGAGGCCATCACCAGCTGCGCACACGGCGGTCGCGGGATGAGCTTGACGATGACTTCCGTGACGATCATCAGCAGGCCTTCCGAGCCGATGGTGAGCGCGAGCAGGTCGAGCCCCGGGCTGTCGGCCGCACCGCCGCCGAGAGCGAGCGCGCTGCCGTCCACCGTGTAGCCGCGCACGCCGAGCACGTTGTGCACGGTGAGTCCGTACTTGAGGCAGTGCACGCCGCCGGAGTTCTCGGCGACATTGCCGCCGATGGAGCAGGCCACCTGCGAGGACGGGTCGGGTGCGTAATACAGTCCGTGCACGGCGGCGGCCGCCGAGACCTTGAGGTTCGGCACACCGGGTTCGAGGCGCGCGAGACGGTTGTGCGGATCGATCTCGAGGACGCGGTTCATGCGTGCCAGCGACAACAGCACACCCTGCGGATGCGGTGTCGCGCCGCCCGAAAGCCCGGTCCCCGAGCCGCGCGCCACCAGCGGCACCTTGAGGCGGCTGCAGGTCACGAGCGTGCTGCGCACCTCCGCCGCGCTGCGCGGTAGCACCACCACCGCGGGCAGTGCACGGAACGCCGGCAGACCGTCGCACTCGAACGGGCGGCGCTCCTCCTCGTGCGACAGAACGCAGTCGGCGGGCAGCACGGCACGCAGCGCGGCGACGATGTCAGTGGCGGACATGGGAACATCGTAGCGCGCCGGCGCGCCGCGGGTGTAACGCTTCGAGCGCCGAAAGTGGCGGCTGCGCGCTCCTGCCATCTGCTACCCTTCCGCAGCGCTGCATGCCCAGTAACGAACAAAGGACCGCGCGGATGGCTCGGATGGTGTGGATGGCGGCCGTCGCGTGTCTGGGCCATGCAACGGCCCGGGCGCAGACCCCGCCCATGACGCCGGACGTCCCGGCCAAGTTCCAAGTGCCGACCGAACGCTTCGATTACAGCAAGCGCGAGGTCATGGTGCCGATGCGCGACGGCGTCAAGCTGTACACGGTCATCGTGCTGCCCAAGGGCGCACAGCATGCGCCGATCATCCTCACGCGCACGCCTTACGGCGCCGCCAAGCGCGCCGAGCGCGAGGCGAGCCCGAGCATCGTCGCGACGCTGCTCGTGGGCGATGAGGTGTTCGCCGCGCAAGGCTACATCCGCGTGTTTCAGGACGTGCGCGGCAAGTACGCCTCGGAGGGCGACTATGTCATGACGCGCTTCCTGCGCGGCCCGCTCAATCAGACGCAGGTCGATCACTCGACCGATGCCTACGACACCATCGACTGGCTGATCAAGAACGTGCCGGAGAGTAACGGCAACGTCGGCATGATCGGTTCCTCCTACGAGGGTTTCACGGTACTGATGGCGCTGATCAATCCGCACCCGGCGCTCAAGGCCGCGGTGCCGATGAACCCGATGGTCGATGGCTGGAAGGGCGATGACTGGTTTCACAACGGCGCCTTCCGCCAGACCAACTTCGACTACATCTATGCGCAGACCACCGCACGCGCGGAGGGCAAGGAGATCGCGCGCGGGGTGTACGATGATTTTCAGCTGTTCCTGGAGACTGGTTCCGCGGATGGCTTCGCGCGCCGCTTCGGCATCGATGCGCTGCCGTTCTACCGCAAAGTCGCCGAGCATCCGGCGTACGACGGTTTCTGGAGCATGCAGGCCCTCGACCAGATCCTCGCCAAAGAGCCGCTCAAGGTGCCGACCCTGTACGTCACCAGTCTGTGGGACCAGGAGGACATGTACGGTGGCATCCACGCCTATCTTGCGACCCGGGCGAAAGACTCAGCTCACGAGCGCGTGTTCCTCGCGCTCGGTCCCTGGCGCCACAGTGGCGTCAACGCGGACGGCAGCAGCCTGGGTCCGCTCAAGTTTGCCGGCGACACGGCGCTGCAGTTCCGCAGCGAGGTGATGCAGCCGTTTCTCGATGAGCACCTGAAGGACGGCGCGCCCAAGGCCGCAACTCCGCCGGCGTTCGTGTTCGAGACCGGAACCAACACCTGGCGGCGCCTGCCGGCGTGGCCGCTGTCGTGCGCCTCCGGCTGCGCTGCCCGCCCGCAGCCGCTGTACCTGCAGGCGCACTTCGGCCTGGATTTCAGTGCCCCGCCGCTGCGCAACGGCCCCGCGTACGATGAGTACGTCTCCGACCCCGCCAAACCGGTGCCCTACATGCCGCGGCCGGTGCACTTCCGCGACCGCGACGCCTGGCATGTCTGGCTGCTCGGCGATCAGCGTGCGGTCGCCGATCGCACAGACGTCCTCACCTACA
>Ga0210398_10002022_pt1 | contig 20182 bp, 18 predicted proteins | sample IncBWC4OmetaG_FD_161047 | JGI IMG/M metagenome (GOLD analysis project Ga0210398, IMG submission 161047) | Forest soil microbial communities from Barre Woods Harvard Forest LTER site, Petersham, Massachusetts, United States - Inc-BW-C-4-O | ecosystem: Environmental > Terrestrial > Soil >...
TGATCGCGGTGGCCAATGCACTCGAGCCGCTACGCATGGCAAATCGGTTGGTTGGCAAAGAGATCTACCAATGGTCCGTCGTCAGCATGGACGGGCTGGCAGTGGATGCCAGCAGCGCACTGAACCTATCCCCGACCGCGGCTCTGGATGAGTTGGGGGCAGTCGATATTTTGTTCGTCTGCGGCGGTGTCAATGTTCGCGAAGCGGTCTCGCCGCCGCTACTGACCGCGCTTCGGCGGCTGGCCGAGCGGCGGGTGCCGTTGGGTGCCCTGTGCACCGGAGGCTACGCGCTGGCACGTGCAGGACTACTCGATAATTTCTCCGCGACCATTCATTGGGAGAATCTATCCGCTCTTCGCGAAGAATTTCCCAGGGTTCGAATCAACGATCAGTTGTTCACCATCGACCGCGATCGCTTCACGTGCTCCGGCGGCACCGCACCTCTGGACTTGATGCTGAACCTCATTCGGGTGAAATTGGGGCCGCGGATTTCGCAGTTGGTCTCCGAGCAATTCATCGTCGATCGGGTCCGCAAGGACACGGACCGCCAATACATTCCGTTGCGGGCGCAGATCGGCGTATCGCACCGCGGCTTGATTCGAGTCGCGCAACTCATGGAGGAGAATATCGAGAAGCCGCTGTCGCTCGAGAAAATCGCCAAGTCTACGGGCCTGTCGCGCCGGCAAATCGAGCGCTTATTCAAGCGGGATTTGAACTGCGTACCGAAGCGTTACTACCTCCAAATGCGCTTGCGCCGCGCACGCGAATTGCTGCTGCAAACGGCAATGCCGATCATGGACATCACCACAGCCTGCGGATTTCAGTCGCCGCCGCACTTCTCGAAGTGCTACCGCAGTCAATTTGGCTACCCGCCGAGCGCCGAGCGCAAGTTGGTCATGCGTGACGGTGAGGGTCTCCGCCTTCGCGCGCTTGGCGTGAATTGATTGAAATTGCGAACGGCGACCATAACCCCTCATTCACCGGCGGCGCCATCCGCGGGGCGGGCTGTGACAGGCAGCGATGGGCCTCAGATCTGATTCTTGAAATTATGCGGATTGGAAATATCGAGCGCGATCCCGAAAGACCATTAAACGCCGCAATGAATAAATTGGTGGCCGACGAGGACTGAATTGCCGCCAAACTGAAGGAGAGGACCATGAGCCTTTCACGCCGCGCGTTTATCGAGAACAGCGCCATTCTGATCGCCACCGTCGGAGTCCCTTCCGTTTCCTGGTCGGACTCCGCGCCGATGTTGTCGGAATCGGATCCGACCGCACTGGCGCTCGGATACAAAGCGAATGCTTCGACCGTCGACAAGGCCAAATTCGCTCAATACGTGCCTGGTGAATCGTGTTCCAGCTGCGCGCTATATCAGGGAGCCGCAGGTTCCACCTCGGGTCCTTGCGCCATTTTCGCGGGTAAAACGGTGTCGGCGAAGGGCTGGTGTTCCTCGTACGCGAAGAAAGGGTAGGCGCTCTGCGCACCGTTTCGCCGAAGCGTTTGCCGGGCGCCGATACTGAGATACTCGAGGAACGGCATGCCTCCAGGTCGGTTGAACTTAGTTGTAGGATCCAGCCTGTGCGCTGTGCTCCTGGTGTGCACGTTGGCGGTCGGCCAATCCCAGTCTCCTCACGATATCGGCAATACGCTTCCGCCAACGAATCTTTCCTCTGACGGCGTGGCCGATCGCGGCGGTCTTCCGCGGCCGGCACTGGGATTCGCCAACGCCCACGTGGCATCGAATCCCCAAGTGCCGGACGCAAGAATGATCGGGGAGAAGACTTGCGTCGCCTGCCATAAACTGGAAGTCGATCACTTTACGCATACCTTGCATTCCCTGGGATTGCACGTCGCCAATAGATCGGATCCGACCATTCCCGTGTGTGAAGCCTGCCATGGCCCCGGTTCGGAACATGCCGCCAAGCCGCAAATCAAAGGACTCATCATCGGATTTACCAAAAATTCCGGCACTCCTATCGATGTTCAAGCGAAAACCTGCCTGGCCTGTCATGCGGGTGGACCGCGCGATCACTGGCAGGGATCGGTCCACCAGCGCAATGACTTGTCTTGCAGCGACTGTCACAACCCCATGGCGAAATTCTCAGTGCAAGGGCTGATGGTAAAGGGATCGATCAACGATACCTGTGCGCAGTGTCATCAGGATGTCCGATTGCAGTTCAATCGCCGTTCGCATATGCCGTTGGCGGAAGGACAGATGAGCTGCGACGACTGCCATAATCCGCATGGCACCTTGACCAGCCCCTTGCTCAAGACCAATACGGTCAACGAGACGTGCTACCAATGCCACGCGGAAAAGCGCGGACCGTTCTTGTTCGAGCATGCGCCGGTGCGTGAGAACTGCTTGAACTGCCACACGCCGCACGGCTCGAATCAGGCCACGCTGCTGGTCGCACCGGTTCCGTTCCTCTGCCAGCAGTGCCATACCAATTTCCTGCACCCGAACGACCTGCAGACGCGGCAGGCCTTGGGAACCGGTTCGAATCCGGATGAACGCATCATGGGCCGCGGCTGCCTCACCTGTCACGCCAACATTCACGGGTCGAATGCCCCTTCGGGCGTACGGTTTCACGAGTAGTGCGCGAGGAACTGAAAATGCGAGCTCGCATCATGCGAAAACTGCACCTGATCGCGCTTGCGCCGCTACTGTCCGTGCCCGTATTCGGGTGGGCGGATACGGGAGTCGGGGTCGATACATGGCGTGCCAACAAACTCGATCCGACGGGCGGGCAAGCGACCGAAGCCCTCGATCCGGACGGTACGAGCTGGCTCGCGCCGGGGCAGCATCGCTCGCCGACGGGAAACTTGTATGGGACTCCCACGGCAGAGCCGCATCCGGAAACCTTGAGCGTCTGGCAGATTTACGGAAGTTTCGATGTCGGATACTTGCATACCACCGGTGATAAGACCGCGCTCTATGATCGCTACACGCGCTGGCCTACCAACGGTCCGGCGTTCGACTTCGACGTCAACGCCGAGCGGCCGTCCGACGGCAGCTATGCCGAGGCGCGCGGGAGCCGAATCAGCGCTGAGGATCAATATTACGAGGCCGTGTATGGCAAAGCCGGAGCCTACAGGGCAGAGATCTTCGTGCGCGACATGCCGAATCTGTTGTCGACCGACGCGAAATCGATCTTCAATGGGGCAGGAACCAACAATCTCACCCTGGCCGGCGGCCTCGTTCCCGGCGGCAGTACGCAGGCGCAAGTGGCGGCCGTCTCGGCCGCTGCACCGATAACGTCGCTCGGGACCGAGCGCAACAAGCAAGGCATCGCACTCTCGGCCTATGTCACGCCTCATTGGACCGTGTACCTGAACGCAAGCGATGAGGAGCGTAAGGGCACCCGGCCCTACGGCGGACCTTTCTTCTTCGATTTCGACGGCATCGGCGGCTCTGTACTGGAAACGATCAAGCCGATCGACGATAACACCGTCAATATCAGCGCGGGCGCTCGCTATGCCGGTTCCGAATGGCGCTTCGATATCGGCTATTCGGGATCAATTTACCGCGATCGCTATCTTTCCTATTCGTTTCAGAATCCTTTCGTGCTGGGACCGCCGCTCGTGCCGGGAACGGTGGCCTCGCCCATCACCCAAGGTCAAATGTCCATGGAGCCGGACAACGACTATCACAACTTGCGCGCCACGGTCACCCGCCTGCTGCCGATGAACGGGGAGGCTTCGCTGACCGCGGGAGTCGGGGAAATGAATCAAAACGACCAGCTCATTCCTCCCACCAACTGCCAGGGCACGTTCGGGTTTTCCTCCACCGGCACATTCGCGATAGGGCCGCAAAATCCACAGCTCTTTCCTTGCAATCAGTGGAACACGACGGCGGCGCTCTCGCAGAGGACCGCGAACATGGACATCGTCACCACTCTGACCCAAGGCACGCTGGTGCTGCAGCCGACCCGCGATGTGAGTGTCCGCGCCGGCGCGAAATACTATCGCGAGGACTATCGAAACCAGTACGTGATGTACAACCCGCAGAACGGCGACTACGGGTACGTGGCTGAGAACGGCGCGCAGGGCAGCATCGTTCCCGGTCCGGGCATCTGGAATCCGGCGACGTATCCCGTGACCAGCGATGTGCAAGTGCAGAGCATTCCCTATAGCTGGCAGACGATCGAGGCGTACGGCGGTGCCGACTGGAAATTCTCACCGCACGATACCGTCGGCCTGACGTACACCTTCGATCACTACAGTCCGGCGCATAGAGAGGTGAGCTATGTCGATGACAACACCGTCAAGCTCAATTGGACGGATAAAAACCTCGGCTGGCTCACGTTCCGGTTCAATTACACCTATCTGAAACAATCGGGGAGCGTCTACAACTCCGACCCGTATGCCTTCGCGTTCTTTCAGAATCTGCCGGGCTTCGTGCCCGCGGACGACACGGTCACTGCGTGGACTGTCAATGCCCAGCGCAAGTACGACATTTCGGATCGCACGGAAAACAAAATCGACCTGATGGCGACCTTGATGCCGCGTCCCGACATGACCGTCGCAGCCTCCGTGCGCGCCGATTGGAATCAGTATCCGACGCTGATCGGCCGGCAGGGCTACGACACTTCCGCGGCCATGCTGCAATGGCAGTGGCAGTTCCAGACGCTCACCAGCATGAGTGCATGGGTCGGCCTGGATCATTCAAGCGTGCACATGGCGAACGTCAATGATGCGGGCGCGCCTTTGGCGATAGATACCCCGGATGACACGCTTGGCGGCGCGACGTATCCGCTTGCCAATCGATGGTGGGCTGCCGACGAAGAGCGTAACTGGTCCGGCGGCGCCTCGCTGACCCACTACTTCGGCGCCACACGCTATCTCGGGCGGACGCGTCTGGATTTCAGTTGGAATTACGAGGCGTCGCGCGGCATTACCAGCTACAACTTTGCCTCGCCCGGCGCTCTGACGTACGCCTCCGTCGCTCCTACGGCGGGCAACCAGTTTCCCGCGATGACCTACATCGTCAATTCACTGACGATGAGTTTCACGGTGCCCTTGAGCGATCGCGCGACATTGCGCCTCTATGACTACTACGAGCACGGTCAAATCAACGATTGGCACTATGCCGGCTTTAACAACACATTGGTGTACGGCAACAGCGTGTACACCGACGGTGGACCACAAGGCTACAACACGAATGTGGTCGGCCTGTTCGTCAACGTCAGGCTCTGAGGCGCGCGATGCTGATGAAATTGTTCTCGATCGGGATTGTTGGGCTCGCGGCGGCCTTCATATCGCTTGCCGGCGCCGAGGCTGCCGCGTCACGCTACATCGATCTTCGCCGTATCGAGCCGATCCACGGCGATGTAGCGGCCGGCGCACGAAAGGCCGCCATGTGCCATGCCTGCCATGGCTTGGGTGCTTCGGTGGCGCCGACGTTTCCGCGCTTGGCCGGCCAGCGGCCTGACTATCTTTACCACCGCCTGATATCCTTCAAACGCGCCGATCCCAAGGATCCGTATTACGCTCAATCGCCGATGCGCCCGCAAGCGGCGAACTTGAGCGATGCCGACATGCGCGATCTGGCCGTCTATTACGCAGCGCAGACGCCGACGGCCACGAGCGCGGAAGCGGCGCAGCCGGCGGCGGCCGGAAAAGGGCAGGCGTTGTTTCTCTTGGGAGATGCTGCGCACGGGATTCCCCCTTGTCAGGGGTGCCACGGCGCCGACGCGGCAGGAACGTCGATCGCCACCGGTCAATATGCAGCCTACCCGTCGCTGCGCGGGCAGTACGCACCGTATCTCGCCGCGCGGCTGACGAGCTTTCACAACAATCTGCCGCATGACACCACCAACGACTTCATCATGAGCGGTGTGGCGCAGACCCTCGACGATGAGTCGATTCAGGCCATCGCCACATGGCTCGGATCTCTGACACCCTACGCAAGTCGATAGAGCTTCGGTGACCGCTTCACTAACGCCCACCCAGTTGTATATCCAAATCGTCGACCACGCGTGTGTTACCGGCAGCCCTCCTCGCGTCGCGTAACGCATCTTGCACCTGCCAACCGCTGAAGACGAACCCACCCAAGACGACGGAGCCCTTTTCGACCGATACCGTGACATGTCGGTCGTTCAAATACGGGTCCGTGTGCAACGCCGTCATTACGCGATTCCCGAGGTCGTCGTCTCCCGCATTTTGCGCGTCAGCCCGTGTGGCGATAACGCCCAATCCGCAGGCTACCGACACCAAATATCCATACATGATCAAATTGTGCTTCTTGCCTGAAATATTCATAACTCGCTCCTACATTCTCACGGCATACGATCTTTGATCGCATCCTCACTTCGTTATCGAGACCAGGTTCTGGACCTTCGCCCCGTCATCGGCCTGATAGGCAACCGACTCGGCGATATTCCGTTGAAACCCTGTGCTGACCGTGCCGTTCAGATACACGACATTATCCTGTGTCCGTACAGAGATTGGTCCCAATTCGGGATGTTGATCGAGCTGCGTTCGTACATTCGCGGTGATTTTCGCGTCGGCGGGACCATATGTCGCACATCCGGAAAGAGCGCCTGCCAGGATAAGGGCGGCGCCGGTCAATGCATAAAGGGATTTTGGCTTGTTCATTTTCGATCTCCTTCCTATTCGATTAGCGGTTGATTAATTCGTCTACGGATCATAGGTTGCACGGCATTGGTTGCCCGGGCGTTACCGTAGGGACTTGATTGGTTACGAATGCAACTCAGAGGAACTCATTTTCCCTTCAATGGTTCCGATGTTGCTTCGCGACCGTAGGTAGGAGAATGCGTGTATGGTGCCGGCACGTCCCACATACGAGCGGCGTACCACACGGCCCAGGCTACGATGAACAGCGACATGACCCACACCCAAACCGGTATCGAGGAACGCGCCTCGGCGCGCCGCGGGTCGAACGGGTCGTCGGTACTGAACGCATCCACCGTAAGGCGTACCGTGCCGCTGCGTATCGAGTTGGGCCTGAGGCCAGAGACGATGATGCCCGGCCCGTTGCGCACCACGAACGGAATTTCCTCAACGCCCTCCCGTCCGTTCTCGCCTTCCGCACGAACGACCAAACGATGTGCGCCGTCAATCAGAGTCAGCGTATCGAGCGCAATGTCGATCGGGAGTTCGCGATCGATGAGCGGCTTCGGATTGTCATCCAAATAAACCCTGACATGCGGTTTGTCCGCTCGCTCAGCGGTCATGGCGCAGCACCATGTATTTGGGATGCCGTGGATCGGCTTCGCCCGGCCGAAGCAGCATCCAGCACATCGTCACGAAGCATGCCACGGTGATCGCGCCGGCGATTCCGACGATGATGATGTTTCCCCAAAGCGGACCGATCAGATGATGATGCACGGCGACCTCCAACTCGTGTTCGGTTCAGCGGCTCTGAATTCATTTGGCCTTTGCGCGCTCGGTACCCACCTGCGCAGCGACGATCGGCTTGCCGTGGTTGCCCCACGAACTGCGCTCGTAATCGATGAGATCGGCGATCTCGGCATCGCTGAGCGTGGCGGCAAACGGTGGCATGACGCTGCTGTAAACCACGCCGCTCACTCTGGCGTCGTGCAGCCCATTCAACACGACGTCGATGTGCTTCGTGGCGTCGTCCTTGTTGACGACGGCATCGTCTTTCAGTGACGGAAATGCCCCCGGTAATCCTTCGCCGCTCGCTTGATGGCAGGCCGAGCAGTTGGCTGTGTACAGGGCGGCTCCCTTTGCCGCGTCATAACCGCCGGGTTGCTTCGCGCCGGGGTTTGTTGACGGATTGGCGCCGGCCGCCGCACTCGTCGTGCCGACCGTCGCCGCCGCAGCGCTCGGTGATTCGCTTCCCGCCCAGCTCGGCTGTTTCAATGAGGCAAGATACGCGATCAACGCTTCGGCCTTATGCGTGGGCACTACGACGCCGTGCGCAGGAGCGTAGCGCTTCGGCAAGGGAACCGGAGTGATGCCAGGCGGCGCTTGATCGACCGCTTCGAACAGCCAGTCGAAGGAGGGCATGATCGATTCGGGCACGACCGCGCGCGGGTTATACAAATGGATGTACTGCCACACCGAACTCGGTTGGCGCATGCCGATATTGGTAAGATCTGGTCCGGTGCGTTCGGAACCAAGCAGTTCCGGAGTCTGGTACTTGAAATCACCCGGAGCGGACGGGCGTCCGAACACCTTATCCTCATCAAGCGGCCGCACCTGCTGGGTGTGGCAGTAGCTGCAGCCGTTGGCCACATACACGTCACGCCCCTCCGATTGCAGGCCGGTCAGCGGTACAACGCCGGGCCCGGCGGGTAATTTTGACAGCTCAATGCCGGGCCACACGCCCATCGTCCAGGCAAGACACGCGAAGACCAAAGTTGATCCTCCGACAATCAGCAGCAGTTTGTTCATGCCACCGACTCCTCCGCACGCAAGGACTGCAGAGGCGATGCGACCGCGCCCGGCCCATAGCACATGTGCCACACATTCCAGCCAAAGACGATGTGGCTCAAGAACATGAGCAAACCACCCACGCCGCGCCCGACGTAATAACTCTGCATGTCGATGACCGACTGGATGAACGGCAAGCCGTGCATCCAGTCAAGTCCCTGGATGGTCCCGCCGATGGAGAGGGAGGTGACGTAAATGAAGCAGCCGACGAGTGCCATCCAAAAATGCAGCGCCATACCCAGTTGGCCGGCCTTTTTCCCCGTCGCCAAGGGCAGTAGCCCGTAAATGCCGCCCCATATCGCGAATGCGATGATGCCGTACATCGTGAGGTGCGAATGACCCACTGTGAAATCGGTCAGGTGCCACACTTGCTGCAGCGAACGGAACGCTTCCAACGTGCCTTGGGTAGAGCCGATCAGGTAGCTCATCACGCCGACGAAAATGAACATCAGCGGGTAGGAATGCATCAGGTCCCTGATACGGCCGCGCATGGTCAGCAAAAAATTGCTGCTTCCACCCCACACCGGGACCAGCATCGCCACGCTGAACACGATGGCGATGGTCTGCAGCCACCAGGGCAGCGGACTGAACTCGAAGTGGTGCGCCCCTATGATGGGGTAGAACAGCAGGTTGGTCCAGAATGCGAACACGCCCAGTGCGTAAGAGTAGATCGGCCGGTTCAGCAATTTCGGCAGGGAGTAATAGATCACCCCGAGTGCGAGCGGCGTGAACCACATGCCCACCGAGTTATGCATGAAGAAGCCGGACACCGCCACCTGACCGAGTCCATATTGGTACCACGGCACGACGCCCACAACCGAGATGATCGCGGCCCACAGCGTGCCGCCGATGATGTACCAGTTGGACAAATAGATATCTTCATTGCTGCGCCGCGCGACGGTGGCGATCAGATTCCACGCGGTCACCAAGACGGCCGCCAAAAAGATCAAGCGTACCCACCATGGCCACTCGCGGTATTCCAGATCGCCATCGATGTAGCCCAGATCCAGTGCAATGGTGCCGGCGAGCGCAGCCACATTGAAGAGCACCAGGCCGATCCACGCCAGCGCCGCACTGTAGAGTTTCGCGCCGCTGCTGCGCGCGGCAACGTAATATCCCAATCCCACCAAAGCGATGCTTGCGAATCCGTAGAACGTCGCGTTGGTGTGGATCGGCCGCAGCCGTCCGAACGTCAACCAGGCGCCGCTGCCGAATTCCGGCGCCCCAAATTTGAAGGCGATCAATAGCCCCACGCCGGTGGCAAATAACAGCCACAGCGTGGCGGTTACCGTATACGCGGAGAACACCGAAATGAGCGCGCGGGAGTCCTCGTCACTCAACTGTGAATGGCGGGCCGTCACCTCTGTTTGCATAGTTGCCTCTCAGCCACGCGTGCACCGGCGTGTCAGGCGATTTTTGGTTGTTCCCGACGCCATTGGTATGGCGTACTGCCCGTGATGTTTTTGAAAACCGTCGTGAAATGCGCCTGTGTTTGGAATCCGACGGTGAGGGCGATATCGACGAGCGCGTCCGATGTTGTCGCCAGCAGCTGTTGAGCGCGCTCGACGCGTTTGCGCAAAACATATTCATGCGGCCGGAATCCGGTCGTCGCCCGGAACTGCTTGGCAAAGTACATACGGCTCAGCCCGGCCGTCGCCGCAAGATTTGCCAACGTGATGGGCCCGCCGATATTCGTCTCGATATACGTCAGGACCCGCATCAGCCGCCATTTCGGCAAAGCCGCGACGGATCGCTTCGCAAGGCGCACGGCGTTATGCGCGCTGCGGTCGAGATCTCGTGCCGTTGCCTCGGGTGAGTTGATTGTTGAAATCAATTGCAGCGACATGGTGGTCAGTCTCGTGCTGTTGGCGATCGGTGCCCGGAGCGGCGCCGGATTAGGTTGGCTAACTGAAGTTTCGGCGATAGGTGCTCGGGGTCAGGCCGGTGACCCTCCGAAACGCCGTGCAGAAAGCGCTCGTGTCGTTGTATCCGACGGTCAGGCTGACATCGGTGACCGACGCGGCGCGTTTTGCCAGTAATGTCTTGGCGCGTTCGATGCGTCGGCTCAACTGATAGCGGTGGGGCGGCATCCCTAAGGATTGACGGAAGGCGCGGCAGAAATAGCAGGCGCTCAGGCCAACCAGCCGCGAGAGCGCTTCAAGTCCGACGGGCTCGGCAAGATGCTCCTCGATGTAAGCGACCGCCTTGTGTCGTTGCCATGCGGCGAGACCCCCGTTGGGTTGCGCCTCCGCGCCGTGTCGTCCCGTGTTGGTTCGCAACAACTCATGCGCGAACACGACCCCCAGGGCTTCGAGGTAGAGTGGATGATCTGAGCCGCCGCTCTGGATCAATGTTGCCAGCTTCAATGCCGTCTGCCTCAATGCGTTGTCCTCAAAGAATGTCCGCGGTGCCAGTGACGATCTCGAGTAACTCAGCCCGGAGCCGGTCGCGAGCTGGGCGGGATTGAAATAGAAGATCACGACGCGCGAGAGCGTGCGCGGCTCATGCCAGTCGTGGTATTTATGGCCGGCCGGCACGAACACCAGCTTCCCGCTGCAATCCTGCAGCGTCGATTTCGGCAGGCCCTCGATCACCGTGCAGCCATCGTGACGCACGCCGCGTTCATGTAGGATCAACATGTGGAGGGGCGAACAATAGTGGTAGTCGATTCTTCCGCGTCGGTTGTCCTGAACGATCTCGACTGTCATTCCAGGCCCGCTCGCGCTTCGGCGGCTGACGGCGTCGGCCGGCGAGACTTGCACGACCCAATCGGCCACGTGACCTGCGCTTCGATGATGGAGTTCGCGATACCCATCGTGATCGGTATGGAGTTCAGTGAACGGTGGCGCGCCCGGTTCATACGCAAGCGGGACGATCGATTGGCGCAATGCGTAACTGCTCAGTTCGAAGGCCGTCGCATGTTCCTCGCGCGCTGAGTCGGACATATTGTTCACCCTTCTTTGACTCGATCCTTGGATTCTGTTTCTCGAAGCGGCGGTTTCACCACTTCGATGACAGACTAGTTCGAGCGGGTCGGGGAGTCGATTGTACGAAGGTTGGTGCGCGCCGCCGTTGGTTGTAGGACCCTATACGAAGATTCAGCCATGCGCACGCGCGGCGGCAACGTCGTGGGGAATGCCGGCAAAACGCTCACCGACCGGCCGCATCTCCTGCGGCCAGTGCCGCTTCGACGCATCTGATCAATGTGGGTGCGTCGAATGGCTTGGACAGGAAGCAAAATGCGCCGTCATGCAGCGCCCGCCGGCGCGCGGACTCTTCTGGAAACGCCGTGATAAAGATGAACGGCGTGCCACGTCCCTGGTTGCGCAGAACCGTTTGCAGTTCGACGCCGCTCATGTCCGGCATTCGGACGTCTGTGATTACGCATGACGTTTCATCCACTTGGCGGGACCCTAGGAACTCCGCTGCCGACGCGAATGTACCGACGATATAGCCGCGCGACCGGAGCAGACTGTCGGTCGCTGCGCGAATGGACGCATCGTCGTCTACGACTGAGATCACCGCGAGTTTGCGCAAAGGCGGTTCGTTCCTGCGGGCAGCCTTGTTGGAGCGTGACACCAACATATGTTGCGCCGCGAACGAGCTTCTAAAAAACTATACCTAGGTTTAGCTGCGCTCCGGTTTGTCGCGGCGAATGCCCAGAGTGTCGGCGATTCGCGCCAGATCCGCCAGCGACCTGGTCCGCATTTTTCGCATGACATGGCTGCGATGCACCTTTACCGTGATCTCGCTGACGCCCAGTTCCTCCGCAATGAGCTTGTTCATCATGCCGGCCGTGACGAGGGTCAAAACCTCGCGCTCGCGGACGGTCAGCGACTCGTACAACAATCGCAGGTCCGAAACGGTCTTCTCGTGTACCCGTCTCTTTCGGTCCACATCGAGCGCCAGAGTCACGGCGTGCAGCATTTCCTGATGACGGAACGGCTTGGTCAGGAAGTCGACGGCGCCGGCCTTCATGGCCTGCACGGACATCGGGATATCGCCATGACCCGTCATAAAGATAATCGGGATGTGAATGCCTGACTTGGCCATTTCGACCTGAAAGTCGAGGCCGCTTATCCCCGGCAACCTGATATCGAGCACCAAGCAGCTGGGGGCATTCGGAAGCCTGCTCTGAAGCAATTCGGGGGCCGACCCGAACACCTTGACCCGCAAACCAACCGACTGGAAAAGGCTTGCGAGCGATTCGCGCATGGCCATGTCATCATCAATGACCAGAACCACAGGTTCTTCGCGTCCGCCGACGCCGCTCGGCAATGTCGGCGGCGTGGTCACGACGGTGCAACCGTTTGATGCGATGACGCCATACCCATCCCAAAGAGTCGAACAGCCGCTGCGCACTTCTACGGACAACCGGCCGCGGTCCCCGTGATCTGCGTTCCCCCTGCATCCATCATACTCCGATCGGATCATCCCACTAATCAATGCAGATCAATGCAGGTCAAGCGCTCGCAAGCGCCTTGACCCGAGTCAGCGCTATTCTCGTCAGCGACCCGCCGGATCCACGATTGGACTCAGGTCATGTATTGCACCCGTAACACGCACGGCGCCGGGCGATACGGTCCGGAAATGTCGGAGCACTAAAAAAGACACAGCAACGTAAGAGCGGTGCAGGGCTGCGGATGTCGGCTCCCGTTCATTTGCCTGGGAGATGAAGTTGATGCGTCAATACCTCATGAGGCTGCCGAGCGGATGAACGCCATTGTTCTCATAGCGCTTAAGCGACCTTATACTTTTGTCGTTCTGGCGATCCTGATCCTCATTTTCGGGGGCCGCGCCGCGCTGAGCACGCCGACCGACATTTTCCCGAACATAGGGATACCCGTGGTCGCTGTCGTCTGGACCTACAACGGTCTGACCCCCGAGGACATGTCGGGACGGGTCATCTACTACTACGAGCGCTCGCTGACGACAACCGTCAGCAACATCGAGCATATCGACAGCGAGTCACTGTACGGCCGCGGCATCGTCAAAATCTATTTCCAGCCGGGCACGGATGTGGCGGCCGCTCAGGCCCAGGTCACCGCCGTATCGCAAACCGTGCTGAAGCAGATGCCGGCAGGGATCACGCCGCCGCTGGTGCTGTCCTACAACGCATCGTCCGTGGCCGTTCTGGCCCTGCAAATCTCATCGGACCAGCTGACCGGGTCGCAGTTGTACGACATGGCCTCCAACCTGATCCGGCCGATGTTGGTGTCGGTTCCGGGCGTGGCGGTGCCCGCACCTTATGGAGGCACGTTCAGCTACGTCCAAGTGGATCTCGACCAGCAGAAGCTGCTGGCATACGGCCTATCGGCGCAGGACGTATCGCACGCTCTGGGGCAGCAGAACATCGTGCTGCCGGCGGGAGACCAGAAGATCGGGGCGCTCGATTTCCTGGTCGAGACCAACGCCTCGCCGGTGAATGTGGAGACGTTCAACACCCTGCCGATCAAGCGGGCGGGCCTCGCGGTGGTGACCGTCGGCGACGTCGCCCACGTGTACTTAGGCGGCCCGCCGCAGACCAATTCCGTATTGGTTCGCGGGCACCAGGCCGTGCTGCTGGAGGTGCTGAAAGCCGGGGACGCCTCGACGCTGGCGGTGGTCGCGGGTGTCAAAGCCAAAATACCCCAGATTCTGCGCACCTTGCCGGCGGGCGTGAAGATCACAACCTTGAATGATGCCTCGACCTTCGTGCGCGCTTCGGTGGAAGACGTCGTGCAAGAAATGGTGACGGCGGCCGTGTTGACCGGCCTGGTCGTCCTGTTGTTCTTGGGTTCCGGACGCTCAACCCTGATCGTCGGTACTTCGATCCCGCTCTCGATCCTGTGCTCCATCATGGGGCTCGCCTGGGCGGGGCAGACCATCAATGTCATGACCCTGGGGGGCCTCGCGCTTGCGGTGGGCATCCTCGTCGATGATGCGACGGTGATGATCGAGAACATCGATGCGCATCTGGCGACCGGCTTGGAGCTGAAGGAGGCGATCATCGAAGCGGCGAACCAGATCGTGATTCCCACCTTCGTCTCGACCTTGTGCATCTGCATCGTCTGGTTGCCGCTGTTCCAGTTATCGGGCGTCGCCGGCTACCTGTTCCTGCCTATGGCCGAAGCCATCGTCTTCGCCATGCTCGCCTCCTTCATCCTCTCGCGCACGCTGGTGCCGACGCTCGCGGCCTATCTACTGCCTGCGCAGGTCGCCGCACGCAAGGCGGGCGGCGAGCCGCGAAGCCGCTTCGGCCGGTTCCAAGCGGCGTTCGAGCGACGCTTCGATGAGTTTCGCGACCGTTACAAAGAGCTGCTGGCCAAGGTGGTAGCGCGGCGCGGCCAATTCGTCGTCGGGTTCCTGGCGGCGGCAGCCGTTTCGGTGGGTCTGCTGGTGCCCTGGTTGGGGCGCGATTTCTTTCCGGGTATCAAGTCCGGCGAGATCGACATGCATTTCCGGGCGCCGATCGGGCTACGCCTCGAAGAGGCCGGCAAAGTCGCATCGCTCGTGGACACGGCCATCGGCACGTTGCTGCCGGGCCAGGTCACCAATGTCATCGACAATTGCGGCCTGCCCACCAGCGGCATCAACCAGGCCTACAGCGCCAGCGCCACGATCGGGCCGCAAGACTGTGACGTCACCATCAGTCTCAACAACCAGGCATCACCCGTCGACGCATACCGCGCGATTCTGCGCGATAAACTACCGAAGCTGTTCCCCGGCACGAGCTTCACGTTTCCGGCCGGCGATATCACGGCGAAGATCCTGAACTTTGGCCTGCCGGCACCGCTCGATGTGCAGATCATCGGGCGCGATATGACGGCGAACATGGCCTACGCGCAGCGCGTGGTCGCCGCGATGCGCCGCATCCCGGGCATCGCCGATGCGACCATCGAACAGACACTGGCGCAGCCGACACTGCTGGTCTCCTCGCATCGCGCCTTCGCGCTAGGCGCGGGCCTGACCGAATCCGACATCGCCGACAACGCGCTGGCGACGCTGTCGGGCTCCGGACAAACCTCGCCGACCTACTGGCTCGATTATAAGACGGGGGTCTCGCACCTGGTGAACCTGCAAACACCGCAGACGCAGCTGACCTCGATGAGCGATCTGGAAATGATCCCGATCGACAAGGGCGACGGTGACCCGAACGGGCAGGGTGTGCAAATCCTTGGAAGCTTGAGCCAGATCAACCAGGTCGGGCGGCCGCTCGAGGTGTCGCATCGCGACATCATGCCCGTGATCGACATTTACGCGAGCAACGCCGGACGCGATTTGGGCGCCGTGAGCGATGCGGTCGAGGCCGTTTTGCAGCGAATGAAAGGCGACGTGCCGCACGGCGCGATCGTGCAAGTGCAGGGCCAAGGGGTGACGATGAAGGCGGCATATGTGCAGCTGCTGGTGGGGCTCGCCTTCTCGATCCTGCTCGTCTATCTTGTGATTGTCGTCAACTTCCAGTCCTGGCTCGATCCTTTCATCATCATCACAGCGCTACCGGGCGCGCTGACCGGGATCGTCTGGTCGCTGTTCCTGACCGGCACCACGCTGTCCGTACCCGCGCTGACCGGCGCGATCATGTGCATGGGCACCGCAACTGCCAACTCGATCCTGGTGGTGGCCTTCGCCCGCGACGAGTTGGCCGCCCATGGTGACCCGGTCCGCGCCGCCGTGACGGCCGGTTACGCGCGCTTGCGGCCGGTGCTGATGACGGCGCTGGCGATGGTGATCGGCATGCTGCCGATGTCGATGGCCAACACGCAGAATGCCCCCCTCGGGCGCGCGGTGATCGGTGGGCTCTTGGTTGCGACATTCGCGACATTGATGTTCGTGCCGTGTGTCTTTGCCCTGCTGCACCGGAAGCGCTCAACCGCCGGAGAATTGTCATGAAGCGACGCCTGTTGATCTTCGGGTTGCCGGTTGCGGTCTTGGCCGCATTGCTGCTGTACGGGATAGCGGCGCGCGAACGGGCGCTTGCGGCCCTGGCACGCGTCTCAGATGAACAGGCGGTCATTCCGGTCCAGGTCATCAGCCCGCAGAGGGGCCCCGCCACGCGTCCGCTCATCCTGCCGGGAACGGTGCGCGCCTGGTACGAGGCACCGATCTTTGCGCAGGTCGCCGGCTACGTGCAGGGCTGGAACGCGGACTATGGGGCGACCGTCAAGGCGGGGCAGTTGTTGGCGACGATCGACGCGCCGAGTCTGGATGCCCAGTACGCAGCCGCAAAGGCGAATTTCAAAGTGGCGCAAGCGAACTATCAACTTGCGGTTTCCACCGCCGCACGTTGGCAGGCGCTCGCTGGAACGCCGGCGGTCTCAAATCAAGAAGTGGAAGTGCAGACCGCCGGTGCGGCGGCGCGCAAGGCCGAGCTGGAAGTATCCGCACAGGATGTCGCGCGCTACGCCGCGCTCGAGGCATTCAAGCGCGTGGTGGCGCCATTCGACGGCGTCGTTACCGCGCGTCTGACCGATGTCGGCAGCTACGTCAACGCCGCGGGAGGCGATGTGTCGGCCCGCGGTAGCGCGGCGGAACTTTTCACCGTCGCCGACGTGCACGAGATGCGGGTGTTCGTGTCGGTACCGCAGGACTATGCAAGCTTGTTGACTCCAGAGACCACGGCGACGCTGCATCAGCCTTCGCAACCGGGACAATCCATCGAGGCCAGGTTCCTGACGACGGCGCGGGCTTTCAACGCCAATACGCGAACGGCGGTGACGGAGTTGACGGTGGACAATTCCAACCACGCACTATGGCCCGGTACGTACGTGGATGTCGTCTTCCAGGTGCCGACCGATCCGAAGGTGCTCACGATGCCCGAATCGGCGCTGATCTTTCGTGCGGACGGGGCGCAGGTGGCGATCGTCGACACGCAGAACCGGGTCCATCTGCGCAACGTGACACTGGGACAAAATCTGGGACAAACGGTGCAGGTCACCAGCGGCCTATCGCCCGGCGACAAGCTCGTGAATAATCCGCCGGCAGGCCTGCTCGAGGGGCAGTCGGTGAAACCCGTAACGCCGGCCGCGGGCTACGCGATCGCGCCGCAAACGACGGCGGCGCAGAAGCCAGGCACGCCATGAAACATGTCGCCGCGCTTGTCGCATCGCTAGCTGTGGCGCTGCTCGCGGGCTGCGATCTCGCGCCGGTCTATGATCCGCCGCATTTCATTCTGCCCGAGTCCTATCAGGGCAGCGGCCCCTTCGTGGTCGCGCATCCGGAGGCGGCCCTCTCGCCGCGCGAGGACTGGTGGACGCTGTTCGGCGATACGCGACTGAATGAACTCGAGGACCAATTGGGGCGTGCGAACCCGACCCTCGCGGCAGCCGCGGACGTCTACGACCAGGCACGGAGCCTCGCGGCCGAGGCGCAATCAGCGCTCTCGCCGCAGGTGAGCGCGAACGCAGGCACATCGTATAACAAGTCGTCCGTGAATCGTCTCTTTCGCGCGCCTAATAGCAACGCGCCGCTTCGCGAGGCCTCGAATGTGTGGGGGCTGGCGGCCTCGTGGGAGCCGGATTTCTGGCATTCGCTGCGCAACAGCGCGCACGCGCAGAAGCGCCTCGCGCAGGCCGGCGCCGCGGACCTGGCGAACGCGCGGTTGAGTCTCGAGGCGGAGTTGGCGAGCGACTATGTCGCCGTGCGCGGACTCGACGCACAGCTCGAGGTCCTGCGCCAGTCGATCGCCTCGTATCAAGCGGCGGTCGAGGTGGCGCGGCTGCGCACGCGCGGGCAGATCGCCAATGGTCTCGATCTGGCGCGGGCCTTGAGCCAACTCGATTCCGCGCAGGCTCAGGAGACTGAGACCCGGCTGCAACGCGATCTGATGCAGCATGCCGTCGCCGTGCTCATCGGCGCGATGCCGAGCACTTTCTCGATCGCGCCGACTGCTGAGTTTCGATTGGCTCCGCCGCAGCTTCCGGCGGGCGTGCCTTCGGAGCTGCTGCAACGCCGGCCCGACATCGCCAGCGCCGAACGTCAGATGGCGGCTGCGAACGCTGAAGTCGGCGTGTCGCGCGCTGCGTTCTATCCCAACGTAACATTCAATCTAGCGGGAGGCTTCCAGGATAGCGGATTCAATCTGCTGAGCCTGCCGAACAGCCTCTGGTCGGTCGGGGCGGCGGCCGTGGAGCCGCTGTTCGACGGCGGTCTGCGGCGGGCGCAGCTGCGCCACTCGTGGGGACAATACGCGCAGACGCGCGACAGCTATCGGGCGACGGTGCTGGCTGCCTTCCAGGAAGTGGAGGACGGACTGAGCCAGACCCAGCGTCTGGCGACAGAGGACATGCAGGAACACGAGGCCGGCGATCAGGCCGGGCAGGCGTTGTCGATCTCCACGATGCTCTACAAGGACGGGCTCGACAACTATCTGAGTGTCTCCGTTGCCCAAGTGCAGGCACTCGCGGCGCAGCTCACCGAAGTCCAAATACGCGTCCGCCAGATCCAGGCAGCCGTGTCGCTCATTCGCGCATTGGGCGGCGGTTGGACCGTGAAAGCTCTGCCTGATGAAAAGCAGACCCTGCAGGCGGGGCCGCCGCTCGACTACGGCACACCGGCAAAGAAGTGACATCCAACTTTCATTTGAAGATGCACCTTACGATTTCTCTTTGTTGCCCCTTCGGGGTCACATCCTGAAAACCCGGTTCACGAAATGTTGCCGGCGATCCCATGTAGGTATATAGGCGAGGCCCAGGCTCAACCGGATACCCCTCGATAATCCTCGCTCCTTGAGAGCGAGCGTAATCGAGTCCTGCCTTTAGAAGTCCACGAGTGACTTGCCTGCGCCGCCTGCACGCACCAATTCCGTGAGCCTATCCGCACGGATCTGTTTGGTGGATTTCTGATATTCGGTGCTCCGCACCGGAAGCTATGTCAGTGCAGCATAGCCGAAAACCGTCCGTCAACGCTTCAAGTCGGCGGCCGTCCATGATGGGTCAGCGTGATAGCCGGTCATGGCTCCCGCGATATTCGCCGTATTTGGGCCGAGATCCTTTTCCGCCACGCCGCCTTTCTGGGTGGCGATGAAGGTCATCACTCCGGAGGAGCGGTACATGGCCGGATACGCGATGGCGGCAAATCCACCGCCTGAGTTTGGGAGGATACGGAAGTAATAGCCGCGCAAGAGAATCGGTTTGTTCGCACGCTCTAGCTGGGGAAGAAGCGTCTCGACCAGACGATCCGCCTCGCTGTCCGTTCCGGGCTGCGTTTCCGCCGTGATCAGCGTGGCGCACATGCCGATCGCCGTCACTTCGTTTTCGCCGATCCGGCGGAACCGGACTTCCTCGGTTCCGGCTTTCGATTCGAATCTCCACACGCCGCTGCGCGACACCAGAGGAACCGGGAAAGGCCAGTTCTCGGCGCCGATGTATAAGGTCGTGATTCCGCCCGGCTCGCGCACCAACCGGTGCATTTCCTGATACTTCTGAGCGAAACGCTCGCGGTCGAGGGTGTCCTGGCCCCTGTCATCTGAGCTGATGAGCTCGCTCCCTCCGCCGAGAATCTTCCTCACCGCCGGCTCGTCATGCTGTTGGACGGCAGATGCAAGAGCGCGGCTTGCCTCGTCCGGAGATGCGAAGGTAGTCTGGCTCGATGATCCGGCCAGACATGATTCGACGGACCCCGCCGCGAACAGCGCACATGCCGCGAGCGCAGCGCATGCGGTTGATCTTGGCAGGCGTTGTTTTACGAACCCACTCTCCATTCCGCGGATCATTTGAAACTCCTTGGATTGATTGACCGTTGTACCGGCGCCATTCATCGGTGACCTCCGCCGCCGTGACCT
>Ga0210398_10002025_pt1 | contig 20160 bp, 16 predicted proteins | sample IncBWC4OmetaG_FD_161047 | JGI IMG/M metagenome (GOLD analysis project Ga0210398, IMG submission 161047) | Forest soil microbial communities from Barre Woods Harvard Forest LTER site, Petersham, Massachusetts, United States - Inc-BW-C-4-O | ecosystem: Environmental > Terrestrial > Soil >...
CTGAGCCGAGCCGAGGCCTAAAAAACCTCGGATGCCGCGGTGGGGCGCCGAAAGGCGAGCGCGCCCGCTCCATTTTTTGAGGTCTCCGGCGACCTCGGTCTTCCCGCAGTGGGAAGACAGGAGAAAGGGCGCGCGCCGCATCGTTTCGATGCGGCCCGGTGGTGCGCCTCTCGGCGCTCCGCCTCCCTTCTTTCAAGGGAGGAGATTTTTGGCGACGCTTTTTTTGCTTAGGCAAAGCTCGGATGCGAAGCCGCATCGCGACAACGGATCAGCGCATTTGCAGAAAGGACGGTCACGCCATGGCCCGGCGATCGAACGGCGAGGCGCACGCGAATCGACGCAGCGGCCTATACGCGCCGTATCTGCGCCGCCGGTGCTTTGGCGGCGCCCGCTCGCGCCGGTGGATTGGCGCGCTGCTTGAGCAGCGAAATGAAGCGCTCCTCGGGCATCGGCTGGCCGAGCAAAAAGCCCTGGCCGTAATCGCAACCCATGCTGACCAGCGCCAGCGCGTCGGACGCTTTCTCGATGCCGACGGCGACCGCGGCGCTGCCGAAATTATGCGCCAAGTCGATCACCGTCTTGCACAGCGGCGCGTTGACCTTGTCGCTGCCGCAATCGGTGACAAAGGCGCGGTCGAGCTTGATCTCGGCGAACGGCAGTTCCTTGAGCCGCGCAAACGAGGAATAGCCGCGGCCGAAATTGTCGATCGCGAGCCGCACGTCGAGGTGCTGGAGCTTCTTGGTGATGTCGTTGGCCAAGGCCAGGTCGGACACGATCTGCTCTTCGGCGACATCGATGATGAGGCCCGGCCATTTTTCGAATTTTTCGCGGTGGCTTTCGACGATGTCGGCCACCGGCACCTTGACCAGCGCGCTGATCGGGATGTTGACCGCGGGCCGCAGGTTGACGCCGAGCTTGGAGAAATTGAGGCTGGCTTGCAGCGCCTGTTCGAGCGCCTGTTCGGACAGCGTGACCAGGTCGCCCTCGCTGGCGCCGGGCATGAACGCGCTGGGCTCCAGCACGCCGTTCTGCGGATGCCGCGCGCGGGAATAGGCTTCGACGCCGATGAGCTGCTTTTTGCGCAGGTCGATCTTCGGCTGATACCAGAACTCGATCCAACGGTTGCGCAGCGCGTCGCGCAGATCGACGCGGCCGGCGACCGCCGGCGGCTCGCCGAGCCGAAGGTCCTGCAAAACTTTCAGGACCACGGCGGTCTCGAACGGCTTCTTGAGAACGGGCAGCATGCGCAAATGATGCTGCTCGCCGATGCTCTTGACGTGGGCGAGCACCGCCGAGCCGCGGTTGCTCATCAGCTGCACGGCACCCGTATAGGCGGCGCGCGAGAGCGCGAGGATGCACTCGATGGCATCGGCCGATTCGAGCGCGATGTTGAGGAACACGAGCTTCGGCTGGCGCTGGGTCAGCGCCGGCCGCACCGCCTGGCCGTCGGGAAGCTCTTGCGTATCGATGCCGGCGCCGTGCAGCACCAGCGACAGAAAATGCCGGATGCTGGCGTCGGTATCGACGACAAAGCACAGCGGTGCGCGCCCCTCGGCGCTGGCCGCTTCGGCGTCGGGTGTCGCGGCAATGCTGGCTGATTGCGCGGGGCCCATTCCCAAATCCAAGCGCCAACGTGACGGGAGGGCATCATTGGTGGAAATTTGTTAACTGTCGGTTTCGACGGTGAGGCGGGTTTGCCTGATCTGCTGCGGTGAAACGGCGCCGGCCGGCGCCGGGCGCATGCCACCCGTATGACCCGTGCAATACCGCGCTCTTGCCACTATGGTAGCTTCAAACGCAATTGCTTCGCCGCCGCGCGCGCGGGGCGCGACAACCGAGCGATGCCAAGGGGAGACGAGATGCCCAAAAAGGATGCAAGCCTAAAGCTGAACCGCCGAAAATTCCTCACCGCGGCCGCCGTTGCCGGCGCCAGCGGTGCCGTCAGCCCCGCCAGCCCCGCCACAGCCGCGACCGCGGCGGAACCGCAGCAAAAGCTGCCGTCGGCACTGCCGCCGAACGCCCGCGTCGCCGCCGCCGAGGCCGGCGTGCCGGATGTTCCGCCCTATGCGGGCGAGGGCCGGCCCGGCTCCGATTTCATGGTCGACGTCATCAAGACGCTCGACATCAAATACCTGCCGGCCAATCCGGCATCGAGCTATCGCGCCATCCACGAGTCGCTGATCAATTACGGCAAGAACACGATGCCGGAATTCCTCACCTGCACCCATGAGGAAGTCGGCGTCGGCATTGCCCACGGCTATTACAAGATCGCCAACAAGCCGCTGATGACGCTGTGCCACGGCACCGTCGGACTGATGCACGCGACGATGAACATTTACGACGCGTTCTGCGATCGCGCGCCGGTGATCGTGCTCGCCGGCAACGACATGGATGCCGCGCACCGCTCGCCGGGCGTGCCGACCGTGCATTCGGCGCAGGACATCAACGCCATCGTGCGCGACTACACCAAATGGGACGACACGCCGGTCTCGGCGCAGCATTTTGCGCAATCGTTCGTACGCGCCTATCAGATCGCCACCACGCCGCCTTACGCGCCGGTGGTGATTTCGCTCGACGACGGCCTGGCGACCGAGCCGGTCAGGGACTACGGCCAGAAACTCTACATTCCGAAATTCGTGCCGACGGCGGCGCCGGCGGGCGAGCAGGGCGCGGTGCGCGAGGCGGCGCGGCTTCTGGTCAACGCCGAGCATCCGGTGATCGTCGCCGACCGCGCGGTCAATACCGAGAAGGGCATCGCCCTTCTGGTGCAGCTCGCCGAGCTGTTGCAGGCGCCGGTGGTGCGGCAGCGCGGGCGGCTCAATATCCCGAATACCCACTATCTCAGCCGGCCGGCGACGGTCATTCCTCAAGCCGACGTCATTCTCGGCCTGGAGCTGACCGACTATTGGGATACGGTCAACAAGTTCGTCGACAACAACGCCGAAGGCGTCGGCACTAACAGCTCACGGATCAAGCCCGATACCAAACTGATCAGCATCAGCACCTTGCAGCTGATGACGAAGTCCAACTACCAGGAGTTCCAGCGCTTCCAGAGCGTCGACGTGCCGATTGCGGGCGACGTCGAGGCGACCTTGCCGTCGCTCATCGAGGCGGTGAAATACGCGCTGACCGACGACCGCAAGAACGTCGCGGCCCAGCGCGGCCAGGCGATCCGCAAGGATCACGACAAGGGCCGTGATGGCACGAGGCAGGCGGCCGCCATCGCCTGGGACGCGAGCCCGATCTCGACGGCGCGGCTGTGCGCGGAGATTTACGGCCAGATCAAGGATCTCGACTGGTCGCTGGTGCCGTCGTCGGGCGACGTCAGCGGCTGGCCGCTGCGGCTGTGGCCGATGGACAAGCACTATCATTGGACCGGCACGTCCGGCGGCTACGGCGTTGGCTGGGGTTGTCCGGCTTCGGTGGGCGGGGCGCTCGCCAACCGCGACGAGGGCCGCTTCTCGGTCTCGATCCAATCCGACGGCGATCTGATGTATGTGCCGGGCGCGTTATGGACCGCCGCACGGCACAAGATTCCGATGTTGGCGGTGATGCACAACAACCGCGGCTATCATCAGGAGGTGATGCACGTGCAGCGCCTCTCCAACTTCCGCAATCGGGTTGCCAATAACGGCAACGATCTGGGCCCGATCGGCACCAGCATCATGAATCCCGATATCGAGTACCACAAACTTGCCGAATCCATGGGCTGGTGGGCCAAGGGGCCGATCAAGGATCCGGCCGAGCTTGGGCCGGCGCTGAAGGAAGCGGTCGCCGTCGTGAAATCCGGCCAGCCGGCGCTGGTCAACGTCTGGACGCAACCGCGGTAAGGAATTGAGGAATGAGATTCGTTGGCGTTTATCTTGCGCTGTCGGCAGCGTTTGCCGCCGGCGTCGTAAATCCCGCGGCGGCGGCCTCGGTGGAAAACGGCAAGACCGCATTCGTGAAGAACGGCTGCTGGCAATGCCACGGCTTTGAAGGCCAGGGCTCGGTCACCACCAGCGCCGGCCGGGTCATTGCCGACACCCAGCTGCCGGCCGATGCGTTTGCGGCCTATGTGCGCAAGCCCACGGGTGCGATGCCGCCGTTCAGTGCGACGGTCCTATCGGATTCCGATCTCGCCGACATCTACGCCTATCTGGAAGCGCGGCCGAAGCCGCAGGCCGCCAAGGACATCCCGCTGCTCAACCAATAGCGCGATCGGCTGTACTCACGCGGCAAGGCGCGAAGCCTGCGAGGCGAGACGACGATGACCGGTTTGATGCGGCTCGGCGCCTTCTTCAATCCGACCGGCCATCATGTGGCGTCGTGGCGGCATCCGCGCGCGCAGGCCGACGCCGGCATCAATTTCGCGCACTATCTCGAAATCACCCGCACGGCGGAGCGCGGCAAGTTCGACATGGTGTTCTTGGCCGATAATCTCGGCGTGCGGCAGGCGCATATGGAGGCGCTGAGCCGCTCGGCGCAATATATCGCCAATTTCGAGCCGCTGACGCTGCTCGCCGCGCTCGCCACCCACACCTCCCATATCGGCCTCGTCGCGACCGCCTCGACCAGCTACAACGAGCCGTTCCATGTCGCGCGCAAATTCGCTTCGCTCGATTGGCTCTCCGGCGGCCGGGCGGGCTGGAATCTCGTGACCTCGGGCCAGGAGAACGAGGCGCGCAATTTCAGCCGCGAAAAGCACTATGAGCACGGCGAGCGCTACGACCGCGCGCGCGAGTTCGCCCGCGTCGTGCTTGGCCTGTGGGATACCTGGGACGACGATGCTTTCGTCCGCGACAAGGAAACCGGGCAGTTCTTTCATCCGGACAGGCTGCACAACCTCAACCATCGCGGCGAGCATTTTGCCGTGCTCGGCGCGCTCAACATCCCGCGCTCGCCGCAGGGCCATCCGGTGATCGTGCAGGCCGGCGGCTCCGATGACATGATCGCGGTGGCCGCGGAATTCGCCGAGGTGATTTTTTGCGCGCCGCTGACGCTCGAAGCGGCGCAAAGCTTCTACGCGACGCTCAAAGGCCGGCTCGCCGCTTACGGCCGCGCGCCTGACGAGATGAAGATCATGCCGGGGCTCAGCTGCGTCATCGGCCGCACCGATGCCGAGGCAGAGGAGAACTACGAGTATTTGAACTCGCTGATCCATCCCATCGTGGCGCGCGAGATCCTCTCGATGGTGCTCGGCAATGTCGATCTGACGCCGTACCCGTTCGACGGCCCGCTGCCGGAGAATTTGCCGCGCTCGAACGCGAGCCAGAGCATTTTCGAAAATGTCACCGCGATGGCGCGGCGTGAAAAACTTTCCATCCGCCAGGTTGCCACCCGCGTCGCCGGCGCCCGCGCCAAGGCGGTGATCCGCGGCTCGCCGCAAACCATCGCCGACTACATGGAAGAATGGTTCCGTAACGACGGCTGCGACGGCTTTAATATCATGCCGCCGTTCCTGCCGGGCGGGCTCGATGATTTTGTCGACCTGGTGATTCCGCAATTGCAGCGGCGCGGCCTGTTCCGCACCGAATACGAAGGCAAGACCTTGCGCGACAATCTCGGCCTCAAGCGTCCCGCAAGCCGCCATGCCGAGCCGCCACAACGTGTCGCATCGGGAGGGTAATGGTGATCAGCGTCAAACGACTGGGGCATGCCACGCTGACGACGCCGGATATCGAGCGGCAGATTGCCTATTACACCGAGGTCGTCGGCCTCACCCTGGTCGAGCGGACCAAGGATCGTGCCTTTCTCGCCTGCAAGATGGGGCTCGAGGCGATCGCGCTCGAGCCGGGCAGGGGCAATGCGCTGTCGCGGCTGGCTTTCCAGGTCGCGCCGGAAACCGATCTTGGCGAAGTTTCACGCGCGCTTGCCAAAGACGGCGTAAAGACCGAGCGGGCGAGCGGCCTATCGCCCGGCGTCGCCGAGGCGATCGTGTTCACCGATCCGAAGGGCACAAAAATCGAGATTTTTTCCGACTATGTTTTCGCCAAGGATGATGGCCGCACCGCCGGCATCATGCCGCTAAAACTCGGCCATGTCGCCTATCGGGTCGACGACGTGCAGAAAATCGTAAAGTTCTATTGCGACGTGCTCGGCTTCCGCGTCTCCGACTGGCGCGACGACACCTTTGCCTTCCTGCGCTGCAATACCGATCACCACACCGTCAATTTCGTCCACGACGCCGAGCCGCAGCTGCACCACATCGCCTTCGAAGTGAAGGACTGGGCCGAGATCCAGCGCGCCGCCGAAACGCTGGCCCGCCACGACATCCATCTGGTCTGGGGCCCGGGCCGCCACATCATCGGCCACAATATCGCGATCTATCACCGCAACGCCGACAAGGTGCGCGTCGAGTTCTTCTGCGAGATGGACCAGATGAAGGACGAGGCGCTGGGCTATTTCGATCCGCGGCCGTGGCACCAGGATCGGCCGCAGCGGCCGAAAGTGTGGGGCCCGGACACGCTGCGCAACTATTGGGGTTATGGCTCCGAGCGCGTCATCCGCGGCTATCAAACCATCGAGTAATTTCTCGTACTCGACCGTGCTCCGCGGCGATTAGTTTGGACCGGCGGTGTTGTCGGCGCCGACAAGGCGCCGCGTTACCGACGATGCAAATATTGCTCGGCACGTATCAACGCCTTGTGGCATTTTGGACACGCGGCCGCAAAATGAATATGCGCCGTCCTAAAAAACATTAAGGTTGTGTTTACCAACTAATAAACCTTCGATAGTGTGAGGTCGTCGTCGTTCGGCGACGTCTATGTTGGAATTCCTGGAAAGCGATGAGTTATTTTGCGCGCGGTGCGCTCGCGGCCGCCGAATGGTAGCGGCTGTTCGTCATGTGGGGAGGTTAGTCATGTTAAAGGTAGTGCTTGCTGCATTGGGTTTTACCGCAGTGTTTGCGATGGACTTGGCAAGGGCCGCCGAATTCGGTCCGCTGCCGGCCAGCGCAGAGGCGGCAACCCGGTCATGGACCGGATGTTATGTCGGACCTGAGCTTGGCGGCATCATCACTGGCGGTACCAGCGGTGCGGGCGGCGGGCTCGCCGCCACCATCGGTGGCCTCGCCGGCTGCAACTATCACTCCGGACATGCCGTATTCGGCGCCGAAGGGGAGATCATGTGGTCGAACCTCTCGGGGAGCAACGACACGGCCAGCGCCGGCCTCTTTCCGACCAGCTCATTCGCAACGACGCAGAACCGGTGGAACGGGGATATTGCCGCACGGATCGGATATTTGTTCCGCTACGACATTCTCAGCTACCTCAAAATCGGAGCGGCGTTCGGCGACTACAAATTCACGACGACAACCACGACATTCCCGTTTCCCGAAACGTTGACAAGCGGAGGTCTGTGGATGGCCGGGTTGTTGCTGGGCGGCGGTGCCGAGCTTATGCTCACTCCCCATTGGTTTGCCCGAGGCGAGTTTGACGTCGTCCTGTTCAGTCCCAAGGACGCGACATTGACGTGCACGCCAACGGTATTTTGCACCTCGGGCGCCACTCTCTCGACGCAAGCTGAAGCGCAGTTTCACGCCAAGATAGGCGTCACCTACCGGTTCATGTGACCGCGTTCAGCAAGGGAGAGTACGATCCGACGTGGCCTCGGCGCGTGAGCCATGAGTACACGAGGTCGTGAGCATATGAGGATCGACTGACCGGCCAATTGTGATTGGCGCGTGTTGCGCGAAGCGGCCTAAAAGCCCATCTGGACATGGCGCGGCGCATGCGCGCAAGGGAGGAGACCAATGGCTTCCAGCAAAATGGCTTCCAGCAAGTGGACGATGGCCGGCGCGCTGCTTTTGATCCCGGCTCTCGGCTTTGCGGTGAGCGTGTTTGCGGTGAACTTGGCAGCGGCGCAGGAGCCGGCAGTCTCCATCCCGGCGCCGGCGCAGGATGCGGCGGCTCCGGACGGCGCCACGACGCAGACCGTCGTTCTCGCCGGTGGCTGCTTCTGGGGCGTCCAGGCGGTGTTTGAGTACACCAAGGGCGTCACCAGCGCGGTCTCCGGCTATTCGGGCGGCACCAAGGAGACGGCGCACTACCAGATGGTCGGCACCGAGCGCACCGGGCACGCCGAGTCGGTGCAGGTGACGTTCGATCCGAAGCAAATCTCCTACGGCAAGATTTTGCAGATCTATTTTTCCGTGGCGCACAATCCGACCGAGCTCAATTACCAGGGCCCGGATTCCGGCCCGTCCTATCGCTCGGCGATCTTCTATGCCAACGACGAGCAGAAGCGGCTTGCGGAGGCCTATATCGCCCAGCTCGATCAGGCCCACGTCTTCAAGGCGCCGATCGTGACAAAACTCGAAGCTCTCAAGGGCTTTTATCCGGCCGAGGACTATCACCAGGACTTTCTGGTTTTGCACCCGACCTATCCGTACATCGTCGTCAACGACCAGCCGAAAGTCGGCAATCTGAAGCGGTTGTTTGCCGATCAATATCGCGACACGCCGGTCACCGTGATGGCGGCAAACCGGCCGACCCAGTAAGTCCCGCCAAAAGTCCGAGTTCCGCATCGCCAAAGCGCCAAGCCAGCCGCGTCCCGCCCGGGGGCGCGGAGCGCGACCTTTGATCTATAGCCATCGGCGGCAGCCTGACGTATCGTGGTTGAGGGAGACCGGGCGAGCAAAAGCCCGCTCCGCGACAACGAGGAAATGGGGAGGGAAGCCACATGGCTATGGCGACAACGCTCGGGACACTGCCCGAGGCCGAACACAGCGCGCAACTGCGCAAGGCCGTCATCGCGTCGACGGTCGGTACGGCGATCGAGTGGTACGACTTTTTCCTTTACGGCACCGCCGCCGGTCTGGTCTTCGGCAAGCTCTACTTCCCCAATTCGGATGTGCTCTCGGGAACGCTGCTCGCCTTCGGCACCTATTTCATCGGCTTCGTCGGCCGGCCGATCGGGGCTGCCATTTTCGGCCATTACGGCGACCGCATCGGCCGCAAGGCGACCCTGATCGCCACGCTGCTGTGCATGGGATTGGCGACCTTCGCCATCGCTTTCGTACCGACATATTCGTCGATCGGCATCTGGGGCGCGGTGCTGTTGACCGTGCTGCGCATGATCCAGGGTATCGGCGTCGGCGGCGAATGGGGCGGCTCGGTGCTCTTGGCCATGGAATGGTCGCGCACCCATAACCAACGCGGTCTGGTAGCGGCCTGGCCGCAATTCGGCGTGCCCTGCGGGCTGTTGTTGTCGAACCTCGCCATCCTTGCCTTTAGCGCATGGGCGACGGGCGACGACTTCCTGGTCTGGGGCTGGCGCATTCCGTTCGCGCTGTCGATCATCCTGGTCGGCGTCGGCCTGTGGATCCGGCTCGGCATCCTCGAGACGCCGGTGTTCCAGCAGCTCCTGGACACCAACAAGGTCGAGAAGGCGCCGATCCTCGAAGTCATCAAGAAGCAGCCGATGCAGATCCTCTGGTCGGCGTTGCTGCGGCTCTCCGAACAGGCGCCGTTCTACGTCTTCACCGCCTTTGTGTTCGCCTACACGGTCGGCACCCTGAAGATGGACCGCAACTTTATCCTGGCCGCGGTGATGGCGGCGGCCTGCGTGTCGTTCTTCACCATTCCGCTCGCCGGGCACTTCTCCGACCTGATCGGGCGCAAGAAGATGTACCTGATCGGCGTCGTGGTGATGGGCATTTTCGGGTTCGTCTATTTCGGCATGGTGGACACGGCAGTGCCGGCCTTGGTCTTCATCGCCATCGTGCTGTCGCTCATCCCGCACGATCTGCAGTACGGACCGCAGGCGGCGCTGATCGCTGAATCGTTCACGCCGCGGCTGCGCTATAGCGGCGCCTCGCTCGGCTATCAGCTGGCGTCGATCATCGCCGGCGGCCCGGCGCCGTTGATCGCGACCTGGCTGTTCGCGACCTACCATTCGGGCTATGCGATCTCCTGCTATATCGCCGTGCTTGCCGTCATCAGCTTCATCGCGGCCGCGATGATGCCGGACTATACGGGCAAGGATATTTCGGACACCGCGTATAGCGACGACTAGCTGACGCCTGATCTGCGGAGGCGAGCGTCATGGCTCGCCCCGCAAAGGGCTTGGAGCCCGGTTTCAGCGCCGCTGAACCGGGCTCTTGCTTTGTGAGGGTTAAAGCACCGCGCCGCTTTGCGGATCGATCAGGTGCATGCGGTCCATGTCGGCGTAAAGCCGCATCGGCTCGCCCGGGCCGGTGGCGGCGCCGGGGTCGACCCGGCCGCAGACTTCCTGGCCGTCGACGGTGAAATACACCATCGTCTCCATGCCCATCGGCTCGACGACGTCGAGCGTCGCCGAAAATTCGCATTGCGGGTCGCGATCGTTGCGCCGCGGCTCGGTGATGTGCTCGGGCCGCAGCCCGAAGATCAGCTCCTTGCCGGCGAAACCCTGGTAGTGAGCCGACCGCGATGCCGGCACCGGCAGGCTGATGGCGTCCGACAGGCGCACCCGCAAGCCGGCGCCGTTCTGCTCCAGGCGGCAGCGCAAAAAATTCATCGCCGGCGAGCCGATGAAGCCGGCGACGAAGCGCGTCTTGGGGTGGTGATAGAGATCCTGCGGCGTGGCGATCTGCTCGATGACGCCGCCGTTCATGACCACGACCCGGTCGGCGAGCGTCATGGCCTCGACCTGGTCGTGGGTGACATAGACCGTGGTGGTCTTGACCATCTGGTGCACGCGCTTGATCTCGGTGCGCATCTGCACGCGCAGCTTGGCATCGAGATTCGACAGCGGCTCGTCGAACAGGAACACTTTTGGATTGCGCACGATGGCGCGGCCCATGGCGACTCGCTGGCGCTGGCCGCCGGACAGCGCTTTCGGCTTGCGGTCCAATAGCTCGGTGATGTCGAGGATGCGCGCGGCATGGTCGACGCGCTTGCGGATCTCTTCCTTGGGGAACTTGCGCAGCTTCAGCCCGAACGACATGTTCTCGAACACCGACATGTGCGGGTAGAGCGCGTAGTTCTGGAACACCATCGCGATGTCGCGGTCTTTCGGCGGCAGATCGTTGACCACCTCGCCGCCGATAGAGATGTCGCCAGCGGTGATCTCCTCGAGGCCGGCGATCATGCGCAAGGTTGTCGACTTGCCGCAGCCCGAGGGCCCGACCAGGACGACGAATTCATTGTCAGGGATATCGAGGCTGATATTGCGGACGACGTCGACGTCATCGAAACGCTTGACCACGTTACGCAACGATACTTCCGCCATAATCTTTCAGCCTTTCGTGGCGCCCGCGGTCAAGCCCGCGATGTAATAGTCCATCAGGAACGCGTAGATCACCAACGGCGGGGCGGCCGCCATCAGCGCGCCGGCCATCAGCATGCCCCACTTGTAGACGTCGCCGCGAATGAGGCTCGTCACCGTGCCGACGGTGAGCACCTGCTGGTCGGCGGAGTAGAGGAACGCCATCGGATAGACGAAGGCCGCCCACGACACCGTGAAGGCAAAAATCATCGCCGCAATGATGCCGGGCAGCGCCACCGGGATGAAGATCTTGGTGAGCATCTGCATATGGCCGGCGCCGTCGATCAGGGCCGCCTCGTCGAGCTCTTTGGGGATGGACTGGAAATAGCCGATCATGATCCAGGTGCAGAACGGCACCGTGAGCGTCGGATAGACCAGGATCATGCCCCAGTAGTTGTTGAGCAGCCCGACCGCCTTGACGATCTGGAACAGCGGAATGAACAGCAGCGTGTCAGGAACGAGATAAGTCAAAAAGATTCCCGTCGCCAGGATGCTCGAGCCCCAGAACTTCATGCGGCCGAGCGAGAACGCCGCCAGCACGCTGACCACCATGGTGATGGCGACGACGGAGACCGTGACGATGATGGTGTTCTTGAAGAAGATCAAAAAGTCGGTCTGGGTCAGCAGGATCTTGAATTGATCGAGCGTAAAACCGTTGGCGACGATCCACGGATTGGTCGCCATATGCGCCACCTCGGCGTCGCTCTTGAGCGCGGTGACGACCATGTAATAAGGCGGGATGAGGAAGAAGATCGCGAAGATCACCAGAAACACATACGAGGTGATCAACGCCCAGCGGCGATTGCGGCTGAGGCTGGCGCGGACACCGAGACTTTTGGGGGCGCGAACGGCGACTGCGGCAGTGCTCATCCGATTTCCCTGCCGCGCTTGCGCACGCCGCGCAGGATGAAGATCGCCGCGAAGGCGAGGATCGGGAACATGAACAGCGAGGTGGCGGCTCCCAGCGGCAGGTCGCCGGAGCGGATGCCGAGCATGAAGGAATAGGTCGCGAACACATGCGTCATGTTGCGCGGGCCCCCCGCGGTCATGATCTGCACGATGTCGAAATTGGCGAAGGTGACGATCAGCGAGAACAGCACGGTGATGGCGATGATGTTGCGCATCATCGGCAGCGTGATGTGGACGAATTTCTGCCAGGCACTGGCGCCGTCGATGGAGGCGGCCTCATAGAGCTGTTCCGGCACCGATTTGAGCGCCGCCAGATACATGATCAAAAAGAACGGCGCGCCGTACCAGACGTTGACCAGGATGACCGAGAAGCGCGCCCAATAAGGGCTGCTCAGCCACGGAACTTCCTCGAAGCCGAGGCTCGAAAGGATGTAGTTGAACGCCGAGTGGGTCGGATCGAACAGCCACCACCAGCCGAGCGAGGACAGCGCCAGCGGAATGACCCACGGCACCAGCAGCATGCCGCGCCACTTGCGCTGACCTTTGACCGGCAGGTTGTTGATCAGGTGGGCGGTGACGAGCCCGATCAGCGCTTTGAAGAACACGGCGCTGAGCGCGAAGATGGCGGTCTGCTCCATCACCATCCAGAACACGTCGCGCGACAGCAAGAAGCTGAAATTGCCGAGCCCGATGAAGCGGGTCTGCGCCTTATTGAGCATCGACAGATAGATCGAATAGCACGCCGGATAGAGCACCAGGCTCGAGATGATGAGGATCAGCGGCAGGCACATCAGGAAGGCGATGGTCGAGCGGCGGCGCATGAACAGCCGCAAGTTCCGGTTTGCCGACGCTTGCAGCCTTACGCCTTGAAGTCCCGGTGACCTGTTAAGTCCTTGAGACCATGTCTGGACGGTGTCTGCCATTCACGCCGCTGACCTTTCCGGGTCAGCCTCCCATCGCGTTTGAATCCTTAGCACGTGACACATGCCGGCCCCCCAAGGCCGGCATGTGCAGTTGCGGCGAACCGGCTTTAGGCGCGCAAGGTGCCTTCGAGCTCGTTCTCGGCCCATTTGATCACGGCATCGATCTTCTCGTTGCCCTGCGTGACCTTGGCGACCATCACGGTGTTGATCGCCTGGTTGTAGATCTGGGCGCCGACTTCCGACCGCGCCGGCGCGCCGGCCATCGAAGTCTGCTCGTCGCCGCGCGGCGGATAGCCGTAAACGGTGCCGACCGGCGGCTCGACGATCTTCCAGGTGTCGAGGTCGTACATGGTCTTGAACGACGGCAGGTCGTAGCCGGACGATGCCTGGACCAGTTGGGCGACCGATTCCTTCTGCGACAGATAGATCAACAGATCCTTTGCCGCGGCCTTGTTCTTGGAGAATTGCCACAGACCGTAGAACTGCGGCAATTGCCCGACGAAGCGGCCCTTCGGGCCCTTCGGCATCGGGTGGGTCCAGCAATTCGCCGCCACGGTCGGGTTGTCGCGCTTGGCGACCGCCCAGGCGCTCGGCGGGTTCATGATGCTGGAGCCCTTGCCGGAGATCAGCCAGCGGTTATTGCCGGCGTCATCCCAGGCGTAGACTTCCGGCGGGTTCACCGCCATCAGCTTCTTCATGTATTCGAGCGCCGCGCGGGTCTCGTCGGAGTTGACCTTGATGTTGTCCTTGGCGTCGACCATGACCACGCCATAGGAATTGAACAGCGCGCCGACCCAATCGACCGCGTCGGAGGTCTGGCCCATGGGCAAGCCGACCGGGAAGCCGGCGGCGTGCAGCTTCTGCGCCGACGTGAGATAGGTGTCCCAGGTCCAGGTGTCGGTCTTGGCCTTGTCCCACTTCGATTCGTCGGCCGGGAACATGTCGCGAATGTCGATGCCGGCGTGCTGCTGGTAGAGATCGAAGCGCGAGCAGCACGGTTTGACCTGGCTGCCGACCGTGGTCGGGATGCCGCGCCAGGTGCCTTTGATCTTGGCCAGATATTCGGCGACCGGGCTGATCGGGCCATATTGCTTCATCAGGCCGTTGGCGACGTCGTCGAGCGGCTCCAGCACGTTTTGGTGAATACGGATGTTCCAGTCGCGGTGGGACATGATGTCGTGGCCGGTGCCGGCTTGGGCTTCGGCGGCCGCAGTCAGCTTGTCCTTTTCACCCTGCGAGGTGATGTAGTCGATCTTGACCTCGCAATTGTTCTTGGCGCCCCATTCGTTGCAGAGCTTGGTGAGCGCATTGTTGGCGCCGGGTACCCAGTGGTCCCAGACGCCGAGCGACAGCGAGCCGGCGGCGTAGCTGTCTTTGACATAGGGCGCGGCAATGGCCGCGACGGAACCGAGCGCCGCGCTTTTAAGGATGTTGCGGCGGGTAGGGGAATTCAGGCGTGATTGGGTCATCAGGTCCTCCGTTTGGCCGCCATGTTTTTCTGAGTTTATTGGCGTGGCGGCAACATAGCCTGATCGCGCCGAGCCGGCTAGAGGCCGGCTGGGGCTAAGCGCCGCGTTCCCTGCTGCAATATGCGGCAGGGCAGGCGGCGCCGGCGTCACCCCGGCAGGCTTCGCTCACCGCCGGGAATGTGATAGCGTTTGTTTCATCCAAAAAGAAACGTCAGCAAAATTCACCCGAGGGAGGATCCAATGGCTCGCATTCACAGGCGAAATCTGCTTCGGCTGTCCGGCGCCGGGGCGTTGGCGGCAAAAAGCGGGGGGATCGCGGCAATCCTTGCGACCTCGCGGGCGCCCGCCTATGCCCAGGCCGCGACAGTGCATTGGCTGCGTTGGAACGACTTCATTCCCGCCTCAGACGAGCTTCTGAAGAAGCAAATCGTGCCGGAGGCCGAGAAGGCGCTCGGCATCAAGCTCACCATCGAAACCATCAACGGCAACGATCTGCAGGCGCGCACCACGTCTTCGATCCAGTCCGGCTCGGGCCCCGATATCATTTTGGGCCTGAACAACTGGCCGCAGCTCTACGCCGAGAGCGTCGCCAACGTGGACGACGTCGTCGAGGCGATCGGCAAGGCGCAGGGCGGCTTCTACAAGGAATCGACGGTGGTCGCCAACGACGGCAAGCGGTGGCTGGGCGTGCCGTGGTGCGTGCTCGGCGCCATGATCGTCTATCGCAAATCCTGGCTCGCCGAGCAGGGCGCCAACGCCTTCCCGGCAACCTGGGAAGAGTATCGCGCGGTCGGCAAGAAGCTGAAGGCCGCCGGCCATCCGGTCGGCCAGACGCTCGGCCACACTTTCGGCGATGCGCCGACCTTCACCTATCCGTATCTTTGGTCGTGGGGCGGCAAGGAAGTCGAGGCGGACGGCAAGACCGTCGTGCTCAATTCCAAACAAGCCGTCGACTCCGTGAAGTTCATGGTCGACTTCTGGAAGGACGCCCACGACGAAGGCGGGCTCGCCTGGGACGACACCAGCAACAACCGCGCCTTCCTCGCCGGCACCATCAGCGCCACCTTGAACGGCGCCTCGATCTATCTCTTGGCCAAGGGCAAGCCCGACACCTATCTTGATGAAAAAGGCAAGCCGATGTTCCAGGACATGGCGCATTCGCCCCTGCCCAAGGGCCCGAACGGCCAGTTCGGCTATCACTTGCCGATGACCAACATGCTGATGGGCTATTCGAAGAACCAGAAAGCGGCCAAGGACTTTCTCGCCTGGATGACCTCCAAGGACATCTATCAGAAATGGTTCAACTCGCAGCAGGGCTATTCGGTCGGTGCGACGACCGTATGGGAGGGCGATCCGCTCTGGAACAACGATCCGGTGATGTTGCCGTTCAAGGCGGCGGCGCGCGCCGGCCAGTTCCCCGGCTATGCCGGTCCCGCCGACCGCAAGGCGGCCGAAGGTTTGAGCAAGTACCTGATCACCGACATGTACGCCAAGGCGGTGCAGGGCATGTCCGCCGAGGACGCCGTGAAATGGGCCGACGGGGAGTTCAAGAGCATCCACGCCGGCTGAGACGGACGTTGAACCGGTTTTTGCTCTGACGAATGCGGGCGGCGGCGCTAATACCCCGCCGCCTGGGCACAGAGGTCGCAATGGCCAGCACCAGCTACGCGCTTACCGAGCCTTATGCCCGCGCCTCGCGCCGCGGCGCGATCACGCGACTGCTGGAAGACGAGCGCTGGCTGGCGCTGGCGTTGCTATTGCCGACCGTGCTGCTGCTGGCGGTGTTCATCGCCTATCCGTTCGTGAAAGGCGTCGAGCTCGCGGTGACCGACGCCAAGGTCGGCGTGCCCGGCAGCTTTGTCGGCCTGCACAATTTCGCCGTGCTGGCCAACGACAGCATATTTCGCACCGCGGTCTGGAATACCTTCGTCTATACCGCGGTGACGACGGTGTTCAAGCTGGCGCTCGGTCTGTGGCTTGCGCTCCTGCTTAACCGGCATTTCAGAGGCAAGGCGCTGACGCGGGCCTTCGTGCTTCTGCCCTTCATCATCCCGACGGTGCTTTCGACCTTCGCCTGGAAGTGGATGTTCGATCCGACCTTCAGCGTCATCAATTGGACGCTGTTTCAGCTCGGCCTGATCCATGGCCGCATCAACTGGCTGGGCGATCCCGGCCTGGCCATGGTTTCGATCATCATCGTCAACGTCTGGCGCGGCGTGCCGTTCTACGCGATCAGCCTGCTCGCCGGGCTGCAGACCATCAGTCCCGAGCTGCACGAGGCCGCGGCGATCGACGGCGCCAGGCCGTGGCAGCGCTTCTGGCACGTGACCTGGCCGCTGCTGTTGCCGGTCACCATGGTGGTGGTGCTGTTTTCCATCATCCAGACCTTCGCCGATTTCCAGCTCGTCTATGTGCTGACCGGCGGGGGGCCTGCGAACTCGACGCAGCTGTTCGCCACCTATGCCTATCAGATCGGCGTCGGCACCGGTCTGTTGAGCCAGGGCGCGGCGATTTCACTCGCCATGTTCCCGGTGCTGTTGATCGTGGTCATCGTCCAGCTGCTCTACATCCGCCGCGTAGAGACGCACTGACAGGGCCTGCGTCATGATCGAAGGAGCGAAGTGGCGGCGCTGGGTTTACTTCTACATCCCGCTCGGGGTGTTCGTCGTGGTGCTGCTGTTCCCGTTCTACTGGATGCTGGTGACCACGTTCCGGCCGGACAACGAGCTCTACCGGCCGTGGATGGCGCCGAATTATACGCCGCTGTGGACGCTGCACCCGACCCTCGATCATATCAAATATCTGCTCGACGAGACCCTGTTCAGCACCTGGATGTTGAACACGCTGATGATCTCGATTGCCGCCACGATCATCTCGCTGTTCTGCGGCCTGCTCGCCGGCTATGCGCTGTCCCGCCTCAAATTCCCGTTCGCCGGCAGCCTCGGGACCGGCATTTTCATCACCTATCTGGTGCCGCAGACGCTGCTCTTCATCCCGCTCGCCGACATCATCCGCAACTATCATCTCGGCGACACGCCTTGGGCGCTGATCCTGACCTATCCGACCTTCCTGATCCCGTTCTGCACCTGGCTGTTGATGGGCTACTTCAAGGCCATCCCCAAGGAGCTCGAGGAGTGCGCGCGGATCGACGGCGCGACGCGCTGGAAGGCGATGGTCTACATCATCTTCCCGATCGCCGTGCCGGGCATCCTCTCCGCCGGCATCTTCGCTTTCACGCTGTCGTGGAACGAGTTCATCTACGCGCTGGTGTTCCTGTCCTCGCCGGAGGAGAAGACCGTTCCGGTCGGCGTCACCTCCGAGCTGATCCGCGGCGACGTGTTCTTCTGGGGGCCGCTGATGGCGGGCGCGCTGCTCGGCTCGATCCCGGTGGCGATCATCTACTCGTTCTTCGTCGAGAATTACGTCGCCGGTCTCACCGGTTCCGTGAAGGGATGATGCCATGGCCCGGGTCCTGATCCGGAACTTGAACAAGATGTACGACGAGGTGCACGCCGTCAAAGACGTCAACCTCGAAATCCGCGACAAGGAATTCATGGTGCTGGTCGGGCCTTCGGGCTGCGGCAAGACCACCACGTTGCGGATGGTGGCGGGGCTCGAATCGATCACCTCGGGCCAGGTTTTGATCGGCGACGTGGTGGTGAATGAATTGCCGCCGATGGATCGCGATATCGCCATGGTGTTCCAGAACTACGCGCTCTATCCGCATATGAGCGTCTACGACAACATGGCTTTCGGCCTGAAGATGCGCAAAGTCGACCGCGCCGAGATCGGCAAGCGCGTGCAGGCCGCCGCCGAGATTCTCGGCATGCAGGATTATCTCAAGCGCAAGCCGCGCCAGCTGTCCGGCGGGCAGCGCCAGCGCGTGGCGCTCGGCCGCGCCATCGTCCGCCAGCCGCAGGTCTTTCTGTTCGACGAGCCGCTGTCGAATCTGGATGCAAAACTTCGCGTCCAGATGCGCGTCGAGCTCAAGAAGCTGCACAACCGGCTCAACACCACGGCGGTCTACGTCACCCACGACCAGGTCGAGGCCATGACCTTGGGCGATCGCGTGGTGGTGATGAAGGATGGATTGGTGCAGCAGGTCGGCGAGCCGCTCGAGCTCTACAACGCCCCCGCAAATCGTTTTGTCGCCGGCTTCATCGGCTCGCCGGCGATGAATTTCGCCGGCGTCCGGGTGCGCGACGCCAATGGCGGGCTCAAGGCCGACAATGCCGGCTTCGACATCGACATTCCCGCCGAGATCGGCCAGCGGCTGCGGCCCTATGCGGGCCGCGACGTCACCATCGGCATCCGCCCGGAGGATTTGCAGGTCGCAAACGGCAGCCACCCGCCCGGACTGTGCTTCGACGCCCTGGTCGAAGTGGTGGAGCGGCTGGGCCCCGAAATTCTGCTCGACCTGCAGGTCGGCGAGCAAACCATGGTGGCGGCAGTGGAGCCGACGGTGCGCGCCAAGCGCGGCGACAAGATCCGCTTCGCGCTGCGCCCCGAGCGCCTGCACTTCTTCGACACGACGTCGGAAGCGGCGATCTAGCGGTCACAGCGCGGTAGGATGGGTAGAGCGCAGCGAAACCCATCACGTTGCGATGATTGCCGCGGCAAGACGATGGGTTTCACTTCGTTCAACCCATCCTACGGGCTCGCCGACTTCGCGGGTTTGGTCTACCCATTCCAAAGCAAGGCCCGCCCGCCTAGACTCCTTCGCAGGCGATCGCTCGGGGTGCACATGCAACGGCGAGAGTTCATTGCGGGACTCGGCGCGGCAGGGATTGCCGCCTGGTCGACCGCGGCACGTGCGCAACGACCGGGCAAGCTGCCCATCATCGGCTACCTCGGTCCGAGCAGTCCTGAGAACACGGGGCCGAATACCGCAGCGTTCTTGCAGCGCCTACGTGTTCTTGGTTGGGTCGAGGGACGCACCATCACGATCGAGCATCGCTGGGCGGAAGGACGACCCGAGCGCGTCGCCGAAATCGCGGCCGAGTTCGTCCGGCTCAGGGTCGACATCATCGTCACGACAGCGAGCAACGATGCCATCGCGATGAAACAGGCGACTTCGGTCATCCCGATCGTCTTCGCGGTGTCAGGCGACCCGGTCGGTACTGGCTTGGTTGCAACCCTTGCGCGGCCGGGCGGCAATGTCACCGGCCTGTCGTTGCAGTCGACCGATCTTGCTGGCAAGCGGCTCGAATTCTTGCGCGAGGTTGTTCCCGGTTTTCACCGGCTGGCGATATTGGTCAATCCTGATAGTCCAAACGTCAGGTCGGAGCTACCCGAGGTGCAGGCAGGGGCGCGCAGGCTCGGCTTCTACGCTGCCACATTTGAAATCCGGCGCGCTGAGGATATCGTGTCCGCATTCGAGGCGCTCAAGAGTTGGGCGGATGCGCTGTATGTTGTCACTGATCCGCTGGTGTTTACTAACCGGATTCGCGTCAACACCTTGGCGCTGGAGGCACGGCTGCCAACAATTTACGGCTTTCGGGAGTCCCTGGAATCGGGAGGGCTGATGTCCTACGGACCGAATTTACCGGACCTGTACCGGCGCCCTGCCGAGATCGTCGATCAAATTCTGCGCGGCACCAGGCCGGCCGACATCCCGGTTGAGCAGCCAA
>Ga0210398_10002029_pt1 | contig 20128 bp, 14 predicted proteins | sample IncBWC4OmetaG_FD_161047 | JGI IMG/M metagenome (GOLD analysis project Ga0210398, IMG submission 161047) | Forest soil microbial communities from Barre Woods Harvard Forest LTER site, Petersham, Massachusetts, United States - Inc-BW-C-4-O | ecosystem: Environmental > Terrestrial > Soil >...
CACAGATGCGCGATGGCGATGGCCCAGACCGCCTTCTCACGCAGGATGACGCGCCACGGGATGTCCACCGCCGGTGGCGCAGGAGGGCGGCCGGCGATGATGGTCGCAAGCTCGTCACGCGTGATTAGAGGATCGGCGTCGGGGGTTTCCGCGGTTCTCCACAACCAGATGCAGACCCAGACGATGCCGATCGATCCCGCGAGGTAGAACAGCGCGTGCCATCCGAACGCGACAATGATCGCCGGGCTGACGAGGAACGCGGTCACCGTCCCAAGGTGAATCCCGCTGAAGTTCAGTGCGATGACGCGCGAGCGTTCCTCGGCCAGGGTCCAGCGTGCGGTGATGCTGTGAATGGCGGGAAAGTTGACGCCCTCGCCCAGGCCGAGCAGAACGCGCATCGCGATCAGCATGCTGAAGGCGACCGAGGCGGGCGGGGTGAGCAGCGTCGCAAGCGACCATATCGCGACGCCTGAAGCGAGCACGCGACGGCCGCCAAAGCGATCGGACATCCATCCGCCGAGCAGTTGCGGCCATAGATAGCCCCAGAAAAATGCCGACAGGATGATGCCCTGCGCCGCGGCGTCATAGCCGCGATCTCGCGCGAGCGGAATGATCGCGACCGAGATGCTGACGCGGTCGACATAGCAGAGCACCGTGGCGATGAAGAAGAGAGCCACCACGGTAAAGCGGCGGGGCCACGCCAGCGGACCTGCAATAGGTTCGACGAGTTCGCGCTGCACGAGCGCGAGCCTAACCCGGGTATGAGCGCGAAAGCCAGCAGGCCGGCGGGCAAACGAAATGCGCGCGGAAAAGGTCTCCGCGCGCATCATCAATTAGTTCGGGAGAATGATCTGCTAGCGGCCCAGCGCCTGGCGAATGGTGGTGAGGATATAAATAAAGTCGCGCTGCGAACGAACCTCACCCATCAGAGCGACTCGCGAGAGCGCTTCCATCTCTTCATTGTTGATATTGTGGAGACGGCGAATCTGCTCGTTCTTGCGGAAATCTTCCCAGGCCGAATTGTCGATCGCCTCTTCGCGCGGAGTGAGCAACGCCTGCGCGCGGGGATTAGCGAGAAAGAAAACTTCGCGACGGTCGAGCCCCAGAACTTCGGCCAGCCGCGAAACGATCTTGTCGGACGGGTGACGTTTGCCGGACTCCAGGTGCCCGACGTAAGGGGTGGAGGTTTTGATGCGACGTGCAACCTCCTCCTGGGTCAGGTCAAGCTGGCGACGCCGGTCGCGGATCACCTGTCCGAATGAGCGGTCTTTTGCCTTAGCCATACGGTATCTAACTCCTGTTAGTGCGGGTTCCCCGAGCCCTCCGGCTCACCCCGCCGTGCCTCTACAATCAGATAGCTGTAAAGTCACTACTAACAGTATGTAGCATTCATGCACCATCGAGGCAATTCAGGTCGGCAGCGGCGCCAGGATTGTTTCAGCGCTGTTAACCGGGACATGGCGTCGGAATCATCCAACAGCCTACGAATGGTTGATTTAGGCAAGGTCCGCGACAAACCGGCATTAGATACTTAATCGCATCACATAAGACTAATTCATGTATATTTCGCTTCGCTACTCAGTTTCCATAGGGATTCCGGCCATGATTCAGGTATATCGAGTAGCTCGCATCGTCCGGAAGAGGCCGCCCGGCGACCTTAAAATCTCTTGTTGCACCACTGCCAAGGTTATCGATCCGTACCGTGTCCGAGGCCACCTGATGCCCCTTTCCATCATAGTAGCGAACCTCCAGGTTGACCGATTCGGCCGCGGCGCCGGTGTTCTCCACCGCCCCGCTCACGAAGGTGCCATCGATCGAATGCTGGAGCTGCGGATGCAATATTTTGACCGGCTCCGACCATAACAAACTGTAGACAACGAACCCGACGAAGCCCGCCGCAACGACCAATCCTGTCACCCGCCCGGTTCTCAATCTCGATGCCTCGAGGCCCAGCTTAATATGAACGCGGCAACTCCAAAACGTGCTCGCTGATCGAGTTCAGCACCATCTCCTGCGAGACCGGCGCGATCTTGAGCAGCCGGCATTCGCGAAAATAGCGCTCGACGTCGTAGTCGCGCATGTATCCGTATCCACCGAGAGTCTGCACCGCGCGATCGCAGGCCTCCCAGGCCGCATCGGCGGCGCGCAGCTTCGCGATGTTGGCCTCCGCGCCGCACGGCTTGCGATTATCGAACAGCCACGCCGCCTTCATCATCATAAGCTCGGCGGCCTCGATTTTCGAATATGCGTCCGCCAGCGGATGCGCGATGGCCTGGTTCTGTCCGATCGGGCGTCCGAACACGATGCGCTCTTTCGCGTAGCGCACCGCCTTTTTGATCGCGATAGTCCCGATGCCGATGGCCTCCGCCGCGATCAGGATGCGCTCCGGATTGAGCCCGTCGAGCAGCGAATGAAATCCGCGTCCTTCGCCGCCGATGAGATCGCTTGCGGGGACCTTGAGGTTGTCGATGAACAGCATGTTGGTGTCGACCGCGGCGCGCCCGAGTTTATGCAACTCGCGCACTTCCACCGCCGCCGGATCGAGATCCGCGAAGAACAGGCTCATGCCGTCGGTTTTCTTTTTCACGTTCTCGAACGGCGTGGTGCGGGTGAGGATGAGCATCTTCTTCGCTTCGCGCGCCTTGGTGGTAAAAACTTTGCGCCCGTTAATGATGTAGTAGTCGCCCTCGCGCCGCGCCGCAGTTTTGATGTGCGTGATGTCATTGCCCGCGTCGGGTTCGGTGACCGCGAATGCCGCATGCACTTCGCCGCGCACCACTGGCGGCAGAAAACGCTGCTTCTGCTCTTCGGTACCGTGGAAGACGATCGGGCTGACCCCGAAGATGGAAAGATGAATCGCGCTCGCCGCCGCCATCGCACCGCCCGAGCCCGCCACTTCCTTCATCACCAGGGCAGCTTCGGTGATCCCCAATCCGCTGCCGCCGTAGGCCTCGGGAATCGCGACGCCGAGGTATCCGGCCTTGGCCACCGCGGCATAGAAATCGTGGGGAAACTCGGCCTTGGCGTCGTGCTCGCGCCAATACTCATCGTCGAATCTTTCGCATAGCACGCGCACCTGGCGCACGATTTCGAGTTGAGCAGCTGTCAATTCAAAGTCCATTCAGATTCTCCTCCGCCATTATTTGATCGACGAGCTAGATGCGAGTGCAAAATGCAAGCTTCAAATTTTGCGCAATCGCTCGGCATATGCCCGCTTTATAGGCGTCAGCCCGATTGCTTGGCATCACAATTCGTCAATAGCCAGCACGCCATTTCATAGTCGAAACAAAGATTACAGCGCGGTATGAATCTTGAACACAAGCGCAACGGCTCTACCAACGAGCACGCCCTACGTGTGTGGGTGCACGACAACGCGGCTATTGCCGCATGGGAGGAGACACAAGAGTGAGAAGGACTACGTCAACCGGGAGGACGACACGACTTGCCGTCGTGACGCTGATCGCAGCGGGCACTTTGCTGGTACCTGGACTGCGAGAGGGCTGGGCGCAGACCGCGACGCCTACCCACCATCATAAGAGGAGCAAAACAACCACAACCACCACCACCACGACGACCACCACTGCGGAGTCAGCTCAACAAGCGAAAATCGACGCGTTGAGCGCACAACTAGAGGCCATGCAGAAGCAGCAGGCTGACCTCATGACGCAGATCAAGGATATGAAAGCGCAGATGGCGGTGGTTGCGCCTGCTGCGCCCGCGAATGCTCCCTCACCCGCCGCGGCTCCGAGTCCCGTCACCATCGGTGAGCATGTGGCGACAGTGGAAGGCGACCTGGCGCAGACCAAAAAGGATCTCGCGACCAATCTCGGGGTCAGCATCCACGGCTTGGTTGATGCGGGCTACGAGCACAACTTCAACCAACCGATCAACAACACCAACAACTTTCACGCCTGGGATCAGGATGGCTTCCAGCTCACCCAGGGAAACCTCCACATCGAGCGTGATGGCACCGTGGGATTCGTGACCGACATCAACGTCGGCCAGGTGGCAGAGTCGATCAACGGATCGACTAACTACTCCAATTCGCCGGCCGACCGCGGCACCGGACGTTTTATCGACCCGACCCAGTACTATCTGACCTATACCGCCCCGATCGGTTCGGGGATCAGCCTCCAGGCGGGTAGAATGGTGACCCTGCTCGGCGAAGAGATCATTCCGACTTACCAAAGTCAGAATTTCAACGAGACCCGAGGTCTCCTCTTCACTCTCGGCGAGCCGCTCACCCATACCGGCATCAGAGGATCGTACACGTTTAACGACTACGTGGCGGCGACGGGTGGCCTGAACAACGGATGGGACTCCGGAACGGGACTCAACAATGGCGGTCCCACTGGCGAAGGCGAGCTAACCATCAACAACAAGGACAAATCGATCGCGCTCGTGATCAACGGGACCTACGGCGCGAACCAGCTTAACCATTCCAACTCGTATCGCGGAGCAATCGACCCGATTTTAACCTACAAGCCGGCCTTCATACCTAACGTGACGCTCGCCAGTGAGTACCTCTACGCTAGCGACACGCGCGGGGGGTCGGGACCGACCAACCCAACAGAATTTGGCCACAGCGCGACCTGGCAGGGCTTCGCGCAGTACATCGTTTACGACTGGAACGCCTGGGAATTCGCAACCCGCGGCGAACTCTTCGATGACGAAGACGGCGAGCGCTCGGGGACTCATCAAACGCTATGGGAACTCACCCAGACCTTCACCTACAAAGTGCCTGATGTCACCGGGTTGCTGGTCCGCGCGGAATATCGGCACGACCAGGCCAACGCCCACACTTTCAGCAACAACAACTTCGTCGACCCCACCACCGGTCTCCAACATGAATGGAGGGGGCAAGATACCTTGCTGGGCGCGATCCTGTTCGCCTTCTAACACTGGCTTCCCACCCACAGGTGGTTTCGACCAGACCACCTGAAGAAGCGAGGCGGGCCTGCTCACGCGGGCCCGCTTCTTTTTGTACAGCGGCAAATGTTCTAGGCTGGCGGCGATGGAGTCCGAACGACAGCAGCGCTGGGCCGAGAGTCGCGCGTGTCTGCGCGATGCTCTGATCGCGAGGAAGACCGGCTACCTCGACGATGCGCTCAGGCTGTACACGCAAGCGCACAATCTGGGCGACGATCAGGTGCGATGTCATTTGCGCGGGCACCTGGGCCGCGCGGGGATCGAGCTGCGCCAGGGAAAATATCGCGACGCCTCGATCGATACGTTCTGGGCCTCGACGGCGGTGATGGTCTCGACCATCCGCCGGATGCTGGGCCGTCGCGGCGCCGGCATCGCGATCCGGATGCCGCTCAACTGAATTGCATCTCCCGATTCGATAACCCGCTTGAGCGTGAGCTCTTCCCGCGCCGAAGAGGGCGGAAGAAAGCGCCGCTCCCGTTTTCACGCTTGTCGATGGTGCGGGAAAAAGGCAAATTCACCTCAAACCGCGCCTCAACCGGGAGACTACATGCATCGCGACGACCATCACTATTACCAATACGAAGATAGCCACCTTCGCATTCCTCTCTCGACCAGCAAATTTTCGCGCCGCGAATTCGTCGTCGTCAGCCTCGCGGCCGGATTCGCGCTATCGGTGCTGCCGGTTTCGGCCCAGACCATCACCACCGATTCCAACGGCCTCATCGCCGGCGAGGTGAAGATTCCTGTACCGGGAGGCGAGATTCCCGCCTATCGCGCGATGCCCGGGACCGGCGGCCCCTTCCCCACCATTCTCGTGGTGCACGAAATCTTTGGCGTCCACGAACACATCAAGGATATCTGCCGCCGCCTCGCCAAGGTCGGATACTTCGCGGTCGCACCCTATCTCTATGCGCGCGAGGGCGACGTCACCGGCATGAAGAGTATGCAGGAAGTCCTGCCCATCGTACGCAAGGTGCCGGAGCCTCAGGTTGCCACCGACCTCGACGCGACCGTGGCATGGGCAAAGAGCACCGGTAACGCGGATACCTCGCGCCTCGGTATCACCGGATTCTGCTGGGGCGGGCGCCAGGTCTGGCTCTATGCCGCGCATAACCCCAACCTGAAGGCGGCTGTCGCATGGTACGGGCCGCTGCAATTTCCCAAATCCGACAACGCTCCCGTCAACCCCGCTGACGAGGTTGCGCAGATGAATGCGCCGGTGCTCGGCCTCTATGGCGGCGCCGACGCCTCGATCACTGCCGCGCAAATCGATGCAATGCGCGCGGCAATCAAAGCTGCGGGCAAGTCGTCAGAGATCGTCGTTTACCCGGACACGCCGCATGCGTTCAATGCCGACTATCGTCCCAGTTACCGGCCTAAGGCGGCCAAAGACGGATGGGCGCGGATGCTGGCGTGGTTCAAGAAAAACGGCGTCGCCTGAATCTCGCAGTCACCAGCATCATTTGAGCTCGAGGCCGCGCGTGCAGCGGCTCAGCTCGATTCCGCTACCGACCGGCAACAGCACCGACTGCATATCGGCCTTCCCGCGGACGTGCTTGCGATACAACTCGGCATCCGCGCGCGAAAATTCCGGGAAGATCATGTTGTCCGCGACCACCATCGCCCCCGACCCGAGCTTCGGGTAGAAGAGGTCGAAGCAGGGTATGTAGAGGTCCTTCCATAGATCGAGCAGCACGAAATCGATCGGGCCCGTGAGCGCCGCGATCGATTCGCGCGCGTCGCCGAGTTTGAACTCCACCAGGCTCGCGAGGCCGGCCTTGCCGAGCGCATTGCGCGCGTACTCCTGTTTGCCCGCATGCACATCAAGGGTGATGACTTTGCCGCCGATCGCACGCGCCGCGTCCGCGAGCCACACCGTCGAATAGCCGTGCGAGGTACCGATTTCGAGGATGGTCTGCGCCTTCGCTTCCTTGATGAGGATATTCATCAACTGCCCGGTGGCAGGTCCGACCGGAAGCAGGAACTCGTCGATATGGGCCATCATCTCGGCCGGTGGTAGCGACTGCATCCGCTTCATCTCGGCGGCCGCACGTTGATCGTACGCGCGCAGGACATTCTCGATCGCGGCATCCATGGGTAACTCCTAAAAGTATGAAACTAATCGACGCTGGCGACCGGCTCGGCCGAGACGTGAGACATATCTACTTCGCGGCGACGACCGCTGACCTCTTCGCCGGCGTCATGCGCGAGCGGCACGAACAGCAGCGACGACAGTACCCCGAGAATTCCCACCACCAGAAATGGAATCGTGAAATCGTGCGAAGTCAGCGTCGATGCGGGTCGGCCACCGAGGCTCAAGTGCAGCAGCAGCGCCGCAATCGCCACGCCGAGGCTGAGGAACAACTGCTGCGCCATGCTCGCGAGGCTGCTGGCATTGCTCATCAGCGGCGGCGGAACATCGGCATAGGCGAGCGTGCCCAGCGCGGTAAACTGCAGCGAGCGCAAGAATCCGCCCGACAGCAGCGCGAGAACTACGATGAAGTGCGGCGTGGTCGGGCGGAACAACGCGTAGCTCATCAGCACCAGCGACGCGACGATACCGTTGCCAATCAGCACACTGCGGAAACCGAAGCGCCGTATGACCGGGACCGCGGTGACCTTCATGAACAGCGCGCCCGCGGCGCTGGTGAAGGTCAGCATGCCCGATGCGAAGGGGCTCAGCCCGAACACCAGTTGCAGCAGCATCGCGAGCAGGAATGGCAACGCGCCGATGCCCATGCGAAACAGCCCGCCGCCGATGGTCGCCATCGCAAAAGTGGTGATGTTGATCAACTTCAAATCGATGATCGGATACCTGGTGCGGCGCGCGTGCGCCACATAGAGCAGGGTGCAGATTAAACCTCCCGCCAAAATCGCGATCACTTCGCTGACCGGAAGCACTCCGCGCCCCACCATCTCGAATCCGAGGACCAATCCCGCGAGGCCCACGCCGGTCAAAATGAAGCCGATGTAATCGAGCGGGAAGACCTCTTCCTCGCGGATGTTTTCGATCAGCACGGTGACCAGCACAAAGCCGAGGATTCCGATCGGCAGGTTGATAAAGAAAATCCACCGCCACGAATAGTAGGTCACGATGAAGCCGCCCAGCGGCGGGCCCACCACCGGACCGAGGATCGCGGGAACCGTCAGGTACGACATCGCGGTGACGAGTTCGGATTTGCGCACCGTCTTGAGCACGATGAGGCGGCCGACCGGCACCATCATCGCGCCGCCGAACCCTTGCGCGATACGTGCGGCGACCAGTTGATGCAGCGAATGCGACATGCCGCACAACATCGAGCCAATAGTGAAGATGACGATTGCGGTGCGAAATACCGTGCGAGCCCCGAAGCGATCCGCCATCCATCCGCTGACCGGGATGAACACCGCGAGGCTTAACAGGTACGAGGTGATCGCCAGGTTGAGGCGAATCGGGTCCTCATGCATCGAGTGCGCGATGGCTGGGAGCGCGGTCGAGATGACCGTCGCATCGAGCATTTCCATGAACAGGGCGCATCCGACAATCAGCGGGGCAAGTTGCGCTTCAGACAGGTTTAGGCGATTCGGCTTCATCGATACGAACAGGCAGGTGTCCACTCTACTACAATCGCGGCGCGGGTAAATGGACGCGCGCGTCCGAAAATCTCCTCGCGTCGAAAATGATTCGCTTCGCGGAGCCTCGGGCGAGGAAGGTCGAGGCACCCCGCATCGGCATCCAGTTTGCTCTACTGCAAGTGGCTTATTTCGTCGGTTAAGCGGAACGCGAGAAAAGCTTTCAAAATGCAATCCGGCCTGAGAGCAGCGGATTTGTGCGTCCTGGGAGTGGCGCGAGAATGGGCAGCAATGCCGCTTAAACAGGCGTTGCGTTACGGAAGGTTTCGTGAGAGAAAGTTTTGGCGATTACAAATTCAGGATTCCATTTCAGCACCCTTTGCAGTTTGGCTTCACGGCGGTCGTGCGTTGTTCGCGTCCGCGAAATTGATCTCGAATTGACAGTTGAGCGTTCCTAAAAATTTGCGAGGAGGATTATCGCTTCGATGACGCCGAAACAAGTTTTAGCGATGATGAAAGAGAAAGGCGCGGTGATGGTCGATATCAAGTTCATCGACCTGCTCGGCAGCTGGCAGCATTTTTCGGTTCCCATCTCCGAATTCAAGGACGAGGCGCCCTTTACCGAAGGACTCGGGATCGACGGATCGTCGATTCGCGGATGGATGTCGATCGAATCGAGCGACATGCTGGTGGTGCCCGACTGCAGCACCGCGGTAATGGATCCTTTCACCAAGGACCCCACTCTCAGTTTAATCTGTGACGTTTCGGATCCGATCACCCGCGCGGACTATAATCGCGATCCGCGCAACATCGCGAAGAAAGCCGAAACCTACCTCAAATCAACCGGCATTGCCGATACCGCTTACTTCGGCCCCGAGCCGGAATTCTTTGTCTTCGACGGCATCCGCCACGATACCAATCAGCATTCCAGCTACTACTACATCGAGTCCGAGGAAGGCGCCTGGAACAGCGGCAAGGATACCGGCAACCTCGGCTACAAGACCCGCTACAAGGAGGGCTACTTCCCGGTTCCTCCAAACGACACCCTGCAGGACCTTCGCACCGAGATGGTGCTGGAAATGGAGCGCGTCGGGATTCGGGTTGAGAAGCAGCATCATGAAGTCGCGACCGCGGGCCAGGCCGAAATCGACATGCGCTTTCAGTCGCTGGTGAAAATGTCCGACTCGCTGACCTGGTACAAATACATCTGCAAGAACGTCGCGCGGCGTCACGGCAAGACTGTCACCTTCATGCCCAAGCCGCTGTTCGGCGACAATGGCTCCGGGATGCATACCCATCAGAGCTTGTGGAAGGGCGAAACGCCGCTCTTCGCAGGCTCCGGCTATGCGGGAATGTCGGAGCTCGCGCTGCACTACATCGCGGGCATTCTACATCATGCGAAATCGATCGCGGCCTTCACCAACCCCGGAACCAACTCCTATCGCCGGCTGGTGCCGGGCTTCGAGGCGCCGATCAACCTCGCCTACTCCAGCCGCAACCGCTCGGCCTCGGTGCGTATCCCGATGTACTCGCCGTCGCCCAAGGCCAAGCGCATCGAAGTGCGGTTCCCCGATCCAACCTGCAATCCGTATCTCGCGTTCTCCGCGATGATGATGGCGGGCCTCGACGGCATCCAGCGCCGGCTCGATCCCGGACAGCCGCTCGACAAGGACATTTACGCGCTGACCCCGGCCGAGCTGAAGGAAGTTCCCAACATGCCGGCCTCGCTCGAAGACGCGCTCGACAACCTGAAGAAGGACCATGAGTACCTGCTCAAGGGCGATGTCTTCTCCGAGGACTTGATCGAGACGTGGATCGACTACAAGATGGCGAAAGAAGTGAGCCAGGTGCGGTTACGGCCGCATCCTCATGAATTTGCGATGTATTTCGACGCGTAAGGCTTGACTGTCCTCCTCCAGTGTCAAAGCGGCGGGCCTCGATGAGGTCCGCCGCTCTTCTTTCATCGGCAATGATGCAGGTCGGTTATTCCGCGCCGACGTGCGCGCCTTTTTCCGCCACCGAACGCCGCATCAGCAGCACCCAGAACACCAGTACGATCCCGACCGCGAAGCAAACCGAAAAGACGTCGAAGTAGGCCAACGACAGCGCCTGGTTGGTGCGCGTTTGATCGAGGACTCCCAAGGCCATCTGATGCGAAAGGACTGGGTCGCCGGTCTGGCGCAGGAAAAACGACTGACCTTGAGTTAGCGTATTACTGACGTGCTGATTCAACGAATCGAGATTCTCATTGAGCCGCAGACTATGAAACTGCAGCCGCCGTTCCTGGATGATCTGCGCGACTGAGGTCCCCACGCTGCCGCCTTCGTTGCGCAGCAACGCCAGCAAACCCACCGCGCCGCCGCGGACCTCCTTCGGAAGATAGATGAACGCCGCCACGTTGAGCGGCGCGAACAGCATCGACAATCCCACGATGATCACCACTCGCGGCCACACCACCTGCCACGGACCGATCTGCAGGGTGAGATGCGCCATCCAGAAATTTCCCAGCGCCATGGTGATCAGTCCGCCTCCCATCAGATAGCGGGCGTCGACTCCGCGCCCGAGCAGCGCGCCGACGATCAGCAGTGTGATGATGGCGAAGATTCCGGCCGGCGATAACACCAACCCGGAAACGGTGGCGTTGTAGCCGAAGAGCGACTGCAGCAACTCCGGAAGCGAAACGGTATTGGCGTACAAGACGCCATACGCGCAGAAGATGATGATGCAACAGGCGCGGAAGTTGCGGTTGGCCAGGGTCCGCAGCGCGACCAGCGGATTGCGGATATGCAGCTCGCGATAGATCAATCCTCCCAGCCCCAGCGTGAACCCGGCCAGCAGCGTCTGCACCCGAAGAAATGGATCGCCCAGCCAGTCCCACTCCTGGCCCTTGCTCAGCATGATCTCCCAGCAGACCATGGTCAGCGCCAGCAGGCAGAGACCGATCGCATCGAAGGGCTGGTTGCGGCTCTTGGCGCGCTCTGCCTTCAGATATTCCGGATCCTCGACCAGCGCCCGGCACAGGAAGAACGCCAGCGTCCCGACCGGAACGTTAAGATAGAAGATCCAACGCCACCCGTAGTTATCGGTGATGTAGCCGCCCAGCGTGGGCCCCACCACTGGCGCGAGCAACGCCGCCATCCCGAATAGGGTCATCGCGGCGCCTTGTTTCTCCGGCGGAAACGCATCCAGCAGCACCGCCTGACTGGACGGCTGCAATCCTCCGCCCGCCATGCCCTGCAGCGCGCGCGATGCGATGATGAAGCCCAGGCTGCCCGCCATCCCGCACATCGCCGACGCGAGGGTGAAGGTCGCAATCGAGGCGAGGAAGTAGTTGCGCCGGCCGAGCCGCGTCGCGAGCCATCCCGACATCGGCAGGATGATCGCGTTGGCCGCCAGGTAGCTGGTGATGACCCATTCGCTGTCGATTTCCGCCGCCGACAATCCGCCCGCGATGTAGCGCAAGGCGACATTGGCGATGGTGGTATCGAGCACTTCCATGAAGGTCGGGATCACCACCGCAAGAGCAACCAGCCACGGGTTTATCTTGCGGCGGGGCGCCGCGACTTCGAGCGCGGCCGCACTCATTGGGTGGCCGGGACTGCGGGAGCGGATTGCGGCATCAGTCCGGTCATCGGCGGCTGCAGAACCTTGCCCGCGTCGGGACCGGTCGGCGGCTCGTCGATGTAAACATACGGCGTGACCGACAGCCCGATGAAGAGCGGCCTCGCATCGGGATTGTAGTTGACCAGGTCGATACGCACGGGCAGACGCTGCACCACTTTGACGTAGTTGCCGGTGGCATTTTCGGCCGGCAGCAGCGCGAGCGTCGATCCGGTGCCCATCGTGAAGCCCGTGATGCGTCCCTTGAAGAGCTGGTGGCGACCGTACATGTCCACATCGAGGTCGGCGTGCTGCCCGATGCGCAACCGCGCAAGCTGAGTCTCCTTGAAGTTGGCATCGACCCAGATCTCGGTGAGCGAACGCAGCGCCATCACCTGTTGCCCCGCGAGGAGCTCATCGCCCGGGTTCACATTGCGCCGCGTCACCACGCCGTCGATGTCCGCGAGCACATCGCAGTAGCTCAGGTTCAGCAGGGCCTGGCTGAGATCGGCTCGCGCCGCGGTCAGTTTGGCGCCGGCCTGCACCACATCGGGAGCAGCCTTGATCAAATGCGAGACGATGACATCGAGGTTGCCCGACGGATCGCGCTTGTAGAAATCGGCCAGCATCTTGTCGGGCGATTGATCGAAGGTCGTCGCCACCCCGAGTTGCGCTTCGGTCTGCTGCAGCCGCGCCTGCGCCGCCTTCACCTCGGAGAAGGTTTGGTCGAGGTCGGGTGGCACCTTCGCCAGGTCTTCACCCGGGGCCGGAGGCGGAAGGCCGAGCTCGGCGCGAATCCGGTAGACATCCTGCTGCGCCTTCTGCACCTGCGCCTCTGCGACCGAATACGATTCCTGGAACGCATCGAACTCATTGCGCGAGATGACCTGGGTTTCGAACAGCGCTCGTGCGCGCTCGAAATCCGCGCGCGTCTTGATCAGCGTGGCCTCGGCAGCCTGCAGCGCGGCTACCGAAGCGTGCAGCTCGGCGACCTGGTTCTTGAGGTCTTCGATGGCGTGAGTCATATCGTAGCGTTCGCTGTGCGCCAGGCCCGCCAGGCTCTGATCCTTGGCCTGGGCAGAGACCAGATCGGCCTGCGCGACTCCCACCGCGGCCTGGGCAATTTCGACCTTGACCTGGTATGGCTCCTTGTCGAGCTGCACCAGCAGGTCGCCCTTGTGCACGCGATTGTTGTCATCCACCAGCACGCGCACCACGTAACCGGGTACCCGCGGGGCGACGAAGGTGACGTGCCCGTTGACATAAGCGTCGTCGGTGGAGACCGTCTTGAACGCGAGGATGACGCGCGGAATCGCGACCCAGAGAGCCAGGAGCGCTACTACCCCGCCGACCAGCCAGACCCAGAGCGGCCGCTTCGGCGCCGGAGCTTCCGTCGCGGGATGCGGGCCAGGCGCCTCGCCGTTACCCACCGGTGCGTTAGAAGCAGGTTGCGCGAGCGGTTTGCCTACCGAGATTTCCGGGTTTCCGTCAGCCATGACAGCAGAGTCCGATATACCTTAAACGCGCGTACTTTACTCGCAAGCATCCGAGGGATGCGGTCAATCTTCAGCGAAAAATCCATTCCAGATTAATAGCTGAAGAGACGAAGAGCTACCGCCCGCGCGAAGAGGGTTCGTGCGCAAATCCGCGGGCGGCGGTAACTGCAGCTTAAATGATCACTTCAAGAGCAGGGAATGTTTAATCGAAAAGGTCTTGCCTTTCTTATCGGTCCAGCGTCTTCCTGCGACGCTTCCTCCACTGCCAGTCTGCTGGCCGGCAGCGGCACCGTGAGCCTGACCGGATCGGTGATCCCCACCGAGTAGACTTTGCGGAATTCAAGCGCATCGCTTCGGCGCGGGACGTCCAGTTCTCGCGCCACTGCCGGTGGCGGAAAGTCAGGTCCTGTCGTCACGTCGCACGTCCGATGAGTTAGTAGGTCTCCTGCAGTACCGGGGCGGCTGCCAGCGACTTTTCGGCCAACTGTCCCGCGCCTTCAAATCCACTTTTTGCGCACCAGCCAGACCTTTACCATCTGGGTCAAGCCGACGTACGCCAATAAGGTCAGCAGCAGGAGCGGCCAGTAATTGAATGGAAGAGGAACCAGGCCCAGCCAGCCGCCAATCGGAGAAGATGGTAGCCACATGCCGACTAGCATGATTGCGGAGGACGTCATGATCAGCTGCCAACTGGCGCGACTCTGGATGAACGGTATCTTGTTGGTTCGGATGACATGGATAATAAGGGTCTGGGTCAGCAGTGACTCGACGAACCATCCGGTCTGAAACAACGCGGCTGCATAGGTGGAGTCGGGGTTGGCAATGGTCGCGTGGGCAAAACGAGCGGCCAGTTCCGGCGGCGGCATCAGCCCCAGATTGCTGCATTTGAAGAAAAACCACATCATCAAATAGGTGGTGTAGTCGAAGATCGAGCTACACGGCCCAATGAAAAGAATGAATCTGGCGATCTCGCTCATCTGCCACGGACGGGGCTTGGCTACTTGCTCGGGATCGACCTCATCGGTCGGGATCGGCACTTGTGAAAAATCGTATAGAAGGTTGTTGGTGAGGATCTTGATCGGCGACATCGGCAGGTAAGGCAGCCAAAGGCTCGCGCCGAGGACGCTGAACATGTTGCCGAAGTTCGAGCTCGCGCCCATCCGGACATACTTTAAGATATTAGCGAATACCTTCCGACCTTCGATTACTCCGTCTTCGAGCACCAGTAGACTCTTTTCGAGTAAAATCGCATCCGCAGCTTCCTTGGCGATATCTACCGCGCTATCCACTGAAATGCCGACGTCGGCGGCACGCAGCGCGGGCGAATCGTTGATACCGTCGCCGAGGAAGCCGACCACCCGCCCGGACTTCTGCAACGCTCTGATGATTCGCTGTTTATCCAGGGGCGACAGGCGCACAAAGAGAGTGGTGTTTTGCGCGGAGGTTGCCAACTGAGTGTCATCCATCTTGTCAATAGCCGCGCCCGTCAGGACATGGTCAAGCGAAAGGCCAACCTGTGCGCAAATCTTACGCGATACCAGTTCATTGTCGCCGGTCAGCACTTTGACTGTTATCCCGTGCCTCTGCAGAGCGGCGATGGCCGCCGCGGTGGTCTCCTTGGGTGGATCGAGAAACGCGATGTATCCCTTCAGGATCAGCGCCTCCTCGTCCTCCTTTCCGTAAACTTGCTTAGACTCGCAGTCGCGATAAGCGATCGCCAAGACCCGAAAGCCGTCAGCAGATAGCTTGTCGTACTCCTCCTTGAGGTCCTCCAGCATCACCGGATCCATCGGATAGAGGTCGCCCTCGAGTTCGAATTGCGCACAGCGGGTGAAGACCGATTCGGGCGCTCCCTTGCAGATCAGACGATGGACTCCTTCCGGAGTGGCGACCACCACCGACATCATCTTGCGGCTGAAGTCGAAAGGGATCTCATCGACTTTGTAGTATTCGGCAGTATGCAGATCCTGATGAACCTCTACGTGCTGAAGGACCGCGCGGTCGAGAACGTTTTTAAGCCCGGTCTGGAAATGGCTATTGAGGAACGCCATCTGCAAGACCCCTTCATCCTTCTGGCGGGCCACGTCGCAATAGTCTTCCAGGACGACGTGATCCATTGTCAGGGTGCCGGTCTTGTCGGTGCACAACACGTCCATCGCGCCCAGATTCTGGATCGAGTTGAGCCGCTTGACGATTACTTTTTTGCGCGACATCAGCATCGCGCCTTTCGAGAGGCACACGCTGACTATCATCGGAAGCATCTCGGGCGTAAGGCCGACCGCAACCGCGAGCGCGAACAGAAACGCCTCGCCCCATCGATGCTTGCTGAACCCGTTGATGAAAAATACCAGCGGCACCATCACCGCCATGAAGCGAATCATCAGCCAGGTAAACGATGCGACACCCCGATCGAAACTGGTCGGCGGCTGTCGCTGAGTGATGGCGCTCGCCATGGTGCCGAGATAGGTCTTCAGTCCGGTCTCTACGACTATGGCGCTGGCGGAACCACTTTCGGCACTGGTGCCGAGAAAGCACACATTCTTTAGTTCCATCGGCGATTTGGCGGAGGACGGTTCGGGTAAGTCGAACTTTTCAACAGGAAAGGATTCGCCGGTCAAACTGGCCTGGGTCAGAAAGAGGTCCTTGCAGGAAAGAACCCGGATATCAGCCGGAATCATGTCGCCGGCGGCAAGCTTGATAACATCGCCGGGGACCAGCTCCGCAAGCGGAATCTCCCGCGTGATGCCCCCGCGCACCACCGTTGCGGTAACCCGAATCATCGCCTTTAGCTTAGCGGCTGCAGCGTCGGCGCGGGCTTCCTGGACGAAGCGTAGAGAAACCCCGAGCACCACCATCGCTACCATCAAGGCCCCGCCGACATAGTCAGAGGTCTCCTGAGCGGTGGCAAACGATATGACCGCAAGAACTGTCAGGAGGATCACCAGTGGATTCAAACAGGCCTTAGTAAACAGCCTGAGTCGGGTGAATCGTTGCTCATCGGCCACTATGTTTGGACCATGTACCTCAAGGCGGCGCGCAGCCTCTTCCTCCGATAGCCCCTCCATTTCGGTTTCGAGTTCGGCCAGCACCTGTTGCGCGGAGAGCGAAGCAACTTTGCAGAGCTTGGGAGAGAACTCGACCGTGCTGCTGCCGCGCTTGACCGCCGGAGCGAGGTTTCTCGGAAGAACAGAACTAGGCAACGAGGCCATAAGTCTCTCCGCAGTAGCCGCTTGGATGATTCATTCGCCCTATCTCACAAATCGAGGTGAAGCCGCGAGGCAATCGCAGCGATGCTGTCAAATTCACTACAAATCCCAATGGAGTCTTCCCGCGAAGACTGACACCGGCCCGCGATCGCGGTTAAATGCCGGATCGCTGATGAACTGGTAATCCACCGCGACGTGGACAGTTTTCCAGAACAGGAAATCATAATAGGTTTCCAGAAGTTTCTCCGCGCCGTAAGTCAGCTTGCCGTCGCCGGCTAGGATGCCGAGGCCGCCAGCAGCCAGAAAGTTTTGGTTTGAGCGCGAAGCGCCGCTGATGACGCCGGCAAGGCCAAAGGTATCGTCGGGCCGCCGCCACATCTCGCCTTTAATGCTCACGCCCAGTGATGTGGTCCAGTTGACGTCGGTGTAGGCATGCGCTTGTTCGTTGCCGTCATTCCAGCCCAGTCGCGAAAACAGGCCGATGTCCTCAACGACTTCCTGTTCCCAGTTCAACCCGAAGCCGTATTTAAAGCGGTAGGCTTCCGCCGCTGAGACGTTCGCTGCGGGACCGTCAGCCTTTAGAATGGCGGCCGCCGCATGGTTACTGGCCATGGTAGCTTCATTGAGAAATGACAGGAGCCGAATCGCCCCGGGATGAGCATCGATGCTGTAACGGCGCTCGAGTTCCGCCACCATTCCCCAATCGTGCAAAAACGGACCATAGGAGCCGGACGAGCCAACGGCGCCACTGCTGCGCCACATGAGAAACTGGTCGTCGCCGGTGAAACTATTCTGGACCCGCGGCATTTGGAAGAATCCGTAGCGCAAGGTCCACTTCGGTTGGTTTAGTTCCACCGCCATCCCGGTGGTATAGCCCACGCTATCCGCCGGATAATCCCACGCGAGGTTGCCCGTCATCCCCCAGTTCATAAACTGAGTGTGCGGGTCTTGTGCGTACGCGTTGTGGTCGAATATGTCGAGGACGCTGAGCCTGCCGAGGGTGAAGGTCAGCCGCGAAATGTCCTGTCGGCCCGCCAGCGTGAAGGGGCCGTCGGGCACGGCCTCCTGTTCGCCGCCCAAGCCGATAGTTTGGCGAATAAACAACTGGGCGAAGATGAAATAGGGAACCTTGGTACCGACTTTATACGCGTCACCATTGGGGAAGGCCTCGATGCCATGGGTCGTGCTCAGTCCGAAGCCTTGCCACATCAGCCCGTCCATGAACGCCTCGGCCCCGCGCCATAGTCGTACCCCGGCAAACAAGTCCAGCGTTATCGTTTCCTTGGTGTTGCCCGTGCTGTTCAGGCTTTGCGGGCCGGAGTACTTGGCGGAAAAGCCTGGGGCGCTTTGCACGATGTCGGTATTCTGGAGGTGCCAGTTCCAGGTCGGCATCGAGGCATCGCTCGAAGGCCCGGCCGGAGGCGTTTCATCTGCCGCGACATTGAAGGTCACCAGCAGTCCGAACACGCAGGTCAAACTCGCGATCAATGACAATGAGTGGAAATCTTCGAAGCTGATAGGCACCGCTAGCGAGCGCGCGAGATATGCGAACGCCCGAGTCAACTGTCTTACTTTGCGGGCGACTGGCTGCGACATTTCCGGCCTCCATGACTGGCCGGATGTCGTCGGATGCAACGAGATTCGGCCAGGCTACCATAGTCCTGGACCGAAGGTCTCGTTCGTCTCGTCTCGAGGTGAGGGACCGAGCCCGAAGGCTGGTGTGTCGATCTCCTCTACGCCATTTTGGTATCGGCGCGAACTACTCCCCTAAGGCGCTGAGGAACGTATCAAGGCCGTCCGACCGGGTCAATTCAGCTTGTGAATAAGCTGTGAATCGAGCGCGACGCCAGGATGAATAAAGAGGGGAGGCTATCGCAAAGCACGGCTGTCACGATGTTATGACATTGCCAATCTCGCCCTCCTGTGGATGACTTCTTTCCACCTCGCCCGCGCAGATTTCCCATCATCCCACCCCGAGGCTGCGCTGCGCCGGTCGCCGTGCCGAGGGCGTCGGCGGCGCGTTGCGGTCGTGCGTGGGTGCGAAGCCGTACTTGATGCGCAGGCGGTCCATGGTCGCGCCGACACGGTTCTCGTAGTCGGTCGGCGCGTAAACCGCACGTCCATAGTACGCATCGATCTGCGGCGCCAGCTCGGGGAACTTCTCGCGCATGAAAGGCAGGAAGCGTCGCGCGGCGGCCGGCTTGAGGAACAACGGCCGCCACCACACGCCCTTCGCACCCGCGTCGCGCGCCGCCACGATGACGCTCTCGATGGAACGGCGCGAGTCGGTCAGCCCCGGGATCATCGGCATCATCAGGACGTCGCAATGGATGCCCGCCTTCGCCAGCATCGCCAGCGTGCGCATCCGCAGTTCGGGCCGCGGCGCGCGCGGTTCCAGCACTCGCGCTAACCGCGAGTTGAGCGTGATGCACGAGAAGTTCACCGAGATTTCCGAGCGCTGGTTGATGCGCGCAAGGAGGTCGATATCGCGCGCGACCAGCGTCGATTTGGTGGTGATCGATAGATGCAACCCCGAAAGCTGCGCGAATACCTCGAGCATCGCGCGGGTCAGCCCATACTGGCGCTCGGCCGGCTGGTAGGGATCAGTCGCGGTGCCAATCGCGATCGAATCCTCGCCGATCGGCGTGCGCGAGAGCGTGCGCCCGAGTACCTCAGCCGCCATCCGCTTGACGAAGATGCGGCGCTCGAAGTCCATCGGATCGCGCAATTCCAGGAAGTCGTGGGTGTAGCGCGCGTAGCAGTAGACGCATCCGAACTCGCATCCGCGGTAAGGATTGATGGTCCATCGAAAGGACATTTTGGGGTTGGTGCAGCGGTTGAGGATCTGGCGCACCGGCATCTCATGGAACTCGACCCCACGATGGGGTTCGAGGGTATCATCATGGGAGTCGAGGTCGAAATCGAGATCGAGGGCGGCGTTCATAGGCAAAACTCCTAGAAGCGAGTTTCGCTTTTTCTTCGCTATCGGTCAAGTGGGTTTGTTTTCGCACTTCCTTCTATGTCCCTTCTCTCGTTCGCGAGAGAAGGTGGCTGGCGTGCTGGTCGCTCTTCGGATTTGGCGACCGGCGTGCCAGCCGGATGAGAGCCGGAGGGCGTCCACGCCCGACGGTGGTGAAGCCCCACCTGCCTTCATAAAAAAGTGCAGCAATTCCGCGGACAAAGTGGGGTTGTTTTCCGCTTTCAACTCCATATAACGGCATTCGAGTGGGTTTGTTTTTGCAATTCCTTCAATGTCCCTTCTCTCGTTCGCGAGAGAAGGTGGCTGGCGCGCTGGTCGCTCTTCGGATTTGGCGACCGGCGTGCCAGCCGGATGAGAGCCGGAGG
>Ga0210398_10002031_pt1 | contig 20107 bp, 15 predicted proteins | sample IncBWC4OmetaG_FD_161047 | JGI IMG/M metagenome (GOLD analysis project Ga0210398, IMG submission 161047) | Forest soil microbial communities from Barre Woods Harvard Forest LTER site, Petersham, Massachusetts, United States - Inc-BW-C-4-O | ecosystem: Environmental > Terrestrial > Soil >...
CGTCTGGCTGATGGTTTGCGTGCCCACACCGCCAAACTGTCCAGTGGTGGTGCTGCCCACCGTATTTGCCGCGCCGGTAGAAATAAAGTTCACGCCCATTGTCGTCAGCGCGGAGCGGTCCACTTCCGCAAACTTCACTTGCAGCAGAACTTCCTGCGCGCCGACTGGTCCGAACGTGAGCACGTTGATCACTTTCGGAGAATAGGCGGATGCCAGTTCACCGGCCCGCTTGGCGACATCCTCAGTGGAAACATGTCCGGATAAAACAATGGCCGCTCGCGAAGGGGTGACAGTGATCTGCTCTTCAGGAAAAACCCGGTGTTCTTCTTCGGCGCAGGCGCTGACGTCAACGTCTACTCGCAGGTCGAAACTGCGCGAGCGTTGCAGTTCATCCCAGATGAGCAGAGAAACTTCGCCCGGCGTGCGGCCATGAACCAGAATCTGGGTAGTCGAAACGATGACGATCTCGGCGATGGCGGAGTCCGTCACCGAGACGCGTGTCAACCGTTCCGTGGTGTTGATGAGCAGTGACTTTCCAACCATGACCCGCAGCGGGGCCGAAGCTGGCGCCTGATCTGACTGCGGCGGAAGGTTGGTGGTCTGCGTACCGGATGGCGGCGCGGAGTTCTGAGCGGGATCGAGCGTGGGCGAGGCGGGCTGCTGCAAGAATTCTGCAACCGAGTTGCGTGGCAGCAGCATCAGGGCGACTGCTGCGACAAGAAGCGCCGTACGAACTTTCATCTTCGGATTCTTCTCCCAGTGAGAAAAGCCTGAGTCGATTCTTCTTGTCCGTCGGACTTCCGGTCGTGCGCCGTTCATTTCGTGTCGGAACCCTTCGTGCCAGAACCCTGTTCATCAAACTTTACTTCTTTTTTCTTGTCGCCCTCAATGACCTCAACGCTCACGACCGAGGAGGCAGGAGTGACAACCGCAGCCGGCTTCTTGACCACAACCGCATGAGGAAGCCTGACCGGGGTAACCGCCGGCGCAGACCCCTTATACAAACCTCTCGCGCTAGACGATGCGACATCGTCCTGTTTGGTATCGAGCGGGCTGCGCAACGCAAGCTGGATGTGGCCCTGAGAACTGGCCAGCGTCAATCGCTGGGCGTCGTCAGGTGAGACCAGCAACGTGATCACGGCGGTGTTCTGGGCCTCGCCGGTGGCACTGTGCTCCAGCGTGTGGCCAGTCGCGATGACCCGCACGTTCTGCAGCACTGTGGTGGTCTCCTGGTCGTTCCCGCCCTCCGGCGTTCCGGTGAGCAGCACATCGACGCGAGTGCCGGGGGTGACGAATCCAGCCACCGAGACAATTTCATTGACGCGCACCGAAACGGCCCGCATTCCGTTTGGAATCAGCGAAGGCAGCCCGGCGCCGGATTCTTCGCCGGCCAGCTTTGACGGCAGAATGAACTCACCCTTGGCAATCGGGACGACTACGCCGCGCCCCAGAACCTTCGACCGCCGGTCGTAAGTATTGGCGGGCAGAGAGGATGGCGGAAGATTGGTGATGCGAACGTCATGCTCTTCGATGCGGGCGCCGACCTGGATATCGTCCGCGGCCACCACCACCGGCACGCCCGATTCTCCCGGTCCGCTTCTCGATTGCAAGTTCCTGTAGGCAATGAGGCCCGCGACGGTGCCAAGCGCCAGGGCCAGGACTCCAATCATCAACAAGCGTGTGCGGTTCATGGTGTTCCCTCAGAAAACTGCAAAGGCGATGCTATCTGAAGTTAGCGTTCGGGTCTTACTCTGTAGTCTCTGGCTACTGAATGCTGCTGGCGACCGACGAGAAGACATTGTTGGCATTGGAGCCAATTAGCCGGACGGTCCCCACCACGATCACCAGAATAACGGCCAGCATCACCGCATATTCTGCAATGTCCTGACCCTGCTCGTCCCAAAAAAGCCTGCGTGCAAGCTGCATAGATTCTGCCCTCCTTAAAGGATACGACCCTGAACGGACACGACCTCAAACGTACGATCTCGATTAGGCGCGATCTTGACCAGATACGGGCCGCCGTAATCTGATCCGAAGCGTCTGGCGTTGAAAACATCCAGCCTTGAAAAAAGCCCGCAACATGCGGTGTCGTCCAAAAGCTTTTGCTTCTTCAAGTTGGGAGGAGTTTCACGTATTAACTGCTTCCATCATACCCCGCAAAATACAAGGAAAGAGTAATTTCTTGCATACTCCCTGGGTACCAAGGGAACTCCTCCCCGCGTCAGCCGTCGGCTGGGCAAAACTTTCGTAACTGATTGTGCCATATATGGTTATCGGCATTATGGCGATTGCGGCGCGAATCGCTCAAGGACGATTGCCTGAGAATCCGAATAACCGACCTGCCAGCCCGGCGCATTTCGAAGGGCTACCGCCAGCGCACTGTCCGGGTTCAGCAGAATGGTCTTTATCCGCCACGTTTGCAGCGATTCTTGCCACCCGCCCTTTAAACCGTACATTTCAGCAAATTGCCGCATCAGACTCTCGCCGTACAAGTCGGCGCGGCCATCGATAAAAACCGGGGTCTGCGGGTTGAGCCTCCAGATCAGATATCCTCCCCAATCGTAGAGATTGAAAAGTGGACCTGACGGAGCATGCGCCTGGAGATAAGCGACGGCGCCCGCGGGAAAGTGCTGGGCCTCGACCTCAGGCTGGCGCTGAACGACATTCTTGATTTGAAATCCGACAAATCCAATCAGAGCGAAGAGAATGAGCGCGTTGAGCACACCCGCGTAGGGCAGCGGGACCCGAGCAGCACGAAGACGCCTCTGAGAACGCTGAGAGGGAGCCCATAGCTCTACCGGCCGCGACAAGACGGGCACGGCGACCAGCACGTAGAACGGAATCATACGAATCGACGACAGCGCGGCGAACGTGCTCACCATCAGCAACAGAATGTCGCGTGGCCTTACGCGGAATCGCGACCAAGCCAGGATTGCCGTCGTCGTCAACAGAAGAAGCAGGAAGGGAATGTACTCCGCGTGGTGAAAATTGGGCGAGGCCCACTCCGCGATGTAGTTCTGCATGGCTTTCGAGCGCAGAGTGTCCACTGGGTAGAAATACATCCTCGTGACATTCGGATTGAGCGGGACCAGCAGCAGGTCAAATACGAAAGTGATGGCCAGAGCGCGTAGACGCGCGTGGTTCGAAGGTCGAGAGGATGCGACCTGCTCCAGGAATTCTCCTGCGAGAAAGAGCAGAAGGAGCGCCAGCCCCAAGGCGAACCCGGCATGCAAGTTGACCCAGAGAACGGTCAGCGGGAGTGTCCACCAGAGCAGACGCAAGTTCTGCTCCGACCGTTCAACAATCAAGAACCACAGACTGGTAAGAAGCAGTGAAACCACCTGCGGGCGCACGCCCCAGACCGGCGCCGTGGCCCAGGCGCCCAGAAGCACGATTAGACCGGAAGAATAGGGATCCGGGGCAGAGCGCAGGTAAACCAGAAAGAACGCTGCGCTAACCATCAGCGCAAACACAACGATCAAGCCGCCCCAACCGCCGATTCGATAAGTGCCGTAGATGAAAAGTTCAGTGAGCCACTCGTGCGCCACCCAGGGAGCGCCCGCGCGCGTAAAGGAAAAAGAATCAGTGTGCGGAACGGTTCTGGTCTGCGCGATCATTTGGCCAGTCTTAAGATGCCACCACACATCGGGATCGCTGACGCTGCGCGCCGACAGGGCAAGGATCCCCAGGAAAACAACGGCCAGGAAAGTACGTTTGGAGGTTAGCCATTCCTGCATGCGGCCACCATCATACATAGCCGGGAACGGGCGCACAGGATACAATCGCGTCGCACTGTGCCCCCTGAGCAAATACAATCTCCCTCTTCATTCGTGCCCGGAAGAAAGCCGCCGGCGCGAAAACCGGAAGTACGCCGGCGCCTGATCCGGATCTTTGTCGTCGGAATGTTGTGTCTGCATGCGCTGTTCTTCGTCAACCTGCGGGAACGCATTCTACGTGGCTATCCGGATTTCACGGTTTTCTACACCGCCGGCACCATCCTCCGGGAGGGCATGCGGCATCAGCTTTACGACCCGCATATTCAGTATCAAGTGCAGCAGGTATTCACCGGAGGGCTGACGGAATCGAGGCGCGGGCCGCTGCCTTACATTCACCCGCCTCTCGAAGCGGTGGTTTTCCTGCCCCTCACTCTGCTGCCTTACCGGCAGGCGTTCGTGGCGTGGGACCTGGTGAACATGATCGGGCTGTTCGGAGTGGCCCTGACGCTGCGGCGGCACTTGCATGTGCTGCGAGCGATTCCGCCTTGGGAATTTGTTCTGGGCTTTCTGGCCTTCTTCCCGGTTTTTCTTTGCCTGTTGCAGGGGCAGGATTCGATTCTGCTGGTGCTGCTTTGCACGCTGGGATTCAGCGCGCTCAAGCGGGAATCTGACTTTCTCGCCGGCGGCTGGTTTGGCCTGGCTCTTTTCAAGTTTCAGTTCATCATCCCGATGATCTTGCTGATCGGGTTCTGGAAGCGCAGGCGCGCCGCGTGGGGATTTGCCGTGGTCGCCGCCGTGTGGGCGTTGCTCTCGCTAGGGCTGGTGGGTTGGCAAGGCATGCTGGCCTATCCCAAATATGTTCTGCAGATTGCAAGGGCTCCGGCGCTCGGAGGCGTGCCGCCGGAACTGATGCCAAACCTGCGCGGGCTGATTGAGGGATGGTCCTTCAATTCCGTGCCTGGTAATCCGGTGTCCACGGTGTTGGCAGGTCTCGTTCTTTTGTTGTCCGCGCTGCTCCTGGGTTTCGCCGCGATCAAGGGCAGGCTCGCATCGCGAGATCATCTTGAGGTTGGATTTTCGCTGGCAGTCGTGGTGGCTGTGCTGACCAGCTGGCACACTAACGCGCATGATCTCTGTCTGCTGCTTCTGCCGCTGGTGTTGTTGACCGACTACGGCTGGACAACTCTGGATAAGCTTCCCGGCAGGAAAGCGGGGTTGCTGATTCCGAGTCTGCCGCTTCTCATCAGTCCGCTCTGGATCGTGTTGTGGCTGGAGAACAGCAATATTAATCTCATGGCCATTCCGCTGTTGTGGTCGGTGTGGCAGATCAGCAAGGAGGCCACGCGCGCGGGGAGTGTGCTTGGGGCTGCGTCAGACGGGCTTACGCCAGAACGCTCGGCTGCGGGGTGAGCGGGCCAGGCTGAGTTTCCGCACGCAGTTCTGCGCGTGGCCGTAACAGCACGACCACCAGCATCGGCAGATAGAGAAAAATCACAACCCATCGGCCGACCTGCGTAGAAGTGTAGTGATAGTGATACCAGCGCCAGATGCCGGCGCCCCAACTGAGGCAGGCGGTCCACACAATTTCGCGCCGTGATTTTGGAATCAGCCACAGAATAAAGGCATCGAAGAACCAGCGCTGCGGCATGAGCGCGGTCAACACGAGGAGCACTGCGTCGCGGTCGCGGTAACGAAACAAGGCCAGCAGCAAGAGTGGCCCCGGAAGAATCAGCATGGGGACAAAGAATTCGTAATTGGCCGCTTGCCGCATCCAGAGCACCGGCCAGTTCGGCATCAAGGCGAGGCTGGCGGCGGCCAGCACGGCGCACGCCACCAGGCCGCGGCGACTGAGGTGGGTGAGAAAAACGGGCAGGCCAATCTGCGGCTTGGCCATGGTCACCGGCAGAAGCAGCGGAAAAAATGCGCTGGCCGCGAGGATGGGCGACCACTGCACGGTGAGAATTCCCGCCCAGAAGGGATATGCCAGAAAAATGCGCAGGCGGCCGTAGCCTTCGCGGGTCAGCCCAAAAGCCAGCAGCGCGGAGCTGATGCCCCAGAAAAGTCCGGCGGCGACTTCGGGCGTAAATCGCAGGAAAGGCAGGGCAAAAAAAGCCGCGGTGAGGGGATACTGCTCGAGCGGAGTGTTATACGGATTCTGGCGCTGTACCATGTAACGCGCGAGCCGCAACGCCCAGCGGAAATCCGCGGCGTCCTGGTGAAAATGCACCATGAGAAACCAGCAGAAGACTCCGCTAGCGAGCCCAATCGCCGCCGAGACTGCGATGCGCCATCGCATGGAAGAGTTTGTGTCCGATCGTTTTTGTTTCGATCAGTTGTAACATAGGGTGCGCTTTTTTCCGGAGCTCTGTCGATTCGAGCGGGCGTGGATAATCGCTCCACTGAGTTTGCAGAAACGCGAACCTTGCAGAAACGTTGGCAACTCGCTTTGTGGCTTGCTCTGGCGCTGCTGGCGGCCACGAGCATGTGGTTTTATGTGGACCGGATCCTGGTGGGGCATCAGGTGGCCGATGCGGCCGCGCACGACCGCCCGCGCGGCAACCTCTCAGACCTGTACCCGCGCTGGCTGGGCGCGCGCGAATTGTTGTTACATCAACGCAATCCCTACAGTGAGGAAGTGGCGCTCGAAATCCAAAAGGGATACTACGGTCGGGCGCTGGACCCGGCGCGGCTGGGCGATCCCAAAGACCGGCAAGGGTTCGCCTATCCGGTCTATGTGGTTTTTCTGCTGGCTCCGCTCGTCGGGTTCTCTTTTCATGGCGTGCAGCTCTTTTTCTATTGGCTGCTCATCGCCCTCACAGCTGCGACTGTGCCGCTATGGTTTCGTGTGCTGGGCTGGCGTGCGTCGCCAATTGCCATCGCAATTGCGATCGCGCTTACGCTGGGCAGCGTTCCGGCGGTGCAGGGAATCAAGCTGCAGCAGTTGAGCTTGCTGGTGGCCGCGCTGCTGGCAGGCTCGGCCGCCTGCGTGGCCAGCGGATTCCTCTTTTGCGGCGGCGCGATCCTGGCGCTGGCGACGATCAAGCCGCAACTGGCGTGGCCCATGGTGCTTTGGCTGCTCGGTTGGACCGTGAGCAACTGGAAGACGCGCCAGCGGCTGGTGTTTGGTTTTGCCACGATCATGGGGGCGCTTCTGATGGCCGCGGAGTGGGTGCTGCCCGGATGGATCAAGATGTTTCTCGAAGCGATCCGGCAGTACCATCAATACACACAAAATGAATCGGTCCTCGATCAGCTCGTAAACTGGGCGGTGGGCAGTCATGGGGGACAGATTCTCGCGGCGGTCGCGTGCTTCGCAAGTGCGCTGCTCCTGTGGAAGTTGCGCCGCGAAGCCCCGGGATCAGCCGGATTCGCGGGCGCACTTGCCGTTGTCCTGACTCTCACAGTGCTCGTCGTGCCCATGTACGCCCCCTACAATCAGGTTTTGCTGCTGCCGGCAATTCTTTTTCTGGCGCGCGAGCAATTTCCTGCGAGAAACCCCGCCCAGCCGGACGAATCGCGTTCTGGAGGCCCACTCTCCTGGGCGACCGGACTGGCGCTGGCCTGGCAGTGGATCGCGAGCCTGGGATTGAGCGCGCTGTGGTTCGTATCGCGCGACGCGGCGCTCGATGGTTGGAAAGCCCCGTTCTACGCAACGTTCGCATTGCCGGTTCTGATCTTCGTGACGGCGATGCTGGCGGCTTGGCACCCGCGAAGTGCCTTGCGAGCGCATCAGTCAACAGGGTAGTCTGTTGAGGCGAGATAAGCGCGGCCCTTCCCCACGAACGCGAAAAGCCGGATGCGCCCGGCGATCTGACATTTCATGACCCTGAGTGCCATCAGTCATCACGGTTCTGGTTCGGGTGTATTTCCCGCGCTGGTGTTTGTCCAGGGCAGCGATCAAAAAAATATCGTGCTCAACCGTACGCCTTTCAGCGTGGGGCGCAAGGTGGATAAAGATCTGGTCATTGCCGACCCGCGCGTCTCCCGCGACCACGCGCAGATAGTGCTGGAAGGCGACGACTTCTACCTGATCGACCAGGGCAGCAAGCATGGCACGTTCGTCAACGGGGAGCGAATCCAGCGCCAGAAACTGGAGCGCAACGATCGCCTGGAATTTGGGGCGCGCGATTCCGCCTACATTCTTTTCAATCCGGCGCAAAATACTTCGAACACCGCGCGCGAATTTCTGAGCCAGCTTTCCGGTGTACAGATCTCGGCGGAAGCCACCGATCTCGAAAAACTCCGCTTGTTTCTCGAGGCAGCCCGCAAACTCAACACCGCGGGGGTGCTTGACGAAATTCTGATGACCATGCTCGACGTCACCTTGCGATTGACGCGGGCGGAGCGCGGCTACGTTTTTCTAAAGGACGACGAAGGCAAACTACGGCTGGCCGCGGGACGCAACCTGAAGGGCGATCCGCTGCTGGACGACACCACGATTTCGCACTCGATCCTGGAAGAGTCCATGCGGTCGAACTCGGAATTCCTGCTCACCGATACCAGCCAGTCCATCGATCTTGCGGGACGGCAGAGCATTGTGGCTTACGATCTGCGGACCGTGGTTTGCATTCCGCTGAGGAAGATGCAGGTGCAGTCCACGCGCGACGCGCAGACTCCGGTGCCTGCGCAGACCGCGGTCGAGGTGATGGGAGTTCTCTACGTGGATTCGCGCTTTGCCTCACGCGACATTAGTGGCGTCGGCCAGGACATTCTGCACGTGATCGCGACAGAAGCGGCATCGCTGATCGAGAATGCCCGTTTGGTGCAGGCCGAGGAAGAGTCGCGCCGCTATCAGCAGGAATTGAGTATTGCGGCTTCCATCCAGCAACGGCTGATGCAGGTGAAGATTCCCGAGGTTCCGTTCGCCAAGCTACGCGGCAAGAATTTGTCTTGCAAAGAGATCGGCGGCGATTTTTTTGACGCGGTGAATACCAAAGAGGGCCTGGCCGTGGTTTTGGCCGATGTCAGCGGCAAGGGAGTCTCGGCCGCGCTTCTAGCGTCCACTCTGCAAGGGATGATTTATTCGCACCTGATTTCCGGCGGGGCGTTGCTCGAGATTGTGAGCGCCGTGAACCGCTTCTTTACGGAAAAGCTGGTGGGAGAAAAATATGCGACGTTGCTGCTGGCGCGTCTGCGCCGCGATGGCGATCTGGAATACGTGAACTGCGGGCACGTGCCGCCCCTGCTGGTGTGTGGTGGGGAAGTGATTCGTCCGCCTCACGGCAATGTTCCGGTAGGATTGCTGGCCGACGCGACCTTTGAGAGTGCGCGCTGCCAGTTGAATTCCGGCGACCGCTTCATCCTGGTGACCGACGGAGTCACCGAGGCGGAGAATTCCATGGGCGATTTCTTCGAAGATTCCCGGCTGGAAGCGGCCGCGGCCAAGACCCCAACTCTAGAAGGAATTTTTTCTGCAGTCTCGACGTTCTGCGCGGGCAACCCTCTCAGCGACGATTGCACGGTGGTGGAGTTGTTCTACTCCACCCCGCCGGAAGCGAACTAGCAACACTCGACGGAAGTCATACGCTCTTGGAGAGCGTCATCCCGAAGCCGCAATCCGCTTGCCCTTGCTTTGCGCAGAGAGCATAATTTTGCTGTCCGGCGAACCTCGCGAGGTGATTTATGAGGCTGGGTCGCTATCTCACCATGGCCGTATTTGCTGCCTTGGCTCTGCAGCCTTTCCTTCCAGCACAGCAATGCCACCCCGGCCACGCTCAGGAGCCCTTCGACCTGGTATGGCCGTTCACCATGGAATCTCGTCAAGAACATGAACCCGCTCCCTCAGGGCCCACGCCGAATCCTGTCCGCGAGATCACTCGCTTTGTGGGGGCGCGCGATTCGCAAGGGCGGTATCTCTCGCGTTTGATCTACGCTGACGGCAGCAGCGCCTCCTTGGTGGTCGACCCTGTCGCCGGGGAAGAAATCTACTGGAACACGACCACCACGCAAGCAAAGTTGCTTATTCACCCGATGTCCGTGGCGGGCCGGCGTTCCTGCTGGCAAATTCCGGAGTCCGAACGGAGCGCGGTCTCGAATGGGCCGGTGACGGCTGCGCCCCAAGCTTCCTGTGCGCCGACGGGGCAGCTTCAGCCTTCAAACTGCCACGACGCCTGCGACGCACAACGCCGATCCAAAGCGCTGCCGCCGGTGAAAATGGGATTTCCGCGCTGCGCCCCCGGCCAGCCCGGACCGATTCCGGAGAATCTTGGGGTCGACGTTATCCAAGGCGAGGAGGTTCATGGATGCCGGGAGACGACCACTCTTGCTGACGGAAAAAGATTTGTCTCGGAGACTTGGTACGACGACCACTCCTTTCCCCTCCGCGGGATCGAGGCCAAGCCGGACGGCAACAAGTATTCGAGGGAAGTCATTCGTCTCAGCCGGGAGGAGCCCGACCCCTCTGCATTTCAGCCTCCGAAGGGCTATGAGGTGGTAAGGCTGAAAATGGACGAAGTTCCGTGCGAAGCGCAGGGCCAAGGCTCGCACTAAGCGTGATCGCAGCGCAGCCGCCCGGCCTGAATGGGCCTGAATGGGAACGATAAGCCCTACTGCACCATCACCGTGTAATCTTTCCCTTCCCAGCGGTTCTCTCCCGTCCAGAAAAAGGTAAAGACTGCCTGACCGCCTACGGGAAGCGAGGCGGTCGGCAGATCGAGGGTGTGAATTCCCAACCCCGAATCGCGGGTATTTGTATCCTGTGCGGTCTTCCATCCGTCAATGCTCCAGTGCACGGTTGCGGGCGAAATCAGCACGATGCGCAGCGTCTTGCTGCGCGGAATCGTGCGGGTTTTGTTATTCATCCTCCAGCCGAATATGGTCCGCTGACGCTTCTCCACCAAATAACGCTGTACGGTCTGCGGTGGCTGGTCGAAAATCTTGCCGTCGCGGATCGAGCGCAGTAATTTTATGTACTCGGAATGTGCCCAGACCAGCGGGCAAGCGGAGCCGGAAGGCTTGCCGCGGAAAAGTTCGAGCGCGGGGATATCCGCGGCGTCCCAAACTTGCTCGGGGATCGAGCGGCTCTCCCCAATGGTGGAAAGTTCGATCACAGTAAGCAGAGCCTTCGCTTCGTCGGGATGTCCAGCGGCGAGTGCATAATGAGCGCGCTCGCCGGTGAGGAGCGGCCAGGGGCGGCCGATTCCGTTGCCATCAAAGGGTGATCCGTCTTTGTGCTCACCATAGCCGTCGCCGTTGTAGCGGTACCAGCAGGGCCCTTGCGGCAACTCCACGGCCAGCAGCGCGTCGATCACGCGCAACGTGTTCAGGATGCGCGGATCATCAGGGGCGCGCAGGCCGAAGCGGACGAGCGCGAGGGCATCTGGACTGACGATGTGCGACGCGATTTCGTGGTCTTGTCCCGGCGGGCGATTCTTGATGGGCACGAAGCCCTGGGTCGGAGAAGCCGCGGCCCCGCTATCGGGCGGCGAGATGCGGACGTAGTAACCCTCCACGCCAAGTTGTTGCGCCAGATCGCCTCCGGCGGCGTAGATCCAGCGGTCAATGTTGTCGTTCCAGGCATCGGCCGCATCGCGCATGATCGAGGCTGCATGGTTGTGTCCGGTGAGTTCAGCGATGTCGGCGGCGGCCAGCAGCGCCGAGATTTCCGCTGCCAGGGTAAACGGAGAATACCCCGCATCTTCTTCCCAGCGATCCTGCTGCGTGACTGGTCCATTGCGCAAAATAAAGCTAGCAGCGTTGCGCACCATCGGCCACCAGCGTTCGAGCTCGCCCAGATCCTTCGGGGCTTGGCGGCGCAGCAGATCGAGCAGCAGAATGGGGAATGCGGTCTCGTCCATCTGGATGCCACTCCAGTAAGGACGCCCATCGAGCCACAGGTTCTGCGCCCAGTTGCCCGCCGCCTCCTGTGTGACCTCGAGATAGCGAAGCACTCTGACGGCGTCTGCCACCGCGCCAGCAGCCAGCAGAGCGCCAGCGGTCTCTACCAGGTCGCGCGGCCAGATCAGGTGATAACCGCCCAGATCCTCGTCGCCTTTGTTGAATCCCCAGGGGATGGAGAGGCTGGCGATGATGCCGCCGAGAAAATCCTTGGACTCATGCGTGCGCAAAACGGCAGTCGAGGCGCGATAGAGATTGTGCTCGCGTTTTGGGTCGTCAAGATTGAGCAGAGTGTTCTGCCAGTTCTTCCAATGGATCACGTAATGTTGGCGCAGGTTGGCATACTCCTCGAGCAGGCTGGAACGCGCCTGTTGCCCGGCCTCGCTCCAAATGCCACCGAAGCCGAGGGCCAGGACGAATTCTCCGCTGCACGCCGCCAGGTCGATTTCGGCGGTGCATGCGATGTTTCCGTTCTCGGCTCGCGCGTATTCCCATTGCATCTCGAAATGCTGCGACAAGTCTTGCCAGCCATCGGATGTGCCGACGAAACCCACCGACATTTTCTTCCAGGGCACCGAGCAAGCCATCGCCAGTGCGGTATCGTCGTGCTGGGCGAAAAACATGGGAACACCTTTGTAGTCTCCGACCCAGCCCGTATTCCCGTATCCGGCGTTGGCCAGATGCGGCGAGAGCAGCACGTAGAGGTGAAAATCGGAAAGCTGCCCTTGCAGCGGCTCGAAACGCACATTTTGAAGCACGACGTTGCGGTAAGGATCGGTGAGAACTTCTTTATGAATCCTGTAGCGTCCGCCGCTGCACGTATTCGTGAGCTCGAATGCCGGGACGCCGGGCTCGAAAGGACGGTTTTCAAAAGTGCAATGGCGCTTTTCCTCGGAAAAAAAAGCGCTGCCGTCGGTGACTATGAATCCCATGTCCCGGGTGCAGGCCTGGTCGACGCGGGGGAAATAGATCTCGTTGAGAATGCCGTGACTGAGCGTGAACCACACGCGGCTGTGCTGGTTGAGGGCGGTGCCGACTCCGGTTTTTGCGCTCGAAGTCCAACGGGGAGAAATGCCCGGCCAGCCGGGGGCATACTGAGTGGGCGAGTTACTCATGAAGATTTCGTCCTTCGTTCGCGAGGGCAGTCCGCAACATGGCGAGGATGCCCACCGGAATTGCGAAAATCAGAAATTTGCAAGAACCAGTAATCAGAAGAACCAAGATTTACGAGAGCCAAAATTTACAAGAAATTGACCGCCAGGACCTGAATTCTTGCCGCGCGCAGCATCAAAACCATTAAGAGTTTCAAAGAATGTACTGGTTGCAAAGCCAAGTGGATCAACGACAATTAAGATAGGCACGACCGATCGCGCACGTTGTTGGGCGCATCCATGCTTCGACGCATCTATGTTTGGACGCATCTATAGTTTGGACGCACTTTGGACATGAACAGATTCTCCATTGCACGAGCCGTAGCCATGGTAGCAGTCCTGTGCATTGCTTTGTCGGCGCCGTCGGCTGCCGCAGACAGAGCGGAGAGCGTACCCGCGGATTCCGCGCTCGATCACGGGTATTCCGGTCTCTACAACTTGGATTTTGCCGGCGCCCAAAGAAATTTTGCCGAGTGGGAGGCCGACCACCCCGATGATCCGGTTGGCCCCGTGAGCGAAGCCGCCGGGTTTCTGTTTTCCGAATTCAATCGCCTGGGCATCCTGGAGAGCCAGTTCTACGCGGATGATGAAACGTTCCTGGGGCGGCCCAAGGTCGCGGCCGATCCAGCGGTGCGCGGGCACTTTCAGGCGGCCATTGCGCGGGCGGAGACGCTGGCGCGGGTGCGTTTCACCAAAGACCCGAAAGATCGCGACGCGTTATTTGCCATGACCTTGGCTTCGGGGTTGCAGGCAGACTATGCGGCATTGATCGATCACCGCACCCTGGATTCGCTGCATTACACGAAGGAATCCTCGACCTGGGCGGCACAACTGCTGGACGTTTGCCCTGACTGCTACGACGTGTTCCTGGCCACCGGGTTCAGCAAATACATAGTGGGCAGCCTCTACGCGCCCTTTCGCTGGCTGTTGCGGCTAGGTGGGCTTCCCGGCGATCGTCAGGGCGGCATCGCCGATTTGCAGTTGACGGCGGAGCACGGCCGCTACCTGGGGCCTTTCGCCCGCATCCTGCTCGCGATCGCCTATGTGCGTGATAAGGACAAGCCGCGAGCAATCCAGTTGCTGATGGGCTTGCGCGCGCAGTTTCCCGCCAATCCACTGTTCGAGCGAGAACTGGCCCGGCTGCAGCCGGTGCCGTAGCCGAACTCTTTTAGCCTCCCATTCACTACAAATTCACCACGCTGTAACAGTCCTGTAACATTGCCCCACTAGAAGTGGAGTACCAACATTTCAGGGGGTGTGACGATGCGGAAAGTCATTCTGTTTTGGTTGTGTGTCCTTTTGCCGGTGGCCGCCCTGGGACAGACCAAGCTCAACGGGGCGGGCGCTACTTTTCCTTATCCCATGTATTCCAAGTGGTTTAGCGAGTACCACAAGCTACACTCCGACATTGAGATTAATTACCAGTCGATCGGCAGCGGCGGCGGAATCCGGCAGGTATCGGAAGGCACAGTGGAATTCGGGGCCAGCGACGTGCCCATGAATGACGAGCAACTGAAGGCGGCGAAATCCAAGATCCTCAATATTCCCACTGTGTTAGGAGCGGTGGTGCCGGTCTACAGCGTTCCGGGAGTAAGCGCCGATCTGAAATTCACCCCCGACGTGCTGGCGGGAATCTTCCTGGGTAGAATCACGAAGTGGAATGACAAGGCGATCGCAGGCGCGAATCCGGGAGTGAATTTCCCGGACAAAGACATCGTAGTCATTCACCGCTCCGATGGCAGCGGCACGACCTTCATCTGGACCGATTATCTCTCGAAGGTGAGCGCAGATTGGAAGAGTCAGGTGGGCAGCGGCACAGCGGTGAAATGGCCGCTCGGGCTGGGCGGCAAAGGCAATGAACAGGTCGCTGCATATGTACGCCAGATGCCCGGAGCTATTGGGTACGTCGAACTCATCTACGCTCTGCAGACCAAAATCCCATTCGGCAGCGTGCAGAATGTCGCCGGCAATTTTGTAAAAGGGTCGCTCGATAGCGTCACCGCGGCCGCGGCTTCGGCTCCGAAGATGCCCGCGGATTTTCGCATCTCCATCACCAACGCACCCGGCAAGGACTCGTATCCGATCGCGAGCTTCACCTGGCTGTTGATTCCAGCTTCGTCCAAAGATCCGGCCAAAGGAAAAATTCTTTCCGACTTCCTGAACTGGATGGTGACAGACGGCCAGAAAATGACTTCCGCCCTGGCCTACGCGCCGCTTCCGGACAATGTCGCAGCCAAGGTGAAAGAAGCGATCAAACAAGTACGCTGACACGGTCGGCGAGCGGTTGGCAGCTCTAAAATATAGCGGCGTCAGGTGAGATTTAGCCCGACGCCGCTTTGGTTTTTCAGAATGCTTTATACTAAAGAAGCTGCGAAAGTTAAGGCCGGAAAACCCAGGGCAGGAAAACCAAGGAAAGATAGGCAGTAACGGCACGTCCGCATGGCTCGCATTTCACTCGAAGATCCCCAGTATTACCTCAATCGTGACACCTCGTGGCTCGCGTTTAACCGTCGTGTGCTCGAAGAAGCTGGAGACGAAAGCAACCCGCTGCTGGAGCGCGTGAAGTTTCTGGCGATTTCAGCCAGCAATCTCGACGAGTTCTTCGAGATTCGTGTCGCTGCTATGGTGCAGCAGATTGAAGATGGCTACAACGAAGCCGGTCCCGACGGCACCACTTTGGTGCAAAAGCGCGAACTTCTCGGAAAACTGTGCCATGAGTTTGTCGACGACCAGTATGAGTGCTGGAACGCGCGGCTGCGTCCGGCCCTGGCGGCTGGCGGCATTCGAGTGTTGGCCCTGCACGAACTGGATCCGGCTGCCCTGCGGTTCGTCGATGAGTATTGCGAAAAAGAACTGGATCCACTCCTCACGCCAGTTACGGTCGATCCCGCGCATCCTTTTCCCCGGGTTATCAACAAAGCCTTGTGTCTGGGTTTTCTACTGCGGCGGCGGCGTCGCTCTGCGCTCACCTACACCGGCGTAGTTGCGGTTCCCCGGGCGCTGCCGCGTCTGGTGCGCCTGCCGTCGGAAGGTACGGCTGATTTTATTTTCCTCGCCGATCTGGTCGCTCACCACGCCGTGAATATGTATCACGGCTATGACGTCGTCTCCTCCGCGCCCTTCCGTGTCACCCGCAACAGCAATCTCTACCTGCAGGAGGAGGAAGCGCGCAGCCTGCTCGAATCCGTGCGCGCCGAATTACATAATCGCCGCAAGGGAGACGCGGTGCGCATGGAGATCGAAGCCGACGCCGACCCCGAGATCATCGAGCGCCTGCGAACCGTTTTTGAGCTCGACCCCTGGCAGGTTTTCCCGGTCAACGGTCCGGTGAATCTTTCCCGGCTGTTCAATGTGTATGAGCAGGTGGACCGTCCCGACCTGAAGTATCGACCGTTTTCACCGCGGGAATTGCGCCTTACGTCGAAGTCGAAGGATCTATTTGAAGAGTTGCGCCGTCACGACATCCTTCTGCACCACCCCTACGACTCCTACGACGCGGTGGTTTCGTTCATCGAGTCGGCGGCGGAAGACGATAAGGTCCTCTCGATCAAGCAGACGCTCTACCGCACCAACGAGCATTCCTTGATCGTGCCGTCGCTGATCGATGCAGCCTCGCGCAAGGAAGTAACCGCGGTCGTGGAACTGAAAGCGCGCTTCGACGAAGCCCACAACATCCGCTGGGCGCGCGACATGGAAGATGCCGGGGTGCAGGTATTTCACGGGCTGGTCGGCCTGAAGACGCACTGCAAACTCTCGTTGCTGGTACGCCGCGATCCGGATGGCGCGATCCGCAGCTACGCCCACATCGGCACCGGAAATTACAACGCAACCACGGCGCGCATCTATACCGATCTCAGTCTATTTACGGCGAATCCAGAAGTCACCCGTGCGGTCCACGATGTGTTCAGCTTCCTCACGGCGTATGCGGAAAATCCTGGCTACGATCCGCTGCTGGTCGCTCCACTCGATCTTGCCGAGAAGTCGATTGCGCTGATCGATCGCGAAGCCGAGCACGCCCGCCAGGGCCGCGAGGCTCGCATCATCGCGAAGATGAACGCGCTTTTGGATAAGAGCGTGGTGCAGGCACTATACCGCGCCTCTCAGGCTGGGGTGGAGATCGATCTGATCGTTCGCGGCATCTGTGCCTTGCGTCCCGGAGTGCGCGGACTGAGTGATCGCATCCGCGTGCGCAGCATTGTGGGGCGGTTCCTCGAGCACAGCCGCATTTACTATTTCGCCAACGGTGGCGACGAAGAAATTTATATGGGCAGCGCCGACTGGATGCCGCGCAATCTCTACGAACGCGTCGAGGTGCTGGTGCCTCTGCGCGACGAACTATTGCGGGATCGAGTGCGCCATGAGATTCTCGAGGCTTATCTGGCCGACAATCTCAAGGCGCGCATTTTGCTCCCCGATGCCACCTACATTCGAGCCTGGCAATCGCCGCTGGGGAAGCACAAGACCAAGCCTCCGGTTGGGGCGGCCGCTTTCAGCGCGCAGGATTTCCTGATCAGCCTGGCGGAAGGCAAACCGGCAGCCACGTTGCCTCCACCGGCCGCGCCGCGAAAGCACAAAGCGCTCGTGGGGAAGGAACGTAGTCCGCAATGATTCTCTACTTCCTGCGTCACGCCAGCGCCGGCGAGCACGTCGCCAATCCGAAGAAGGACGAGAAGCGCGCTCTCGATCCGGAAGGTATCGCGCAATGTGGTTACATCGGCCGCGCACTCGCTGCCTTGGAAGTCCAGGTGGACGTGATCGTCTCCAGCCCTCTGAAACGCGCCACCCAGACAGGTTCTCTGGTGGGCAATGAACTGGGCTACGAAGGCAAACTGCAGATCGACGCTGGCCTTCGCCCCGAAGCCGGCTTCGCCGATTTCCGCAAGCTGCTGGAAAAATACGCGCGCCAGGAAGCGATCATGGTTGTCGGGCACAACCCCAACCTGAGCCAGTTTCTGGGCGCAATCATCAGCGATTCTGGATGCGAAGCCTCGCTCGAACTGAAAAAGGGAGCCGTCGCGAAAGTGGAGATGCGGCGCAGTTCCGGCACCCTGAGCTGGTGCGTGACCCCGAAGATTCTGCGTACGCTCTACGACACGGCAGTGGAAAGTTCCCGCCCGAAAACTTCCCGGAAATAGGCGCAGTCTTTCTCAATCGCCCACAGTTCCAAGTCCACGCCCATACGCCGGCGGGGAACCAGCGTCAGGTGCACATCGGCGGCGTGCAGTTTCACACGCACTTTCTGCACCGCGCGGCTGCGCCCCAGATTCAGCGCACGAGCCAATCGCAATAGCAGGATGGCCTTCTGCACCCCCGGCCGGTCGCCGGGATCGAGCACCTTCATGGGTCCATCCTCCACCATGGGACGCGAGTTTCCCAGGTAGCGGGAAATGGCAGCGATGATGCGCCGCTGCGGTGGCGTGTAACCCAGAATTTCCGAGTTCGAAATAATGTAGTGAGTATGGCGGTGCCGTCCGGCGCGGTTCACGTAGTCTCCCACTTCGTAAAGCATGGCCGCCGCCGAGATCCACTCGCGATACTCCGGGGCCAGGCGGTGCACCGAGCGCAGAGCCGAGAACAGAAACATAGCCGACTCGCGGACGTCGAGCGCATGTTTGAGGTCGACGCCGTAATGCTCAACCGCTTTCCCGATCGACTCCCAGCGCTCGGATTCGATCTGCTTGCCGGGGCGCGTGTTGCGATCGTGTTCCGCGGCCATCTGGGCCAGCAGGCCGTCGCGCAAACCGAGCGGCGAGTAACGAAATCCCTTGAGATGGCAATGTTCGACCAGGCCGTGGTAGACCATCGCGCCCGCCACCACGATTTCCGCGCGGCGCGGTCCAATGCCTTCAATCTTGCGCCGGTCGGCCACGGGCAGCCGGGCCAGCCGCTTGGCGATGCGGCTCATCTCGGCACTCGAGACCATCAGCCGATGGTTGCGGCGATTGCTGCTCAAGTTGGCGGCCACCGCCGCCAGCGCCGCCGCCGTTCCGGAAGTCGCAATCGCATTCTTCACGCGCGCGGCCACGATCCGCGGCGCAATGCGGTTCACCTCGCGGGTAACGAATCCGCGCAGGCGTTTCAATTCTCCCTTGCGGGGCGGGTCGTGCTTGAGGAATTCGTCGGTGAGCCGGACCGCCCCCAGCGGAAGGCTCACCGTGTCACGTATCTGTCCCTTGGCGGAGACTGTCAACTCGCAGCTGCCTCCGCCGAGATCGATCATCAGGGTCGGCAAACGATCCACCCGCGGACCCGAAACCAGTCCCAGGTGAATCAGACGCGCCTCTTCCACTCCAGAAATAATCTCGACCCGCCAGCCCGTAGCCGAACGTACCCACTCGAGGAATGCCTGGGAATTTCGCGCGTCGCGCAAGGCGCTGGTTGCAACCACACGCACCGTGTCAGTGACCACCTGCTGCGCGGCCCGATGAAATCGGCGCAGCACCTTGACCGTTTCCGCCATCGATTCAGGCGTGAGAAATCCCGACCGGAATACGCCCTCGCCAAGGCGCGTGACTTCCCGGTCCTCGTGGATTTGTCGAAGACGCCGCCCAGCCAGGCGTGCGATCTTCAGCCGAACTGAGTTCGATCCGATGTCGACCGCGGCAAAGGTAGGCATGAGGGAAGCACCACAGTGTAACAGCGTCAGCCGTCCGCGATCAGAAGCCAACGGTATTTGGTGAAATCGAGGCGCAGAACGTTCACCGCATGGCGTCAAGAGCCTGTGCGATGCAGTCTTCAAGCGGCTGATCGGTCCGAATCATGGTTTTCGACGCAGAGATAACTTCGAAGCGGGCTTGCACGTCAAGATAAAGCTGAAAGTCGCGGTTGCCCGCGGGATGCGTTCCAGTGACGACGTGCTCCTCCAAACGCCGCCGTGCTGTCGCTTCTGCGCAAACGCATTCCAGGATCCGCCAGGGCTGGTGCAGGGAAGCGGCGGCCACAAGAACATTTTCGATTTGATAGCGCCGCGAGAATGGACGGCCGTCGAGAAAGATGTAGCGCGCAGGTTCCTGCCGCAGCAAATATGCGGCAGTCTCAAGCATGATCTGAACGCAGAAATCGTCCTGCCGCGAAGAGTATGCAATCTCATCGGCCGAAAAGATCGCGTGGCGGATGTCGTCCTTGCTGATCACGCGGCCGAACGTCCGGACAGCGAGTTCGCGTGCCAGCGTAGTTTTGCCGGTGCCGGGTAGACCCGCCATGAGCACGATCATGTAAGCGTTGACCGCTTGAGCGTGGTGCGAGCAATGGCTGAGAAAACTAAGATCGAAGAATGTAACACCATGTGAGCAGAATTCTAGCGGAACGGGTAGAAGTGCGGAACCGGAAAAAGTAGCTTACTCAGGCTGTGTGAGGGCCGTGAGCTGCAGATCCAGAAGCGGAATCTGCGCGCTGTCAACTGCA
>Ga0210398_10002032_pt1 | contig 20105 bp, 17 predicted proteins | sample IncBWC4OmetaG_FD_161047 | JGI IMG/M metagenome (GOLD analysis project Ga0210398, IMG submission 161047) | Forest soil microbial communities from Barre Woods Harvard Forest LTER site, Petersham, Massachusetts, United States - Inc-BW-C-4-O | ecosystem: Environmental > Terrestrial > Soil >...
CCACGCTTCAAGAGACGCCGAGAGCAAGTGGAGTGTTAACAAAGCGAGTCGCAACGGAGAAAACTCCTTCTCCTCCCCTCTGTTTACCGCGGCACCCGGAAAAGTGAAATTCGCCCAAAACCACATGATGTCCGGAAATTCGACGCAATAACCAGACGCGTCCCAAAAACACCGTAGCCCGGTCGTGAGGAACATGCTGCTCATAGCCGGTGTCTATTAAACAGCAAGTTGCTGCGATTCCGTCACCACGCCGCGAAACCGAAATACACTGGCCGTGTCGTCACTCATCAGCGCATAGACGTTCGTTTCAGGGTCAAAACCTCAGTTCATCGCAAAACCCTATCGGTTTTCTGGTCGCAATTTCTGATGACTCACCTTGACATTCTACTGGAACAACTGTATCTTCACCTAGAATGTCTACTAAAGAACAACGAGAGCGCATCGAGCTGCTGCAGGACCCTGGACTTGCTAATTCTCCGCACGCCGCTGCTGGGGGCCGGCAAACGGCCACGCGATCGCCAAGGCGATCGAGTTCAATTCCGAGGATGTGTTGCAGGTCGAGCAGGGGTCGCTATACCCGGCGCTGCACCGTCTGATCAAGCGAAGATGGATTTCGGTCGAAGAAGGCACGTCGGAGAACAATCGGCGGGCCAAGTCTTGCCGGCTGACGCCGACGGGACGGCGGCGATTGACGGTTGAGACTCGCAAGTGGGACAAACTGGCGGGAGCGATCGCGCGGATTCCGCGGGCGAGAGAGCAGGGGGCGAATTATGAGACGGCGCAAGCGCATGCTTGAGGGACTCGACGAGGACATTCGCGATCACATCGAGAGGGAGACGCAGGACAACATCGAGCGCGGGATGTCGCCGGAGGAAGCGCGCTATGCAGCTGTGCGCAAGTTCGGCAACGTGACGCTGGTCAAGGAAGAGACCCGGGAGGTGTGGAGCTTTGTTTGGCTTGAGCAGCTGCTACAGGACGTTCGTTTCGCCCTCCGGATGCTACGCAAATCCCCCGTCTTCACCGTGATCGCGGTCCTCACCCTCGCTCTCGGCATCGGCGCCACTGTATCTATCTTCGCGTTTGTGGACGCAGCACTCATCGAACCGTTGCCCTACGCGAACCCCGCCCGGCTTGTTGGCGTGACTGAAAGTATCGCGATGTTTCCACGCGCCAGCCTTTCCTATCTCGACTACCTCGACTGGAAAAAACTCAACAAGGTTTTCAGCTCAATGGACGTATGGACCGGAGATGGTTACCTGCTCAGGACCCCCGAAGGTACGCAAACGGCGCTGGGGGCCCGTGTAAGCGATGGTTTCTTTCGCACCCTTGGCATCACCCCGATGATTGGACGTGACTTCTATGCGGGCGAGGATCTATTAGCAGCGCCCCGCACCGTGATGCTGAGTTACACAGGATGGCAGAAGTGGTTCGGGGGACGAAAGGATGTACCGGGCCAGGCAATTACGCTCAGCGGAGACTCTTACACAATCATCGGAGTGCTGCCAAGGTACTTTCAATTCGCTCCGAGAGCAGAGGCGGAGTTCTACACCACCCTTCATGCTTCCGGCTCCTGCGACCTTAGGCGAAGCTGTCACAGTCTCGACGGAATCGCGCGCCTCAAGGACGGCGTCTCCGTGCAGACGGCCTTGGCCGACATGAGATCGATTGCGGCGCAGCTCGAAAGCCAATATCCCGATTCCAATCGCGGTCAGGGCGCAAGCGTGGTGCTGCTTTCCGATGTGATTGTTGGAGACATCCGCCCAATTCTCCTAGTGCTCCTCGGCGGAGCAGCGTTGCTGCTGCTGATCGCCTGCGTCAATGTCACAAGCCTTCTGCTAGTGCGCTCAGAGATACGCAAGCGTGAAATTGCAGTTCGCAATGTGCTCGGCGCCTCATCCACCAGGTTGGTCCGTCAATTCGCGACGGAAGGGTTTCTGCTCGTGGCGACCGGCGGCACATTGGGACTCCTTTCCGCCGAGTGGATCATGCAGCTCCTCTCCAAGCTCATCCCTGCCAACATGATGGCCGGAATGCCGTATCTGCAGGGTCTGGGTTTGAATTTCCATGTGGTGGCCTTCGCGTGCACGATATCCCTGCTGGCGGCCGCGCTGTTTTCCTTCACACCCGTATCGCGTTTGTCTTTATCAGAGATGCGCGAAGGCCTCACGGAAGGCGGCCGCGGATCTGCCGGAACCGCGTGGCGCCGCTTGGGTTCCAACTTGGTGGGGGTGGAGCTGGCCACTGCAATGATCCTCCTGGTGAGTGCCGGGCTCCTCGGCAAGAGCTTTTACCGCCTGCTCCATGTTGACATCGGATTCCAGCCCGATCATCTTGCTGTTCTATATGTTGTGGCGCCCCAGGTCAGCTATGGAAAGGGCGAGCAGGCTGTCGCGCTCGGGCGGCAGATCGTAAGCCGCATCGCGAACCTGCCTGGCGTAAAATCCGTCGCCATCGGGAGCCGTGTGCCCCTGAGCGGCAATGGCAACACCGATTGGATCAGGTTCGTAGGTCGGTCGTACCACGGCGAGCACAATGAAGTGAACCAACGGAATGTGAGCTCCGCCTATTTCACAACGCTCCAGGCAAGGATTTTGCGCGGCCGTCACTTTACCGATACTGAGGACGCGTCGACGCCCAACGTGGTGATCATCAACCAGGCGCTCGCAAAACGCTATTTCCCAGGTGAAGACCCCATCGGCAAGAGAATTGGCGACGACGACCTGACACCCAAGTCCATTAAGGAAATCATCGGTATTGTGGACGATATAAATGAAGGGTCGCTCGATTCAGAGATATTGCCCGCCGTCTACTATCCCTTTAACCAGACGCCTGACACCTTTTTCGGTGTAGTCGTTCGAACGTCGCAGGCCGAAAAGTCAATGTTCATGACGCTCGACGCCACCATCCATCAAATTGACCCCAATATCGGCATAGGCGGCGAATCAATCATGACGGAAAGAATAAATGACACGCAGACCGCGTATCTTCATCGTTCCTCAGCGTGGCTGGTAGGAGGATTCGCCGCCGTGGCATTGTTGCTGAGCGTGCTCGGACTCTACGGAGTGATTGCCTACTCGGTGAGCCAGAGAACCCGTGAAATCGGGATCCGCATGGCGCTGGGTGCGCAGCGCAAATCCGTTTATCAGCTCATTATGCGAGAAGCTGCGTGGTTGATTGGTGCGGGAACTATCTTGGGACTGGTTTGCTCTGTTGCTGTCGCGAGTCTGCTGCGTGGGCTGCTCTTCGGCGTTCAATCATGGGACGCGCCCACGTTAGCCGTCGTCGCGGCCGTGCTTGTCGTCTCGGCGTTGCTGGCCAGCTACATTCCTGCGTACCGCGCGATGCGCGTCGACCCTATGGTCGCGTTGAGATACGAATAGGGGAGCCGGGATAAACCGGCGTCCCTACCGCGATTCCTTCGTGCAAGCGATCGCTAACCTTAGAACAATTTCGCATAAACGCGTGCGCATTCCTATCAATTGTGCCAGTTGAGCGCGATGGCTGGACGCTGGGCTGAGGTTCCGCAGAGCGGTCCCGTGCCGGGAAATTTTGTTCGCATTCGTATCTCTAGCTGTTTCGCCAGAATCTCCGAACATTGGCACAATGGCTCGCAGAACTGGCGGGCGAGATATTTCCTCTTTTCCATTCGAAATGCTTCAAGGGGAGTAGAAATAGAAAAAGCTTTCTTCTCCCCACATCTGATTAACGCCGTGTACCTATATGTGGAATCCGCCGCGAAAGCGGCCGGGCACTGATTCGATTTCCCGTGCACTACGCGGTCGGCGTCAGGATCAGATGGTGCGAACGACTGTGTATCCCACAGGAGCAACTCTACAAGTGCGAGCCACCCAAACGCGCGGTAGAGCCAAACAGATCGCTGACTCTCGCGGCGCGACGCAACAGGATTGCCTGGACGGACCATGCACAAGCAATGGGAGAGCCAAGGAGCAGTAATTCGCCCTATCAAGATTTGGAAGTCTGACCCGAACAAATCGAGCAGAAGATATTGGCCGCGCGGCGGGCGCTACAAGGATCGCGACCGGAGCATGCTCAATATCATCGCGATCTGCCCGGAATGGTAAATCGCGTGTTCCACGATTCCGCGAAGCATTGTTTCGTAAGGATAGTCGCGTCCGGGAACCTGTTTCGCCAAATCCTCGATGGGAAAATTCCGAATTTTCTCTTCGAGGAGGTCGCGACTTTGGCTCCAGCGGGAGACGAGGTCGTTCCAGGGAATCGGCGGCTCGGCCCATTCCTTTTCGGGCTGCCAACGCGGCAGCGAATTACTGTCGGACGTATTGCGAATTCTTTCATTCCAAAGGAGTAAATGCTGAAGCAACTCCGAAATTGAATGAGATCCTGGAACGGGTGGTGTTGTCGCAAGCTCAGGCGAAATCTGCGCTAACAACTCAGCGAGCGAAGGTCCGTACCAAGCGGCTTTGACCGTCGCGGCGCGGTAAGAATCGGCTATTCGTTGGGTCTGGTGCATGCGTGCTTAGCGGAAACGCGTGGCCAATTGCGGCGTTTCCTGCGAGTTTAGTCTACCTCAGGCGACCTCACCTTGAGACCGCTGTTCCACATGCCTGATTAACACCGTACAATCAGTAACTGGCCTGCTTACCCTGAGAAGGGCAGACTTGATTGTTTTTCTTGAGGCTTCCGAGCTTTTGGCTGGGAGCTAGTCCGAGGGTTAACTCCCTAATTATTGTTAGCGGCCGCTCCGACGTCCACCCAGTATGCCTTGCGCGCCCTCAATTGGAGCCCCAATCTGTTCTTGAAGCTCAGTTCCAGCGCATGCAGGCCTGGGTGTGGCGATTGCGGGCTGAAGCTGAGGACATAGTAGTTGTGCACGTCGCTGGAGATGGTTATCAGATGTCGGGTGAGCGTCGTTGCGTCATTGAAGGCGAAGTACTCGCCACCCGTCAATTGCGCTACAGACTCCGGCACGTTGCGTTTGAGGCCGTTTCTCGCGGCCAGGAATGCCATCCGCGCCAGTCGCAACGGTGGGAGAAGATCGCTTGCGCAGTCTAGTGCCTGAATGCTGCGCTTGCCGTGCGCGTCGGGATCGGCACTTGAGTCGTAGCTCATACAGCCACCCGGCGGGTATGGCTCGTCCGAATAAGGACTTCCTCCCGGCAAAGGCAGCTTTGACGCCTCGCGCTTCACCGCCGTTTTCGTACTCGAAAAGGCGAAGCTATAAATCGAGGTATTGGTGTCCTCGACCGCACGTACGGCATCCTCCAAGCTGGTTTGGCTGCTGCTATCGATCGTCTCGCTGCAGAGCAGCATGGCGCGGCGATAAGCTGGTGGTTGCTTGCGCAAAAGATTAATGCTGAAGTTGAGCGCGTCAAGAATGGCCGCCCCCGAATCACCTTCGGCAAGAGTGGCAATCATCTTGGCTGCCGCATCGGTATTGGTTGTGAAGTCTTGCGCGAGGCGAGGCTCGCTATCAAAGGCGATTACCGCGACGCGATGCGGCACGTCGCCAATGATGGCATCCAGCACCGCTCCAAGATGGCGGTAGTCAGGCAGATGCAATGCACCCTGGCCCCCAGTCTGCACGATGACCGCAAGAGCGAGGGGCTGCGAGTCTGTATCGGGCTCTAGCTGCAGGGACTGCGGAACGCCGTCGTCGGTGAGGATGAAATCGTCAGCGGTGAGTGAGAAGACAACCTCGCCCGCCTTGGTTTTCACCAGCGCTGGCACGAGTACCAAATTCGAGCGCACCGTTAGGGCCGGGATCTGGGAGCTAGCTGATGATTGTTCGCTACTTTGCGCATGGGCCGCCGTGGCGAATGAAAACAAAGGAAACAGTGCAACTGCAAAACGGAATTTCCGTCGATTCATCGCGAGGTCTTCTTTCCAATTGCCGCGCAACAGTGAAGGCACTGCTTCCAGCCTGGCCGCCTGCCATTCCTGAAAGGTAGGACTGCGGCACCGGCAGTTTTAGTTGCTTTGCTAAGAGATAGGAACAATTCGCAGTTCTCCAAAGCACGGTGCTGAGAGCCTCTTAGTAGGCAAATCGCTCGAGTTCCTGCTAGTACCGAGTTGTTCGGTTTCGGCAAAGGGCCATTTGTCGAGAAGACAAACGCCCAATGGCAAGAAGTTACGGTCAGGGAGAGCTAACGTTGTGGTACTTACGCAGTTGCTCCGGTACGTTCGGAGAACGACTGGATCGCGGCAGCTTCGTCCTCGGTGATATCGAACACGTTGTCCAGTTTGGTAGTTTTCAGTAGATCAAGGATTTGAATAGACGGCTTTAGAAGCTTGACCTCGCCACCTTGATTGCGCGCAGTCGTCAACGCGCCCACGAGCTGCCCCACGCCTGAACTGTCGACGTAAGTCACCTCTGCAAGGTTCAGTAGAATCTTTTTTTGGCCCTTCTTGTTCAATTCGCGGATAGCTTCGCTAAGCACGACCCCACTACCGGGACCGAAGGCTACGGCCTCACCGAGACTCAAGCGCCCGTTCAGATCGAGAATCGTGACATCGCTAGTTTGCCGAACATTGTATTTCAGCGCCATGTTCAGGCCTCCTTTGACCTGCGAGGATGACCGGATTATACGTGAAATTGCTTACTTCAGGTCCAGTGCGTGCGGGGAAGTGCTGCAGGCCCAAGTCACGTCCGCATTTTTGCGAGCAGGGCCTGGAAGCGGGGTAGGAGCGATAGGGGTGGAAGAACGGCAGGGTTCGCCAATGTCTACTATTGCGGGGGTTCGAACGACAACGCACGACACCAGAATCATGGCCTCCATTGTCGTCCCTTGTCGCTTGAACGGAAATCAAGCGCTGCTACATTGCACCTCAGTTGACACGAACAGCTCACTATGGAGGCGATATGAAGCGCCATTTGAACGAAGCGGCGAAGCCAGTACTTTACTCGGAAAGATGGGTATCTCCGGTTTTAGCGGGAATCTGTCGAAAACTGCGCCGGAGCGGACTGCCGCTACTAGTACTCGCAATATTTTTCCCCGCGATAGCCCACGCGCAGCTGGTTGTAGACTGTTCCGGGAGCACGCCGGGCGCCTATACGACAATTAATGCGGCGTTGGCCAACGTAACGGGACCGGGGGCAGCTATTCTTGTAAGCGGGACGTGCACGGAAAACATCGTTATAAGCAATATGTTCAACCTAAGCCTAGGCGCCTGGTGGGGTCAGACCGCCACGGTGCACGGCAATATCGCTATCAACACCTCAGACAGCATCTATATTTATGGGTTAAATGTATCGAACCCCGCCGGCGACGGATTCGCGATCACCAGCGCGCGCGGCGTGACCCTGGACAGCTGCACAAGTAATGGGAATCAAGCCCATGGCTTGACCGCCAGCAGCATGTCTCAGATTACGGTGCTCGGACCGGCGTCATTTGACAATAACGGACCCGCCGGAGTCTATCTGACAGAGAGCTCAAGCGTAACCGTATTCAACGGGAATGGCCCAACGGATATCAGTAACAACAAAGGCCCTGGGCTTTACTTGAGCCAGGCTAATTTTGAGACGATTGGAGCCACCACCCTATTGAACAACTTGACCACCACCTCGAACCCCGAATTCCCGAATCCCGGCTTTGGCGTATCGGAATTCGGCGGAGCGAGAGTTCAATTCGGCACGTGTCTCGGCTCAAATCTGATCGAAGGCAACGAAGCCGGGGGCGTTTCCGTTCAGGAAAGTTCGGAAATCTCACTGTGGAACTGCGGAACCAACCAGAATGTGATCCAGGGGAATGGTCCAGTCGGCATAAGCGCGGGTTTGGCTAGCCAGGTAACGATCTACGATAACGTTGTAATTACAGGTCATACGGGCCCGGGAGTGGATCTATTCGGCGCGAGCCAGCTGAACGCCTTCGGAAAGAATCAAATCTCGCAAAATGGAACGGCTAGTGACCCTCGGAGCGCCGGTATCCGTATCGATGGAAATTCTGAGGCATTCCTTCGTGGTGGACAAATCTCGCAGAATGCGGGGCCAGCAATTCTGGCGCTCGTAAACTCCAGTGCAGACTTTACGGGCGTCGTGGTTGCTGGCAATTCTGGCGGAATCATCACCTGTGATTCCAGCGCCTACATGGTCAGTGATTTAACCCCTGCCACGAGCGGATATCCAGCAGGTGTACAGTGCCGCACGCCAAATAACCTCAGAAACCATCAATTCGTACCGACGTTCCCGACAGCTCCAGATTGTTCGGCGCTCAAGGCGAGACAGGCCCAATACAAGAAAGTGGCCACTCCGAACTCCAATTGAGGTGCTTGAGGGTGTTTCTGCAAGACTCAAAGCCTGGCCAGTCGGCACGAGTTTGCCGGCTCCAGGTCTGGAGACAACTCAGTGCCATGTGAGGGGAGCACGAGTTTCGGTCGTACTTCTTGAAGGACCGCCTGCCCCCTCTGCCTGCAGCACCTAGCGAGCGTTTTGAGACCGATCCTTGGTGCCAGGTTGCCCATATAGGGCTATCCGACACAGTGCACGTCCCCTAACGACGGGACCGCTCCTATGATGGGCATATTCGGGAGCATACTTTTCTCGACTTTCCATCTTCATATTGGTCCTTGGTTTTTGCATTATCCGTAGGGAAACTTCAGAACATTGTGAGTAGTACAGATCAATGCGGACTCGACTCGTACTTTATCCTACCCCCGCTTAGTGTGTAAGTGGCCGCCTCAGCATGGAATGTTGCGGCCGGGTTCTTGAATCCAAAGGTCTTTAGGCGCTCGCAGGACAATCACAAAGCGCAAAGCTGGCTCCTTTGCGGCCGGCTCCTGGCGCGTTACTGTCGAACCCTGAGAATTCGGTTTGCTATGTTTAATCTGAGACTCGCTGACCTCCTGTTTGCCTGGCTGAAAGTCCTCCAAGTTTTGTAGTGGCAGGGCTGGAGTGACCGGCCGCGGCTGATCCGCTTCCGGCAGGATCCCACGTCGATGAAGCGAGTGCAGGATCTGCTTGGCGATCTCCAATTGGAACTCCAGCGGATCGGAAGCCTGGCCCTCGAAGCACTCTGTCCAGATTTGCGTCTGATCACTAGTAAGGATAAGTTGCGCCGTGATGCGAATGCGGCTCCCCGAGGAACGTAGACATCCCTTCATTACAGAAGTTACTCCGAGCCTTCTTCCCATGTCGGAGATCGTTTTAGGAAAGGTCTTTTGACCCGTCGAGGTGGTGTTGGCGACAATGCCAAAACATTTCGGATTGAGGCTCGCCAGTTGAAAAACGATCTCTTCGGTTAGCCCGTCGCACAACAAATTCATCTGTGGGTCATTGCCAAGATTGACAAAAGGCAGAACAAATAGGCGAGCCCGCGCCATGGAAGGTCTTGAAGCGGTTGTGTGTGAAGCCTCGAGCGGCTTGCGAGTCCCCATCCAAGAATCCAGTTCGCTGGAGAAAGCGTAGACCGTTGAGCCTCTTCCGTGGAGATGGCGGTGAACCGGAAGTCCTTCGCTGCGTTCCCAGCGCTGGACGGACCTGACGGTGCAGTGCAAATACCCGGCGACCTCCTTCCAAGAAACCAAGCGCTTCGTAGCCGATGGAGGGCTCCCCACCTGCGCGATCGCTGCCAGGCCACGAGGCAACGTACGGGTCTCACTCCCGATCCGTGCCTTCGATGTTGGGTAGTGCCCGGAAACCTGGCAGCACTTGGCCCGGTTTTCTGTCATCTCGAGCACTAGCGGAACCGCACGCCCCTTAGTTCTCATTGTGTTGCCCTCCCACGGACGCAATCGCCACGATGCATACCAGCTGGACCGTGCAGCTCACCGGCCACTTTTCTTGACATCTTGTGAGATTCCGCGGACGGACCGGGGGAATCCCGGTTCCATCCATGCCGAGATACAGAGGAAGGGCATCGGAAGGTTCCGTGCAATGGCGCTCGTCTTCGGCGATCTCATTTCCCAGAGCTTCTGCGGTTCTCTCCACCTGCTTGGCGTCGACAGCAACACCGGCCAGTTCGATCAACAGTTCGCTCCCTTCCTGGAAGCTGACCATGGCACCCACGGTGCCCACCCTGCGCGTGAGGGCACTGAGCGCAGCTGTGGCTTTATTGCTCGTGTTGACCGCATTTGTAGTCGCGCCGGCGGTCATCTTGCGACGTATTTACGCAGGAGCGCGATCGCTCCACTCGCATCACCGACCTCATGACGGGGATTTTCAAGGTCTCGAATCCTAGTGAAGCGCTAGGCAATACCATCACCGCCCGTGGAATATCGGTACGACGAGGCAGAAAAATTAGCGAAGCAAGCGCTCAGCATCCAGCGCCGGGTCCTCGGGCCGGAAAACCCAGCTACCGTCCTTACGACCTACAATGTTGCGTGCATCGCCCATCGCGGCCACACAGATGCGGCGCTTTCTCTGCTGCGCGAGGCGGTAGACCACGGTTTACCACCCTTTGCCGATTTGTTCGTAGACAAAGATAATGACTTCAAATCGATGCACGGAAACGCCCGGTTCGACGCACTCGTCGTGCACGCGAAAGAGCGCCACCGCAGCCAAGAAACCAAACAGTTGGCTGCGGGTGCCTGCCCTTCGCCATTCTCGGCCTACAAATGATGCTATATTCCCGACGATAGGTCTGGCATGCCCCTGAATCCAGAATATCCCTCTCCGGAACACCTGGGTCTTCTCTATCGAGTGTCGCGCGCACTCCTGAAAGAAGGCGAGTACGGCGAACTCCTTTCCGGGCTTCTCGACACGCTGATCGAAGGGCTGGGGGCCGATCGGGGATTCGTAGTCGTGCGTGAGTCCGGCGAGTTTCGGGCGACTGCAGCACGGAACTTCCGCAGTGAGGTGCTGTCCCAAGCGGAAAAGGCGTTCAGCCGCACGATAGCCCGGTCGGTGATGGAAAGTGGGAGAGCAGTCTTGATCGGCGACGCTTCGACGACCGAGCCTTACAGCAAGCATCTGAGCATACAGCAGCTTTCCGTTCGCTCTGTTCTGTGCGCCCCTCTCGTTGCCAGCGATGAAGCCTTCGCGCTTATCTATCTGGAGAATCGCCAGGTCACCAATTGTTTCACGGAAGAGCAGCGAGACTTGCTGGATGAAGTCTGCGCACTGGCGGCGCCGCGATTGCGAGCCGCGGTGGCCATGAGCCAGGCGCAGCGTCGCGCGGAGGCTTTAGAACTCGCTTACAGCCAATCCGACGGAATCTTGACCGCTGACCCAGGAATGACGCGCGTCTTGCAGACCGTACGCCAGATTGCAACGACCGATCTGCCCGTGCTGATCGAAGGAGAAACTGGAACCGGAAAGGAACTGATCGCGCGGGCCGTCTATCGTCATAGCGCGCGCGTAAAGGGACCCTTCATCGCCTTGAATTGCGGAGCCATTCCGGGAACCCTTATTGGTTCTGAACTGTTCGGATACGTTCAAGGCGCATTCACCGGTGCGAATCGCGATCGCATCGGTTTTATCGGAGCTGCGCATCGCGGCACCTTGTTTCTGGATGAAATCGGCGATCTGCCGCTCGATCAACAGCCTCATTTCCTTCGCGTCCTGCAGTCGGGCGAGTTTACGCGGCTTGGCAACTCCAGGACCGAGCGGGTAGATGTCCGATTCATCGCCGCTACGAACCGCGATCTGGCTGCCGAAGTGAAAGCCGGTAGATTCCGGGCCGATCTGTTTTTCCGTTTGTCAGCCATAACGCTTCATTTGCCACCCTTGCGCGACCGGCCGCACGACACCAAGCTTCTTGCCGAACATTTTGTTCGAGCGGCGGCGGCGCGCTACGGCCGGCCGGCACCGCGCCTGGCGGATGACTGTTTGTCCGCATTGACGGCCTACAGTTTTCCGGGAAACGTGCGGGAACTCGAGAGTGAAATGGCCAGGCTGGCCGCTCTGGCGTCCGCTGATATCCCCTGTAGCGCAGATTTATTAAATGAAAGAATTCGTAATCGTGGCAACGGCCCGTCGGCAGTCTCGTCGCAAGCCGCGCCTGTCGCTCCGATGTCGCTGCAGGAAATGGAAAAACAGCTGATCTTTTCCGTGCTCCGGCACACCGGGGGGAACCGTACGCGTGCCGCCGAAGTCCTTGGAATCAGCCGCGAAGGATTACGGGCCAAGCTCCAGCGACTTCAAGTTCCGGCGGATCCTGAGCCCCTTTCATAGGTTGAAGCGCGCTCCAAAACCAGCGGTGCCGATACGCCCTTTCCGCGTGTCGATTGACTTGGCTAGAAGCGAATTCTAATATGCCTCGCGATCACCGCCTCGGAGAGAAATGTACCAGTGCCAAGATTATTCTCCCGGCGACGACATCGACGGTCTGCTTTCTTCGAGGGAAGTCCGAGAAGGTTGTCGCTTTTCCGCGCGGCGTTTCGCCCTCAATACTCAGGCGACCTGAACAGGCCACTGAATTCAGTCCTATAAATTAAATCGCTAACGAGGTGCTCATGCGCCCGATGAAGTTTGTGCTTCTTTCAGTCCTGTTTCAGATCGCTCTTTTGATGGCCGCGATATCCTCTACCGGCCAAAATACGGAGGACAAAGATGCGGGGCCCCGAGGTACCGCGCCGCGGGCTTCAGCTGATCGTTATCACACTCATGTCCAGCACGACAGCGTCAACATTGGAGCGCAGATTCTTCCACCTAAGCAGGTAAGCAAGGCTTTTTTCTCAGATTTGAACCGCTGCTGTCTTGTCGTGGAGTTCGCCTTCTATCCCAAAAACGGAACGCAGATCGATTTGTCGCTGGATGATTTCGCTATATTTGTCTCGGGAAAAGACGTGCCCGCGAAGCCGTGGAGCCCCTTCGTGATCGCCGCCTTGCTACAGAAGAAGGCTCGTTCCGGCTCCGACGTTCAAATGACGAGCGGTGCGAGTGTTGGGTAAGAATCTGGCACTTACACGGATCCGGTCACGGGCCAACCTACGAGAGTTCACGGCGTCTACACATCCGTAGAAGCGGGTGTTGGAGTGCGCAATCCAAATCCGGCGCCAGTGTCAACGGATCGGGACCGCCAGATCATGGAACAGGAACTAACCGAAAAGGGACTTCCTGAGGGCAAAGCGGCAGCTCCGGTTGCATGGTATGTGTATTTTTCCATCACCCAACGCAAGAAAAACGCGAAATATCAGTTGGAATACAATCTCAACGGCGAAACGCTGCTCCTTCCGCTGTCTTGAGCGGATACCCCGAGCTTCAGACCCACAGCGATACCTGTGATATAAATCCCTTCTCCTGAACTGAATCCTGGGAGTAATCTGCTACGGTGATCGGCGTGCAGTGAGTCTAGGATTGCGTGTCTGTGCGCGCTTTGTTCTGCGTTCCGCAAGTGGTAAAACAAAAAGCTTCGGTTCCATGGAGAGAATGAGTCCGTTCGCCGTGAAACCATGCAAAGGGGGTAGGCCTTGGCGTCTGCTTTTTCGCGCTCCGAGCGTTTTCTGGAAGCAGACAATTCGCGCCGGTCTTATTTTGGATTGCTGCTCGGTACAATCCTGCTGGCGCTGTGGGCGGTGTGGTTTTTCTTCGCTCGTGTGTCGGTGTACGAAGTGTCTGACAAAGCAGAGTTGGAAGTGGACCAAGCGGTTCACCCCATTGCAGCAGCGGTGAGTGGGCGCATTGTGGCGAGCAGTTTACTGCTCGGCAGACACGTGCAAGCCGGCGACGTGCTGGTGGAGCTGGAAGCAGAGAGCCAACAGTTTCAGCTCGGCGAGCAACAATCCCAGGTTGCCGGATCACGGCCGCAGATCAGCGCGATCGAAGCGCAGATTGCTTCCGAGAAGCAAGCCTACGAGAACGAAAAGTCGGCCGCCGAGCAAGCGCTGCAGGAATCGCGCGCGCACTCTCGCGAAGCGGAATCCGCCTCGCAGTTTGCGCAGAGCGAAGCGGAACGGATGCGCAAGGGATTTGCTGCCGGGGTCACGTCCGAGGCGGAAGTCAATCGAAGTGTGGCGGACGCCCAGGAGCGGCGCGCCGCGGCAGATGGACTGCGCTACGCCATCGCGCGCCTGGAATCCGAACAACACACACGGCTGAACGAGCGCGACGCGCAGATCCAGAAGCTGACCAGCGACCTCAACAAGATAAAGAGCGAGCGTACAACAGCAAGTGTCACCGTGCAGCGGTTGCAAGAGGAAGTGGATCGCCGGAACATTCGCGCGCCCATCGATGGGACTTTAGGAGAGGTTGCGCCATTGCGCGTCGGAGGTTTCGTGCGCGCCGGCGACCAGATGGGATCGGTGGTCCCGGAGGGCAAATTGCACGTAGTGGCAAATTTCGCGCCGGCTGCGGCCCTTGGTCGCATACTTCCCGGACAAACGGCGCGCGTGCGGCTGGAGGGGTTCCCGTGGGGACAGTACGGCAGCGTTGGCGCGACAGTCACCAGCGTGGCAAGTGAAATCCGCGACGGCACGATTCGTGTGGAACTGGCACTTAAGGCGGATGACCGCTCGCGCATTCCCCTGCAACATGGGCTACCGGGCTCGGTGGAAGTGCAGGTGGAAAACATCTCGCCTGCGAGTCTCGTGTTGCGGATTGGCGGAAGCTCGCTGGCCAAATCGAAGGGCAATTCCCCGAGCGTAGATACGGGCGCTCGGCAATGAACTTACGCGGGCGGCGACTGTTTGTCCCCGAAGTGGTGCAGACTTCCGCCATGGACTGCGGCCCGGCGGCCCTCAAGTGTCTGGTGGAGGGTTTCGGCATTGCGGTTAACTACGGACGCTTGCGTGAGGCTTGCCAGACCGAAGTGGATGGCACTTCCATCGACACTGTCGAGGAAGTCGCCCGGCAGCTGGGGCTAAGCGCCGAGCAAATCATGGTGCCTGCGGATTTTGTGCTGCTGCGCGAAGCCGAGCTGCTGCCGTGCATCGCCGTGGTGGTTCATCCCAACGGCGTGACGCACTTTGTGGTGGTCTGGCGGAAGTTTGGCCGCTGGTTGCAGGTCATGGATCCGGGCGTCGGGCGTCAGTGGATCTCCTCCGTGGAGTTTCTATCCAAACTATATCTGCACGTTTCGCCCGTTCCAGCTAGCGCCTGGCACGAGTGGGCGCGATCGGAAAGATTTAGTAAGCCGATAAAAGGAAAGCTGGAAAAGTTGGGGTTTTCCCACGGGGCTGCTGGTTTACTCGTGAGCAATGCAATGAAAGATTCGAGTTGGCGCTCGTTCGCGCGCCTGGACGCGGGAACGCGGGCGACTGGCGCGATGGTGCGCTCCGGCGTGTTGCGCAACGGGAAAGAGGCGCAGCGCGTGTTGGAGCGGCTGCTCGAACACGCTCGCCGCGAGGACCACGCAGGGCAAAAAGTGATTCCAGCTGATTATTGGTCGGTGCGGGAAGCACCGACGGAAGGGGGAGAAGAGCGGGTGTTCTTTCGTGGAGCGGTGCTGGTGCACGTTTCGGGGCGGCGCGAGCACGCGTCAGCGGCGGCAGCGCCGGTGGCACTTTCCGCGGATATTTCAGCGGTACTCTCGGAGAAGTCAACGCGGCCGGGAGCGGAACTGCTGCGTATGCTGCGCAAGGATGGCTGGCTTGCTCCGGCGGCATTGCTGGGCGCTCTCGGCTTGGCGGCCCTTAGCGTAATGATTCAAGCGGTGCTCTTGCGGAGTCTGCTGGTGATGCCTTCGAAATTTGGCCTCTCCGGGCAGAGGCTGGTGGTAATGGCGGCGTTGCTGCTTTTTACGTTGGCGGTGACGGTAGTGGAATTGCCGACAAGCACCGTATTGCTGCGCATGGGCAGACACCTGGAAGCCCGCTTTCGCGTGGCGTTTCTCGAAAAAATACCCAAGCTAGGCGATCGCTATTTTCACAGCCGGCTGACGTCGGACATGGCGGAGCGCAGCCATAACACGCACCGTATTCGGCAGCTGCCGGCGCTGGGCGGGCAATTGGCGCGTTCCTTTTTTGAACTTGTGCTCACGGTGCTAGGAATTTTTTGGTTGGACCCGATGCTTGCGCTGCCTGCTGCGCTGGCGGGCGTTCTGGCCGTTGCGCTGCCGATGCTCATGCAACCCGCACTCACCGAAGGCGACTTGCGAGTCGCCAACCACACGGGAGCGCTCAGCCGCTTCTACCTGGATGCGCTCCTCGGACTGATCCCGGTGCGGACGCACGGCGCAGAGCGGGCTTTGCGCCGCGAGCATGAAAGCTTGCTGGTGGAGTGGGCGCGCGCTTCTTTTGGTTTGCAGAAATTGGTGGCGCGCGTGGAAAGTTTGCAGTCGTTGACGGGTTTCGCGTTGGCTGCCTGGCTGATGTTGGAATATGTTCTGAGGGCCGGCGAGGTCAGCGGAGCCTTGCTGCTGGTGTATTGGTCGTTGAATATCCCGGGGCTCGGAGAAGAGATCGCGCAAGCGGCCCGCCAGTATCCGTGGCAGCGCAACGCGACGCTGCGTTTGCTCGAACCGCTCGGTGCGCCCGACGAACCGTCTGCGGTGCCTAGCTCGGTGTCACCCGCCGACACCACAAACTCCGAGTTAGGCCGCGTCTCCTCGATGCCTATAAACTCCATTGAACTGCGCTCGGTAACAGTTCGCGCTGCGGGACACACCATTCTTGAAGAGATCGATCTGAACATTGCGTCGGGAGAACACGTTGCGATTGTGGGCGCGTCGGGCGCCGGCAAATCCAGCCTGTTGGGGCTGCTTCTGGGCTGGCATCGCGCAGCGCAGGGCGAAGTGCGAGTAGGCGGGAAACTCCTCGACAGCGAGCTAATAAATAGGCTGCGCCTAGCGACGGCATGGGTTGATCCCGCGGTGCAATTGTGGAATCGCTCGCTGCTCGAAAACTTGTGCTATGGCAACGGAGAAGTAGTTCCCGATGCGCGGCTCCTGGAGGATGCGGCGCTCCGACAGTTGCTCGAGAATTTGCAGGACGGCCTGCAGACCGAGTTAGGAGAAAGCGGCGCACTGGTGTCCGGCGGTGAGGGACAGCGCGTGCGCTTTGGCCGTGCCTTGCTGCGGCCTGGGGTCCAACTGGCGCTGCTGGACGAGCCATTTCGCGGACTCGACCGGAGTACCCGCCGCCGTTTACTGGCCCGGGCGCGAGCCCACTGGCAGGACGCGACGCTTCTCTGCGTGACGCACGATCTGAGTGAAACGCTCACGTTTCCTCGCGTGCTGGTGATCGATGGCGGGAAAATTGTCCAGGACGGCGCCCCGAAAGATCTGGCACTACAAACCGATTCGCGCTACCGCGCGCTGGTCGAAGCAGAGGAGGCGCTTCGTCAGGGTCTGTGGTCTAGCCCAGCCTGGCGGCAACTTCGTCTCGAGCACGGGCAATTAAGTGAATTCCCGGCAAGGCCGCGACCGTGACCGAAAAGCTGCCCGAGGTTTACTGGTCACTGTCGCAACTCGGCGCTGGTTTGGAAGCATTGGCGCGCCGTAGCGGGCTGAGCTCGGCATCGGTCGAGGTGCCCGCGCCGCCAGGTTCGCTATGCAAGGAGACGAGACCAGAAAACCTTGGCTATTGGATCGACTCTGTGGCCGACTGGCTGGGTGTTGAAGCGGAGCCGTGCACACTCTCCTACGAGCGACTGGACGGCATGCTGGAAGGCGCAGGGCCCGCCGTCATGCAGCTCCCCGGCGCGGGCATTTCTCGTTTCCTGATTCTGCTGCCGGGCCATGGCCGGGGCCGCATTTCGCTGCTCGCTCCGGATCTGCGAACCGTGCAGTTTTCCGCCGCAGCGGTGCGGCACGCACTGTGCGCGGAAGTGGAGCAGCCGATCGCGAGTGAAGCCGAGCGGCTGCTCGAAGAAGCGGGAATTACTGGTTCGCGGCGCGAATCCGCGCGGGCGGCGATGGTGCGCGATCGACTGCGCGGGCAGGAAGTCGGCGGATGCTGGCTGCTGCGAGCTTCGCCGGGAGCAGACTTCTGGCGCCAGATCAAACGCGCGCGGATGCAGGGCGGTTTGGCTCTACTGCTCGCAGGCCATGGCATGAACTATGTTCTGCTGATCCTTTCCTGGTGGTTGATTGGGCGCGGCGCCCTGGCGGGTCACTTGGACCGCGGTTGGTTGTTCGCTTGGGCGCTTATCTTGCTCACGCTGGTGCCTTTCCGTTGGCTCAACACTTGGCTGCAGGGATGGCTGGCCATTCACGGCGGCATACTCTTCAAACAGCGGCTGCTGCTCGGTGCACTGCGTTTGCATCCCGAAGAGATCCGTCACAAGGGCGTGGGGCAGTTTCTCGGTCAGGTCATGGAATCGGGAGCGGTGGAATCGCTCGCGCTCAGCGTGGGTTTCGAAGGGTTAACGGCCGGTGTCGAACTGCTGGTCGCCGAGTTTGTGCTGTCGCGCGGCGTCGGCGCTGCAATCGAAATGCTGCTCCTGCCCGCGTGGGTGGCGCTAACACTGCTGGCGGCGCGGTACTATCTCGAACAACGCCGTCAGTGGACGAAGGATCGGCTCGCGATTACCAGCAACCTGACCGAACGCATGGTTGGGCACCGCACTCGCCTGGCGCAGGAAGCGCCGGAACATTGGCATGAAGGCGAAGACGATCTTCTGGAGCGCTACCTCGATTTTTCCGCCAAGATGGACGGCACCGCGGCACGCTTGACGGTTCTGGCACCTCGCGGATGGCTTTTGGCGGGGCTACTGGGCATTACCGCTCCTTTCGCTTTCGGCAGCGTCACGGATATTCATCTAGCGATAGCTCTGGGCGGCATCCTGTTGGCTTACCAGGCGATCCGGCGGCTTACGAGTGGAGCGCTGGCACTGGCCGACGCGGTCATTTCCTGGGATCAGGTGGCGGAACTTTTTCACGCCGCGGCGCGACCGCCGTTGCGCGGCTCTCCCAGCATCGACTCCGCGCAACCGGCAGTCGCAGCCGAAGACACGACGGCGAGCGTCGTGGATGCGCATGAATTGACCTTTCGCTATCCCGGTCGCAGCGAACCTGTCCTGCGTGGTTGCAGTCTCGCTCTGCGGCGGGGTGATCGGATTCTGTTGCAAGGTTCGTCTGGGGGAGGGAAGTCCACATTGGCATCGCTTCTTGTCGGCCTGCGCGCTCCACAGTCCGGCCTCCTGCTGTTGCACGGCCTGGACCGCCAGACGCTGGGCAGCCAGGGTTGGCGCAGGCATATCGTCTCTGCGCCGCAATTCCACGAGAACCACGTGTTCACGGAGACGTTTGCCTTTAACCTCGTGATGGGCCGGCAATGGCCGCCCACCGAGGAAGATTTGCGAGAAGCCACGGACATTTGCCACGAACTCGGCTTAGGTCCGCTGCTCGAGAAAATGCCTGCGGGAATGGTGCAGATGGTCGGGGAGACCGGGTGGCAACTTTCCCACGGCGAGCGCAGCCGCTTGTACATTGCGCGGGCCCTGTTGCAGCGGGCCGACATTTTGGTGTTCGATGAAAGCTTCGCAGCGCTCGATCCCGAGAACGTCCGGCTGGCTCTGGATTGTGTGCTGCGCCGAGCGCCTACGGTCCTGGTGATTGCCCACCCCTAGAACTCGGGGCTTCGCGTAGTTCGTGACGGGCGGCGCTCTTGCTGGTGTGCGGTAAGTCGTTGCAAAATCGCACTGCCCGCTGGGTCATCACCGAGCGGGCAGTTTCGATTGTATTGCAGTTGTTGCTAGACGGGCATCCGGCCCGGCGGGAGCGGTTGAGGATTGAGTCCGGCTTTCACATTCGTTTTGATCTTCATGATCTTTCTCCTTTTCTAATTTCTGACACCAGTGCTTACTTTCTGTGGCCCGCTTTGACATGGGTCTTGATTTTCATGGCTTTTCTCCTTTTATGAATTGTGACACTTGGCCGTTTTCTTTCCGTGCAAGAAGCTTAGTACCTGGGAATCTGACGCGGCGGGAGTGGCTGAGGATTGAGTCCCGCTTTTACATTTGTTTTGATTTTCATTTTCATCCTCCTGACGCGGTTACTAGAAGCAACACGGAGGCCAAACCATCGGTGAGGATACGAGTGTTGCCACTTTACCCTAAATCGTTCATAAAGCTTGAGTTAACGGGGAGTGCAGGGCATCGCGTTCGCCGCAATTCGCTGAGGCAGGTATATCCCTTTCGTTTGGGCATATCCTTTCAGATACGCCTGATTCGTCAACGTCAGGGTGAGTTCGGACACTTAGCGACGGGCCGGCGGCCCGCCGCGACCGGAACAGCCTTGCCATCGCAATTCTCTTTGGATTTTTGGCTTAGCTTTGACGGATGCTTTCTGCTTTCAGGTTGAGATTGCGCATCA
>Ga0210398_10002034_pt1 | contig 20093 bp, 13 predicted proteins | sample IncBWC4OmetaG_FD_161047 | JGI IMG/M metagenome (GOLD analysis project Ga0210398, IMG submission 161047) | Forest soil microbial communities from Barre Woods Harvard Forest LTER site, Petersham, Massachusetts, United States - Inc-BW-C-4-O | ecosystem: Environmental > Terrestrial > Soil >...
TCGTCCATCTGCCGAATATCCAATCCCTTCATCGCGTCGCCCAACTCCTCCGACGCTTCCAAAACCACCTTCGGATCCTTGTAGTGAGTAGTCGCCTTCACAATCGCCCGCGCCCGCACCGCCGGATCGCTCGACTTGAAAATCCCCGACCCCACAAACACCGCCTCCGCCCCCAGCTGCATCACCAAAGCCGCATCCGCCGGAGTCGCAATCCCACCCGCCGAAAAATTCGGCACCGGCAATTTCCCATGCTTCGCTACCCAAGCCACCAACTCAAAAGGCGATCCGAGTTCCTTCGACTCGTGCACCAATTCTTCCTCGCCCAACAAAGTCAGCCGCTTCATCTGGCTAACAATCGTCCGCATGTGGCGCACCGCCTCCACAATATTCCCGGACCCCGCCTCGCCCTTGGTGCGCACCATCGCCGCGCCTTCCGCAATCCGCCGCAGCGCTTCTCCCAAATTCCGCGCCCCGCAAACGAACGGAACCTTGTACCCGTGCTTCCACACGTGGTGCTCTTCGTCCGCCGGCGTCAGCACTTCGCTCTCGTCAATGTAATCCACTTCCAGCGCCTCCAGCACCTGCGCCTCCGCAAAATGGCCGATGCGCACCTTGGCCATCACAGGAATCGAAACCGTATCCATAATTTCGCGAATAATCCGCGGCGCCGCCATGCGCGCCACTCCGCCTTCCTTGCGTATATCCGAAGGCACACGCTCCAGCGCCATCACCGCGCACGCACCCGCATCTTCGGCGATCTTGGCCTGCTCGGCGTTGGTCACGTCCATAATCACGCCGCCCTTCAACATTTCTGCCAAGCCCACTTTCACGCGCCACAAATTATTGTTCATCAGTTCCATCGACTTTCTCCCTCGGTCTCGCCTAAGAATTTCACTTCTGGATCGGTTTCCCTGCTAGTTCTTCCGGCGGGTCGTCCTTCGCGGCTTGCTTCGGAGAAATAATTACGAACCGCCCCTTCCCCCGCGCCAGCACTTTACCCGAAACATCGCGAATCTCCCCCGCCAGAAACAAATTGCGCCCCTGCATCTCCACTTCATACCCTTCGACAACTAAACCCGCATCCACCAACACCGGCTTCAGATATTCGATGCTCAACTCCGCCGTCACGGCGCGCACTCCGCGGAACCGGCACACCTTCCCCATCACTTCATCCAGCACCGTAGCTATGATACCGCCATGAATGAAACCCGGGCCGCCCTGATATTCCGCTCCCAATCGAAAATTCCCGCGAATGCGTTGCGCCGCATCGTCCTGCTCAAACGTCAGCAGCATCCCCCGCGCATTAGCCCCGCCGCAGCCAAAACATACATTCTCCGGATTAGGTTTCAGTAGCACGATTTCCTCAGACCAACGCGACGCGCGACCGGAATTCGCTCCGCGCTCCGCGTTGCCTCTTCCGAAATTCCGTCTTCACTACTTCGCCCAGCGTCTCAATCCCCCGCATAATCCGCTTCTCATCCAAACTCGCAAATCCCAATCGCAAAGTATTCGGGTGCGGATTCTGATGATAAAAATACCTCCCCGGCACATACATCACACCGCGCTCCCGCGCGTGAATCAAAAGTTCCCCCGCATCAAATCCCGCCGGCAAACTCAACCACACCGACATCCCGCCCTCTGGCCGAGTCCAATTCGACTCTTCCGGCATAAATTTCCCCAGCGCCGATTCCATCGCATCCAGCCGGCTGCGATAAATCTTCTTCATCTTCACCAAATGCCGCGACATATGCCCACGCCGAATAAATTCCGCCAAAGTCGCCTGCGCCAACTGATCCGTATGCAGGTCAGTGGCTTGCTTCACCAATCGCAACCGCTCGATCACGCTCTCTGGCCCAATGCACCATCCCACGCGCAATCCCGGAAACGCAATCTTCGAAACGCTATCAATCTGAATCACGCTGCCGCCGCGATCCAAAGTGCGCAACGACGCAGTCGCCGTCCCGCGCAACCGCAGCCGCCCATAAATATAATCCTCAATCACCGGCACTTGATAACGCGCCGCCATGTCCAGTAAGCGCCGCCGCTCCGCCATCGGCAAAGCCGTTCCGGTAGGGTTATGAAAATCCGGCGTAGCGAAAATAAATTTCACGCGGTTCTGCATCAACACCGATTCGAGCGCGTCAATATTCAATCCCAGCCGCCCGTTCGGCGCGTCATCCGTATCTACCGCCACGGCCAAAGTGCGAATCCGCGCCGCGCCAAAAGTCGCCAGCGCCCCCGGATAAGCCGGGTTTTCCAGCGCCACCGCATCCCCAGGCCGCAAAAACGCCTTGCACAGCAGATCAATCGCCTGCTGGCACCCGCCCGTAATCAACAATTGCTCGCTGCGAACATTCAGCCCTTCGTCGCGAAAGAAATCAATCAGCGCGCTCTTCAGCGGCTCGTAACCGTCCGACGATCCGATCTGCAGCACCTTGCGCCCATCGCTGCGCAAAACCGCGTTGCAGCAACTGCGAAATTCCTCCAACGGAAAATATTCTTCCGGCGGCCGCGCCGCCACAAACCCGATCGCGTCCTTCGGCACTTCCGGAGTCAGCCGGCTCAATCCATCCTCGCCGCGCTCATCCGCAAACAAAGATTCCCACCGCACCGAACCGCCATTCCCATTCGTCCGCGGCGGCGGCGTGAATTGCCGCTCCGGCACGCCGCAAATATAAGTCCCGCGCCCCACATGCCCCTGAATCAATCCCTCGGATTCGAGTTCCGCATAAGCGTTAGCCACGGTAGTGCGATGCACCCCGAGCTGCGTAGCCAATTCGCGGCTGGCAGGAATCCTATCGCCCGTGCGCAATTCACCCGAATGCACCAGCGCCCGCAACTGATCGCGCAACTGCACGTACAAAGGAATGTGGCTTTCAGACTGGAGATGTAGCGGCAACATTGGCTCACTCCTGCAGTCCAATATACAGACCCAATTATAAGCGTAAAGAGCCAATATGTCTTTCGCGCCCAGCACACCGGCGTTCGATCAGCCGGTCGTGAGGACCTGCGAATGGGACGGAATTCCGAGACGCGATTCGAACATTTTTGTAGGACAAAATGGAGTGATTGTCATCCCGCGGGCGCCTTTTGCCAGAGGGATCTGCTTTTTGTGGGAATATGCGCGATGTCAGCGTCCAACTCTTAGCTCTTCACTCTTGACTCTCAGCTCTCAACTTTCAAGTCGCCACCATTGCCCCGCAATAGAAACCTCTGCACCTTCCCCGTCGCCGTCCGCGGCAATTCCTTCACAAACCGATACTCCTGCGGACACTTAAATCCCGGCAACCGCGTGCGCAACCAGCCATAAATCTCGCTGTCGAGTCCCCCCGCCGTATTCGTCACGCTCTGCCGCAACACAATGTACGCCACCGGCCGCACCAACCCCACCGCGTCCGCGTTCCCCACTACCGCGCACTCCGCAATCGCCGAATGCCCCAGCAACGCATTCTCCACTTCGCCGGGCGAAACCCACATTCCCGACACCTTCATCATGTCGTCCGCGCGCCCGCGATAATAAAAATATCCTTCCGCGTCGCGCGAAAACTTGTCGCCAGTACTGACCCAGCCGTCGCGCTTCGTGCGCGCTGTAAGCTCCGGAATGCGCCAATACTCCGCGAACGCACTCTCCCCCTTCACCCACAGGTTCCCCGCCTCATCCACAGCAGCAGGCTCGCCCCCGTCATCCAAAATCCGCGCCTCGTATCCCGGAACTTCCCGGCCGCAACTGGCCGCGCGCGCCTCCCCCGGCCGTGAAGAAAGAAAAATATGCAGCATCTCGCTCGACCCAATCCCATCCAGAATCTCGATCCCAAACCTCTGCCGAAATTGCTCGAATATTTCCGCCGGCAAGGATTCCCCCGCCGAGACCGCCAGCCGCACCGAAGAAAAATCCAGCTCCAGTCCTTTTTCAGCCTCCCGCAACAGCGACGCGTAAAAAGTAGGCACCGAAAAAAACACCGTCGGCCGGTGCTCCGCAATCACCGCCGCAATTTCATCCGCGCGCGGCCGCTCCGGATACAAAATCGTCGCGGCACCAAAATGCAGCGGAAAATACATCCCATTCCCTAAACCGTAAGCAAAAAACAATTTCGACACCGAAAACAATCGGTCGTCCGCCCGCAATCCCAGCACGCCCTGCGCATAATTGCGCGCTGCCACGCTCATATCCTGATGGCGGTGCACAACCGCTTTCGGCGCCCCACCGCTCCCTGATGTGTACAAAAAAAATGCCGGATCGGTCGCGACAGTCGGATGCGTCGCCACCGATCCCACACGCGACGGCACCCAGTCGTCCCATTCCAAAATCCGCCGCGCCGCACGCTCCGGCTTCACCGTTCCCGCTGTGCTTTCATAAATCACCAGCAGATCCAGCGCCGCATCGCCCGCCACACCGTCGCCGAACTCCCCCAAAATTGGCGCGTGCACAATCGCAATGCGCGCCCCGCAATTCTCCAGCCAGTGCCGGTAATCCGCAGCCCGCGCCATGGGATTCACGGGCACAGCAATCGCCCCAATCTTGGCCGCACCAAAAAAAGCCGCAATCAACTCCGCTGAATCCGGCAACGCGATCAGCACGCGCTCGCCCGGCTGGCAATTCGCCGAGCGCAACGCCGCAGCCACGCGCTCAACTAAAGCCTCCAGCTCCACATAAGTCTGCGCCCGCCCCGTTCCCAGAATCGCCAGCTTCTCCGGATACTCGCGCGCTAGCCGCGAAACAAATTCATCCGCGATGTTGTAGAAAGCCTGGGGCGCACGCGAAGTGGAGGGAGACGACACAGAACCACGCGAAAAAGATGAGTCCGTCATGCCAGGATTCTACTCTAGAAAAAACACCCAGCAAGCAATTACGGCCAAGCAATCTTCAATCCAAAAAATCGTCGAGAAAATAAAAAAGGGCGCCGAATCAGCGCCCCACGATGCCTAGACGAATCAACCTACAGCCGAGGAGTCAGCCCCGAACCACGAATCACCAATCACTGCCCTACTGCGTTGCCGACTTCTCCCCCAACCTCCGCATCCGCTCCTGCAATTTCTTCCGCAAATTCACCGGCGCATTCGGATTGAAAGCCACCAGATACCACAAAGGCTGCGTGCGATCCTTGCTCAATCGCGACAAAGTCGCTGCATCGCTGTTCGGATGCCGCGCGATATTCTCGCGTATCGCCGAATACGGATGATGCGACAACCTCCCCAGCGTCTTCGCCGAAACCTTCGGATGCTCGCTGATCAACCGCAGCAAATAAAAATCTTCCTTGGGAGCCTGCCGCGAAAGCGAGTCCAAAGTTTCCGGCTTCACTTCGGCGCTCAGTACCACTCCCACCTTTTCATCCCAACCCGCATTGATGCGATTCAGTTCCTGCGTCCGTGCGTGAATCAGTTGCTCGATCACCCGCCGTTCCTGCTCCAGGCGCGGCGCCGGCAACGCGCTGCGCTCCACCGAATCCAGCACACGCAGCAGATGTTGCCGCTCGCCAAACACGATTTGCGAAGTCCGCACCGCCTTGCTCTTTCCCGGATTGCGTACCAAGTCTGAACGTCTCATCGTTTGTTCACCCCGCGGATCCCAGGCGCCGCATCATTTCCCACCAGCAGTCCGGGCACGATTTCAAATTTTGCTATCGTCGTTGGCAACAGGCCTGTAGGCGTTCCAGGAAACGGACTGCTACAGCGCGAATCATCACCGTCGTTCCCCGTAGTATAGCTTCGCTTGCAACCGCAATAAAAGCTGTGCCCTTTTGAACCTTGCCCCTAGAGCCCCAATCGCTAAGTGCCACAAACGCACTCCCCGAGCTGTCATCCGCAGCCGGAATTGTTCGCACGCACTTGCGCGCGCGTTCGAACAAGCCTAGCGGTCCCCCCTGCATCTGCAGCAAAGTCAAAGCAACGGCCCAGATTATCTAATCTCACTCAAGCAGAGTAAAGCGAACTACCGAAACGTGTTCCGTAGCCCGCAACACATGGTTCTAGAACCATCCAAGAAATCGTGGCAAAGTCGCTCTTGGCTACGCTCTTGCCGTTGCAGTTGGCTATGTAGCGCCCACCCCGCCTTTGCGGGGTGGGCGCCTTTGACTTCGACTTTCACTTCGTAGGGGCCGCCTGCTTTCTTAGGCGGGCAGCCTTCTGCCGCGACTATCCCGCATGTCGCATCCCGCTGTCCCGGCCTCGCAACATTGCGCATTCCCCGCCAACACGCTAACTTCAATATTCACCAATCACCGCGAGGAGTTCCATCCATGCCCGCCTTCGACGAACACAGAGACGAACTAGAACATTACGAAACCATGATGGGCCCCCACCGCGGCCGCCTGGCCGTCTCCCTGGACCTCCTCACCAACGCCCTAATCCTCGTCGGCCAACACGGCGTCTACTGCCACACCAATCGCGACCCCGACGTCCCAGTAATGGACATCCGCATCATCCAGTCAGAAATCACCAAAGCCAAAGAACTAATTCAAAGTGTGATGGAAGCGATCCGCGCAGAACGCGACAAGAAATCCTGACCGTAACCTTTTCCCAGCCCGTCAGTTCTATACTATGGCAGCACGAACTCCGGAGCTCTCGGTGAAGGCCGTACAAGAAGCCAGCGAGCGGCGGATGATCGAAGCGGCGCAGCAGGACCCTAGCCGCTTCGCCGCGCTCTATGAAATTCACTTCGAGCGCGTGTACGCATACGTCTCGCGGCGCCTGGCGAACCGCGAAGCGGCTGAAGACGTGACGTCCGAAGTCTTTCACCACGCGCTCGCGAACCTGCCGCGCTTTGAATGGCGTGGCGCTCCCTTCGGCGCCTGGCTCATGCGCATCGCCTCGAACGCAATCGCGGATCGTTGGCGCCGCGGCTCTCGCGAGCAAACCGACGCGCTCGCGAACGATCCCCCCAGCGCGGAACCCAGCCCAGAAGAAATCGAAATCCGCGCGCAACTATTCCGCCTGGTGCAAGAGCTTCCCATCGAGCAGCGGAAGGTCGTGCAGATGCGCTTCGCCGAAGAAAAAAGCATCCGGGAAATCGCGCAAGCCCTGGGACGCACCGAAGGCGCCGTAAAACAGCTGCAGTTCCGCGGTATCCAAACTCTGCGCGAGGAAGCCGCAAAAGTTTCCGGCGCAAGAGCGGCCGGCAAAGCAGTAGGTAAGGCAACGCAGAAAAAGAATCGGTCGGGTGCAGCCAATGCTTAAACCAAACCTGAGCGAACAACTCGATCGCGCCATCCAGGCGCTGCTAACTCCCGGCCCAGCGTCGCGCCGCCGCGATGGCGCCGGAGCCAAATCGCCCGTCACCGCACTCGCACGCGTCGCCAGCGAACTCCGCGGCCTGCCCCGCGCAGATTTCAAAGCAGCACTGCGAGCACAGCTCGAAGGGAGAACATTCATGGCCAGCAAAGCCGCAGCAGCGCCCGAAGCACAACAAACAGCGACGACGTACCTCATCGTGAACGGCGCCGCCCGCGCCATCGATTTCTACAAGCAGGCTTTCGGCGCCGTGGAAACCATGCGCCTCACCGGGCCCGATGACAAAATCGGCCACGCCGAAATCCGTATCGGCAACACCACCATCATGCTCGCTGACGAATTCCCGGAACACGACGCCATTAGCGCGCAAACTCTCGGCGGCTCTCCCGTGAAAATGCAACTCCAGGTGGATGACGTGGACGCAGTCGCCGCTCGCGCCATCTCCGCCGGCGCCAAGACTCTCCGGCCCGTGCAGGATCAGTTCTACGGCGAACGTTCCGGCCAATTCGCCGATCCCTTCGGCTACACTTGGATCATCTCCACGCGCAAGGAGGCGCTAAGTCCCGAGGAAATGCAGCGGCGCTTCGAAAACCTCACGAAGAGCGCCCCTGCACCATCGGCCGATGAATCCGCCGCGCCCGTGCCCTACATCCGGAAAGGATTCCGCACGCTTACGCCTTATCTTTTGATTCCGGGCGCCGCGAATCTCATCAACTTCTACAAACAAGCCTTCGGCGCCGAGGAAGTATTCCGCGTCCCGCGCCCCGGCTCGGATCTAATCATGCACGCCGAAGTTCGCATCGCCGGCTCCATGGTCGAACTCGCCGACGCGACCGCGGAATTCAAGCCCCGCGCCTCCTCAAATATGCTGTACGTGCCGGACGTGGATGCCGTCTTTCACCGTGCCGTGCAAGCGGGCGCCACATCGCTCGCAGCCCCCGCTGACCGGCCGTGGGGTGATCGCGATGGCGCCGTGAAAGATCCTGGCGGAAATACCTGGTACGTCACCACGCAAGGCACCGGCCCTCACGTCACCGCCGATACTCCCGCGATCGTTCCCGTGTTCCTCGTCGAAAACGCCGAAAAATATGTCGAGTTCCTGCAACAAGCGTTCCACGCACGAGAACTTTTTATGTCCAAAGACCCGCGAGGCAAAATCCGGCACATCAGCCTGCGCGTGGGCAACTCCGTCCTCTCCGGCGGTGAAGTCCACGGAAAATTCCAAGCCGCTCCGTTCCTGCTGCACATGTACGTCCCCAACACCGACGAAGTGTACGCAAACGCTCTCCGCCACGGCGCCACCACCATCCGCGGCCCAGAAGACGCCCCCTACGGCGACCGCACCGCCACGGTCCAAGACCCATTCGGCAACCTGTGGTCGCTAGCCACCCACATCAAAGACGTGAAATTTTAGTCGGGAATGTAATTAACGCAGGTAGGGGTTTTCAGCGCGCTCCGTGCCGATCGTGGTGTTCTCGCCATGCCCAGGGATCACCAACGTTTCATCCGGCAGCGCCATCAATTTCTCGCGGATCGAAACCAAAATATCTCTCATCGAGCCGCCCCATAAATCGGTGCGGCCAATACTTCCCTGAAATAGAGTATCGCCGGCAACGAGCCGTCCGGGCACCGTCGCGTCTTCGCCCGCATGTCCGCTCAAATGCGTGTGTAAATGCGCCCCCGCCAAAGCTGTCGCCGCTTGCGGCCTCCCGCGCTGCACATACGCGCCACCGTCAGGCAATCCGCTTTCCACCAGCAAACTGATGCTCCCCGGCGTGTGCCCCGGCGTATGAATCACGCGCGCCGCATACCCACCCCAACGCACGCTGTCGCCTTCCTTCACGAAATCTTCAATCCGCATACTCTCCGGCGTGCGCATCCCCAAAAATTGCGCCTGCATATCCAGGTGCCGGTACAACTCCAGATCCGCCTCGTGGATCAGCACCGGCGCCTTCGTCGCCGCATGCAGCAACGCGAGGCCTCCCACATGATCAATGTGCGTGTGCGTGCTCACAATCGCTCGCACATTCAGCCCGTGCGCCCGCAAAATCTCCAGGATGCGCTCAACCTCGTCCCCCGGATCCACCACGATCGCTTCGCGCGTCTCAGAGTCGCCCAGAATCGAGCAATTGCACTGCAGCATCCCCACAGGAATAATTTCGTGAATCAGCTTTTCGCTCACGCCAAAAGTATAGCAACTCTCTCGGCGGTTGGTCAGTCTGCGATTATCCCGTTGGTCAAGCCTTACGTTTCGTCAGAAGGTTCGATTCACGCCAAGGTCAGAGCGTAATTTTAACCACGGGTGCGATGCCATCGTGAGCCTTAATCAATTCGATTTAGGGGTAGGCATCTGATCACAGAAGTGAACCGCGTACTGATCGCAAAACACTGACCGTTTTCGTCCCCGCTTCGGAGCGAGCACTAACCCGATGGGAAAGTAATTCATCGAGAATTAATCGGGCGCTCCGGCCTCGAAAGCACGCAGTACAGTTATTTCTCTCAAGTATCGTTCCGAATAATCGGATGCGCCCATCATTTCTAGAGAGCCAAACATATCGTATCCCTCCGCATTTTTGTAACTGACCTTTAGCAAACAACTTATTTGGCGCGAAGAACGGAGACCAAGGTGCTGTACGCGTTGACGTATGAGGTTAGCTCACCGACTAGCGGTCTCCGAAAATTTCACAGACGACTGGAGCTGAAAAATGCGACTTCGATTTGACAGGTACTGTCGACTTACCGTTTCGTTTATAGCTTCGCTGCTCTTGTTGCCGGCTCTGGTGTCGGCGCAGAGCGTGGTAACAGGGGGACTCACTGGAATTATCACCGATCCTTCAGGATCGGTAATTGCGGGCGCCGTAGTGAACTTGAAAAACCAGTCCACCAGCGAGATCCAGTCTGCGACTACAGGGACGACCGGTGCCTACCAATTCACACTACTGAAGCCGGGCATATACGTAGTATCGGTGTCGCAAACTGGCTTTAAGCAGGTGACTGAGACGATCGAAGTTCTTCTCGGGCAGACTGCGCTGGCCAGCATCAAGCTGGAAGTTGGCGCTACTTCGGAAACCATTACGGTCACGGAGCAAGGTGCGTTGCTGCAAACCGAAGACGCGAACATCTCCTCGAATTTCGATACGAACCAGATTCAGAATATCCCGAACCCTGGCGGCGACATTACCTACGTGGCCCAGACCGCGCCGGGCATCACCATGAACAGCTCCACGGGCGGCGGTTATGGCAACTTCAGCGCCTTTGGACTCCCAGGCACCTCAAACCTCTTCACGGTCAATGGCAATGACTACAACGATGCGTTCTTGAACTTGAACAATTCAGGTTCGAGCAATTTGCTGCTCGGCGGCAATGAACTTCAGGAAGTTGCGGTGGTGAGCAACGGTTACACCGGGCAATACGGCCGTCAGGCGGGCGCTCAAGTCGATTACAGCACGAAATCCGGCAGCAACGCGTTTCACGGCGACTTGGTTTACAACTGGACGGGCCGGGCGCTCAACGCCAACGACCCGATTAACAAAGCCACCCAACTTAGCGAAGGTTTGCCCAATTCGAGACCATTCGAAAACAATAACCAGTGGGCGGCAGCATTTGGCGGTCCTATAAAGAAAGACAAAGCGTACTTCTTCGTGAATACCGAAGGAATTCGGTACATCTTTGGTTCCATCCAGAACGTCAGCGTGCCCACGCCAGCGTTTGAAAGTTTCGTGCAGGGTAATGTTCCTGCGGATCCGGCCACGCAGGCGTTTTATGCGAATGTCTTCAAGCTATACAACGGCGCTCCCGGAGTCGGCAACGCGAAACCAAATGCCAACAGCTGCCCGGGATTCGTAACTGCGCCAGGGGCCACAGGCGGCGCCTGCACCGAGAGCTTTACGGAGTCCGTATCCAGCGGAAACAAGGAATGGTTGCTTAGCGGACGAGTGGACTACAATTTAGGGCCAAACGACAAGATTTTCGCGCGTGTCAGGTTTGATCGGGGAGTACAGCCAACCTACACCGACCCGATTAACCCGGTGTTTAACGATTCGAGCATTCAGCCTCAGAACGAAGGCCAGTTGAATTACACGCACATCTTCTCACCCACAATTGTGAACAACTTTATCTTCTCCGATCTGTACTACGCTGCGGTTTTCGGCAATCTGAATCCTTCATCGGCGCTGGACCTTTTTCCAGGGAACCTTGAATTTCAAGTGGATGGTGCCTTAACTCCACTTGGCACCGGATCGGGCAATCCCAACGGATTCGCCTCAGGTTTCCAGTTCCCGGAAGGCCGCCATGTAGAGCAGTGGCAGTTGGTTGACGACTTGTCAGTGACGCGAGGAAACCACAATTTCAAGATGGGTGTGAACTTCCGCAGAGACGACGTCACGGACTTTACCGCGGCGGAAAACACACTGTATCCCGAGGTCGACCTCACCTTGTTTGGTTTTGCGAATGATCAAGTTGCTCCTGCAGGCTGTAACGCCAACCCACCAACTAATAATCAGGCTGGCTGCGGCAGCGTACTTTTCAACTTTGCCTCGCAGATCAAACAACCCGTCGCCTACTATAGCGTCGGCTTCTACTTCCAGGACCAGTATCGTGTCAACTCCAAGCTGATGTTGACGATGACGCTGAGGGCCGACCGCAACTCAGGTGGCGTGTGCCAGTCCAGTTGTGCGAGCTTGCCCGTCACGCCGTTCAACGACTTGCCGCACGGAGCGACGATCCCCTACGATGAATCGTTCATAACCGGCAACAAAACGATAATTCCGGATATCGAAAAGGTTGTCTTCGAGCCAAGGTTCGGCCTCGCCTGGAGCCCAGTCGGTCAAAACACGGTCATTCGCGCGGGCGTGGGCCTCTTCACCGACCTTTACCCCGGCGGTCTTTTGAGCTTATTCGATACGAATTTCCCGCAGGTAAACTTGTTCAACGTGCCGACGGGAAGCGTGGCGTTCGACTTGGCGCCCCCGGCATCCACCGCATTTCCGGGCAGCGGCGTGAACCTGGTGACGCAGTGCAATGGCGCCTTTTTGTCGAATTACAATAGCGGCGGAAGTTTGACCACTGGCGGTTCCAGCGGCGGTGGCTACGCTGGCGCAGCTCAACCGTTTGGAGGTTGCCTCAACGCGCAAGGCGCCCTTTCCGTTCCGAACCTGAACGACGTCAGCCGCAACTTGCAGAATCCGAAGTATGTGGAGTGGAATCTTGAGATACAGCATACGTTCGGAGCACGCACCGTCGTTTCGGCCAATTACGTTGGCAACCATGGGTATGACGGTTTAGTTTTGAATCCCACCTTGAACGGCTTTGGTTTTGGCAACCTTCCGGCAACCGCGCCAGACCCGCGCGTCGGCCGCGTGGATGAACTGTATAGCGGGGCAGTATCGAACTATAACGGCGTTACGTTCTCCATCCAGGAAAACCAGTGGCATGGATTGTCCGGCCGCCTCAACTATACGTACTCTCATGCGCTTGACGAGCTCTCGAACGTGCCGGAAGAGCCCTTCAGCCAAATTACCAGCATCCTTACCCAGGTCAATCCTTTCAATCTGCACTCGCAATATGCCTCAGGGGATAACGATGCACGGCACCAGATATCGGGCAGCTACGTCTACCAACTGCCGTTCAAGAGCGAGCAGCGCTTGCTGAATGCAGCCATCGGTGGCTGGACAATTTCCGGCACAATGTTCTACCGGACCGGATTCCCTTTCAGCATCATTGATGGCGGAGCGACTGCCGGCCTGGTGGGCAACAACCTGGGAGGTACAAGTTCATTTGGTGCAACTATCCTTGCACAGCCGCTTCCGACCTTCACTCAGAGGAACTTTAGCAACGGGCGAGCCTGTGTGCTGGTTGCGTGCTTCTCGTCGGCGGATTTTGCCACCAGCACGGACTTTATGGGCGATGTCGGCCGTAACGCATTTCGTGGTCCAGGATTCCTGGGCGGCGACTTGAGCGTGAAGAAGAATTTTGCAGTTACCGAGCGTATGACGTTCCAGCTTGGTTTCAGTGCGTACAACTGGTTCAACCATGCAAATTATGGGGCGCCATTTCCGAACACCAACGCGCCCTTCTTTGGCCAGGTGGCCTTTACCCAGACAGCGCCGACGTCGCCCTACGGAGCGTTCGCGGCCGCCGCCACGGATCAGAGAATCGCCCAAATCACGGGCAAGTTCATCTTCTGACCGGACGGTCCCCACTTGAGAAAAGGCGGCTCTTCGTGAGTCGCCTTTTTTTCTGACACCACGCTCGGACGTCTGGTCCGTGAATGCGCTTCTTCGGTTGCGTCCTCTTTTTGGATAAAACCAAACTCGCGAAAGATTTGATAAGTGCCATACGACATTTAGCGAGTGTTCTCCGTGTGTATTCCACTTCGCCGTGATGCCGGGAATCAATCGCAGAACCCACTACTCTCACACCCGCGTTGACTTGTCTCACCTGCGAATCTAATATGTGCACCCAATGACAGACTCCCAGCCCCTCGTCGGGCAAATCATCTCCCAATATCGCGTTATCGAAAGGCTTGGTGGCGGCGGCATGGGCGTGGTGTACAAAGCCGAAGACACCAAGCTCGGCCGCATGGTCGCGCTGAAATTTCTGCCCGACGACGTTTCGCAGGACAAGCTCGCTCTCGATCGCTTCCTCCGCGAAGCTCGCGCCGCCGCCGCGCTAAGCCATCCCAACATCTGCACCGTTTTTGAAATCGGCGAATACCAGGGCCGCAGTTATATCGCCATGGAACTGCTGAAAGGCGCCACGCTGAAGCATCGCATCACCGGCGGCCCGCTGGCGTTCGACACGCTCCTCGAGTCCGGCATTCAATCCGCCGACGCACTTGACGCCGCACATTCCGAAAACATCATTCACCGCGACATTAAACCCGCGAATATTTTCATCACCGACCGCGGCCAAACCAAAATTCTCGATTTCGGCCTCGCCAAAATCATGGCCGTTCCCGGCAGCGATGGCCGCACCGCTTCCGGCAACGTCACCCTCGACGACGGCAATCTCACCAGCCCCGGAATTGCGGTCGGCACCGTGGCGTATATGTCGCCGGAACAAACTCTCGGCAAGGACCTCGATTCCCGCACGGACATTTTTTCGCTCGGCGTGGTGCTCTACGAAATGGCCACCGGCCGCCAGGCTTTTTCAGGCTCCACGTCCGCAGCCGTTTTCGACGCCATCTTGAACCGCGCGCCCGTCGCCCCCGTGCGCATCAATCCCGATGTGCCGCAAGAACTCGAGCGGATCATCAATAAGTCGCTGGAAAAAGATCGCAACATGCGCTACCAGACGGCCGCGGACCTGCGCACCGATCTGAAGCGTTTGCAGCGCGATTCCGGCTCCAGCAAAACGCAAGCCAGCACCGCCGACAATTTCAGCTCTACAAATCTCGCCACGGCTACAGCCGCAGCCGCACCTGGCTCATCCCGCGCAAATTCCGCCGCCAGCGTCGCGCCGCCATCAGGCTCCGGCTCCTCAGCGAAAATTTCCTCCAGCGGATCCGGTAGCGCCGCCATAGTCCTCGGCGAAGCAAAAAAACACAAAGGCAAATTAATCGCCGCCGTCGTCATCATCACGCTCGTCGCTGCGGCCATCGCTTTCTTCGTCTTCAAACAGCGCGGACACCAAAACACCTTCAACGCGCAAAACATGAGCATCGTGAAACTCACAGAAACCGGCAGAGCGTCCGGCGTGGCTATCTCCCCCAACGGCCAATACGTCGTCTACGTCCTGCGCGACGGCGAAATGCAAAGCCTGATAGTCCGCCAGGTGGCCACCGGCAGCGACGTGCAAATCCTCGCGCCCGCCGTGAGCACCTTCTACGGCCTCACCTTTTCTCCCGACGGCAACTACATTTATTTCACCGAGGCATCGAAGGAAAATCAGCTCTTCAGTTCGCTTTACAAGATGCCGGTGCTTGGTGGTAACCCACTGCAGCTCCTACGCGATATAGACACCTCCGTTAGCTTTTCTCCCGATGGCAAGCAATTCGCTTTCATCAGGGGAATTCCAGACAAGGGCGTCTTCAATCTGCTGGTCGCCAATGCAGACGGCTCCGGCGAAAAATTGGTGACCACCAAGAGCGGCAATATATCTACAGCCGGTCTACTGGCTCCGGCTTGGTCGCCAGACGGTAAGACCATCATCTTTGCTTCCTTGCTGCCGTCGGTCAGCAGTCAGCTCAACGAATTCACCATCGCCACCGGAGTGGTCCGCACGCTCTTCGCGACCCGCGGCGCTCTGGGCCGCCCGCATTGGTTGCCGGATGGGGACGCGCTCCTGGTTCCCATGCGCGAGGAGAGCGGCGGCGCGCAAGGCCAGCTTTGGAAAATTTCCTATCCTTCCGGAGAAGCGCAGCGGCTGACCAACGACCTGACGGACTATAGTTTGGCGTGGCTGGACTTGACGGCGGACGGTTCGACGGTGGTCACAGTGGAAACCACCGTTTCGTCAGATCTCTGGAACGCACCTGGTGGAGATTCGACGCACGCCACGCAAATCCCGTCAGGCGGCCCAGCAATCGTCGGCGTTTCGACGTTGGGCACGGACCGCATTCTGGTCACCAATCGCAACCGCGAACTCTTTACCGCGAACTACGACGGCAGCTCTCGGACGCAGGTGGCAGGCAGCGATCGCAATATCCTGTTCGCGTGGGGTTGCGGTGACGGAAAGCACATTGTGTACGCTGTGCCGCGCGGCAATGCATCAGATATCTGGCGCATGGACGCGGACGGTTCGAATCAATTGCAGTTGACCCACGACAAGTCCGCGCTGATCCCGGTATGCTCGCCGGATGGTTCCACAGTCACTTTCGACTACGAGGATCAACTGAGTACTTGGCGCATGGGAATTGACGGCTCGAATCCCACGTCGCTGGGCCTGCACAATCAAACCGCCCCAGTCGTCTTTTTATCCAGGGACAATAAGCTGGTCCTCTATCGTGTGGGGCATCCTGACGCGCCGCAGTTGCGCGATCAAATGGCCAGCGTGCCGGTGGCAGGCGGACCGCCCGTATTTTCTTTTGACGTTCCTCTCGGCACTGCCCAAAATCTGCCGCATTGGTCGCCGGACGATCGCGGCGTTGACATGGTTTTGGTTCGCGGAGGCGCCGCGAATATCTGGCGGCAGCCCGTTCCCAGCGGCACGATGAAGCAGATCACAAATTTCCCCAGCGGCCTCATCCGCTCCTTCAACTGGTCGCCCGACGGCAAGACATTGTTTCTCGCGCGCGGGTCGGTGTCCAGCGACATCATCCTGCTGAAGAGCGCGAAGAACTAACCGTTACGGCCCACGGCTTCAGATTTCCCCGGCACCCGCGCCAAATGCTCTTAAACTGAATCCTGTGCGCCCTCGACTTCTCGGCTCGGTTCTGATCGCAATCGCATTCGTGCTGGCCGCAGTCGCCGACCTACATTCTCAGGAGCAGAACTCTGCTTCGGCGGTTTCTTCCGATTCCCGCACCACGCTCTCGCAGTTCGTCAACGTGATCCGCGCGAAAGCCAAGACCCTCGAAGCCAGCCCCGCTACGCAGCAGGATTTTCGTTCCTTCGTCTCCGCACACAATCTGCCGCCGGACAGCGTCAGTTACCGCGACTACGTTGTCGTGCACTTGCTGTTTGAAGCCACCAGAGACGCAGGCTTCTGGAACATGCATTGGTCTATCACCGACCAGCCGCCTAACTCCGATAGCATCTGGCGGCAATGGCGAAGCATCACTCATCCTTCCGCATTGCGGCCCACCGCCACAGCGGAATGTGACGAACTTTCCGCGCTGTTCGCATTCCTAGTTGAACTCGCCGGCGTCAAGCCCGTCGGGCTCTTCTGGCCGTACGCGAATCACACGGTCGCCGTCTGGACGGTACGTCCAGCGGCAGGAATCGTTGTTCGCGTCGTCGTTCCTACTTCACAGATTTTCCTCGACGAAACGGACACCTTTGACACAAGGAAGTTCGATCCCTGGAAGCAGAAGACCATTTACGAGTACACCCGTCGCGACGTTTCGGATTCCTTCGAAATTCCAAAACCGCTTTTCGATTTCTTCCTCAGCCAGCTCGATAAGTACGGGGGCGCATCCCAAGCCACGCTGCAGCAGCTGAGATATCTGCGGGAAGGTGTCTTCTTGAAAGCTTGGACGGCGGAGGACGCGGCGCGCACCGCGCTCACCAAGCGCAACAACTTGAGATCCGGCCCAGCCGAGGATTTAGCGGCCTTTCAGAGCTTCGCCCAAGATATGCGCTCCGCACCGCTTCGTTGAGTGCTGGGATACCCGCGTGCGCCAATGCGGCGGTTCCGTTTGGATCGACCATCGCATCACGCTCGCCCGCTCAGCGGCAAAGCGGCGCGCACCGTGCATCCTTCACCTGCGACACTCTCGATGCTGAATTTTCCGCCGAGCTCCTCCACGCGTTCCCGCATGCCGGAAATTCCCACTGTGAAATCCGGATCGGACCCAGCCGCACGCGGCGGCAGGCCTCGGCCGCAATCGGCGACCTCCAGCACGACCTCATCGGACTCCTGAAATAAGCGCACGGCGGCGGTGCTGCTCCCCGAGTGACGGTACACGTTGTTCAGCGCTTCTTGCGTCACGCGAAATATCGTCAATTCGGTTTCTGCTTTCAATCGGCCCATGTCCTCCGCCAGCTGCAACGAAATCGTAATCCCGCTGCGACCCGAAAAACCGCGCACCAGCCATTCCAGCGTCGATCCCAGGCCCATCTCCTCCATCGTCGGCGGATGGAGCAGATACGAAATGGAACGGATCTCGCCAGCGGCAGCGTGGATCAATTCCCTGCATTCCGTCACGGCTTTTTGATGCTCGGGATTATTTTCGTTTAGAAACGTCCGCATCTTTCCGAGGACCAGGCTTAGTCCGCTCACATACGTGCCAATACCATCGTGCAGTTCTCTGGCGACTTTTCTCCGCTCTTCGTCTTGCGCGTGCAGCAGTTTTCCCGACAAGTGCCGCAACGCGGATTCAAACTGTTTGCGCTCGGTGACGTCTTCACCGGAACTCAGCGTGCCGATCACTTGCCCTTCGCCGTCTCGCAATAGTGAATTGCGCCAGGCGATCGTTCTTTCCTCGCCGGAGCTGGTGAGAACCGGGTTCTCGAGAGAGGCCAGTTCACCGTCCAGCAACGTCCTGAAAAATGTTTTGAGCTCGCGCCGGGTTCTGGGCGGCAAGCAGGTTTCGAACCAGTCGCGCCCCAGCAGTTCGCTCTCTTCCCTGCCCAGCGTCGCGCAACCTTTTCGGTTGATCAGCGTGATTCGTCCCTCCAGGTCTAGAGCGAGCAATATCACGTCGGCAATGTCCAGATAACTTTGCGCGCGATCACGTTCCTGGCGAATTAATTCATGCGCCCGTTTGCGCTCGGTGATGTCCTGCGTTATAGAAGCGACTCGCTCCACTCCGGATGGCCCGCAGATCGGAAAATACGAAATCAGGAGGTTTCGCTCTCCCAGACGTGGAGAGTCGGTCGTCAGCTCGAATTTGACAACGCGATTCTGCTTAAAACATTCATCCAGCTTCGGCTTGATCGCCCCCTCGAACACCCGTGGAGTCAGGAGCTCCGAGGCGAGATGACCCACAATCTGTTCGCGCTGCGCCCCGCGATAATTCAAGTACGCTTGATTCGCCATCACGTACCGGTAGTCGCGATCCACCACGACGATCATTTCTTCGAGATTCTCCACCACCTGTTGGTATCCGCTAAGGCGGTTCGCGGACGCGTCGGTAACGCTCGCACGCGGTTTGGTGCGCGTCTTCCCAGAGCCAATTTTCTTTCGAGGCATCTCGGTTTCCAGGACAACGAGACGCGTTGCGCGCCAGATCCTGCGTTTTTGCCGGGACCACAGCGTGCAAGCGCTGGGCCCGGAGACGGCGGAGAGTGGCCGGTTTTGCGGGGACGATTTGCAACTGCTCGAACGTGAACCACTACACCGACGCGCCGCCAGTCTGTACCCGATTTGCGCCGTCGTCAAGATGACTCCCGGCCCGGAACGGACGAATTTTTCGAGCGCGAGAAGCTGCGTGACTTGCAGTCGGCGCGTCGCACCGTCCCGCGGCTTCGCGGCGTCATCTGATAGTATGAATGTGCGTGCGCCGAGCATGATGGCCGAGCGCGATTTGTACACTATGGACACGCCTCTCCTCAACGAGCACAAGATTGCCGGCGCCACACTTTCGCCTTTTCACGGCGTCACGTTGCCCGAGCAGTTTACGGCCTTTCCGGAAGAGTACCGCGCCGCGCGCGAAGCTGTCGCGATCTTCGATACGAACTGGCACACCATCGTCGAGCTTAGCGGCCCGGACCGCGTGCGCTATTTGAACGCCATCGTATCGAACGACGTGAAATCGCTGGGCGAAGGCCGCGGCACGCTGGCGCTGCTGCTGAAACCGCAAGGGCACATCCTGGCCGAGCTGGAAATCTACGCGCTGCAGGATAGGCTGCTGGTGCTATCGCATGCTTCGGTGCGCGAACGCACTGTCGCCACGCTGGATAAATTTATCATCATGGACGACGTCACATTGAGCGACGTCACCGACCGATTCGGCAGCTTGGCTATTGAGGGGCCGCGCGCCGGAACGGTGATCGCGGAAGCTTGCGGGCTGGCGCTCGAAGGTTTTTCCGAGCACGCCATTGCAGAAGTGGAAATTGATGGAGTCGCATGCCATTTGATTCGCCACTCGCACTTTGGATTTCCCGGCGCCGAAATCATCGCGCCGCGCGAGCGCCTGGCACTGCTGTGGCGCAATCTTCATGCCAGCGTTATCGCGCAGCACGGTGCCGCAATCGGCACGCGCGCCGTGAATTCCTTGCGCCTGGAAGCCGGCATACCATGGTTCCCCGACGATTTCAACGACA
>Ga0210398_10002036_pt1 | contig 20076 bp, 10 predicted proteins | sample IncBWC4OmetaG_FD_161047 | JGI IMG/M metagenome (GOLD analysis project Ga0210398, IMG submission 161047) | Forest soil microbial communities from Barre Woods Harvard Forest LTER site, Petersham, Massachusetts, United States - Inc-BW-C-4-O | ecosystem: Environmental > Terrestrial > Soil >...
GTTTACATCCTGGAAAGATGCCGACGGCGGAACCACCAAGTTGATATTGGCGCCCGGGGCGATGGCATGCGCCCACTCCACGTCGAGGTTGATTTCCACCTGGTCGTAGGCAATGCACTCGCTGGGCGCAGTGTAGGTGATGGCGAAGTTCGATGAAGTTAGCTTGGGGAGCCCGAACTTCGTCGAAAATTTATTGGCATCGCTCTGAATCGAAAACGAACCGCACCAGTCGACGATGGCAATCGTCTGACCGGTACCGTCGTATCCCTCACTATATAAGCCGGTGAGGTTGTAGGCAGTTTGGATCGATGGTGGCGTATAACCACAGCCAGGGCTGGTCGCACTCTGCAGATTCAGTTTGTTGCCCGAGTAAGTGCCGATCGGCAACTCGCCGTCACCGTTCGTGGAAAATGACTCCGTCTCCGTGCCCGTGAAACACTCCTGCGAAAAGAAGTCAGAATTGCTTACCGCCGCCGCTTGCGCCGCGGCGGAGTTAGAACCGCCGATGCTTGTCGGCTTGGCCATCAGCGGATGCTCGAACTCCTCCGTATCAAGCCCCGACACGGCTCTTACCAAAGGTCCCGCCGGTCCCTCGACATAAGGATCGCCGGCATTGGCCCGAATGGTTTTATCGCCAACCTGATAGTTGTTGAGCTGTACCTGGAAGGCTTTCTCCACATCGCCAACCGTACCTCGCGCCCTAACGTAGAAGTTATTGGGCCCCGTCTTCACCACCGCAAGATTGTGCGCCGCAAAGAACTGCTGCACTGTCTTCGCTTCTTCCACGGTTGGCGCAAAGCGGGCGGCGATGTCGTTCGGTTTCAGCCAATGATGGTAGTTGGAGGAACTGCGATCATAGAGCGACTGGGTTAGCGCGTCGAATTGGCTGCGGTTGTGCAACTGCAGCCAAATGCTCACTTCGATAACCTTTGCCGAATTTTCTGACCCAAGATTCTTGGCGGTCGCTACGTAGCTCGGCGTGTTGTTCGCAACGAGGTTGCCGCCTGCCGTACCGGCCGATAGGGGCGCACAACTCATTGTGACCACAACTGCGACGCATAACAGCCATGGAAAAGTGACATCTGCATTTGCTGGCCTGGTCTTTCTGTTCATTACGTCCTCCCTGGGAAATTACATGAAGCCTTAAATGAAAACAGATCAATACACTGGGGATCTTTCGCCGGTCGAGTGGGCATTGCGGCCCGCTTCATTTGCAGTCCAGCGTGTCCGGTTTGTTGACGCTGCAGCTCTTCTCTTTTCTTTGCGTACTTCAGAAAGTCCGCGTCCTTGAAGAACTTCTGAAACGTCGCAGACCCTGGATCATACATATTGTGTACGGCCTGATCGTACGATGCCTTGTTGTGAATCTTTAGAAGAATCGTGATCTTCTGCTCCTGATTCTGGTTCACAGGGCCTTGATCGTTTGCCAATTCCAGTGCTTTGCCGGCTTGATTGACGATTTGGACTGTTTACCCTGCAGGCAGCAAATCTCCGATATCATCAGAAGCGCGAGAGCATACGTTACCTTTGTCGCTGTTCCCCAAGACGTCTGTTGCTATTCCCCAAAACGCCTGTTTCTGTTTCCCAGACGTCATCTTTGTCCTCGCCCGTGAAATCCGGCAAGTCCTGGATCTTATCCTGCATGGCCTTGTGGAGCTCCAAAGCACCCTTCGCTCGCTAGCGAAGGGCTGGGCCTGCGGAAATTCAAGCAACAGTAACATGGGGAAGACAGCAGCGCGCCTTCTCTATGGGGGGTATTTTGACCTACCCGTTCAGGTAGTTCTTTCAGGCCTCCAGCAGACCCTGCTGGATCGCAATCACTACCGCCTGGGTGCGGTCATTGGCGTGCAACTTACGGAAGATGTTTTTCAGGTGCATCTTCACCGTATCCTCGGAAACAACCAGAAGGTCAGCGATCTCTTTGTTTCTCTTCCCCTGTGAGACCAAGCCCAGCACCTCGATCTCGCGCTCACTCAGCTTTTCCGCGGCGATATACCGGGTCAGCTTGCCGACCGATTCTTCCGACAGCGAGCGGCCGCCCGCGGCGACGTGGCGCACCTGTGCTGCCAGGGTGGCGCCATCGATGCCCTTCAGCAGATATCCGCGGGCGCCGAGATGGATTGCCGTATAGATTGAGGCATCCCCTTGGGTGGAGGTCAATATCAGTATGCGGGCTTCCGGATCGATCTTCAGAACCGCGCGTAGAACCTCGAAGCCGCTCTGGTCAGGAAGTCGAAGGTCCAGCAACATCACTTCTGGCCGAAGATCCATGTACATCTCCAGCGCCTGCCGTCCGTTTGCTGCTAAACCGACAACGCTGATTTGATGTCGAGTCAAAAGACCGGCGACGCCTTCACGGACCATCGGGTGATCGTCCGCAATCAGCACAGTCACCAACCCCGCGCTCGGGTTTTTCGTAGGATCCAACGATTTTCTCCTCATCAGGCGCGCTTGCGCCACCAGCCGCTCCAGGCGATTTTTCGGATCGGCACCCGCAGCATCACCTTTGTGCCCGCCTCCGGAGCGCTCGTGATCCTCAGAGTAGCGCCGATGCGTTGCGCGTGGGTCGCCATGCCTCGCAGGCCGAAATGGCCAGGGCGGCCTTGCAGCCGTACTTCTTCGCTGATCCCTCGGCCATTGTCGCCCACCTGCACATAAACGGCGTTCTCCAAAAAATGAACGCGAACCGTGACCAGTGTCGCATTGGAATGACGAAAAGCGTTCGCAAGCGCCTCGCGGCAGATGCGGTACACCTCATCACGCACCAGAGGATGTAGGTGTGTGGCTTCCCCTTCGCTGCTCAATTCAAAGGCGGGGCATTCCGCTATCCGGAACTCCGCCTCCGCGTGGCGCAGGATCTCGATAAGGCTGTACTGCGACATGGCGGTCGAATGAAGATTTGAAACCATGTTGCGGCTGCGAGTGACCATTTCCCGCATCTGTGTTGTGAGCATCTCCACGGAACACTGTGCATACTGCGGATTCTCCATAATCTGAAAACCGATCAACTCCAGCTTCAAGGTTGCGCCGGTCAGGTCCTGGATCACCGTGTCATGGATCTGGGAAGCAATGCGTTCGCGTTCGGCGACACGCTCCTGAAACCGCATATTCAACCGCTCCGCTCGCCTGCGTGTGCGCCGGCGTGTCACTTCTACCAAAACTCCTGCGATTAGAAGGACCGCAAGCGCTCGAAACCAGCTTGTCTGCCAAAAGAATGGCCGCAGTGTGAAACCCAGCGCGGCAGGGTGGGAATCTCCTAAACCCTCGCGATTCACTGCTATCACCTGAAAGCGATAGGTTCCAGGCGGAAGGCCAACATAGGAGACTTCGCGCGATGTTCCTGCTTGGATCCAGTCACGATCCCATCCCTGGAGGCGATACCGGAATCGCGTCTGCTCGGGCGCGACGTCAGTCAATCCGGTATAGCGGAACGTAATCCGATGCCGTCCCGGCGGCACCGTGAGGCTCATGGCCGGTTGTTGGTGCTCATCCACAATTACCGCGTCCATCGATGCTCGTGCGGGGGACTCCGGAGCCAGCCGCGAATCAACCACCGACAAACCGTGAGAGGTCGCAAACCATATTCGCCCGTCCGAGGCGCGCATTGCCGTCACATGGTTCAGGGGAAGAACATTGCGGCTCTTTAAGCCATCCGTTTGGTTAAAGACCGCCGGCTGCATTATCGCGTCACGCCCCGCAAGGTAATCCTGCCATTGTTGCTTCCGGAATCGTGCAATCATGGTTGTCGTTGCCACCCAAAGATTGCCTTCGTCGTCTGCCACCACATCTAGCACCATATTCCCGGGCAGGCCATTCTCCTGGGTCAGTATCCGAGCCTTGCCATCGTCGGTGTGGAAGAGCAGGCCGTGGAATGTAGCGATGGCCAATGCCCCCGGCAGCCACGCAACGTCGAGAACTGCAGATTCCGTTCGAGCTATTTCCAAAAATCGTTTACCATTCCAGCGGTATAGTGCCTTGTTCGTCCCCACCCAGAGAGAGCCCTCCGGATCGAGTACGAGATTTGACACGTCATCTCCATCGAGACCCTCCGCCGTCCCCATTTTCCGCACGCGTCCACCGCTCATTACGAAAAGTCCGCGGTGCAACACGGTAAACCAGACGGTGCCATCCCCCATTCTTACTGGTGTGGAAATGTATCCTCGAGGAAGGGACGGGAGTTTTCGGAAGCGATGCCCGGTCCATGCAAAGATTCCATAATCCGACACTGCGACCCCGGGCATATCTCCGCTCTCGAAGAATCCCCGCACCTGTCCTGGCGGAAGACCCTCAGCTCGTCCGAAGAGACTCCAATCTCCGTTTTGAAAACGTGCGATGCCATTCTCCACCGTTCCTTCCCAGATGGCGCCTCCATTCTTCTGCTCAAAAACGGAATCGGGTTGGCTTCTGCCTCCTGTCACCGTAGTGAGTGGCGAGTATGTGGAGAAAATCCCAACGTGTAGGCGCTGGAGTCCGGCGATGGTGCCAATCCAGACATCTCCGTTTCTGTCCTCAAGCAATGTGCGCACATCATTGCTCGCAAGACCGTCACGGTCAGTGAGCGTTTCTATCAAATTGCCGGATTTACGACTAAGCCCATGCAGGCCGCCACTTGCCATCCACAAGCTGTGGCTGCGGTCCACCATGATGGAAACAAAATTAGTAAGTCCGGGATTCTCAACCCGCTGGAAACGTTTCCCGTTGAAGCGGAAGAGGTGGTGGCCATCTCCCGCGTACAGTTCCCCGAAAGGGTCGCGGTACAACATTTGTACGTTTGGCAGCCGATACTCGGCATTCACTTTGTCGCCATCCTGCAAAACCTGTACACTGTCCCCGCTAGCTATCCACAACCTTCCGTCGGATGTCTCCGCAATTGCCTTAGGCGAAACCGAAAATGTAAGCCGCTTGACCTCAAGACGCATTCCGTTGGTGTGCGCTAGCTTTCCTCCGCCGTAAATCCAAAGCCCCCCGTTCCTCCCGGGCGCGAGCAGAGTTATCTCGTAACGTGTCTTTCCCTGCAGAGAAAGGTGTGTAAATCTTCCCTGCTGATACTGGAACAGACCCGTATCCGTAGAAATCCAAAGACCGCCCGTTTCATCGGGAAAGAGCCCTCTGATATCGTCCTGCATCTCCGGCGGTCCAACGTTGGTGAAGCTTCGGAAGTTCACTCCATCGAAGCGGAGGAGACCGTTCAGCGTTCCTACCCACAAAAATCCATCCGGCGTCTGCGCCAGCGAGGTTACGAAGTCCTGAGGCAGACCCTCGTCTGTGGTCCATTTGGAGAGGACATCGCTTCTCAGCGGAGGAATCGCGGAAGACCTAGTAGTGCTTTGGCAAAAGCCACAGCCTGCAAAGCTGAACAACAGAACGCCTACCCGAACCTTTCGCACAAGCTCTCTCCACCGCTTTAATTTTGGTTCGACAGCCTGCGAGACACGGTTCGGCATTCTCGTAAACCACGCAGGGTTGGGCCACTATGGCGAATTCTATGCAAGCAACTTTCGCAGAGGCATTTGAACAACTCTTGCGGAAGGTCTGGCAGAGAAGGTAGTTCTATCTCGCAGGGTTGCTTTATCGTGGACGAAGTTGAGAAGGTGGGGGCCGCCGTGCCCGCATGACATTTTTCTCGGAGTAGAGCATGAACAGTCTTTTGCAAACGTCACATCCAGCCGCTACGCAGCCGGCACGAGTAGCGGCATACTCCGTTCTCTCGACAGCGGTCCCGTAGTTAAATATCTCATTGGTTCCTCTCACGTTCTCAACTCAGATAGCGACTCGTACGATCCTCGCGTTTTTGAGGCGAGTAATCAACCCGTGAAAAACGTGCCATGTGCTGCCATTCAAAGAGCGGAAATCCGAACAGAATGTAGCAGACTCGACCTGGAGGCACGTAGATTACTGCAATCAGCACAGAATAAAGGCCACTAGTCCTACCCCATTCCTATCATTGTGACAACCTCCCAAACTTAGCGAAAAAGCAAAAAGCCCAAAATTCCTCCCCCCTTTGACGGAACTTGCATTGAAGGCCTGCTTTTTTGACCCCTTCTCTGCCCCGAGACCCCAGCATCTTCCCGGAACGGCGGAGTGTTGTCAAGGCCCTACTCGCTGGAATCGCTAGAACCGCTGGAACCGGGGGACAGCCTTGCTTTCTCGGACCAGTTTCGACGTGCGCGGCAAACTGCAACGCAACCGCGAACACATCACGGTGCGTGGTCTGAGCGACAACCACAACAAGATCTGAAGAATCTTTTCAAAAGTGCAGCGATTTCTGCCAGCACACGTCCAGGCCCTCTGCACGACTTCTATCTGGCTCCAGAACCGCATCTTCAGACGGATAAAGATATCCCGCTGAGATCGCGAATCGAACTGTGCCCAGCGACGCAGACCTATGTCCTTACATCACAGCCGGATTGCCGAGCGTGCTGCCCAAAGGGCTTCGCCCTGTACGCGAAGTTTATGCCCCCGTCGATCTGTGCGGCGCAACGAATGGGCGGCTCGATATTCAGCCTGATGTGACGCCACCAACGGTCGCCTTTTTGTTCAGTCCAGTGGGGTGGTGAGTGTCCAAGCCGAGGGCGGAACGTTCAGCAACGCCCAGTGCTTCACGTCGCTCGACGGCGTGTCGTTCGTGCAGTAACCGGGACCTGAAACCAGAGGGGCGAGGAACGGATCACCTCGCCCCAACCCGTCAAGTCGACGTTCTTACAAAAACTGCCCAAGTTGTGCCCACTGGCCGCTTGGATAGGGTTGGGTTGCGAGATGGGAACAAGAGGTAAAAACCTCATTTTTGCTGGCATATTTGAACGTTTCTAAAACCCGCTGAAGTGTTGATTCTTGGTGAACGCAGTACTCACAAGCAGGAGTGCGCCTGTTCGAGTCCTGCGCTGCCCACCAAGTTTGTTGAATCAGAGGCTTGCGGACTAAAAAGAAAAAGCTACAAGGATTGTCCAGAGTTTCTCCGTATTGAGATAGGAGAAGGGGGAAACGCGGATTGCGCTCTACTTCGAGAATGCGGTCTTCTTTCTCCTCATGTTCAACCCGTTCGGCTGCCGACGATCCGAGGAAGACTCATCCTCTCGCGCCTTACGTTGCTCCTTGGGGGAGCCGTTATCAGTTCGGTTCTCGGATTTTATCGCTCATGATAGAGACCGCACATGACAGATGAAGGGCTATTTCGACCCCACGCCCCCGCTGCATCGCACTGTCGGCACTCCAGGAGGACTGTTCGATACGATACAAACGCCTTGTCCGATTTCCGATAGAATTCGTGAACTGAAATTGTTTCTCTGATTGCGCCTTTTCCGTTTTGAAGTCGGCAACTATGGACCACCACTCCGTCACCTGTGTGATCTGCAATAAGCTTGTCTCCCTGGAAACCGCTCGCATAGACGAACACGGACAACCCGTACATGAGGAGTGCTATGCGTTCAGAATCAGACAGGAACGTCCACCCCGCAAGGAATAAGTAAGATGCCAAACGCCGACCGCTGTCCCTATTGCCTTGAAGGCGAGGGATCGAACTCATGACTGTTGATCGGTAAGTTCGCGAGACTGACCTTCGTGGCAGTGTTTCTTGCGACGGACTAAAGATCAGAGGGGAGAAAATTCGTCTTCATTCTCATCCTTTCTGTCGCGCACGAACCGCTGTTCGAGGAAACGCTCGGCCAAGTTTCTGCCCCCGATGCCGAATGCGATTGCCAAACCCAGCATCAGGGCTCCGAAACCGATTCCGAAGGCGACCAGCATCGTCTGTTCTGCGATTCCCAATTCTTCAAAAGCGATCGACAACACGAAAACGATAATGATGCTGCGGATCGCAAGGCTCAGAACTCGGGGCGAAGGCACATTCGCATTGACGGCAGCCAACAGAGCGGCGCGGGAAAAGAAACTGGCCGCCAACAATCCGACAAACAGGATGAACATGGCAACGAAGAGCCGCGGCAGAAAGTAGAAGAATTTTCCAATCTGCTCCTGCAGACCGAGGATTCCGAGCACGCTCACTCCCAGCAGAACAAAGCCCAGCCACACCACCCAGAACACAAACCGGCTGACTACTTCGGTAGCCGAGGGCAGCGCGGCTTTGGTCAGCAGCTGAGCGGCACCGGCGTTCTCCGAAAGCTTGTCGAACTGGATGAGATGCAGAATGCTGCGCAGAACTATCTTCACCAGGTACGCTATCGCCCATCCCGCAAACGCAAGGATCAGCATCACGATGAGACGAGGAAGGTAATGGGCAAATCCTTTGGCCAGTTCCTGCACGGCCTGGCTCAATTCGCTAATGATCATGTCCCGCATAAGTTGTCTCACTCTCTCGATTTCCACATCTGCAATAGATATGGTTTCAATCGCTCGAACTCAAGACATAGACTTTCGATGCAGTTTTCGACATCCTGCTCGGAACCGTTGCGCTGTTCCATGAGGAATGCCAATGCCCGTCCCCGAAAAAGCGGCGCCAAAGCTTGAATGATGTGGTCGCGGCTGATGACGGATTTGTGATAGGAAGCGGCAAACTCGTAAACGGTTTTCACCCATAATTCAGCGGGGTAAGCAAAATCGTTCTCACCCACGTGCGCGACTCGCTGCAGTTCCGCCAAAGTATCGGGAGAAAGAATCGACTGGAAGACGGTTGCCAATTCGGCAACACCAGTGGTGAACATCTCTCGCAGACGTTTTCGATTAACTCGCACCAGATCGAGAAGAAGTTCATGGTCGGGACCTATACTAAGCAGTGGCTGCGAGCCGACGGCGGTGCTCCAGAACGGAAAGTCCGGCGCTAATGCGGAGAACAATGGCCCGACGGTTTGCCGGAGCGCCGGCACCAGGTCCGAGCCACGCTGCTCGATGTGATCTTTTTGGCCCAAAAAGGACTGGCAGATACGGTGTTGCGCTGTGATGGCGGCCAGAGTGAAGCGCAGTTCAATTCCGCTCCCGGCGGCTCCGTCGTCCCATACGTTCTGGGAGAGGAATTCGCCACCAAGACGGCCGGAGAATCCGAACTCTTGCGCGTAAGGCTCCCGAAGCCTTAGCCCGTAGAGGGCGCGAGTCATGGGATAGAGCAGATTTGTTATCAGCACACCTTCGAACTTGTGTCGGCGATAGGTTGGGGTCACCAAATCGAAGCCATCGTTACGGATCGGGCGCAAAAGTTTAGAGATCCATTCGTCTTCAGTGCTGCTGGATTCGGGAGACATCACAACGCAGGCCTTGGCTTGCAGTAATTCGGCCGCAGCTAAAATGGTTCGAAACGCTGCCGGCACGGCCGGGCTTGCCGCGTACTTGGTGCTGATGGAGTGAAGAGTTCGCAGGGCATAGGGATTCGGGCCGCGACGCACATCGTCGATCGAAATGCTTGTTACCAATTCCGGAGTGCCGTCTCGCGAACCGCCGTCGGCATTGATGATGACGGCTCTTTCTCGGGGGAACCAACGGAGAATGCCGCTCTGAATAGCCTTGACGATCGAACCAACCGTCTTGGCGTTGTTGTGAGTCGGCAACCCCACAAGGATGTCGACCTCGCCCACATTGATGAGTTGACGAAGAAAGTCATCCGTGAGAAATGTATCTTCCGCCAATTTTCATCTCCGTGTGAACTGGTGTTTTGCGCGAAAATACATCACGCGACATCTATTGCAAAATTTGCGGCTAGATCCGGCGCAGCCGAAACCAGAAAAACTGATAAGGCCCCAAGGTCAGCAGATAAGGGAGCTCTCCTACCCGGGGAAATATGTTTTTGCCGAACATCTCGATCGGAATATTTCCCTTATAGCGCCGCAGGTCCAGCTCGACAGCTTGTGCCGTGCCCGAAAGATTGTTGACCACGAGAACCGACTCGTTCCCCAGTCGACGAACGTACGCCAATATTCTGTGATTGGCCGGATGCAGAAAATCAATCGATCCTCTGCCGAATACGGCCGTCGAGCTGCGCACCGCGATGATGCTTTGCATCCAATGGAGGAGGGAATGTCCGCTGCCGACTTGCGATACGACATTCACTGCCGGGTAACCATAGACCGGATTCTGGATCAGGGGAGCGTATAGCCGGTCGGGCTCCGCGGTGGAAAATCCCCCGTTCCAGCCCCCGCTCCACTGCATCGGAGTTCTTACTCCGTTGCGATCGCCGAGATTAATGTTATCGCCCATACCAATCTCATCGCCGTAATAAACGATGGGAGTGCCTGGCAGCGACATCAGCATCCCGTTCATCAACTCGATGCGCCTGCGATCATTATCCAGCAGCGGAGCCAGCCGGCGGCGAATTCCCAGGTTCAGCCGCATCGTCTTATTTTCGGCGTAGGAGTCGTACATGTAATCGCGCTCGATATCGGTGACCATTTCCAAGGTCAGTTCGTCATGGTTGCGCAAGAACAATGACCACTGGCAGGTAGGCGGAATTTCCGGTGTTTGCTGCAGAATCTCGGTGATGGGTTTCCGATCTTCCAGCTTAAGCCCCATGAACATTCGAGGCATCAAGGGAAAATGAAACGCCATGTGGAATTCATCTCCATCGCCGAAATAGGGACGAAGATCCGCCGGCCACTGATTGGCTTCCGCTAGCAGCATTCTCCCGGGGAACTGTTCGTCAAGCCTTTTCCGAAAATCCTTCAAGATCGCGTGCGTTTCTGGCAAGTTCTCGCAATTTGTTCCCTCCCGCTCCACCAGGTACGGAACGGCGTCAAGCCGGAACGCGTCAACGCCCATCTCCAGCCAGAACTTCATTACGTTCCACATCTGTTCCCGGACGGCAGGATTGTCATAGTTGAGGTCAGGTTGATGGCTGAAGAAGCGATGCCAGTAGTAAGACTTCGAAATCGGATCCCATGCCCAGTTCGATTTTTCGGTGTCCAGGAAAATGATGCGGGTTCCCTTATAGCGGTGGTCGGTGTCGCTCCAAACGTACCAGTCGCGGCGGGGATTGTCCTGGGAACTGCGCGACTCCTGAAACCACGGATGCTGGTCAGACGTGTGATTCAGCACCATTTCGATGATGACTCGGATCCCCCGGCTGTGGGCGGAATCCAGAAGCTTGCGGAAATCCTCCAAGGTTCCGTAGCTGGAGTGAACGGCGTTGTAATCCGCTATATCATAACCGTCGTCGCGCAAGGGCGAAGGAAAGAATGGCATCAACCAAATCGCATTGATTCCCAGGTCTTGAAGATAGGCGAGCTTCTGTTCGAGTCCTTGAAAGTCCCCGATGCCGTCGCCACTACTGTCGTAAAAAGTACGGACGTGCACTTGATAGATGATTGCGTCCTTGTACCAAAGCACATCCTGAGTCAGCGGCAACGGAAGTTCCTCCTGGCCACGATCCCTGCCGGTTCTAACAGGGCAAGAAGCAAGTTTATATAAAGTGAACAGAGTATACGATTAGCTGCGACCGGAAGTGTCCAAGCACATCCAAAGAAGGGGTGTGTCGACGTTCAGAGGACCCGATGAGGCCCTTGGGCCTTTCGAGTTTGGGTAGAACTTGGAAAAAACACAATTGGAACCTGAGATGTCTCTGCTGGCACGGCAGGAGGCGCTTTTCCGCGTTTCCCAGGCGATTAATGTCTATCGCGAGCCGAAGCAGTTGTTTCGCGTTCTCGCCAATGAATTGCGGAAGGTAGTGGAGTTCGACTTTGTGGCTTTGTTTTTGTTTGACGAGGCGGCAAACAAAGTGCAGAACGCCGTGCTCGAGACGCTCGGCGGGCCAGGGTTCGTAATCCCCGATGATTTTCCCGCAGAAGAAACCATCACCTCCTGGGTGTACCACCGCCAGGAACCAGTACTCATATCCTCCCGAGACGAAGAGTCGCGCTTCGCCCGGATGATGGAACTCTACAAGCGCTCCGGGGTGCAGTCGGCCTGCATTCTGCCCTTGACCACGGCGTACCGGCGATTGGGCAGCCTTAGCTTCGGGGCGCGCCACGTCAACGCTTACTCTCCCCAGGATATTCGCTACCTCTCTCTGGTCGCGGAACAGGTCGCGCTGGCGGTGGACAATGCGCTGCGTGACGAGGATCAGCGCAGAGGGGAACTTTTCCTTGCCGAGGGTCAGAAGTTAAGTCACACCGGGAGCTGGATGTGGAAACTCGCCAGCGGCGAGCTCCGGTGGTCGCCGGAACACTTTCGAATTCTCGGTCTCGATCCGGAGCATGATAAACCGTCCCGGACGTTGTTCTGGAGCCGAGTCCATCCCGAAGACCGGCCCTGGTTGGAAGAGGTGGTCGATCGAGCGGTTCAGGCGAAGGGAAAGTTTGAACAGGAGTACCGCATCGTTATTCCCGGGGGAACCGTGAAAAATGTCCACGGGATTGGGCGTGCCGTTGTCGATGACTCCGGCGAGCTCATCGAGTTTGTCGGAACGACGATGGACATCACCGAGCGCAAGCAGGGCGAAGAGGAGTTACGCAAACAAAAAGCTCATTTCGAAAAACTCTTCGACCTGGCGCCGGAAGCGATTGTGCTTCGGGATCTCGAGAACCGCGTACTCAGGGTGAATCTGGAATTCACCCGTTTGTTCGGTTTCTCAGCGGAGGAAGCGCTGGGCCGCAATATCAACGAACTGATCGTTCCGGATGGTTCCTCGCAGCAGTCGGAGTCACTGCGGCAGGCTCTCAAGCGTGGGGAGCGAGTCAATGCGGAACTGATTCGCAGGCGGAAAGACGGCTCGCATCTCATCGTGTCGTTTGTAGCGGACCCGGTGTCGGTGAACGGAAGCGCGCCGGAGATCTATGGAATCTATCGCGACATAACCGAACGGAAAGAGGCGGAAGAAGCCCTGAGGCGAAGTGAAGCCTATTTGTCAGAGGGGCAAAGACTCAGCCATACGGGAAGCTGGGCCCGCAGTGTTTCGACTGGCGACATTTTCTTTAGCCCGGAGAGTTTCAGAATTTTCGGCCTCGATCCCGGGACGAGGATGACACTCGAAATACTCCTAAGCCGCATTCATCCCGAGGACCGGCCTGCGATGGAGCAAACCATTCGCACCGCGACCCACGAAGCGAGCGACTTTGAGACCGATTACCGGATCATTGTGGAGAATGGATCGATCCGGCATATTCACGTATTGGGCCATCCCATCAAAAATGCCGCTGGAAACGTGGTTGAGTTTGTAGGCACGCTGATCGATGTGACCGAGCAGCACCTGTCTCGCAAGGCGTTAGAGAATGCCTTTGCGGAAATCAGTTCCCTCAAGGAGCAACTGTTTCAGGAGAATGTCGCTCTACGGCAAGAAATTGACGAAACCTCCATGTTTGAAGAGATCGTGGGGAAGAGCAGCGCATTGCAGAAAGTGCTGAAGGAACTCGAAACCGTCGGGCCGACAGATTCTACCGTTCTGATCTATGGGGAAACCGGCACGGGTAAGGAATTGATCGCCCGCGCCATTCATAATCTGAGTTCGCGGCGATCGAACGCATTCGTCAAGGTGAATTGCGCCGCGATTCCTACCGGGTTGCTCGAGAGCGAACTGTTCGGGCATGAGAAAGGTGCGTTTACCGGAGCCATCTCGCAGCGCATCGGGCGCTTTGAACTGGCTCATCAGGGAACGGTATTTCTTGATGAGATCGGGGAGGTTCCTCTTGAACTGCAGCCGAAACTGCTGCGCGTGCTCCAGGAGAGAGAATTCGAACGGCTCGGAAGTTCGCGGACGCAGCGAACCGACGCGCGTTTGATCGCGGCGACGAATCGGGATCTATCAGCGCTGGTGGAGGAGCAAAAATTTCGGGCCGACCTCTACTACCGCTTAAATGTTTTTCCTCTCTATGTGCCGTCGCTGCGCGAACGCCCTGAGGATGTGCCTTTGCTGGTGCGTCATTTCGCGGAGCTGTTCAGCAGGCGAATGCGGAAATCCATCGAAACCATCCCCGCAGAAACCATGAGCGCGCTGATGCGCTATCATTGGCCGGGGAATGTTCGCGAGTTGCAGAACGTAATTGAGCGCGCGGTGATTCTCTCGACGCGCGGGGTGTTGCGCGTGCCATCCGCGGACCTCAAGCCTAGAACTGCCGCCCTAAAAAACAACGAGAACGGGAAAGCGCCCGTCCGCAAGCGGGTTTCTCCTCTGAAGCGAGAACAAGTCGTGCAAGCCCTCAAACAAGCCGATGGGCAGGTCGGAGGTTCCGGTGGCGCTGCCGCGCTTCTTGGTTTGAAGCGCACCACCCTGATCGCTCACATGAAGAAGCTTGGCATCAATCCCCGAACTGTCATAAACCACTTTTGACAGTGTCATTTTGGACGTGACACAGTGACACCGTTGGCAGTTCATCCGCTCTCCTTTCCGCAAGGCCCCATCGATCAATCAGTTGCCAGGATGTGCCGAGTCTTCTCGAGTTGGCACCCACATTGCCTCTCCTCTTTGTAAGAGTCGTTGAAGAAGAGAGGATGCAAAATGTTCAGGAAATACGCCCTCATCGGATTGGTTGGTTTTGGCGGATTGATTTCTGTAACCGCTGCCCTGGCGCAAGATGGGGCGTGGCGCATCGATTCGCAGCACTCCACGGCGCGCCTTTTTCTGGCTTTATTCAGAAATCCGGAAGCCAGCGTCGATGTTGGGGTCGCGCGAGCGAGCGGTGTGATCCTGGGCAGCGGGGCCGATAGCGCCCCATCGAATTTTGATTTCACCATCTATCCAGATAAAGCTGGATCCCCGGATTATTCCGAACCGGAGGGCAACGGGACCGGTTCGGGTTACACCGTCATCCATTTCCGATCAAGACGCGTTGCCCCCATAGGCAGCAAAGAAGCTCTTCGGGTTATGGGCGATCTGACTTTGACCTATGTGCAGCCATTTGCGACCTACGACGCCAATGAAGCCCACGCTGGCCCGGTCTACGGTCCTGCGGTCACTGACTCTGTGACTCAACCCGCAGTCTTCGAATTCCATCGGGTGACCGGTTCTAGTCGACGGCGATCAAACGTGAACAACGCGGAGTGGTGTGCTTCCAGCACCGTGAATGGCGAAGATTTTCCCGCACTCCTGAACGTCGTTTCCAGCATCCATTGGCAAACGTTTGTAGCGGATGAGAAAGGCACGATGCCATCCAACCCAGGCGAGGACTTTTCAGGCCCGGAGTGCACGGGCACGGCGATCGAAGTTGCAGCCCGCGCGGATGTTCGTTGTGCAATGCCCTCGGTCGGCGAAGACTTCGCCGGCGAAGTGTGCACGGAAACGGCACCAACGAATAACGACACGCAAGTGCACCGCCAAGGTAGAGGAGGACAGACCCAACCTGTCCGAAACGAAGTGAAGATGCAGCTTGATCTTCAGCTCACAAGGGTGGATTCCCTGACCTCTCCGGCGTCAGTAGGCTCTGGCCAGTAGCGTGGATCGCGGGGGAATCGCCATGTTAAGGACCATGATCACCGACACGCCATTTGAGCAGAAGTGGGTCCTGCAAGGTCGGTTGTGCGGCCAGTGGGCAGCCGACCTGAAGGAAAGATGGGCGAGCACGCGGAGCTCGAGAGAGGGGCGGAAGTGCGCCATCGATCTCGAAGACGTGATTTTCGTGGATGCCCAGGGTGAAGAGGTATTGCTCGAAATGTTTACCGAAGGCGCAGTGTTCTTCGCCAGTCGAGCCTACATGAAACACATATTGCAGTCGTTCGACGAGCCGAATTCAGCCTGGAGAGCCGAGTAGTCATTCGCAGGCCGTAAAGTTCACGGTCGCAAGGAGTGCTGCCAATGTGGATTGTTCGCGTTGCGTTGGATCGGCCGTACACATTCATCGTTCTGGCGTTGCTGATTCTCTTGCTCAGCCCAGTAATCATCCTGCGCACGCCAACCGACATTTTCCCCAATATCAACATTCCCGTGGTTGCCGTTGCTTGGCAGTACACCGGTCTGAACCCGGAGGAACTGGAAGGCAGGCTCACCAGTGTCTATGAGCGAGTGCTGACGACGACGGTTGACAACATCGAGCACATCGAATCGACGACGGTAAACGGCGAGGCGATTGTGAAAATCTTCCTGCAGCCCAGTGCAAGCCTCGATACTGCCAACGCCCAGGTGACGGCAATTTCTCAGGCCGTTTTGCGTCAGCTGCCACCGGGAACCTTGCCGCCGCTAATCATTAATTACAGCGCTTCCAGCGTGCCGATTCTACAACTCGGGCTCAGCGGCCAGGGCCTCTCCGAGCAGCAACTGAACGATATGGGCCAGAACTTCGTGAGACCGCAACTGGTGACGGTTCCGGGAGCGGTCATTCCTTGGCCGTATGGCGGAAAACAGCGTCAAGTAATGATCGACCTGAACCAGAACCTACTTCAGTCGAAGGGCCTTTCTCCACAAGACGTCCTCAGTGCGCTGACCGATCAGAATCTTGTGCTGCCGGGGGGCACGGCGAAGATCGGCGAGTTCGAGGACGACGTGCGGGTGAATTCCAGTCCCAGGACGGTCGCCGAACTCAACGAGCTTCCGATCAAGCAAGTCGGAAGCACTACTGTGTATCTGCGCGATGTTGCCAACATTCGTGACGGTTTTGCTCCCCAGACCAACATCGTCCGTCAGGACGGGCATCGCGGAGTGTTGCTGAGCATCATGAAGGCAGGCACAGCATCGACCATCAGCGTCGTACAAGAAGTCCGTAATCTGTTGCCTCGGGTTGCCCAGACGCTTCCCCCTGAGCTCAAAATGCAGGCGCTCGCCGACCAGTCGATCTTCGTGAAGTCCGCTGTCAGCGGGGTAATCCGCGAGGCCCTGATTGCCGCTTGTCTGACCGCTCTGATGATCCTGCTCTTTCTCGGAAGCTGGCGCAGCACGCTCATCATCGCGGTTTCGATTCCGTTGTCGATTCTGACGTCCGTAATTTTGCTGAGCCTATTGGGTCAAACCATCAACATTATGACGCTTGGCGGGCTGGCTCTTGCGGTCGGCATTCTGGTGGACGACGCAACCGTCGAGGTCGAGAACATAAATCGAAATCGAGAACGAGAACCAGACAAAAGCTTGAGAGAAATTATTCTCGACAGCGCGTCGCAAATCGCCGTCCCGGCCCTGGTTTCCACCCTTTGCATTTGCATTGTGTTCTTGCCGATGTTTTTTCTCGCTGGCGTTTCCAAGTTTCTCTTCGTGCCTCTTGCAGAAGCAGTTGCTTTTGCGATGCTAGCGTCCTACTTCTTCTCCCGCACAATTGTTCCGACCATGGCGATGTATCTGTTGAGGGGGGACGGTCCCAGCCATCAAAAGCCTTCCTTCTTGGCGCGTTTTCAGCAGAATTTCGAAAAATTCTTCGAGCGGCTTCGCTTGTCGTACCAATTGTTCCTTACTACGGCCGTGCATCGCAGAGCGATTTTCATTCCTGCATTTCTGTCCGCCTGCCTTGCGGTTTTTCTGCTCGTTCCCTGGCTGGGTCAAAACTTCTTTCCCGCCAGCGATAACGGGCAATTCATTCTGCACATGCGAGTGAAGAGTGGAACGCGCATTGAAGAAACCGCCAGGCTTGCCGATCTGGTCGAGGCGGCCATCCGAAAGCAAATTCCGGCCCAAGAGATCGATAACATCCTCGATAACATTGGACTGCCTTACAGCACGATCAACTACATGCACGCGACTTCCGGCCTGATCGGCGCCGGCGACGCCGACATCATGGTGTCCCTCAAAGAAAAACACCATCCGACGGCAGATTACATTCGAGAACTGCGGCGCACTTTACCTCGGGACTTTCCTGGAAGCACGTTTTATTTACTTCCGGCGGACATGGTCACGCAGGTTCTGAATTTCGGATTGCCAGCACCGATCGACATTCAGATTGACGGAAATGATATTGAGGGTAATCGCCAAGTAGCCGAGAAAATGCTCGCCGAACTCCGACAGGTTCCGGGGCTTACCGACCTGCGCATCCAGCAGCCGTTCGATTATCCCACCTATGACATCAATGTAAACCGCACAAAGGCCGCGCAAGGCGGGCTGACCGAACGGAACGTCGCGACTAGTGTGCTGAATTCATTGAGTGGAAGCTTTCAGATTACGCCAATGTTCTTCTTGAACTGGAAGAACGGTGTGAACTACAACCTGGTTGCCCAGACCCCGCAATACAGGGTCGAGTCCCTACAGGATCTGCAGAACACGCCGCTCACCGCCGCGTCGTCGCGTCCGGGAATCCTGGCAGATGTGGCTTCGATCCAACGGTCCACCGAGATGGAAGCTATCAGCCACTACAATATCCGCCGCATCATAGAAATCTATGGCGCGGTTGAGGATCGCGATCTGGGATCGGCCGGGCGTGACATCAGTCGTATCGTCGACGCCAGTCGAAAATCGCTGCCGCGGGGAAGCTTCGTCACCATTCGGGGACAGATCCAGACTATGCGGAGTTCCTACATCGGACTGTTAGGGGGCCTGCTGTTCTCGATCGTGCTGGTTTACTTCCTGATCGTGGTGAATTTTCAATCATGGCTGGATCCCTTCATCATTATTACCGCGCTGCCGGCTGCGCTGGCGGGAATTGTCCTTTTTCTGTTCGTCTCCCATACAACGCTCAGCGTGCCGGCGTTAATGGGAGCCATCATGTGCATGGGGGTGGCGACCTCGAACAGCATTCTGGTTGTCTCTTTTGCCAACGAACGCCTGCTGCATCACGGAGACCCGATCGAAGCGGCAATCGAGGCAGGATACACACGCTTTCGTCCCGTCTTGATGACGGCGCTCGCCATGATCATCGGCATGATCCCCATGGCCCTCGGCCTCGGAGACGGAGGCGAGCAGAACGCGCCCCTCGGGCGCGCCGTAATCGGTGGATTGCTTTGTGCCACGGTGGCCACGCTGGTCTTTGTTCCGGCGGTCTTCAGTCTGTTGCATCAAAAACGTTCGGAGTCCGATCCCACCGTGCCGGCCGAAAGGGAAGGACAACCAACTTATGTTTAAGGGGGATGCGCCAGTGAAATCCGAGGAGAAGAATACGGTTGAGCTAGGAACAACGGAAGCAGCCGAAACCAGGCCTGCGGCTGCTCCGGAACCGAAGCCCTCACCGCCGCGACTGCCGAGGGGTGTCCTCGTCCTTCTGGCGGCAACCGCGGTCGTGCTCGCGGTTGTGGTGGTCTTTGGCATCCATTCCCGAGTGGCAGCCGAAGCGCGCCTGGAGCGAATAACCGACCAGGCAGCAATTCCGAGCGTGAACGTAATCCATCCGCAACTTGGAAATCGCGCCCAAGAACTGGTGTTGCCGGGCAATACCCAGGCGTTTATCGATTCTCCTATCTATGCCCGGACCAACGGCTATCTCAAACGGTGGTACGTCGACATCGGGGCGCGGGTTAGCAAAGGACAATTGCTGGCGGAGATTGAAACTCCGGAGCTCGATCAGCAGCTGCGGCAAGCACAGGCCGAACTGGCGACTGCCGAAGCCAATCTCAACCTCTCGCAAATCACTGCGACGCGGGACCAGAATCTGCTCAAGACGAATTCGGTCTCCACTCAGGAGCGGGACAACGCGGTGAACGCCTACGCCGCCAACCAGGCGACGGTGCAGTCAAACCAGGCGAATGTCGCACGTCTCGAACAGTTGCAATCTTTCGAGAAGGTCTACGCGCCCTTTGACGGAATTATTACCGCCCGTGACACGGACGTGGGGGCGCTCATCGATGCCGGCGCGAACGCGCCCAAAGAGCTCTTTCATATTGCTTCCATCTCCAAGCTGCGGGTCTACGTCGCCATGCCGGAAGTGTATTCGCTCGCGGCGCGCTCCGGAGCTCCGGCCGATCTGACCCTCGACGAATATCCCGAAGAGACGTTCCATGGCACTTTGGTACGAAACTCCAACTCGATCGATGCCGCTTCGCGCACACTGCTGGTCGAAGTGGACGTGGACAACGCCCGTAGCCGCCTGATGCCTGGTGCGTATGTCGAAGTCCATTTGAAATTACCGGAGGGTGCACGTTCGCTGGTAGTTCCGGCGAATGCGCTGCTGTTCCGCCGAGAGGGTTTGCAGCTCGGTGTGGTGCGCGACGGAAAAGCACAATTGATCCCAGTGACGCCCGGCCATGACTATGGCGACAGTATGGAAATACTCTCTGGCTTGCAACCAACCGACAACGTGATTCTCAGTCCCTCGGACTCGCTGACGAGTGGCACGCCCGTTCAGGTCAACGGTTCGCAGGCCGCAG
>Ga0210398_10002038_pt1 | contig 20060 bp, 18 predicted proteins | sample IncBWC4OmetaG_FD_161047 | JGI IMG/M metagenome (GOLD analysis project Ga0210398, IMG submission 161047) | Forest soil microbial communities from Barre Woods Harvard Forest LTER site, Petersham, Massachusetts, United States - Inc-BW-C-4-O | ecosystem: Environmental > Terrestrial > Soil >...
TCCGACGTCCTGTTGCGGTGGTAATCTTCTTCACTGCCGGTCTCCTTTATCTCCTGCGCCTTTGAGCGCGTCGATAACCTGGGAGCTTATCGCATCCCGCCGGAGACCGGCCTTCTCATACCATCTGTTGGCGTCAACCGACGATCGTGAAGAACCGGGCTTGCGATAGGCTTTCAGAACTCGATCCGTCCCTGGAATGCAATCATGCGCGGGGAGCTGTCGCCACCGAGGCCTACGCCGAGTAACCCCGTCGGGGGCGAAATTGTGCTCTCAAGCGTCCCAAAGCGGGCCGGGATCGAGCTGCCCGGTACGCCAGCTTCGACTTGACTCGGCAGCGCAAAGTTCGGATGGTTAAATGCGTTGAACATCTGCCCATCGAGACGGAACGTGACGCCTTCCCGGATCGGAAAAATCTTCGTGATGTAAATATCGGAGTTCGTGTAGTGTGGCCCGCGTACGCTGTTGCGTCCCGAATCTCCGAACTGGCAATGGACCGGAGAATCGCCTCCGGTGCAGGCGCCGGTCTCCGGATCGACGACGGAAACAAACGCCTGGGGGTTGAGCCACTGTTTCGTGCCTGCCACGGTCACGCCTGCGACGGGACTCTTGTTGTAGACGGGCACGCCCGGCACGCGATTGGCGTACGCGGGCGCATTGAACTGGATTGTGCTGGCTCCATTGGCCTGAAATACGCCGTTGCCATTTGCGATGTAAGGCTGGCTCAGCACGCTGAATGGAAGTCCGGAGTGCAGAATCCCAGTCTCAGAAAATGACCACCCTGCGAACATGTCGCGCAGGAGCGCGTGGCGCGAATGGAATGGAACCTGATAAAGCCCGTACGCCGAGACGTTATCGCGGACATCGTAATCGCAACTGGCATATTGCCGACGCAATTCCCCCGGTAGCGGAGACATGAGGCCCTGGGTTGAGAACGCAAGCAGACCGCCATTCGAGACCTCATCGAGGCAATGGCTGAACGTGTAATTGGCCCGAAGCATCAAACCATGCCACTGCTGCGTGTACGCCATCTGCAACCCAGCGTAGTTACTGCTGGCGTCGGAGCGGAATTCCGTGACATTGCCGAACCGCTGGTCGAGCGGCCGTTGGAGTGGGAAGGGCGCAAAACAGCCATCGCAGACAGTCTGATAGCCGTTCAGCTGCGCCTGAAAGGGCTCATGCAACCCGCGCGTGCCGACGAAGTCAGCACGCACGTCGCCATGCGCGCCCGTCTGTTGCTCGATGCCGAGGTTGTACTGGTAATAATACGGCGTTTTGAGCGTTCCACCTGGAAACGTATCGAGGCTCACGGCGAGCGGACAGGTCGCCGCGCCTGGCTGAATGCCCACGCATGGATCTCCGCCGGCACGAAATGTGGTCTGAAACGTAGTGTTGGCGCCAGCCGTAGCATCGACGGCGCTGCCAGGGAACCCCGGCGCGATATCTACGCCGCCGACCTGCCCACCCATACCGCCGACAAACGTCGGATCGTTCGGCGCATTCATTGCCGCGAGATCGGCGATCTGCATCGGGATGATGTCGCTGAGAACGCCAAAACCTCCATGAATCACGCTGCGAGGCAGGAGTTGATAGGCGAAAGACGCGCGCGGCTGATAGAGGAACAGAGGCGTGGCCGGGAACAGGTTGCGGACATTGCCGAGAACTACCTGATCGAGCGGCTGGTTGATCTCATGTGAGGCATCTGAAAACGAACCAGCCATTCTGGAGAAAAGATCTCGGGCGCTGGTGATATTCGTGTTCCAGGCGACGCGCATGCCGCAGGTAAACGTCGCCTTCTGAACAGGCTTCCAGGTATCCATGCCGTAATACTCAAGATTTCCCTCGGAGGCGCGCTCTTTCAGCGAGGTCGGGAAGCTCTGGCTTGCGGTATATGCTGCGCCATAGGTGAATTGGGCGAGGTCGTCATAGGTCACCGTTGGCACGGTACCTTCGCCGAGGTCGTAGTTGCTCACCTCCAGGCGGCGCGTATTGATGCCGAACTTCCACGTATGTTCTCCACGGGTCCACGTCAGATTGTCGTTGATCTGCCACTGCGTGACCTTGCGGCCCTGCGGATAGGTGTTGTCGTTGCCGCCGATGGTGGTAAACGGCACGCTGCTGCTTCCCGATGTAAGTACGATGGGGAACTCCTGCTGCACCTGGGCGTAGTCATTTGGCTCAAAGATGCTCGAATACCAGCTGGCTCCAGGGTTGAACTGATTGACGAGGGTGGAACTGAATACATGGGTGTAGCCGGCAACCAGCGTGCGCTGCGGCTGCGGCGAGTAGGAGTTGAAGATCGGATTGATCGGATCGGTATAAGCCGCCTGCAGGCCCGTGTCCTGCTGGAAACGGTACCAGACGCTGTCCTTGGCGTTGATGGTGTGATCGATCTTTAGCACAATCAGATTTTCGCTGTCGCTGTTGTTGAGCGACGCTTGTCTCTGGCTGGCGCAGCCGTCGCCGCTATCGCCCAGCGGACAACCCACAATCGGGACTGGTGAGCCGCCTGACGCTGGCAGCAGCGAGAACATCCTCCGATAAAAGGGAATTTCCGCCGGCTGCGCCGGAAGAAACGTCTCGGTGACCGGATCCGTTCCGCCGACAGCCAGTTGGCCGAGGACGTATTGCTGGTACGCGGGCGTGGGCAAGGTGATCTGCGAGACCAGCGGCAGAGCGATGCGGATGCCTTCGTAGTGCCCAAAGAAGAAAAGCTTGTTCCTGCGAATCGGCCCGCCGACGCTCACGCCGAATTCGTTCACAGTAGAGCGCGGCTTCCGAGCGATAGTCCCGGGTGTGTCGTTGGCGTGGAGGAAGTAGTCCTCGGCGTTGAAGAGCGATCCGTTCCATATCTCGTACGCATCTCCATGAAACGCATTGGTGCCGGATTTGGTGACGTAGTTTACCTGCGCCGCGCCATAACGTCCCTGATCGACCGCGAATGAATTGGTGTTGACGGTCGCTTCCTCGACCGCGTCCAGGCCGATCACAAGGTTCGTTGACAGACCGATGTTCAGGCCCAGCCACGGGTCGTTCGTGTCGTAGCCGTCGAGAATGTAGCCATTTGAGGTCGCCGGAAGCCCATTGAACTCGACGTTCCCATAGCCTCCGGCGGCTTTGGCGTCGTTCGACGATCCGGCAGTGTTCATGAGCGCGCCCTGGGCAAACTGCGCCACATAGGTCAGATCCTCTCCCGGGTTGGGGAGGGATTTGATCGTCTTTGCCTCGATCGTGATCGTGGTATTTGGATTATCGAGGCTGAGCAGTCCCTGCCGGGCTGTCACCTGCACGGTCTGACTGGTCGCCCTGATGTGAAGCGAAAAGTTCAGCGCGACCGTCCTGCCCACGCCGACGGCCGTTGGCTCGGACTGGGAGACGGCGAAGCCGGTAACCGTCACCGTCACAACGTAGGTTCCGGGATTGATCTGAGAAAAGAGAAAGTGCCCGGCGGTGTCCGTCTCGCCGGTCCGGGTTGCCTTCGTATTCATCTCTGTTGCGGTGACAGATGCGCGGGGAACGGCGGCGCCGCTCGGGTCCGTCACCTCGCCCGAGAGCGCGCTGCTCGTAACGCTCTGGGCCCGAAGCAGGAGCGAGTTAACCATGGTTAACGTCAGGACCAGAATAAGACCGTAGTTACGTGCCCGAAGCGCGTGCATTCTCTCTCCGTTGTCCTGGGCGCCGCCTCTGGGGTGGGAAGACAATCCTCAAAAGCAGATTAGGTATACCTAAATATTAGGTTCACCTACAATGAAAGAAATGTCAAACTGGGGAGCACGGGACAGGCATGACGACGCGCCGCGTGAACGCGAACACCGAATCCGTAGACAACTATCTGAAGGCTATCTTTGCGCTTGGAGGAGCAGGGCGGGGGCTGGTTACCAGCACGGCGCTCGCAAAGCGGCTCGGCGTCGCTCCCGCCTCCGTAACCAACATGCTGCAAAAGCTGGCCTCTTCATCACTCCCGCTGGTCGAGTACGAACTGCACCGCGGAGTGCGCCTCTCGGCCGCAGGCACGCGGCGCGCGCTTGAGATCGTTCGCCACCATCGATTGCTGGAGGCCTTTCTCTACCAGATCCTCGAGTACCCGATCGAAGAAGTCCATGACGAGGCGGAGCGGTTGGAGCATTTCATTTCCGAGCGCTTCGAGGAGCGTATCGACGCAAAGCTCGGGCGGCCAAAATTTGACCCTCATGGGCACTGCATTCCCGCTCTGAACGGGAAGATGTCGAAACAGGTTTCCAAACCGCTCACTGAAGTGGAAGCGGACGGCGAGTTCGTTGTCGATAGTGTTTCCGATCGAGACCCGGCACTCCTGCAGCGCTTGGGGAAATTCGGTGTCATGCCCGGCGCTCTCGTGACCGTGCGGCGAACTGCTGAGGAATTCCTGCTGCGCCGCAGCGGAAATGCAAGAGTCCTGCATCTCTCCAGTTCGCTTGGCAACGCACTCTGCATTCGCCGTCCACACGAATGAGAGAGCGACCAACGCAACACCAGCCGTTCTTCACCGAAGATTCCCGCCATCTTTCCGCGGGTATCAGCGCTTCCCGTATTGCTGATCGGTGACATGCTCCATCCAATCGACCACTTTGCCATCGAGCTTTTCCTGGATGGCGACATGTGTCATCGCCGTCGTTGGCGTCGCACCGTGCCAGTGCTTTTCGCCCGATGCGAACCACACCACATCACCGGGGCGGATTTCCTCGATCGGTCCGCCGTCGCGCTGCGCCCAGCCACAGCCTGATGTGACGATGAGTGTCTGACCCAGAGGGTGCGTGTGCCAGGCCGTCCGCGCTCGTGGTTCAAACGTGACGCTCGCGCCCCCAACGAGCGCCGGACCGGGAGCCTGAAACAGCGGATCGATCCGTACCGTCCCTGTAAACCAATCCGACGGTCCTTTGGCGGATGGCTGTGTACCAACTCTCTTAATCTCCATATTCATCTCTCCCTGGGTCGGTGTTCATCTGGTTGCTTAGCCAGCCGGCGGTCGTCGGTGCTAAGAATTCGTCTCGCGCGGTGCAATTCTGAGAGTCGCGGCGCGAGCACGTGGGCTGATCATCGGCTTAAGATAAGGACTTTTCGCGTACCTGGCTCGATAGGCCTCATCGACGCGCTCGTTGACCGCGCCATCGTCCACCGGTTCGAAGACGACCTCCTTCGTCATCCCGGCGGCCTGGATTCGTCCCGCCTTCTGCCGCACTGCGGCCTGATACCAGCGGGAGCTTTTGCCGTTATAGCCGCGAACATAGAGGTCACCATCGACCGCCACCGACCAGATCCAGGTCGGAGTACCGTACGTGACACCGTCCTCGCGAAATGGCGAGATATGTAGATCATCGGCTTCGGCAATCCGGCGAAGTTCTCCTTGTAACCACGCGGTCATCGCGATTTCCTTTCCCAAAGCAAGCGCCCCGTACCCGTCACTACGAGGAAACACCAACCGCGTGATGGGCGCAATAATGTCTTGATGGCGCGCCGTTCGTCCATCGCGCGGTAACCGCGGAAACCTGATCGAGAGGAAGAACCAGATCGAAGACTTTGCCGGGGTTGATCTTTTTCTCCAGAACGAGCTTGATGAGTTCCGGCAAGTCCCGGCGAACCGGAGCGGGCCCGCCGTGCAGATGCACGTGAGAAGAAAAACAGTTGTTTCCCGTCCCGGCATGGCAGTGAGGACAGGTATTGTCCGAGGCGAAGAACGAGCCAATAACGAATTGACCGGGCTTCACCGTCCCGACCGAACTACCAACCTCTTCAACGATGCCGCAATATTCGTGCCCCATTGGAATGGGCCGTGCAATCTTCTGAATTCCCCGATAGGGCCACAAATCGGAGCCACAGACACAGGTAGCCGAGATTCTGACGATGGCATCGGTTGCCCTGATGATGGTTGGCCCTTCGCGCTCTTCGAAATGCAGGTCTCTGGGTCCGTAAAGAATGGCTCCGCGCATAATCTCCTCGGTTTTTAAGGCATGATGAGGCCGCCATCCACCGAGATGGACTGGCCGGTCACGTAGCTGGCTGCATCACTCGAGAGCCACAGAACCGCATCCGCAATCTCCTCTGCGCGGCCATAGCGGCCCATGGGCACGCTTTTCAGCATCGCGTCCAGTGCGTCGCCCTGCCCGCTGGCGACCATCTGATCGGCCATCGGTGTCCAAATCAATCCGGGACACACCGCGTTGATGCGGATTCCCTGCCTGGCATACTCAAGGGCGGCGCTCCTGGTGAAGCCAATGACGCCATGCTTGGCGGCGTGATAAATGCCGCGCTCGGCGCCTCCAACGCGTCCTCCGATCGAAGAGCAATTGACGATAGCGCCGCTGCCTTGCCGGCTCATCTGTTGCAACTCAAATTTCATGCAGCTCCAAACGCCATGGAGGTTGATCCCCATCACCCGGTCATAGTCTTCCCGTGTCGTATCGGCCGTCGCGGCGAGCACGTTCTGAACACCGGCATTGTTGTAGGCCACGTCGAGCCGTCCGAAAGCGGCGACCGTCTGCTTCACCATGGCCTCCACCTGTGCGTCATCGGATACGTCACAGCGGATGGCCAGAGTTTTGTAGCCATGTGCGGCCAGCTGATTCGCTGCGGATTGGGCGGCCTTTTCATGCCAATCCGCAAGCACCACGGAGGCGCCGCATTCGGCAAAGGCTTTGGCGGTCGCAAGGCCTAGTCCTGACGCGGCTCCTGTTACCAGTGCCACTTTGTTTTCAAACGACAGGTTCATGAATCCTCATTTTGCGAACGGGTTACATATCCAGGTTTCTTGTAGACGGTATTCCACTTGTCCTGAGTCTCGGGCCGGTACACTTTCTCTGCCCAATCCTTTTGCTCGACTTCTGCAAACGCCACGGAAATTGCGTCTCTCCGTACTCGAGAGAGGACATTACGGCGCGGGTGATTTCCCGGGCGAGACGAGACTTTTGCTCTTCCTATTTACCTGTCACCAGGCTTCACAACCACATGGGGAATGGTCTTATTCTCCAGCGGTAGGTTTGTGCAATGCTCAAACCCGCACGCATCTGACGGTTGGTCATTTGTTCCAGTGGATAAAATTCTCGGCCCCGCGTCCTGGCTTGCTTCTGTTCCGAAAGCCGGCGTCCTCTCATAATGCGTGCGAAATCGCCAAAGCACTCATCGACCCCCGATTTGCATCCACAAGTCGGCGAGGGTTCAGGCGTTCGGGGTCTGTTGGCTCAGCCGAGACCGTGACGGATCCACTTCTCCTGACGACGCAACTCGTCTCCCGTCGCTTGCCAAAAACCGATAGCGTTTTATTGCAGTCGCCGCCCTTCATCAATTTTTCTGTTTCGTCTCTCCTTCATCCTGTGAACGTCGGCGAGACCGCCCCTTTGCCGATTCTTCAGAGCCAGGTGGTTCACGGAACGGTTCCACCGAAATGCTTTGGTAGCGCACTTCCAGCACCGTCAGGTGTTCTATCCTGCTCGGCGCCTGGAGAATTACGCGGTCACCCGCTGCCGACCTCATCAATGCACGTCCCAGAGGCGACACCCAACTGATATGGTTGCGGCTGAGATCGACTTCGTCGGTGCCTACGATGCTCACCACTCGCTCCGCTCCAGCCGCATTGGCATAGCGCACGGTCGCCCCGAAGTATGCCCTCGTTCTCGCCTGCCCCGTCCTCGGAGCTTCCGGGTCCACCACTTCTGCGGCATCAATCCGCTTCGTGAGAAAGTGAATCCGCCCGTCGATCTGCCGCAGCCGCCGCTTGCCGTACTGATAATCGGCGTTTTCACTGCGATCACCGTTGCCGGCAGCCCACGCCACCACCTCCACCACGGCTGGGCGGTCCCTGGTGAGCAGAAACAGGTGCTCATCTTTGAGACGCTGCAGCCCGCTTGGCGTTATATAGTTCCTGCCTCGCGTCACGGGTTCGTCCCCTTGCGGGTTTCTCGTAAACCCTTTCCGCATCTCGCTAGTCCTCCCGGCGCCAGGCCGGTGAGTGCCCCCAATGCGTGCGGAGGTACGCCGAAAGAAAACGCTTCAGGTCATCCAGGTTCATGGATTTCATTTTGCGGTCCTGACCGATTTTTTCACGTCTTCCGGATCTTGAGCGATTCGGTCCGTAATCTCCGACAGCGCGCGTGCAACCGCTTAGGCACGCCTGGAGGATCAGCATTGATAAGTCTTAGTGCAAGTCGGCTTCTGTTGAGCCATTGAGGCTTTTGGGGGCGGATGCTACATGATGTGGCGGAGAATAACCTCCAACGCCTGGTGGCGTGCGCAGAAGCGGATGCCGGCGTGATCGACAAAAAGGCTTCTCGACAACTTCGGTTCCACCGGAGGGACCGGCCATGCGGCGCGAGGCAGCGCCGGCGCCAGGTGCGCGATAAGGAACAATGAAACAGGGTATGGACCCTCACCCTCATGTGGAAACGTCGTTTAAAAGCACCGCAGCCTGAACGGCAGTGAGATTACTCGTCGCGCAGCAGGACCAGCGGGTCAATGGACAGCGCGCGCTGCGCCGGGATCCACGTCGCTACCAGACCCAGGATCGCCATCGCACACACGACGCTGGTGAGCACCAGCGGATCGCGTGGCGTGGCCTGGTAAACAATAAAAGCAAGGACGCGAGCCGCGAGCATACCGAGCAGGAGCCCAGCGGTCGAACCAATCGCCAGCAGTTTTACGGCTCGCCCTAACGCGGCCTGCAACACCTCTTTGCGCTGCGCGCCGAGGGCGATACGAATGCCCAGCTCGCGAAGGCGCTTGCTGATGGAGTAGGCAGCCATGCCGAAGATGCCGGTAATCGAAAGCATGCCGCCCATCAGGCCGAGCACGCCCAGCGAGATCGTGGCCATGCGCGGAGGGAACAGCGTGATTTCGAGGGGCTTCTGGCGGGTTTCGATGATCACCGGCATACCGGCGTCCACGTGGCGCAGGGCATTGCGCATGGCGGCGCTCAGGAGCTGCGCGGGGCTGCCGGTCGCAGTCGCGGCGCGCACCACCAGGGTGGTGGAATCGCTCGGCGCCTGCAGGATGGGAACAAAAACGGCCGGCTGCGGACTCTCAGTGAGCATGTAGTATTTGCCGTCCTCGGCAATGCCCACCACCTGGACGCGCGCGCCATCCGGCGTTTTGTAATAGCGGCCAACCGCGGCGTCAATGGAACCGAAGAGCCTGCGCGCGAATTCTCCGTTGACCACGGCGACGCGCGGGGAGTTCTTGTCGTCCTGCCACGACAGATCGCGGCCCAATAAGAGATGGGTACCGGCAGCCCGGAAATAGCCGGGCGACACATGGAAGAGATAGGGGTGGGCGGTGGCGTTGGGGGGGCGAAGATCGGGGGCGCTGTCGCGGAAAACGGGTGCGTCGCCCACACCCATGCCGAAGGGGACGACATCGGCGAGGGCCACAGCCTGCACGCCGGGAACGCCCTCCAGCGCCTTGATGAGGCGCTTTTGCATCGGAGGCACACGATCGCCGGTGTAGCCGGCCAAACTCAGGTCGACCTCGGCGAGCATGGTGTGTTCGATATCGAAACCGAAGGGGGCATGGAGTGAAAGCGCCAGGCCGCGCACTGCGACCAGCGAGGAGGTGACCAGCACGGCGCAGATGGCAATCTGCGTGACGAGCAGGATGTCGCGGACGTTCACACCCCGGCGAATGTGGCCACCCGATCCTGCTTTCACCACTTCATAAGGACTGGTGCGGAGCACCTGGCGCACAGGAACGGCGCCGAAGAGAAGGCCGCTGACCAGGGCAAGCAGCAGGGCGATGACGTACACCCTGGCATCAGGATTCACGGCCAGGTGGAGAGGCCAGCGGGTGAACGGACGCCATGCCGTCAGTGCGCGCAGGATGACGACGCTGCCCGTGATCCCTGCGGCACCGCCGGCGAGCGAGATGAAGACAGCTTCGGTGAGCAGGGCGCGCAAAATGCGGACGCGCGTGGAACCGAGGGCGAGCCGCAGAGCCACTTCGCGGGAGCGATCCGCAGCCCGCGCGGCGAAGAGGCTGCCGAGGTTGGCGCACGCGGCCAGCAGAATGAGCGTCGTCAGCAGCATCAGTCCGGCCATGAAGGCCTTCACCGGCCGGCCGAGAAAATCGCCATAGAGCCCTGGCCGCGTGAGCCTGAAGGCCATCCTGCTTTCGTCTTTGGGATATGTTTTTTCGAGATTCTTGCCGATTGCGTTCAGGTCGGCGACGGCCTGGGCCGGAGAAACGCCCGGCTTCAGATAGCCGATGACGTCGAAGACCCAGCGATCGCCGCGTGTGGTCAGGTCGTTGCCACCGAGGCACGGATGCTCGACCAGCGGCACGAACAGCGCTGGATTGAAGAAGAGCAGCGTCCCGTTAAAGTCTCTGGGCGCGACCCCCAGAATGGTGAAGGGCTGGCGATTGAGGCGCACCACGCGACCGACCACATTGCGATCTTCGTGGAAACGGGCGTGCCAGTACTCATAGCTGAGCACGATGTCGGGCGCGCTGTTGACGCCATGCTCGTCGGAGGCGTGGAAAAAGTGGCCGAGATAAGGCTGGAGGCCAAGTGCATCGAAATAATTGCCGCTGGCTTCCTCGATCCAGGCCTCTGTTGGATCGCCCTCGCCCGTATCCAGCCCAACTTCATCGACGTTGTACGCCATCAGGCCGTTGAAGCTGTGGTTGCGGTCGCGCAGATCCAGGTAGTCGGGGTACGACTGGGCCGCGGAGGTCTCGTTGGCGTGCTCCAGTTGGTAGAGGCTGTCGGGGTGCGCCACGGCCAGCGGACGGAGCAGGAATGCGTTGAGCACGCTGAAGACGACGGCGTTGGCTCCGATGGCCAGAGCGAGGGTAAGCACGGCGGCGATGGTGAATCCGGGAGAACGGCGCAGCTGGCGCACGGCGAAGCGGACGTCTCCGGCGATGGACTCGAGCGTGGGCCACTGCCACACCGCGCGGCTGCGCTCCTCCATGACCGTGGGATTACCGAAGGCGATGCGCGCCCGGCGTTCGGCCTCTTCGGAGCTGAGGCCGTCGCGCTTCAGCTGCTCAACGCGCTCTTCAAGGTGCAGGCGCATCTCTTCGGAGAGTTCGTCGAAGAGCCGGTGGCGACGGAAGAAGCGCGGTATCCAGTTCATTGGAGCCTCCTGCTTAGCTGGCCTGGGACCTGCCTGGATCGAGGACCAGCGCGATGCCCTCGAACATGCGCGCAAAGCTGGATCTCTGCTCCTCGAGACGGCGCAGGCCCGCTGCGGTGATCTGATAAGTGCGCACGCGGCGATTGGTGGACGAGACGCCCCACTCGGCTTTGACCAGCTTTGTCTTCAGCAGCCGCTGGAGCGCGGGGTAGAGCGAGCCTTCTTCTACCTGAAGCAGGTTATTGGATCGCTGCTGGATGTGCTGGACCAGCGCGTATCCATGGGCGGGCTGGCGGCGGAGCGAATCGAGGATCATCATTTCGAGGGCGCCGGGAAACAAATCGCGAGGGGAATTGTCGACCATAGGCTTGTTCACTACAGGCCTAGAGTAAACAGGTGTGAAATCGTTCTGTCAAGAGGAATCTTTCGCTGACATGGTTCTGCTGACGGGCGAGGCTTGGACCCTAGAAGTGGGCTTGCATTGAGGAATCCGTGGACTCTGGAGGAAAGCAGCGACTCCGCAAAAGGCAGAAACCTTACACAGCCAGTTGCACATCTCCCACTAATGTCATTTTTAATGTACTTATTCTCAGTAATTTACCGGCAGACGCCTTACATCGAACCGTGCCCTTGGCATTCCTCACCCGTGACCGCCGGGCTCAAGCATCACGGAATCGACTTCCAGGACGCTTACGGCCGATCCGTTAAATTTTGTCCAACCTTCCGCTGCCCGGTTCATCCAGGTTTCAAACGGCTACGCACATCGTTGAGCCCACCCGAGAGACAGTTCGATCGGGCTACCTGGATCCGGCCGCCCAGCCGGTTGCCGTTATCGAGTCTGGCGACACCGTCAGTTTTCCCAACATCTGGACTCATTGGGGCAACGAGGCTGTCTTCGGCATGAGCTTCGCGGAGAGGGAGCCGGACGATGATCCAATGCGGAGGCCAGATGCAGATGCCGTGGTCCAAGAAGGCGGAACACTGGGAAAGTAATGCCTCCCTGCGCTCGCGATTCCTTGTCGATAAGATCTCGTCGATGTTCATCGCGCTAACCTGGACGGCAAGTGCGCTGCTCCGGATGGCCGAGAGCAGCCGTTCGCACCCCTCGGGGTCGTCCGTGATCTGGTTAATTGCCGTGGTGTCAAAAATTGCGCGCGGAATCGGGGCCAACGTCGGCTCCTTTCGCTTTTAATCCTCACTCCGGGCGGGCGGGGCGGGGTGCTGGGGCTGCGGGCCACGGGATTACCGCTGGGCTGCGATGGCCTTTGGCGTCGACGGCGCGAATGCCGAAGAGGACGTTGTCTTTCGAGATGGGGATGGTGATGGCGTAGTGGCCTTCCGGAGTTGAGGTAAATTTCGCTTCAGGGATGGCGGCGAGTTTGTCCGCGGCGATGGAGCGCGTCCAGTCCGGCGCGGCAAGGGGACGCCAGACGATTTCGAAATGCCTGCCGGAGGGCGTGTTGGGCGCCTGATCCCACACGATGCCGGTGTTGTCGATGGAATTGTTGAAGACCTGTGGCGGTGGAGGGTACTGAACGCTGACGGGGGGCGGCGGCGCGGCGGCGAGGACGGCCATGGTGGCAGCGTTGAGGCGCGCGACGCGGGCAACGTAATCGAAGTCGACAAACTTGAGCAGGTCGCCGTACTGGACTCCGTCTTCGACGCGGACGTTCTGATGCTGGTGGTTGAAGTCCTCGCGCCACTCGGTGAAGCGGACGGCGGGGAAGCCATCCTGATTGAAGGAAGAGTGATCACCGCCGCGCTGGAAGCGGTCGCGGCGAAATTCGAGCACGGGGCTGAGGTTGGTGGCGGGGGCGCCGGCGGTGTAGGTGCGGGCGATGTCGGCGATGGCGCGGGAGAGCTCGCGCGAGGGCGAATCGCTCTCATAGCCGAGGGCGAGGATGCGGCGGATTTCTTCGGGCGGAGCGTTGGCGGGGATGTTCTCAGAGAAGACGCGGACGGCGTGCGAGTCCTGGAACTTGTCGCCGGGGGTGCGGTTGCCGCCGACGATGTCGTTGTTGAGGACGGCTTCGAGCTGCCAGCCCTCCTGCTTCGCGAGGTCGGCGAGGTGTTTGCTGCCGTAGAGGCCCTGTTCCTCGCCGGCGACGGCGACGAAGACGAGGGTGGCGGGGAGTTTGATTTTGGAGAGGGCGCGCGCGCATTCCAGACTGACGGCGACGCCGCTGGCGTCATCGTTGGCGCCGGGGGCTTCGTCGTGGGTATTGGCGTTGGTGCTGTTACGGGAGTCGTAATGGCCGGTGACGAGGATCATGCGCGACGCCTGCGCGGGGTCGCTGCCGCGCATCACAGCATAAATATTGTTGAGGGGTGTGGGCTCGGTGACGCGGGAAGCGGGCCCGGACTGGGGTTGCTGGAGGAAGGAATCGCGGTGGACTTCGAGGCAGCCATTGCAGGCGGCGGAGATTTGTTTGAACTGCGATTCGATCCAGTCGGCGGCGGCGAGGATGCCGGTGCCGGGGGGCAGGTCCTTATCGAGACTGGAGAGAGTGCTGCGATTGTGGAACGAGACGAGGGTAGCAATCGTATGCTGAATCTGGACGGGGGAGATGCCGGAGAGGGCGTGGGCGATATTGGCGTCAAGTGGCATGGGCCGGATGGGAGCGCCGATTGCATCCAGATCGAGGTGAGCGGCATCGTCATGAGAGGCATGCGACTGAGCGTCAGCGGCGAGGAGAGCCGAAAGGAGCAGGACGCAGGCGGAAAGGCGAAGTGCGATCATGACTATCGAGTATGCCTGAGAGGAGGGCGATGAAGCGTGCTCTTGACGCGTAAGGCGATTCTCCTCAAAACTAGCGAAGGCGCCAGGGATCGGACCGGACGGCAGAGCTCGGGAGCGATTCCGGAGACGCAAAAACATTTTTGGCGCGATCAACGTCATTACTGATTGATTCAAAGATTTATTTCTCCTGGTGGAGGGATCATGCCGATGTGCCCTGAATGCGAGAGCGCTCTCGACTTCGACGAAGAAGAAGTCGAAGAGGGCGATGTAATCGTATGCGATGAGTGCGGGACCGAGTACGAGATTGTGGCGACCGACCCGCTGGAATTGTCGAAGATGGAAGAGGACTACGAGGACGAGGAAGAATTGGGAGAAGAGGAAGAAGAATGAGGCAAGGGTTGCGAGGTTCTAAGGCCGGGCGGGGAATGCGGGTGCCCGCGCAGAGATGGTGGGTCGTGGCTGGCTGCGCTGCGGTGCTGGCGCTGATGGCGGCGATGCCGGCGGCCGGGCGCGCGCAGGATTTCGGACTCAAGAACCTGCAGGGCAAGGTTCTGGACGGGAAGGATGCGGCGATCAATGGCGCGATCGTCTACCTCGAGAACACGCGCAACAACGACATCAAGACGTTTATTTCCGGAACCGATGGGAGCTACCGATTCGCCGATCTTTCGGCGGACACCGACTACACGGTGTGGGCGGCGTTCAAGGGCAGGAAGAGCCCGTCGAAGACGGTGAGCTCATTCGATACGCGGAAGATTGTTTATCTGGATCTGAAGATCAAGTGAGGACGAGCGCAGAGCGGACAGCGGACAGCGCAGAGAAACGAAAACGCCACCCGGTGGGGTGGCGTTTTTGTTGAGTGCGGAGCTGGGATTTACTTTTCGCGTTTCCAGTGGACCAGGTCGCCGAGGGTGGTGGTGGAGCTGGAGACCGGTTGCTTGTAGGCTTCGACGTCGGCGCGGCTGGCTTCTTCGCCGCTGACGGCGCGGATGCTGAGCGCGACCTTCTTCTCTTCGGGGTTCAGGCGAATGATTTTGAACTCATGCTCCTGGCCCTGTTCGAGCTTGATGGGCGCACCGTGCGCGTCGGTGGCTTCGGAGACGTGGCAGAGGCCCTCGACTCCTTCCGCGATCTCGACGAAGGCGCCGAACTGCGCGGTCCGCAGAACCTTGCCTTTGACCACATCGCCCACGCGATGCTGGGCGAAGAAGGTTTCCCAGACATCGGGCTGGAGCTGCTTGATGCCGAGGGAGAGACGGCGATTCTCCGGCTCGACGCCGAGCACCACGGCGCGGACTTTCTCACCCTTCTTGAGAACTTCGGAAGGATGCTTGACGCGCTTGGTCCAGCTGAGATTGCTGACGTGGACGAGGCCATCGATGCCGTCTTCGATCTCGATGAAGGCACCGAAGTCGGTGAGGTTGCGCACGCGGCCTTCGACAGTGGCGCCGGTGGGATACTTTTCGCCGAGGTGCTCCCAGGGATTGTCGAGGAGCTGCTTCATGCCGAGCGAGATGCGGCGGTCGGCGGGATTGACGGCGAGGATGACGGTTTCGACGACGTCGCCCGGTTTCACCAGCTTAGAGGGGTGCTTCATGCGCTTGGACCACGTCATTTCGGAGACGTGGACGAGGCCTTCGATGCCCTGTTCGAGCTCGACGAAGGCGCCGTAGTCGGTGACCGAGAGAACGCGGCCGTGCACGCGAGCGCCGATAGGATAGCGCTCGGCGGCATCGAGCCACGGATCGGGGGTGAGCTGCTTGAAGCCGAGAGAGACGCGCTGCTTGTCTTTGTCGAACTTGAGGACCTTGACCTGGATCTCATCGCCGACGTTGACGAGGTCGCGCGGATGCGTGAGCCGGCCCCACGACATGTCGGTGATGTGGAGCAGGCCGTCAATGCCGCCGAGGTCGACGAAGGCGCCGTAGTCGGTGAGGTTCTTGACGGTGCCGGTAAGGATGGCGCCCTCTTCGAGATGCTCGAGGGTATGGGAGCGGCGTTCGGCCTGCTCTTCCTCGAGGATCTCCTTGCGGGAAACGACGACGTTGCCGCGCTTCTTATTGAGCTTGATGACGCGGACTTCAATGGGCTGGCCGATGAAGGCGTCGAGATTGCGCACCGGGCGCAGCTCGATCTGGGAGCCGGGCAGGAACGCCTTGATGCCGATGTCGACGGTGAGACCACCCTTGACGCGGCCGACCACTGTCCCCGTGACGGGAGTCTTCTCGTTGTGCGCCTTCTCCACCGTGTCCCAAACGCGCAGCCGCTTGGCTTTTTCGTAGCCGAGCAGATAGCCGCCCTCGGGTTCCTCGCGCTCGATCACGACGTCGACAGAGTCGCCGGGCGCCAGCTTCGGCGTGCCGGTGTGGTCGACTACCTGCTCGATGGGGATGAGCCCCTCGGACTTCATGCCCACGTCGACGACGACATGCTTGTCGGTGAGCTTGATGACCGTGCCGGTGACAATGGCGGAGTCGTCGAAGGCCTGGGCGGCAGCTTCGGCGGCCTGCTCGCGGTCGAAGGACTCGAGCGCAGCGGCAAAGTCTTCCATGCTGAGGTCGGGTTCTTCGTGATGCTCGGGCGGAGCTTCATCGGCATGCGCTTCGGCGGTGGCTTCGGCGGCGTGGAACGAGGCTTCGGGGTTAGAGGTGGTTTCAGCCGCAGGCTCGGACTGCTCGGGCGGCGCTTCCAGCGTTGGGGTTTCCAGTTCGGTGTTCAGAGGATTGCTCTCGGTTTGGTCAGGATTGAGGACGTGTGCCATAGACAGCTCCGGGACTCAGATGGCGGCTCCCGAAATCCGCCCCACAGCGGGAAAACTGGCACGATGAAGCGCCGGAATTCAGGCTGCAGCTTTCTTCGCCGTCAGCGGGAGGGTGTGGGACCCTGGCGCGGTTCTCGACGAAGTTCGGGGGTCGTCCCAGCTGGTCGTTCCCGGTTGCGGGCGGAGTAAACCATCGGAGAACGGTGCGCGTGGGATCGCACGGCAATCTCCAGGCTGAAGCATCCGCAGGACTGGAATGAACAGGAGTGGCGACCGAAGGTCAGCGCAAGAATCCCGAGCGCGCAAACCCCTGTAAAAACTATAGTGCTGCACTATGGGTGTGTCAATTGAGGGCGCGTGAAGAGAGCAAGAATCTATCCGAACTTTGGTTACGGAAGTAGTCGCTCGCGGGGTTGACTTTTGAGGAAAGAAAAAGGAGCGGCGGGTGCCGCTCCTCAGCGGGACGACCAGGGAAAGTTATTGCTCCGATGAAGGAGGTTGTGGCTGTGGCTGACCCTGCGGCGGCGGCGGTGGCGCGGAACCGTCGGGCGGGGGACTCTTGCGATGCTGGCGCCACATCTGGCCGTTGGGCCCACCCGGACCCCCAGAACCGCCGGGGCGTCCGGGACCGCCGCGCATCATTTTGCCGCGGTGCTCCTCGCGCATCGTCTTCAGTTTCTGCCACTGCTCGGGAGTGAGGGTTTTGCGAATGTCAAAGAGCATGCGGGCGTTGGCCTTTTCGAGTTCGGCGCGCGCCTGAGCCACGGCGTCGATCTGGGCGAGGATCTTCGTCTCGTCGGGCTGATCGGCTTCGATCATGGGATGGAGCAGGGTTTCCTGCTTTTCGAGACTGGCGTTGAGATCGATCAGTTTGAGGCGATGCTGGAGGAAGATGTCGTCCATCTGCTTCTTCTGCTGATCGGTGAGGTTGAGCTGCTGGGCCATTTGCGGGTTATCCCACCAGCGACCGAAGTGGTCGTCGTGGAACGTACGCTGCATGGGAGGAGGGCCGCCGAAGCCGCCGTCTCTTCCGGGTGCCTGGGCGGGGTCAGGGCCGCCCGGCCCTGCCATAGGACCGAAGTCCTGGGCAAGAGCCGCCCCGGAAAGCATGAAACAAAATAACGTGCCAAGGAGGAAGCTATTCTTTCGTGACATTCTTTTTCTCCGTTACTGGGGTGCTGCTCGTGGTCTGGTCGCTCAGGTCGGCAAGGGGCTGGAGAGCGTCGGGGACCTCTTCAGAAAGCTCGCTGTCGATCTGGTTCATCAGGGCAGTGTCGTCGACACTGGTGTTGATCTGAGAAGCGGGAAGATGCGTGTTGTTCGCGACTACGGTGGACGCGACGCGATGGTGGTGGAAGTGGCTGTAGGCGGGGACGAGGACGCTGACGGCGAGAGCCACGGTGAGGGCGGGGGCGAGCACCATGCGCAGGCGGAGGACATGCGCGCGGGGATCACGGACGAAAGGGCGGGCGGCCTCGCGCTCCGCGAGATGATGCATGGCGGAGCGATAGAGGCTGAGAGCCTCGGCAATGGCGCGGACATCTTCGCGGGCGTCAGGTTCCGGATTGGGGGCAGCGTCTTTGCGGAATTTCATTTCGTTTCTCCCATACGCTCGCGAATGATGGCAAGCGCCCGATACAGATGGGATTTCACCGTACTGAGGTTCATCCCGATGGTGTTGGCAATCTCTTCCAGCTCCAGCTCTTCAACAAAGCGCAGCACAAACACGGAACGCTGCTGCGCGGACAAATCGTTGACCGCACGCCAGACGGCGGCGACGCGATCTCTGGCGAGGGCGAGGCTTTCGGGCGAACCGCGGCCGTCGGGCACCCAGTCGCTGATATCCATGACATCGAGCGACGCGCCGCGGGTCTTCTGCCAGAAGCGGAGACTGCGGCTGCGGAGGTGATCGCGCATCAGGTTGACGGCAATGCGGGTCAGCCAGGTGCTGAGGCTCGAATCGCCGCGGAACTGATGCCGAGCGCTCCAGGCTTTGAGGAAGCATTCCTGGGTGAGCGATTCGGCGGCATCGCGATCCGTTAACGACGAGAGCAGAAAGCGCAGGATGCGCGGCCGATAGACGCGCACGACTTCGTCGAAGTCGGCGAGCTCCAGCATGGCCTGCTCTCGTTTTTCGATGGCGAGCTCGTTTCCCGCGATCTCTTCCATGCAACGAGATAGACGGGGTTTCACGGTGCAAGTTTACAGGTGGGAGGGGAAAAACAGGCGAGCGGGCACCGGGCTCCGGGGACAGCGTACAGGGCACAGCGTAGAGCGGACAGCGTACAGGGCACCAGGTGCAGCGTTCAGGGTGCAGCGTACAGCGTTCGGCCAGCATGGCACAGCGTTCGGGGGCACAGAAGCGTGAGGCTTGATGGGCTATTCGGAGGGGGTGGTGGCGAGGCCGACGGTGAGGAGATGCTCGGGCAGATACGCTTCCGGGGCGTTGCCGCGGACGCAGTTTTTGCCGGCGAGTTTGGCCTCGGCGAGGGCGCGCTCGGCTTCGCGCAGGACGACGAGGGGAGAACGGCCGTGGCTGATGGCGACGCCGAAGCTGGCCGTGAGGGTAGTCGCTTCGTGATCGACGGGAAAGGGGCGTCCGAGGATGTGTTCCTGGATGCGGCCGGCGAGGAGGGCGGCGTCTTCGAGGGTGCAGCCGGGGAGGGCGATCAGGAATTCGTCTTCACCACAGCGTCCGATGAGATCGTAGCTGCGGAGCTGGCGGCGGAAGCGATTGGCCAGTTCGATGAGAATGCGGTCGCCGGTTTCGTAGTCGTAGGTTTGGTTGATGCGGGAGAAGTCGTCGAGGTCGAGGAGCATGAGGCTGAGCGGCGTCTTCATGCGCTGGACGCGGTCGGTCTCCTGAAAGATGAGGCTGAGGAGGGCTTCGCGGTTCCACAAGCCGGTGAGGCCGTCGTGGGTAACGTGGTAGCGGAGCTCGGCAGACTGCTTGCGCAGGCGGCTGGTGAGGGAGATGACGCGTTCGGCGACGCGGATGCGGACCTTGAGGTCGACGGTGTCGAGGGGGCCGGTGGTGGGGAAGACGAGGTAATCGTCGCAGCCGCATTGCAGGGCGGCGCGGACGCGGTCGGGGTCGGCACGATCGCTGAGGAGGATGTTCCAGGTGTGGCGCTCCCGCTGGCGGCGACGGATTTCCCAGACGATTTCCACCGCGCTGGGGGTGGGCAGGTCCATGTCGAGCAAAGCGATAGAAGGAGGCGTATGGCCATCGATGCGGGCAAGGGCATCGTCTCCGGTTTCCGCCACTTCGACCTGGTAGTGCCAGGACTCCAGGGTCCCAGCCAGGGATTGGGTGATGCGGGGATTGGCGCAGCCAAGCAGGACGATGGGGCTGGTGGTCACGGTGACCGCGGTGACGGGCATGAAGGTCTCCGGAGAAGGTTCTCGCTGCCGGAGGTATCGGGTGGAAAAGCAGAGCGCGTGAGGGTGTGGAAAAAATGGAGGAATTCCGGGCAACCCGTGG